>SDGW01001023.1_pt1 | contig 11642 bp, 10 predicted proteins | sample 2873831 | NCBI WGS metagenome assembly SDGW01 (sample SAMN08132700, study PRJNA421101) | hypersaline lake metagenome | isolation source: celular fraction 0.22 microns magnesium sulfate-rich crust from ephemeral... | place: Spain: Penahueca Lagoon, Toledo | collected 2011-07
TTCGATCCTCGTCGGGGATATGCTCGATGTCAAGGAGCTCCTTGTCAGCGAAGATGGGATCGTTGCTCTCCCATATCGAGTTGAGAGAGCTTTGTGTCTCGTCACCCATGATCAGTCTCGACCCCGTAGGCCCGCTCCATGTTACACACGACACCCGGTGGGAGATGATAAAGGTACGGGATTCGGAACCCCGGGTGTCGAGAGTATATACCCGTTATCGAGCAGTAGAACTCCCAGAAGACAGATATGGTGAATAGGACACTCGTTCAAACGCCCAAGCCCAGATAACCCCGGATGTCGAGTGTAACGCCTGAAATATCCGTGTTATTGTCTGCCCAGATTAGTCTCCCACCCCGGGTGTCGAGTGTAACGAGCAACAAGACGGTACCCCATGGGATCCGTGCGCAGTTTCTCGCGTTGACTAGGGAGACACACACCCCGGGTGTCGAGTGTAAGTCGTTAGGAAACAGGTGTGTAGGGGCCTCTAGACACGGCTGATGAATTTCACCTTGGTCGATATCGGGCAGCAAGAGGTCTATCGGCGACGATTACCACACGAGTACTTCAGCGATTAGGTTGCAACCGAACCTCGATGCAGCTGGTGGATCTATACTGGTCGGATACGATAAGCAGGTGATATTTCTCGGGGACTGTATATAAAGACGCAGAGAACTAGGATATATCGATCCCAGACACCCGTGCAGTATTGCGATTCACTGCCTCGTGGATTGCCTCTACAATAAAATATTTATTAATAGTATAGATAGTAGTAGTAGTAGTGTTGCAGAACAACGAGTTAGCGCTGAGCAGCCGTGTTTTCTCCCAGTAATATCGTGTAGTGGTTTCAGCTGGACCGGTTAGAGAGCTACCCACCCCCACCTTTTCTTCCGATTTACACTCGACACCCGGGGTGTGTGTGTTAGGCAGTCTAGCTACCTGGAGCTAGTACTACAGCACGTCTTCCAATATCCACCGCCACTCCCGACAGCAACGATCATCTCGTCATTGAGTACATCAGCACTATAGAGACTGACGCCAGGAACTGGATCGGAGTAGGTTACGTCACCGAAGCCGTTGAGCTGGGCGATCTGACCGTCTTGCCCAACAGCGACGAACGTCTTCCCCCGTACACTCTCAGAGACTAACAGAGGATCAGATACAGCCAGTAGGGAAGTTGAATCACTCCACCACCGAGATCCGTGACTGGCCGATTGCCGCGAACCGTATCCCCCGCCAAGATGAACCCCACAGGGGCGTCGTATTGTTCTTGGAACTCTCGAACCGCTTCCAGCGATGTCTCGTGCTCCCGCGATCGATAAGCCAGGCCAACCGGGACTGGCGTCTCATCTACCTCGAACACGAAGTCGACTTCCCCGCTTCGTCCGCGCCAGTACTCTACGGCTGGCGTCACGTCGTGACCCTGAATCGCGTTGACGCCGTAGGCAAAGCGCATCGTGTGATCGAAGGCGGCGACACGAGCCAGGGCCGCCTCGCGATCGAAGTCATTCCGAACCGTCGACGCATCACCGTCTGATAAGGCGGTGATGAGGCCGGTATCCCGAAGGTAGAGCCGAACGGACCGTGGGCGGCTATTGTCGTACTCGGTGACGCCGGTCAGTAGATACAGCTCCTCCAACGCTGGGAGGTAGCTGTCGGCGATTGTTCGTCGGTCGACGTCGAAGAGATCGACGAGGTCCTGGTACCGGAAGGGCTCCGCCGCTCGGTTACGCGCAGCGAGTGCACAGAGACGCTCTAGATCGGCGACCGTCTGTATCGACTCGAAGCCAGGAACTTCCTGATACAGTGCGTCGCGCACGTCCTCGCGAAGGCGGGCGTAATCATCCGCCGTGAGGTCGCCAGCTGACTCGACAGCACCGTCGAGCTCGTAGCTGATGGTTCCACCCATCGCGAGATACTCGACAACTTGCGCCTGAATTCGTCGCTCGACGTCCTCTACTTGAGCGTACTTCCTGCGGATCTCTTCGACCAGTGCGTCAACCTCCCCGTCTCGGAGGGCTGCTGGGAGGCTATTTTCCCCTGTCCGGAGGGAGGTCGGACTCACGCGGCGTTCCTCATCCTCGAGGTCGGGGTAGAGCGTGAAGAGATAGTCCCTGAATTTCTCCGGCAGAATCGGCTGCACGCGATACCCCTCCGAAGCCAACGGTGTTTGCTCGAGTTCGCGTTCGACTTGGACGCCGGCACTTGCTGTTACGGCGACGTGCCGTCCCGGGACGTCTTCCAGCAGCTCGGCGACAGGCTTCCCCCAGCCGTCGATCGTCGGTTTGTTCGGGTGTTCGATCTGGTGAACGTCGTCAAGTAGTACGAAGTGGGGGCGCTCGGCGTCGATCTCGCCAAGGATTCGGCTCTCGTAGTACCGAACTGCCCGCAGCAACTGCTCGTCCGACTGGAGCTGATAGAGTGGATCGGCGTCAAACGGGAGGTAGAGGAACCGTGCTGGGTCCACTCCGGCGTCGATCTCGTGCTCGATAAACTGGTGGAGTAGCGTCGTCTTGCCGACGCCACGACGGCCGACGAGTCCGAGCAAGGGCTGATCTTCGAACTGGCTGTCTGTCGCATTGGGTCGAGCCAGGTGGTAGAAATCACTCTTCTGTCGGCTCGGAAGTGAGAATGCGTCTGTCCCATGTTCCCACCATGGGTTGTGGTCGTGGAGGGACCGGACCAGTGCGTCCCCGGCGTCGATAGACATAGTCGCGTTAACGTACCCACGATACCCCTCTCAATGATTGTTTCGGCTCCAAACAGCACACTACGGCGTAGTTTCTACGGCAGAAATTGCGTGGCAAGACACACATCTTGCCAGCAGGAGGAGAGAAACACCACTCCAGTGTTCCTTTTCACTCTATTAGGTCCCTCTTAGGGCATATTGGCGAAGCATTTATCCCATCTTGGCCCACACTATTGGGTGTGAAAGGTAGAAAAGACGCATCGTGGTGCGCTTAATCCTCGCTGGGTGGGGAGCGCACAACCGTTGATCACCCGATGGCTGCCCGGGGCACGGCGGCCGACGACGACCCAATGACCACGACCTACACCGACGTTACACCGGGGAAGCGCTTCGATATCGCGGTCCAGTTCATCACCAAACGGCCTATCCAGTCCGAGGGCGGCCGGGTACACCGTCTGTTGGTCGCCGATGAAGCGGGAACGCGGTTCACAATTCTGGCGACGCCGGACAGCGATCCCCTGCTGAACCTGAAAACCGGGGGGACCTACCTGCTCTCGGGGCTACTCGGCGCCGATGCCGTTGATTCAGCGAGTACTGGGGAAGAGTGCCCTCACTGTGGCGATGCACTCCGGCAGGGATCCATCCTCGATACTGCCGGGCGGGAAGTCGTTGAGGCTGCGGCCTCGCTCGGTGTGGAGGACACAGTTGGCGTCTTCGATGCGGAGACGTCCTGTCACCGGATCTCTCGAGACGAGACACTCGTCGACGACTGGACGCCGATGGGGTCGGACGACACCGTCACCCCGCCCGCGTACGTCTGTCCGTCTTGCGAGAAGGTGGTCGCAGAGTACGAACTGGCCCAACCGACGACGGAGCACCACTTCCAGGGCGACGAGTTGGCGAACGAAGCGCCCGCCGCGATGCATGCCGACATGGCGAGCCCCGAGACGGTCGGCCTCGCTGCGGGCGGTGCCAAAGACGTCGGCAACTTCCGTGAGAACGTTGCGAACGGCTACACACCTCAGCCCGAGGCGATCAGCGACGAGGGGCTGTTCTACGACTACTACTTCGAGACTGGGGCTGGGTCCGAGACCGACGCGCTGTTCGCCCCGCGCTACGCAGCAGCCGTGAGCGAGCACCCAATCAGCGGGGAGTCCGAGCAGTACCTCTCGGTGGGCCTGGATTCGACGCTCTCTGTCGAGGAGTTTGAGCGCCCGCGGTTGGATCTGGTCGCCGTTCTCGACGTTTCCGGCTCGATGAGTAGCCCGTTCGACGCGTACTATTACGACGAACACGGGACGAAACACGACGCCGAGGACGACGCATCGACGAAGCTGGCAGCCGCTACGCAGTCACTCTGTGCGCTGACCGAGCAACTTCACGAGAACGATCGGCTGGGTGTCGTCCTCTATAACCACCGCGCTCACGTTGCGAAGCCCCTTCGGGACGTCGGGTCGACGGACATGCGGGCGATCCGGCGCCACATTCAGGAGATCGCCGCTGGCGGGAGCACGAACCTCGCAGACGGGTTCGAGGCGGCGATGGACATGCTGCTCGAGGCGCCGTCGGACCCCTCGAGGGAACAGCGAGTCGTCTTTATGACGGACATGATGCCCAACACCGGAGCGACCGGCGACGAGGAACTCACGACACTGTTCACCGACGCCGCCGCCCGCGGGGTTCACACGACGTTCGTCGGGATGGGACTCGACGCCAACGCGGAGTTGGCAGAGACACTTTCGGGGATCCGAGGGGCGAACCACTACTTCATTCACTCGGCGGCGGAGTTCGAACGCCGGCTGGGCGAGGAGTTCGCCTACATGGTCACGCCGCTGGTCTATGACCTCTCGCTCGAACTTGACGCCGAGGGCTACGAGATCGAGGCGGTGTACGGGTCGCCCGACGCCAACCCCGCGACTGGCCGGCTCATGCACGTCGGCACACTGTTCCCTTCTGCAAAGGAGGATGGTGAGGCTCGCGGTGGGGTCGTTCTCGTCCGCGTCGCCGAGACGGCCGCCGATGTCGATCTGGAGTTGGTGGCGTCCTGGACGGAACGAGACGGTGGTGAGTACACCGAACGTGTGCGCGTCGATGTACCCACTGAGCCCGGAACGTACGCCCACAGTGGGATCCGGAAGGCAATCGCGTTGGCTCGGTATGCTGATGAACTCCGGGCATGGGCTGGCAATCTACAGGATCGGGCCGATGGTGCGACCGGCGTCGACGACTGGATCCTCCCCAACCAGCGTGGCCAGCACGAACGGGAGTCGGTGCCGTTGGCTGTCCCTGAGCGGTATACACGCCGCTTCGAGCAGCTCCGTACCTATCTCGCTGCCGAGATGGACGCCGTCGACGACTCGACGCTTGAACAGGAGATCGACCTGCTCGACACACTGGCTCAGGAAGCCCCGGAGGTCGCGTCCGAGGTGCGTGACTAATGTTCGTGTTCGCGTTCGACAGGGACTGGACCGTCGACGTCAACCCTCACCCACGCCACGAGGCGGTCCCACTGGAGTGGGTTCGCCATCTCGCACATGAGTCCCCACACGCAGTGTACGCGATCGGCAACCAGGCGCTCGCCGAAGAGGCAGCGATCCCGGGCGTCGTCGACATTGTCGGCCAGCATGCCGACGATTGGGACGAGTGGCTTGGCGAGAAGCAGTCCGACGGCCGGTACGAGCGGTTCCCTACGCGCCGTGAAAGACTCTCGCTGATCGCAGATCTGCATCCCGACGCTGAGGGATATGTCGTCGTCGACGACCTGGATCTGGGTGACGTCGATAGCTGGGACCACTACCACGCGTGGGAATTTGTTCCGGCTGTTGAGGCGGGCGATATCCACCCCGAGCTCCCGTGGGTCCGTGAGCCAATGGCCGATGGCGGGCTTCCGACATCAGCGGGGATCATGCCCGTCGACGCCTCGATGCTGGCGTCGTTCCTTGAGGATTACGAGGACGCTGCCGGCTTCGAGCTCACGTACGACGACGAGGGGACCGAACGGACTGCAGTTCTCCACGATGTCTCGCTTGTTCAACGAACCGTAGATCGACCATCGGCAGCACCGGCGATCCGGTGTCTCCCAATCTCGCCAGCCGGATCGGCGTTCAGCGTCCGCGTCGACGACATCCAGTTGCTCAATGTCGTCGAACCCCCGACGGACCTCTATACCGCGCACGCTGAGACGCCGGCTGAAACGGCAGCCGGACTTCGCCGCCAGGCAGACGCGAACCCGGACGCGATTCGCGTCTCCTCGGTGCTCTCGCTTCTCGATCGATCGGATCGCGATTCTGCACGGGATCGCGACGCACTACATGCACTCCGCCAGGTTGCTGCGGTTCGTCCGGATGACTGTACGCCGGCGATCCCGATCCTGGCTTCGCTGTTGGACCGAGAGGACTCGCCTGTACCGAGCGACGTTTTGGCGACGCTCGCGGCGCTCGGGACGCACGATTCGGGAACTATTGCCCCGCTCAGTGAGAAGATCATCGCCTATCTCGACAGCTCTGACTCAGCGGTCCGCCATGAATCGGTCAAGTGTCTCGCCGCTATTGCTGATGAGCACCCGGAGGATGCGCTCGATGCCGTGCCTCTGCTTGCGACGGTTGTGGAGGACGGCGTCGAAGGTGATCGCCACGCAGTGTACACGCTCTCGAGGATTACTGACACGTATCCGGAAGCGGTGAAGCCAGTCGCAGATACACTTGCGGATGCGATTCTTGATGGGTCTCTCGATGATGGAGCCCGACTAAATGCGGCCGCTGGGCTCGGACGGATCGTTGGCGAGTACCCCAGTATTGGAGTCGAAGTCGTCGACGGTCTGGTGGCGCTGTTCGACGCCGACAACCGGAAACTCCGAAACAACGCGATCGGGATCGTCGGCGACGTTGCAAAGGTCCACACTGACGTTGTCGAGCCCCATGTCCAGGCTATCGAGCCGTTGCTGACCGTTGATGACGTCTTCACTCGGATCAATGCGAGTAGTGCGCTTGCTCGGACTGCTGTGGACTTCCCAGAAACAGTCCAGTCGGTGGCGTCGACGTTTACCGAGTTGCTTGAGGACGAGCACCCGACCGTTCGTGAGAACGCCTGCTGGGCGCTTGGCTACCTCCGCGAGCAGGAGGCAAAAACGGCGTTACGCGATCGCGTTAATGAAGACGAGAATGTCGACGTCCGAACCCGTGCGTCGTGGGCGCTCAGTCAGATCGACCAATAGAACTCTTCTACTAGGGGATATCTATTAATTCAGTATCACATACTACTGGGCATGGAGAAGGAACGATTCAGGGATATTGGCGCCTGGGAGCTACTATTTCGGTCGGCGCGTCACATGAGGCAGCGCTTTGGGTGTAGTCCATATCGAGCGCTATTGCGAACGAACCGAAAGTGGGGCGTTCCAGTACCCCAGCGATAGTCTAAACAGGCCCCGTCTCAGCGACGCGCTCGGAAAGCAGGTCGAGGAACGATGGATCGTATGATTCCTCGACGTGATCGACGTTCCACAGCCCGGACTCCCGTATTTTCGGGCTTTGGCTATACATCCCGATCCAATCCCCTCGCCGTGGGTCGATAGGAGACGTTTTGAAATTGCTGAGGAGAGCGATCGCGTTACGTTCGATGAACGCTCGGTCGCTCTCAGGACCTGGTTCGTCATCAACGGCGATCCAGAGGAAGGGTTGATCCCGAATGTACGCACTCACCCGCCGTTCGAGGATATATTCTTCATCCCGAACCTCGCTCCGAGTGCGGTCAATATCCGCCCATCGGTCGTCCCAATCGGGGTAGTCATCGTCGAGGTTGTGCTTCTCGATGAGCGATTCACCGACGCGTTTCCGATAGACAGATCCGCGATGATTACCGCCGTGGGGATGGTCGCTACTTCCGATCCCGGTCCCATAGTGGCCTTTCAGTCGATCCCAGAGTGATGCCTGGCTGCCTGTGGATACCGCATGTGTTCCAACACGAGAGACACGCAGCTGATCACTTCCAGACCGGGTCTCTCCCGGTTCCAAGAAAAAATACACACCTCGATCCGGCCAATCCATGTACCCGTCGCAGTGCTTCAATTTCTGGGCTCCACCGACCTGGGTCTCTAATTCACTGAGTAAGTCGTAGAACTCGTCAATGTGACTCGGGCGACCCGGCATACCGTCCGCATTGCTGGCTTGCCCCTAAGAAGTACTGGCGTACCGTGAGACGAAAGCCCGTGCTGAAGAGCTGGACGGGAAGATTCTGCGTATCGATGACGAGATCGACATCGTCGAACAAAGCGTCCAATCGTGGTAGATCACTGGTAGTTCGGATGCTGTCTGTATGCCGGAGCGTTGATCCCCCTCGCTGTCAATAACCGGTCTATGCCTCGATTTTCGGAGGGGGACCGCGTCCGGATTGACATTCCGGATCAAAGCGACCCGGATCATGAGCCCTACCATGGTGTCCATGGAGAAATCATCACTACCTTATCTGATGATGCTGGCCTGACTACCGGCAACGAGGCTGATTCTCACCTTTACCGCGTTATGCTCGAAACGGGTGAAACAGCTGATTTCCGCGGTCGTGATCTTCGACCACCGATTGAAGAGTAGCTAAATACGTGACGTCACGAGCGATGTGTGATGTGTGTCTATCTGTAAGTTCTTGGGGATACCCCTTGAGTCGAGACTACCCGCGTTGTCAAGGAATCTTTTCGACAGCATCCCGCAGCTCAGATACATCACTCCACCCAATCACACGATCTCCAGCTACTTCCTCAAGCGCCGCTAAGTGAGACGCTGCCATTCCGTTGTCGTACTGTCGGCGCATCTCCGCTTCGCTCTCGTACAGCCGCTTGAGCAACCAAAGGCGATCCCTGATGTGGCGCTGTTGATGATACAGGTATCCTAGCTCCCACACATGGCCGCCGTCGAAGTCCTCAAGCACGCCGACAATGTGCGACGCCATTGCTGCGAGCAGGTCGAACGCTGGTGCCCAAAGGTCGATCTGGTCACCGGTGAAGCCGAAGTCCTCCAGTCGGAACCCTGCGGCACCTCGTCGACCATCCAGTTGCTCACAGACCTCCAGACGCCGCTTCCCCGGCCCCTCCTCGCCACCACGCCCGACGACGAGATACCGGGTATCGGCGCGCTTGATTTCGTCGAACTGGCTGCTGCCGTGTAACTGGTCCTTCAGCTGTTCGTGCTGTTGCGGTGTGAGTTGGAGCTGTGCATCATCGACGACGGCGTCTGCATCGACGTCGTCGATGTACGCCGATTTCTCGTCCTCGTTATCGGCGCTCGAGTCGTTCGTCATCTTGCAGAATGGATCTCCTATGGACCGTTATAGCTATGGGTTCGTCAAACAGTTTGAGAAACACTCTAGGAAACGATTGCGTCTACCGACCAAGTGTTTATACTGGCCGGGGACATACTGGGACATATGCACCCGGACGCGACACAGCCGGCTGAGAACATCGGTCCGGAGGGAGAACCCGACGATCTCAACACGTGGCTCGCACTCCAGAAGGCGACTGATAAGCAGCGAGCAAATCTGATTGCAGACATCGTCGGCCATCCGAAAGGAGCTCCAAGCGTCAAGGAACTCGACTACATGAATCCGAGTCTCGAAGCGGACGCTATCCGACGTCATCTCTCCATCCTCCAGGACGTTGGTGTACTCCAAGAGCTAGTCGTCCCCTCCGGCGAGCGCGTTCGCGGGTATCCCTACAAGTTCTACACTCTCACCGACGCTGCTCGCAACCTGTTCGACAGGAATGGGTTGTTCCCTTCCGACGCGTGGCAGCGCCAATACGAGCGCGTCGAAAAGACAGGCGAGATCCAGGAGCTTGAGGAAATGCCGCGTCCGACAAACGCGTAAGCCCTCCTGGGCAGGGTAGAACTCTCTCCGGCTCGTATGGATCTGTCGCCGTATTCAGCCGATATACGTCCTCGACAGCGCCGTAGCCGTCGTCGAACGCGTAGAGGTAGCTCCTCGGTTTGCATGTACGCGACGATCCAGGGATCGACGAATAGGGGCCGCCAATGTGCCTACTCCGAGAGGTTGTGAATACCACGCACTTTATCTACTGTCAAAATACATCTCCACCTATGCACTTCTGCGATGAGTGTGGATCAATGATCGCTCCACAGAGCGGGGGCGGGGAGTGCGAAAACTGCGGGGCAGAGTATACTTCAGAAGCAACCGGAGCAGGGCCATTTGGGGACAGTGAGAATGACGGCGACGTTGAGGTGACTGATGGTGGGCAGCGGAGTCAGACGACGTTAGAGTCACTCCCGACGACGAAATCCGGCAGCATCCCAAAGTCCGAGGCGATGGACTGGCTCGAGAGCCTCGATCAACCCTCTTCAGCCGAACTCAAACGGGCGACCATCGAGAAGCCGAGCGATTTCGAGGGGAGCACCTACCCAGCGGACGTCTCCAACATTCGTGTGACTGGCGACCCCCAGTTCATCGAGACCATCGCAGGACTGTTCCGGTGGATCGTGGATATGGAAGACTACAGCCGTCGCGTGGAGATCAATCTGAAGGAGACGGAAGACAGGAATACAGGGGAGGAGACGGGCAACTACGCGCTGTACCTGTCTGTCGCAGAGCGCGGGTAGTCCGGTTGACCTCTCTTGAGGAACCTGTTCGTCGTCCTTGCTGCAGCAGTAGTTAACCAACAAAACCGGTTATCAGGCCACTTCGTTGGTTAAGGCAGTCCCTCACTCATCGAGGGAATTAGGGAGTTGTTGTCCGGTTTCATAGAAATCTTCGGGGCGGTCGATGTAGGGATTCTCGAGGCCACTGGGATGTGGCCAGTGCTTGCCGTGCATACCTGGGGCGTCGAGTTGGAAGTGCACCCTACCTTTGTACTGTTCGTTGGCGGCGATGGCAGCGTCCCACCCCTTGTATTCGGAATTCCCTTTGTAGTAGTGTGTAAGCTGCATAGGGCTTGTAAGCGGTGTGTGGTCGATCACGGCGGCTTCGCCGTGGAGGCTATCGTAGTATCCGGCGCAGACGATTGCGGTTTTCCACAACCGATTGGTCGGCTTGAGCAAATCGAGTGGGTCGTTTTTGCGGTCCTCTTCAGGGACAAGAGCAAATGCAGTCACACAGTCGAGGCTGGAGTTGACGGCGTACGTCTCGGTGTTGAGTTCGCTGTCGCTAGCCTCGTTACCGAGTAGGTTCGGTACTAATTCACTGGTAAGTAGTGATTCTAGTTCGTTCGTTCGCTCGTCTAGTCCGGTCTCGAAATTGTAACATAGCCAGTCGTAGCCGTTAGTGAAGCTGAAATCGATGTGTGGTATCATGATATGAAGGCGTTTCTCTGATTATTCTCGGTTGTATCCCGGTAATCATTCGGGTGCGGGGGAGCCGCAAGACATCTTCGGCAGATCCACCACCGGGGTGACAGGGTCAACCGGATAACGTTCCAGGCTCAGACCACCAACAACAGGGGACGGTCTCGATGGTAGTCATATCGTTTGCGAGCGTTACAGCAGTACCAGTGACAATACCGATTGACGAGCGCTTTGAGTTGCTCGTCTGGGATCTCGTCGTCATAGTAGGCGGCTGCGATCTCTTGAGCGAGTGCATCATCGTGAGCAGCCTCTTGGAGATACTCACGTAGTGCAGTCACGAGGATATCGGTCTCGTCCTCCCCGAGAACATCTGCGAGGGCATCGGTTCGATCGATTAAGCGGTTCGGCGCCCGGAACTGGACGGCTTCTCGTCGCTACTCATGATGTGTACATTGTGGGATTCAAACCGGGATCTTGAGCAGCGATAGGGAATGAATTCGATATAGCAGCATACAATTTACAATCCGCGCCAGGTTGGGATCCGTAGAATAGCGGCCCTGAAACCTGGATATTCATCGCCACCCGCTCGAAAGACGTGTTCGAGCCGCGTTCAGACTTACGCACGCTTAACTCACTAAGCGTGCGTAAGTTCTATGCCGAGTGCCCCCGTCCCCCCAAAC
>SDGW01001024.1_pt1 | contig 11625 bp, 13 predicted proteins | sample 2873831 | NCBI WGS metagenome assembly SDGW01 (sample SAMN08132700, study PRJNA421101) | hypersaline lake metagenome | isolation source: celular fraction 0.22 microns magnesium sulfate-rich crust from ephemeral... | place: Spain: Penahueca Lagoon, Toledo | collected 2011-07
TGATCGAGCGCCTCGTCGACGGCGACTCCTTCTTCGAGCTACGGTCGGGCTACGGCGGCGAGATCGTCACCGGGTTCGCGCGGATCGACGGCCGGCCGATCGGCATCGTCGCCAACCAGCCGGCCAAGCGGGCGGGCGCGATCTTCCCCGACGCCGCCGAGAAGGCCGCGCAGTTCATCTGGACCGCCGACGCGTACAACGTCCCGCTACTGTACCTCTGTGATACCCCCGGCTTCATGGCGGGTTCGCAGGTCGAGAAGGAGGGTATCCTCGAACAGGGCAAGCGATTCATCTACGCCACCTCGTCGGCGACGGTTCCCCAGCAGACCGTCGTCACGCGCAAGGCCTACGGCGCCGGCATCTACGCGATGGGCGGACCGGCGTACGACCCCGAGAGCGTGATCGCGCTCCCCTCCGGAGAGATCGGTATCATGGGGCCAGAGGCGGCGATCAACGCCGTCTACGCCAACAAGCTCGCCGAGATCGACGACGAGGACGAGCGCGCGAGGCGCGAAGCCGAGCTCCGTGAGGAGTACCGCGAGGACATCGACGTCCACCGCATGGCCAGCGAGGTGGTGATCGACGAGATCGTCCCGCCGAGCGAGCTGCGAGCGGAGCTGGCCGCCCGTTTCGCGTTCTACGAGGACGTCGAGAAGGAGCTCCCCGACAAGAAGCACGGCACCGTCCTCTGATTGTCGGGTATCGGATGTGACCAGATGAAAGCGAACAGGCGGCAGAACGCTCGCGACGGAGGATGCCACACACCCGCCTCGCCTCCGCAGCGTCGGCGTCTCAGAGCACGTGGCTGCGTCGCCGCCTTCCCGTACATAAACCTGTAGCGGGGATCGAACGGCCATTTTCGTGTACCACCAGTTCAAAGTTTATTACGCTGCAGCGTGACGCCGACGTATGCGACTCGATGACAAGACGGTGCTGATCACGGGATCGGGAACCGGCATCGGAGAGGAGACCGCGCTGCGCTGTGCCGAGAACGGGGCGACGGTCGTCTCAACGGACGTCGACGCCGAGGCGGCCGAGGCGACTGCGGCGTCGATCCGCGAGGACGGCGGCGAGGCAACGAGTTACGAGCTCGACGTGACCGACAGCGACAGGTTCCACGAGGTCGTCGACGAGGTCGCCGCGGAGCGCGGACTGGACGCGCTAGTGAACAACGCCGGCATCGGCCACCCGCCGTCGTCGGTCGAGGACACCGACGCGTCGGTGCGAGACTACGTCGTCGACGTGAACGTCAACGGGACGTGGAACGGCTGTCACGCCGCGCTGCCGGTGATGAAAGAACAGGGGTCTGGGTCGATCGTCAACATGGCATCGGTCGGCGGAATGGTCGGCTTTCCCTACCAGTCGGTGTACGCGCTGACGAAGGCGGCCGTGATCAACTTCACGCGGGCGGTCGCCGCGGAGGCCGGGCCGGCGGGCGTGCGGGCCAACGCCGTCTGCCCGGGGTTCGTCGACACGCAGCTGACCGAGGCGTTCTTCGCAGGCCGGGAGGATCCCGAGGCCGCGCGCGAGGAGATGATCGAGGAGTACCCGCTCCGGCGGCTCGGGGAACCGGAGGAAATCGCGGACTGCGTCGCCTTCCTTGCCAGCGACGCGGCGTCGTTCGTCACCGGCCACGCACTCACGGCCGACGGCGGCTTTTCGAGTTCGTAACCCTAGTCGCCGATCACGCCCGGCCCGCCGCCGGACGCTTCGTACTCCGCCTGGGTGACGGTGTATCGGTGCTGCGTGACGGGCTCGCCGTCCCACGCGTCGTGGTTTCGAAGCTCTCCCTCGTGGCGGCCGCCGTGGTCGTCGACGTACTTTTCGATCGCTCGGCGGGACTTGTCGTTGCCAGCCAGGTGAGTGACCTCGACCACGTCCAGGTCCAGCCGGTCGAAGGCGAGTTCCAGCATCGCGGCGGCGCGCTCGCCCGAGTAGCCTCGACCCCAGAACCGCTTTCGGAGCCAGGTACCGAACGTGGCCGTGCGGGGGTTCCAGTCGGTCGAGACGGCTGCGGCGCCCGCGATCTCGCCCGCTCCGTCTTCGCCCCCTGCGGGCCGAATCGCGTAGTCGATCCCCTCGGCCTCGGCGATCCGCTCCTCGACCGATTCGAGAAACGCGCGCGTCTCGCGGACGGTCTCGTGAGGGTCCCAGGTGAGATACTCGGTCACTTCCTCGATCCCCGGATCGGACGAGCAGATCTCGTAGAACTCGAACACGTCGACGTGGTCGGTCGTCAGCGGTTCGAGCACGAGGCGCTCGGTCTCGATCCGATCGGGGAACAGCTCGCCCGGCATGCATTCTCGGTCGCAGAGTGGAAATAAAAAGCTGCGGGTCCGTGGTGCTCCGGGACGGCGGGGATATTTACGCCCGGCACTCCCAGAAGCCGACATGAGCGGCAACGAACCGTCGGAGACGTCGTCGAGCGGTCGGGACGAAGCGGCGTCGAGCGGCCGGGGCGAATCGCCGAGCGACGACGATGCTGCGGCGTCGTCCGGCGAAGCGACGCCACCGTCCGGCGCGGAGAGCGACGAATCGGCCGGGAACGAGGTCGACGCCGCCGGTTCGTCGATGTCCGCGGACGTCCACGACGAAGCGGATCCGCGAGACTCGATCGTACCGGACGAGCGAGTGCCCGACGACGTGACGGCGTCGGATCTGACAATCGAGCCGCGGGGGCTAGACTCCCGAGTCCGGATCGTCTGGGTGCTCCAGGGACTGATATCGTCGACGATTCTCTCGGTCATCGTCGGAGCGATCGCTTCGTTCTTCGTGGACGGCGCTGGCCTGATCGCGGCGGCGACGTTCGCGCTCGTCGGGGCGCTCGTGGTGATCCACTCGATCCTGCGCTACCGGATCTGGACCTACGAGGTCCGCGAGGACGCCCTGTACCTCGAACGCGGCGTCCTGACGCGCGTGCGGACGGTCGTCCCCTACGTCCGGATCCAGCACGTCGACGCCAGCCGCGGGCCGGTTGAGCGGTCGTTGGGGCTCGCGTCCTCGGTCGTCTACACCGCGGGGACGCGCGGCGCCGACGTGACGATCCCCGGCCTGACGTCCGAGCGCGCCGACGACCTTCAGGAGCGGCTCAAGCAGCTGGCGATCCTCGCGGACGGTGACGACGCGGTATGACGACGCTGCACCCACTGTCGATCCCCTACCGGGCGGCCCAGCGCGTCTGGCAGTTCGCGGGCTTTCTGGTCATCTTCGCGTTCTCCGGAACGCTGTTTGCGGGCGGCGGGCTGGAGGGCGTCGCCGTCGGCGGACTCGTCGCGACCAGTCTCGTCGCGGCCGTCGTCTGGGAGGTGCTGTACTACCAGCGCTTCGAGTACGACCTGACCGAGACGACGTTCGACCTGCGATCCGGCGTGTTCTCGACGCGCGACCGGGAGATCCCCTACCGGCGCGTCCAGAACGTCTCGATCAGCCGGAACGTGGTCCAGCGCGTGCTCGGGATCGCCGAGGTGACCCTGGAAACCGCGGGCGGGAGCTCGGCCGAGGCGGAGCTCCGATACGTCTCCGTCGAGGAGGCCGACCGGCTGCAGAACGAGATCGGACGCCGGAAGCGCCGCGTCGCGCGGGACGAGACGGGCGATGCCGAGCGCGAGGCGGCGCCCGGCGAGGAGCGGGACGCCGAAACCGAGGACGCCGAGCAGCTGTTCGCGATCTCGGACCGCGAGCTGACGATGCTGGGGCTGGTGTCGATCGACCTGCGCCTGCTACCGATGCTGACGGTGCTAGCGCCGCTGTTCGGCCCGGCGGTCGCCGAGCAGGTGGTGCTGGCCGGTCCGATGTTCGTCGTCGCGCCGCTCGCCGCGATCGCGATCTACGCGCTAACCGCGCTGGCCAGCGGCGTCCTCGCGGTGACGAACTACTACGGCTTTACCCTCGTGCGGACCGGCGACGAGCTCAGGTACGACCGTGGGCTGCTCCAGCGCTACAGCGGGACGATCCCGCTCTCGAAGGTCCAGACGGTGTCGCTGGCCGAGAACCTCCTCCAGCGAGTCGTGGGCTACGCGTCGCTGTCGATCGAGACGGCGGGCTCCTCGCCGGGACAGGCCGGCGGCTCGCAGTCGGCGGTCCCGCTGGCGAGGCGCGAGCGCGTGATCGACCTCGCCCAGTCGGTCGAGCGGTTCGGCGATCCGTCGTTCGAACGGCCGCCGAAGCGGGCTCGCGTGCGGTACGTGGCCCGGTACAGCATCGTCCTCGCGGTACTGGTCGGCGCGGCGTTTCTGGCCGATCGCGCCACGGCGACCCAGCTGTACTGGTACGCGCTGTTGGCGGCCGTTCCGCTGATCCCGGTCGCCGCCCACCTCAAGTGGCGCAACCTCGGTTACGCGCTGTGCGAAGACCACGTCGTAACCCGCTCTGGCTTCTGGAACCGGACGACGACCGTCGTGCCGTACTACCGGGTTCAGACCGTCCTCGACAGCCAGACGATCTTCCAGCGCCGGCGAGATCTCGCGACGCTGACGATCGACACGGCCGGCTCGCGGAGCCTGACGGGGCAGGACGCTCAGGCGATCGACATCGACGTCGGCCTCGCGGCCGAACTGCGCGAGGAGATCGCCTCCCGACTCCAGGATTCGCTGGCCGACCGGACGCCCGCCGAGGACCGGCTGTTCGACGTCGACGCCGCGCCCGACGCGACGTTCGACGGGACGCCGTCGCCCGGCGAGTGACCGGTCGGTCGAACGCTTCTACTAGCGGCCCCACTCGTAAACCCACCAGCTAGCGCCGAGCAACAGCAGCCCTGCGCCCAGCGCCGACGTCGCGGGCTCCGGAATAATGAACAGTACGAAGCCGACGAGAATCAGTATGCCCGGTTCGATCTGATCGAGATACCCCGGTGATGACAGGTCCATAGGGAACGTATCGGGCGGCTCCGCCAAATGACTATGGTCCGTGACCGGTGGCCACCGAGTCGCCGAGACCGGACGAGCGCTCGAACGCCGCGGCCGACCTACACATCGTGGCCGCGAACACTTCCCCCCACGAGCCCCATCTTCGGGCATGATCGGCGCCTACACGATCGGCAAGAAGGCGGTGAAGTTCGGCTACAAGCGCTACGGCGTCCCCGGTGCGGTGGCGACCGGCGGCGCCGTGCTGGCCGGCTACGTCGCGGTCAAGCGCGCGCTCAAGTCGTCTTCGAACGGGGAGAACGCCGACTCGGACGTCGACATGGACGTGGTGGCATCCTCGGCCGACGACGAGACCGGCGAGATGACCGGTGAGGAATCCGACGACGGCGCTACGACCGTCGGTCGCTGAACCGTGGCGCTTCACACGGCTCGCACAACCATCGTGATTTATCGTGATGGAGTGCAAATCTGATATACACATGAGCTCGGAACAGTCGAACGTCGGGTCGGTATCGTCCGGAGAAGCCGCGAGAACCGCGGAGGTGCCGATCACGCTCCGTCTCATCGGCATCGCGATGTTCAGCGGGTTCGTCGGGATGGTGTCGATGCTCCCGATGCTCGTCGGTTTACCGGCGCTGCTGGACCTGTTCAGCACCGCCCCAATTGTCAGGTTCTCGACGTTCGGGTCGTTCCTCGGGCTGGGGCCGAGCCTGGCGCTGGGGATCGCGCTGTTCGTCGTAGGCGGCACGCTGTTCCTGCCGATCCAGTTCCTCGTCGTAGGGGCGTACCTCCCGCCGGAGGAACCCCGCTACGCCCGCGGCGTGACGTACGCGTTGATCTACTGGATCGCGTTCGTGATGGTGTTCCTGCCGAACGCGGGCGCGCTCGCAGTCGGCCTGTTCCTGTTCGTTTCGATGCTGTACCACGTGTTCTACGGGCTCGCGCTGGGCTATCTGATCGACAGGTGGGCCGAGATCCCCCAGCACGCGGTCTGACTGCAGTCTCCCCCGGCGCTTACCAGTCGAACTCCTCGTGGACCGAGCGCGCCTCGTCGTTGAGCACCGGTCCGGTGACGTCGGTCTCGTCGAGAATCGTCGCCGCCCGGACCGTCGGGTCGCCGCCGGTGAACTCGTGGATCTCGTCGGCGCCGACGCCGTAGACGACGCGGGCCAGACCGACCCCGCGGAGCCCGCCGGCGCACATCGGACAGGGTTCGGTGCTCGTGTACATGACCGTTCGAGCCCGCTCCTCGGGCGAGTACTCGCGGTGGGCCTCGCGGGCGAGGTCGAGTTCCGGGTGTCGCCGCAGGTCCGACTCCGTCACGACGCGGTTCGACGCCTCGGCGACGACCTCGTCGTCGCGCACGAGCACCGATCCGAACGGCTCGTCGCCGCGGTCCACGGCTTCCCGTGCGAGTTCGAACGCCCGGCGCATGTGTTGTTCGTGATCGAACGACTCAAGGTCCGTATCGTTCATCCGTGATTACCACTGTCCGCCGCGGGCCCTTGAAACGTCCCGTCGGGCCGGACGACGTTCCGACGGCGGCGTCTCGGATGCGTCGTCGAGATCCGGTTTCTGAACTGGATCGGAGAAACGATCAGCCGGCGTGGAACCGGGATCGTTCGAGACGCCAACGGGCAGCCTCGATCTGCGACATGATCATCGCTCCGGGAGTGAGAACGCTACCAACAGAGTAATACACCTCTGTTGGTGAGTGGGGCCTATCGGTGCCCTCGGACCGGATATCAACACCGTCTAAATCCGGACAACTATGTCCTCTGTAATCGGAATCGTCGCAGTCGCGCTCGTCGCATCGCTTTTCATGTCGTTCACCGTCGGAGCGAACAGCAACTCCGCCCCGATCGCACCAGCCGTTGGGGCGAACGCGCTGTCCACCCTCCGGGGAGCGCTCCTGGTCGGCCTCGTTGCCGCTCTCGGTGCCGTCGCACAGGGCGGGAGCATCTCGGAGACTATCGGCCACGGACTGGTGACCGGCGTGACGATTACCCCGCTAGCCGCTACCGCGACGCTCCTCACGGCAGCCACGCTCATCACCGTGGGTAACTCGCGTGGCTACCCCATCCCCTCTGCGTTCACGGTGACCGGATCGGCCATCGGTGCGGGGCTCGCTCTCGGCGGCGGCTTTGCGGTCGGGACGTATGCCAAGATTCTGGGGTTCTGGTTCGCGATTCCGATCGTCGAGGGCGTGCTCGCGTACGGTCTCGCCTGGCTACTGCTGGACGATACGGTCCCGGACACGCTGACTATCCCGCTACTCGCCGGCGGCGTCGGTTACGCGCTCGCGAACATCCAACTGTCGTTCCTCCCTGCGCCCCACAGCGATCAGGGATCGATCGCGGGCGTCGTCGCCCGCCAGTTCAGCGTCGCGTCGACGGGAGCCGGAGAGGCCGGGGTCGTACTCGTCGGTGGCCTGATCGGGCTTCTCACGATCGCGGTCGTCTACTGGCAGCTCCGGCGCGACGTGACGACCGGGATCAACCGGATGCTGGTCGCGCTCGCCCTCGTCGTGGTGTTCACGAGCGGCGGATCGCAGGTCGGACTCGCCACCGGGCCGCTGGAATCCGTCTTCGAATCCTCGCTCGGGCTCCCGTCGCTGTACCTGCTCGCGCTGGGAGGGCTCGGCATCCTCCTGGGCGGCTGGTTCCGGTCGCCGCGCCTCATTCAGGCCGTGGCCCGCGAGTACGCGTCGCTCGGGCCGAAGCGCTCGATCGCGGCGTTCATTCCCGCCTTTCTCATCGCACAGGCTGCGATCGTTCTCGGCTACCCAATCTCGTTCAACAAGGTGATGATCTCCAGTATCGTCGGAGCAGGGCTGGTAGGCGGATCGTCGAACTCCGACGGAGTGTCCGCGACGAAAACGGGGTACACCGTCGGGGCGTGGATCGGCTCGATGGTCGGCGGCGGCGCGATCAGCTTCGCGCTATATCACGCGCTCGATGCTCTCCCTGGGCTAGGATGATCAGACGTTCTGGAGCGTGACGAGATCTTCCACGGCCGCGCTCCGTTTCATCTCGTCCCACGTCTCAAACTCGGTTGTCCGCGTCACGAACGCGTTTCGTTCGTCCGCCGGGAGCTGTTGGACGCCACCGATGGTGTCGTCGTCGCAGGGGCAGGCCGCACAGAACTCCTCCACCGAATCGAACTGCGTGCGGCGACGAATGAACGCCTCCCTGGCGACCCGCTCGCGGGAACTGGAAACCCACTCCTCCAGCGTAAACGCCCGTTCGATCGCCGTTGTGAGACTACTGTGCAGTGAATCGTGGGTCTTGACCCCAGAGTCAAGAACCATATCTTGTGTGCGAGTCCCAAGCCACGTAAGTCCGGCGGGACAGCTTCGATACCGTCACAGCGTCGGAGGTGCACATTCTACCGTCGCGGCTGAACTGTCCACTCACACTCCTTTTTCGGTCCGATAATCGGATATCAGATCGAACCGACGACTAGCCAAATAGTTGGCTATTTCTCGCAGACCTTCAACAAACAGTACGGCTGAATTTGCGGCTACCCGCTCTCCCGTTGCTCGACCTTGTTCAGGAGATGAAAATACGCAGCGAGTACAAGAGAATAGAAATTTCTTGATAGACTCAGATCCGAATTGCACGCTGTATCGGTGCACCCCAGAGCTGGATATAAACCAGCGAGCGCCACCAGTGGTGAAAACCCGACACCAAACCTTGATTGACTAGTCAAAAGTAGACCCGCAGGATGGCTCAAGGTGGTCCGATCGGTCAGATCGGCGTGATTCTTCTCTCGATCCTGGGACTGTGGATCGGCGCGCGACTCCTGGTCGACGCCGTCGTACGGTTGGCCCAACGGTTCGGACTCTCGGATCTCACGATCGGACTGACGATCGTCGCGATGGGAACGTCGACGCCGGAGCTCGCGGTTTCGGTCGACGCCGCGCTCAAAGGGGCGGGCGACATCGCGGTCGCGAACGTCCTCGGATCGAACGCCTACAATCTGGCGTTTATTCTGGGCGTGATCTCGCTGCTGAAAGTGATCCCGATCGAACAATCGTTCGTTCGTCGCGACGGCATCGCCCTGCTGGCGAGTACCCTCGTCGGTGGGCTCGCGATTTTCGATCTCCGGATCACGAGGCTCGAAGGAATACTCCTAGCGGGGGCGTTCGTCGCCTACACGGTCTATTTACTCCGCGCCAACCAATCGAACTCGATAGCAACCTCCGATCGGTCCTCCGGAGATGCGGGGGTGGTCAGCTCGGTGACCGAACGCGTGACCTTCCGCGGGCGCGACTTCGGACTGCTCCTGGGTGGATTAGCGGTGGTACTGGTGAGCGGCGACTACATGGTGGTCGCCGCTTCCGAGTTAGCCCGCGGCGTCGGGATCTCCGAGTGGGTGATCGGCGGGACGATCGTCGCGGCGGGTACGTCGACGCCGGAGTTCGCCGTCTCGTTGGTCGCTATCCAGCGGGGGAGCCTCGGCGTCTCGGTCGGTAACATCGTCGGCAGCAACATCTACAACATCACGGGAATCTTGGGCGTCGCGGCGGTCGTTCGCCCACTCGTCGTGAGCGGCCTGGCACTGGAGACGTTAGCGTGGCTGGCTGGAGTCTCAGTGCTGATGGTTGCGGCTCTCTGGACGAAACGAGAGCTTTCTCGGAAGGAAGGAGCCCTGTTCGCAACCTCCGAAATCGTTCGGTGGATTCTGGGGATATTCGGACTGCTAGGATAGTCCACCGAACCCCTCGATGCATCGACCGGTAGCGGTTCCCGATCGGTGACGGACACGTGAGTCCGGACGACAGTGAAACCGTGTCGTCTGTGACCGATCGAAGAACAAAAAGAGCAACTCCCGGATGAAGAGTAGACTACCCATCAGCTACCAGGGCGCCGAAACAGCAGAATTCTGCTACCGACTCTCCCGCTGCTCGGCCTTGTTCAGCTCGATCAACAGCCGGAAGATCGCCTTCACGAGATTGCGATCGACGTCGAACTGGTCGGCGTTCTCGCCGGCCCGTTCCATGACCGCGGCTTCCTGGGATTCGTCGGTCGTCGGCAGGCCGCGATCCGCCTTTACCTGTGCGATCGTGTCGGCGACGTACGTTCGCCGCGCGATCAGTTCGACGATCTCATGGTCGATGTCCTGGATCTCCTCGCGGAGTTCCTCTAAGCTCATCTCGTCCGCGCTCCCGCGGATTGTGTCGTCGTTAGCCATGTTGTGCCACGCCTGTTGTCCCATCTCTCCCGTACTCCTTCGAGTGCCTTTCGGTCGCCCACCGCGACGACGCTGGGACCGGTGCCCGACAGCGAGACGCCCGCCACGTCGGGCAGGGCTTCGACCGCCGGTCCCGTGGGGAACTCCAGCGCGGCGCTGAACGCGAACCCGTTGACGGTCATCGCGAGGCCGTAACGACCATCGAGCGCGAGCTCGGCGACGAGCTCGGCGATCGGCGCGATCCGCTTGCAGCGTTCGACGTCGGCGTCGGCACTAAAGGCCTGCTCGGGCGGCGTGTAGACGAGCACGTCCCAGTCCACAGTTTCACGGGCCAGCAGCTCGTCGCGGTCGTTGTCGGTCACGGTGACGCCCCCGAGCATCGACGCCGAGGCGTCGTCGAACGCGCCCGTGACGGTGACGCCGACGTCCCGGGCCGCCTCGACGCCGAGCAGACAGGCTTCCTCGCGGTCCACCTCCTCGGCGACGCCCAGCGCCTCGAGCGTCGCGAGTACGGTCGCGTTCGCGGCGGCGCTCGAACTCTTGAGCCCCGACGCCATCGGTACCTCGCTCTCCGTGCGCACGGTGCCGCCCTGTCCGTCGCCGTAGCGCTCGGTCGCGAGTTCGACGCAGCGCTCGATCAGGCGCGTGTCGGCGTCGGGCGCGCCGTCGATCTCGCCCTCGACGCCGGGCTCGTCCGCGAGAGTCACCTCGGCCGTCGTGTACGCGTCGATCGCGAACGCCGAGCCCTTCCCGCAGGCCAGCGCGTTCAGCACGGTCCCCGCCGCGGGGGCTTCAGCTCGTCCGTTCATACTGCTACTCGCCGAAGCGAGCTATTTACCGCTGGCGGTCGGCGAGCGGCGGGTGGTCGGCGGATCGCAGCGGCGGGCAGCCGCTCCGCGCGGCGAGCCGCCGGGCAGGCTCCGTCCGCCGAACGCGGCGCTTTTCCCGACCCCGACCGAATTCGGCAACATGAGCGCGCGCAACACGGTCGCCCCCTCGACGATCGGGGTGGAGCTCTCGGAGGACGGCATCGCCGTCGAGTATCTCGACGGGCGGGAGGTGTTCTACCACGGCCCGCCGAAGAAGGCCGAGCGGACGGTCAAGACGCCGCCGGGCAAGCTGGTCCAGATTCTCGTCACCGACCCCGAGGGCACCGAGGGCGTGCTGACGTACGTCAACGACCGCAACACCCACGACGACATCCTGGAGACGACCGGGGTCGGTCGGGTGTTCGTCGAACCCGGCGAAGAGGAGGAGCTGTTCCCCGGCGTCACGGCCCGCGCCGACGGACACTCGATCATCGTCGACGCCGACCCCGAGGTCGCGCGCGGCCGGGTGTTCGTGTTCGCCGAGGACGAACTCTCCGAGGAGGCCTACGAGATCGTCGGCGAGGATGCGGCTGCTACCGAATCGAGCTCCGAAGAGCGCGACGCCCCGGCGGCCGACGATAGCGACGCCGACCCGCCGTCGACCGGCAGCGACGCCGACGCGGCCTCCGTCGACGCCGACAGCGAAACGGCGACGGTCGATGGTGACGCAGAAGACGAGCGGAGCCACGAGGAGGCCG
>SDGW01001025.1_pt1 | contig 11624 bp, 17 predicted proteins | sample 2873831 | NCBI WGS metagenome assembly SDGW01 (sample SAMN08132700, study PRJNA421101) | hypersaline lake metagenome | isolation source: celular fraction 0.22 microns magnesium sulfate-rich crust from ephemeral... | place: Spain: Penahueca Lagoon, Toledo | collected 2011-07
TCGCTCCACGCGAACGACGACGAGTAGTTGAACGCCAGGTCGAGGTCCGGGTGGGTCTCGTGGATGGTCTCGGCGTACTCGACGGCGTCCTCGCGGGACGGGTCGGGCATCTCCGGCCAGACGAGGTCAGCGCCGGCGTCCGCGTAGATGCGGCCGCGTTCGAGGTGGTCCTCCCAGCTGCCGTTCGCGGAGCCGTACGAGTCGATGCGCGCGATGATGACGGTGTCCTCGGACTGCTTGGCGTCGACGGCGGCCTCGAAGCGCGAGCGCGCCTTCTCCTGGGAGACGACTTCCTTCCCGGCGATGTGGCCGCAGCGCTTGGGCGTCGTCTGGTCCTCGATGTGGATGGCGGCGACGCCGGCCTTCTCGTACTCGCGGACGGCGCGGCGGACGTTGTGGACGCCGCCGTAGCCGGTGTCGGCGTCCGCGATGACGGGGAGGTCGGTGGCGTCGACGATGCGCTTGGCGTTCTCGACCATCTCGGTCATCGACACCATCTCGAGGTCCGGGAAGCCGAACTGTCCGAGGACCGTGGAGTAGCCGCTCATGTAGACGGCGTCCAGGCCGGCGCGCTCGGCGAGCCGCGCGTCGAGGGCGTGGTAGAGCCCGGGCGCGAACACGTAGGGGTCGTCGTTTGCGAGCAGGTCGCGGAACTCGCGGCCTGCGGGGTTGTCGAGGTCTCGGTGCGTGTAGTCGGGGTAGTCGTCACTCATCGGTGGGTTCCGTGTGTCGGTGGCTCCAGACGGTCTCGGAGAGCGATTCCTGCTGGTCGGCGTCGGCGCTGAGGTCCGGGACGACGGGCGCGCCGGTGTTCTCTATGTCCGTGTAGGTGGGCATGGTGGGTTGTCGGTGGGTTGGCGTGGTGGTCGGTAGCCGGTGCGTGCGTTCGTCGGGTGGGGTGCTACGTGCATCGCGACTGATGAGGCGACGGGCAGCCGCATAAAGTTAATGAATAATAATGTAATATGGCACGAATGGCATTAACAATAATTAAGGAATTATTTTGATACGTCACTACATACCACAGTCCGGCACCGAACCTGCTAAACCACGCCCCGCCCAACACCGGTGCGTGCCCGAGGTCGACGACTGGCGGGCCGCACTCGCCGACGCCGGCGAACTCACCGCCCCCATCACCCAACGCATCCTCGCCGAACACGGCGACCGCGGCCAACGCGCTATCGAAGCCGCCAGCGAAGGCCGCGTCAAACAGTACAACGACTTCACGGTCGTCGTCGGCCACGAAGACGAGTACATCGTCGAAGACGGCAACTGCAACTGCCAGGACAGCCAGTACAACCTCGACCCCGACGAGTCCTGCTGGCACGCCATCGCCACCGACATCGCCGAACGCGTCGGCGAAGTCGACCACCACGACATGTACTACAGCGAAGTCCGGGATTTCCTCTAAGGCGCACTTTTTGCGCTGCGTGAGGCGCGCTTCGCGCGCCTCACTCGCCAAAACTTGCGGAAAAAGCACTCCTCGCTCATGGTCCGAGAGACGCCGGAGGCGTCTCTCGTCACTGAGCAAATCGAAGATTTGCGAGGGCGGCGAACGCTACGCGTTCGCCTGCTCACGAGAGAGCTTCGCTCTCTCGAACGACTTCGCGCCTCCGGCGCTCCGTTCGGTCGTCGGCCTCCACTCGCTCACTTCGTTCGCTCGTGGAGTGAATCGCGGCGCTCGGGACCTTCGGACCGCTCGCGCTGCGAATGCTTGTCTGCCGTTGTTTCTCACTCTTCCTCGCGACGGTGTACCATCCACGAGAGCGGCTCAGGGTCGCCGTCCAGGTGCTCGATATTCCCGTCCATCACCTCGAAGCCGCAATCCTCGTAGAACGGGACGAGGCCCTCGTCGCGGCGAGCTTCTGCCACAATCACGTCGTACACCATCGCGTAGTAGACGTAGTCCGTGAGCACGCGGGCGGCCGCGACCGGTCACCGTCCTCGCGCAGGAGGGCTGTCTCGTCGGTGTGTTCGAGCGCGCGGCGGACGCTCTCGGTGTCGCGGTCGGCCCACCAGTCGTACTCGCGGTACAGCGACTGGAGCTCCTCGGCGGTCGCGCCGAACTCGACGGTGGCCATACTACTCGTCGGCGGAGCGGGAGAAACGCGTTGCTCGGGCGGGGGAACCGTTCCCTACTGGTCGGCGCAGATGTCCACGAAGTTCCGGAGAATCTGGAGCCCCGTCTCCCCGGACTTCTCCGGGTGGAACTGCGTACCGAAGACGTTGCCCTCGTCGTTCGCGACGATGGACGGGAACGTCTCGCCGTAGTCGGTCTCCGCGACGACGTGACCGTCGTCCTCGGGCTCGGCGTAGTAGGAGTGGACGAAGTACGCGTACTGGCCGTCGACGCCGTCGACGAGCGGGTGGTCGCGCGTCACGTCGAGCTCGTTCCAGCCCATGTGCGGGACCTTCACGTCGCCCGTGAACCGGCGGTTCCGCCCCGGAATCAGGTCCAGCCCCTTCACGTCGCCCTGCCCCTCGCGTTCGGCCTCCTCGCTCTCCGTGAGCAGCATCTGCATCCCCAGACAGATACCGAACAGCGGCCGCCCCTCCGCGGCGGCGTCGGTGAGCGCGTCCCGGAACGGCCCCGCGTTCTCCATGCCGTCGCCGAACGCGCCGACGCCCGGCAGCACGATGCCGTCGGCGTCGTCGAGCGCACCCGGGTCGTCGGAGATCGTGATGTCCGCGTTCGCGCGCTCGAGCCCGCGCGTGACACTCCGGAGGTTCCCAAGCCCGTAGTCCACGACCACGACGGACGCCGTCGTCTGATTAGTCGACGAGATACTCATAGTCGTGCCTTCTCCCCCCAGGCGCAAGTGGGTTTCCCTCCGCCGTTTGGTACATAGTGATGGGTATTCCTCGTTATAGTTGAAGGGCAAACCTTTCAGGAACCTCTCGTATTCACAAACGAATTCCCCATGGCGGGACGACGCAACTTCCTCAAAATCGCAGGCGCGACAGGTCATCGCGTGGACGATGTACATCCTCGAGATCAACACGCGCATCGCCGTCACGATGGGGCTCATCGGCGGCGGCGGTCTGGGGTTCGTTCTCCAGACTCAGCGCGGGCTGTTCAAGTACACGAACATGATGGCGACGATTCTGGTCATCTTCGTGCTCGTCATCTCCGTGGAAATCGTCAGCCAGCGCGTCCGGTCGTACATCCGCGGCACCGAGGAGTCCTCCGGACTCATCGCGCTCATCGTGGAGTTCCCCCAGCGGATGGTCCGCACGCTCTGGCAGTGACTCAGTAGTCCCCGAGCTGGGACTGCCCGCCGCTCCCGCCCGCCATCGTCGCCGCTTTCGCTATCGTCTCCGTGAACGCGTCCCGCTGGCTCGCGTCGTACAGCGTCGCCGCCGGGTGGAGACAGATCAGTACTTCCCGCCGCTCGCCCCCGAGTTCGACGCGCTCGACGCTCCCTGTCTCGTTGGTCACCGCGACATCTCTGCCGAGCAGGTGTTCGCCCGGCACTTTCCCGAGCGTGACGACGACTTCGGGGTCGACGAGGTCGATCTCGCGTTCGAGGTACGGCCGGCAGTTCGCGAGCTCTTCTTTCGCCGGGTCGCGGTTCTCGGGCGGCCGGCACCGCACGCAGTTCGTGATGCGCACGTCCGCCCGCGAGAGCCCGGCGTCCCGGAGTTCGTCGTCGAGCACGCCGCCGCTGCGCCCGACGAACGGCACGCCCTCCTCGTCCTCGCTGGCGCCCGGCGCCTCCCCGACGAACAGCACGTCCGCGTCCTCCGGGCCGTCGCCGTTGACAATCTGGCTGCGGGAGTCGACGAGCGCCTCGCAGCGCGTGCACTCGGCGACTTCCAACCCCTCCATGCCGTCGGTATCGCTCATACCTACGCCGTCCACGGCCGCGTGGTTAAGCGTTGCAACCTGCGGTCACGCTCGGTGCTCGTCGGCCGCTCGCGCTGCTAGCCGTGCGACCCGCAGCGGCTCCGGCCGGCCGCCCTCGGGAGTGAACGCGCGCACGACCTCCGCGGGGTTCTCGCAGCCGACGCTCCGCACGAACACGCGCTCGCCGTTCACGTCGACGGGCCGGCGGTCGGGCTGGCGTGCGTACACCGCGAGGCGTTCGTCGCGCTCCTCGCCCGAGAACTCCCGCTCGATGGCGGCTTCGAGGCCGTCGCTGGCCTCGAAGGAGACGGAGAGTACGGGCCGCGAGACCGCCTCGTGGACGGCGTGCAGGTCTACGACGTTGAACCACGCGGGCGCGATTCCGGAGACGAAGACGTACCGGACGTCCTCGCGGTCGAGCTGCTGGTAGCACTCGACGACGGCCGCGGTGCTGTCGAGGCCGCCGACCGTACACGAAGTGAACGAGAATCCGTCCGCGACGCGGGACGCGCGCACGACGGCTCCGGCGAGCGTCGACGCGTTCCCCCTATATGATTCCGCGACGCCGAGCGCGCGCGTCCCGGACTTCACCGCCCTACTCGTTTCCGTCGGTCGTCTTCTCGCGGGCTCCGCCCGCTCGCTAGTCCCGTGGACGCTCCACAGCCGTCCACGCTACTCGCCCTTGATGTCCTGCAGCCGGTCGAGGAGCTCGTCGTTCGACGCCCCGATCTCGTAGTTCACGTCGCCGCTGTGTTCGAATTCCTCGGTGTCGAGTCCGTCGTCGGCGTCGATGTCTTCCGAGTCGAGAGACTGGTTCTCCTGTTCGGATTCGTCGTAACTCCCGAAACCCATGTTCACTTGAACCTACGGGCCCCTCCCCCAAAAATTCCCCGCCGCGTTGGACGCCGACGCTGAAAAACCCCGCCGTTTTACGACCGCCGCGGGCGTGGGTGGTCGCATGGACGTCACTAACGTCACGCGCGACGCCGAGTCGTTCACCTGCAACGCCTATCTCGCGGACGGCGAGGAGTCGACGCTCGTGGACGCCGGCGCCTACGACGGCGTCGTCGACGAAATCCGCGAGCATGTCGACGACCTCGACCGCGTCGTGCTCACCCACCAGCACGGCGACCACGTCGAACAGCTCCCCGCAGTCGTGGACGCCTTCGACCCGGACGTGTACGCGTTCGCGGACCACCGCCTCCGCACGCACGAACTCGAAGACGGCGACACCGTCCGCGTCGGCAGCGAGGCGGCGGAGGTCGTGTTCACGCCCGGGCACGCCCCCGACCACGTCTCGCTCGTTTCCGAGTCGTCGCTGTTCTCCGGGGACGTCGTCGTCCACGACGACGGCGCGTTCGACGACGGGAGCTTCGGTCGCACCGACATGAGTGGCCAGTCCCGCGAGCGGCTCGTCGGGAGCATCCGAGAGCTCCTCGACCGGATGCCCGCCGGTGTCGAGCACATGTACTCGGGCCACGGCGGCGTCTTCGACGGCGACGTCCGCGAGGTCGTCGAGCGCGCGCTCGAACGCGCCGAGCGCCGCGAGCCCAAGTACGACTGAGCGACCTGGGACCGTCTGTCACACCCCGGGAATCCTTTTTCTGATAGGCGTCGTGTTCTCGCGTATGCCCGGGAGACCGTTCCTCGAAGGCGATACTGTCGACCTCTGTGCGGTCGCCGAGGACGACCTGGAGTTCCTCCGCGAGACGCTCAACGACCCCGCGGTCTGGCGGTCGCTGTCCGCGCGTGCGCCGCTCACCGAGCAACAGGAACAGGCGTGGTACGAGGAACACGCCAGCGGCGAGAACGGCAACGTGAACTTCGTCGTCGCCGTCGACGACCAACCCGTCGGCAGCGTCGGCGTGCACGGCCTCGACGACGTCGACGGCGGCGCCGAGGTCGGGCTCTTCCTCGGCGAGGAGTTCTGGGGGAACGGCTACGGCACCGAGGCCGGCCGGCTCGCCACCGACTACGCGTTCGCCCAGCACCGCCGCCACCGCGTCGCCGCGCGCGTCTTCGAGGACAACGAGGCGTCCGCGCGTATCTGGGAGAAGCTCGGCTTCGAACTGGAGGGAGCGCACCGCGACGAGGTATTCGTCGATGGGGAGTACAGGGACGTGCGCTACTATTCGGTGCTCGAAAGCGAGTGGGACGGCGAGAACTGAGTTACGTCGAGCGGGACTCCTTGGCCTTCGGACGCAGGTTCTTGTACCCGCACTTCCGGCACTCGGAGGCGCGCTTGGGGTTCCGGGCGTTACACCGCATGCAGATCTGCTTCTCGAGCAGTCGGGCCTCGATGGACTCGCTCATGCGCTCCCGTTCGCTCGGGGCGCGTTTAAGCGATTCGGAACCAAGCCCTCCCTCGCTCGTTGCACTCGCTCGGTCGCCCTTGGTGATCCCACCAGGTTACTGGGTGTTGGACCGGCTACTAGAGTACCGGTTGTCGAGTCTTGCACGAGGATACCGGCCGTTTTCACTCCTCGTCCGCCAGGTAGTCCTCCTGTACCTCGACGACCTCGGCGGAGTCTTCGCACTCGCTGTACCGCCGCAGCGGCTCCTCGTTGAGTTCGAGGAACGTGTGTCCCCACGTGAACTTCGAGAGGATGCGTTCGGCGTGCTCGCGCTCCCCCAGGATGGCGAGCGCGCCCGCGAACGCCTCCACGGTGTTGAGCTGGAACGGCTGCCCGTAGTTCACGGGGTTCGCCGCGACGAGGAACGGGAGCGCGCGGTGCACGCCGTCGATCTCGAACATCGCCCGGCCCGCCGTCTCCCACGAGCAGTCCAGGGCCACCAGCCGGCCGTGGTCGGCGTCCGCCGGCGACAGCGCGGTGTCGGCGTGCGGATTCAGGACGACGCCGTACGGCGTCGCTCGCGCGGTCTCGTGGAGGACGGCCTCGTCGAAGCGCGCGAGCTTCCGCGCCGTGCACTTCTCGGGGTCGTCGTCGCCCTCGTACCGGACGTGCAGTTCCACGGGCGCAGTTGGGCGCCGGCGGGCAAAAGCGCCCCGCTCGACTGGAAGAGGGTTCGTGTTCGCTCGCGTTGTCGGAGATACTTCCTCGAAAGCCCCGGCGCGCTCGCGTCCGCTCGACAGCAGGGCTCCCGAGAGCGGACGAGGGCTCCGCCCGCGAGCGCACCGCCCCTTTCAGTCCGCCCGTTCCGCCGGCCGCGTCCCGGCCACTGTCCCCCGCTTTCTTGGCCCCGTATCGCTTCTCTCACCGCATGGACGACGACGCCCTCGCGCAGGCGTACTACGACGCCATCGACGCCGGGGACTACGACGCGCTCCGCGACCTGCTCGCGCCCGACTTCGAACACGTGCGCCCGGACATGACGCTCTCGGGTCGAGAGGCGTTCGTCTCGTTCATGCGTGACGACCGCCCGAACACGGACACGCGCCACGTCGTCGACGCGGTGTACGACGGCGCCGAGGGCGTCGCGGCGCGCGGCCGGCTGCTGGACGCGAACGGCGGCGGCGAGCTGTTCGCGTTCGTGGACACCTTCGAGACGACGGACGGCGAAATCGCGGGACTGACGACTTACGCGAGCCCGGCGTCCTCGACGGCGGGCAGCACCTCCTCCTCGTAGAACTCCAGGAATCGCTCCTGCTCGGGGCCGACCTGGTGGATGTGGACGTGGTCGTAGCCGGCGTCGACGGCCTGCCGGATGGAGTCGACGTGGTCCTCGGGGTCGCGGCTGGTGACGAGCCCGGACGCCGCGATGTCCTCCTCGCTGACGGTCTGGCAGGCCTGTTCGAAGTGCGCGGTCGTCGGGAGCACCGCGGCGAGTTCGCCCGGGAGTTCGCTGTTCGGCCACCACTCGTGGGCGATTTCGACGCCCTCCTGCTCGCTGTCGGCGTAACACGTGCTGAGCTGAGTGTACCGCGGACCCTCGCCGCCCGCGTCTGCCCACGTCTGGACGGTGTCTGCGGGGCCGACCGCCCAGAAGCCATCCCCGAAGTCGGCGGCCGCGCGCGCCGTCGTCGGCCCGAACGCCGACACGACGATGGGCGGCGTCTCCTCGGGGAGCGTGAACAACCGCGCGTTCTCCACGGTGAAGTGCTCGCCGCGGTAGCTCTGCTGGCCGCCCGACCAGAGCGCCCGGATGATTTCGACCGCCTCTTCGAGCATCTCCAGGCGGACCTCGTGCTCGGGCCAGTGCTCGCCGACCACGTGCTCGTTGAGCAGTTCGCCCGTGCCGACGCCGAGGAAGAACCGGCCGTCGAGCATCGACGCCGCCGTCGCCGACGCCTGCGCGACGACGGCGGGGTGGTAGCGCTTGATGGGGCAGTTCACGCCGACGCCGACGGGAATCTCGTCGGTCGCCTGCGAGACGCCGCCGAGCGTCGCCCACACGAACCCGCTCTCGCCCTGCCGGCTCACCCACGGGTGGAAGTGGTCCGAAACCGTGAGGAAGTCGAAGCCCGCGTCCTCCGCGCGGGCGGCGTACTCAACGAGGTCACTCGGCGGGTGCTCCTCGCTGGAGAGCGTGTAGCCGACGTCGACCATTCACCCGCACCCCCGGATGTCAATCATTCGAACCATTGCACTAGCACGTCGGCGCGAACCCGCAAAAGCGTGGTTGCAGATTACTCCCGGTCGCCCGCGCCGAGCGCCGACTCGCCGACTTTCGCCGAGCCCTCGACGACTTCCTGCCCGCCCATGTACGGCTGGAGCGCCTCGGGGACGTCGACCGTGCCGTCGTCGTTCTGGTAGTACTCCAGAATCGCGACGAGCACGCGCGGCACCGCCAGCCCCGACCCGTTCAGCGTGTGGAGGTGCTCCGCGCTCTCGTGGCGCTCGGGCCGGTACTGGATGCCCGCGCGCCGCGCCTGGAAGTCCTCGAAGTTCGAGACCGAGGAGACTTCGAGCCAGCGGCCGCCTTCCTCGGGGCCCTCGTCCATGTCGTCGCCGGGCGCCCACACTTCGATGTCGTACTTCTTCGCCTGCGTGAACCCGAGGTCGCCCGTGCACATCTCCAGAATCCGGTACGGGAGCTCGAGCCGGCGCAGCACCTCCTCGGCTTCGTCGAGGAGGCCCTCGAAGCGCTCGTAGCTCTCCTCGGGTTCGACGAAGTTCACCATCTCCACCTTGTTGAACTGGTGGACGCGCACGATGCCGCGGGTCTCGGTGCCGTGTTCGCCGGCCTCCCGCCGGAAGTTCGGCGAGTACGCCTGCTTCTTCACGGGGAGGTCGTCGCTGAGCAGAATCTCGTCGCGGTACATGTTCGTCACCGGCACCTCCGCGGTCGGCAGCAGCCAGAGGTCGTCGTCGTCGTAGTCGGCGTCGTTGACGTCGCCGACCCGGTAGGCGTCCTCCACGAACTTCGGGAACTGGCCGGTGCCCTCCATCGACTTCGAGTTCACGGGAATCGGCGGGAAGACGTCCTCGTAGCCCTGCTCGCGGTGGACGTCGAGCATGAACTGCACGAGCGCGTGTTCGAGGCGCGCGCCCGCCCCCTTCGCGAAGTAGAAGCCGCCGCCCGCGACCTTCGCGCCGCGCTCGAAGTCGAGGATGTCGAGTTCCTCGCCGAGGTCGTAGTGCGGAGTGACCTCCTCGGGGAGGTCTCGGAGGTCGTCGAAGCCCTCGCGGCGGCGCTCGACGTTCTCGGACTCGTCGGCGCCCACGGGCACGTCCTCGTCGGGGACCATCGGGAGCGTGAGCAGCTTCCGCTCCAGTTCGGCCTCCAGTTCGTCCGCGCGCTCCTCGACGTCTTCGAGCTCGTCCTTGAGCTCCTGCGAGCGCTCGATGGCGTCCTGAGCCTCCTCCTCGTTGCCCTCCTGTTTGAGTTCGCCGATCTTCGAGGAGACCTCGTTGCGCTCGTGGCGGAGCTCGTCGCCGCGCGCCTTGAGTTCGCGCCACTCCTCGTCGACTTCCAGAATCCGGTCGAGGTCCGCGTCCACGCCCTTCTTCTCCAGGGCGGCCCGCACCTCGTCGGGGTGCTCGCGGACGTACTGTCTGCTCAGCATTTGCCGGAGTTTGCGCGGGCGGCGGCAAGAACGTATCGCATCCCCGTCAGCCGGTCGCACGCCCGGGCTGCGGCCGCACCCACAGCCGTCGGTCCCTATCCCGAATCTATACGAAACCCAACCGCGTACCTCTCGGCACATGACCACGGGGCTCCTGCTCGTCGGCGTCGCCGTCGCGGCGTTCGTCGGGTTCAACGTCGGCGGGTCGTCGACGGGGGTCGCGTGGGGCCCCTCCGTGGGCGCGGGCGTCACGAGGAAGACGACCGCGGCGGCGCTGATGACCGGGTTCGTGCTGCTCGGCGGGTGGACTGTCGGCCGGAACGTAATCGAGACGCTGGGCAGCGGCGTCGTCGCGCCGACGGCGTTCACCGTGGAGGCGAGCATCGTCGTGCTGGCGTTCATCGGGCTCGGGATGGCCGTCGCGAACGGCTACGGCGTCCCCGTCTCCACGTCGATGACCGCGGTGGGCGCCATCGCCGGTCTCGGCCTCGCGACCGGCACGCTCGACCGGGCGGTGCTCGGCGAAATCGTCGTCTGGTGGCTGCTCGCGCCCGTCGCGGGGTTCTGGTGTGGCGCGGTCGTCGGCCGCTACCTCTACGTCCACCTCGACCGCGTCGTCGAGATCGAGCAGTCCGACGGCCCACTCGTCGTTCTCGACCGCTCCGGCTCCGTCCCCGCGCCCGCGCTCGGCCCCGGGACGACGCCGCGGGAGTTCGCGAGCACCGCGCTCGTCGTCGCCGTCGCGTGCTACATGTCGTTCTCGGCGGGCGCGAGCAACGTCGCGAACGCGGTCGCGCCGCTGGTCGGCGGCGGCCTCCTCGACGTCGGGCCGGCGGTCGTGCTCGCGGCGGCGGCTATCGGCCTCGGCGCGTTCACGATCGCGCGGCGCACGATGGCGTCCGTCGGCAGCGAGCTCACGGAGCTCCCGCTGCTGGCGGCGACGGTCGTGACGGTGGTCGCGGCGACGATTACGACCGCCGCGTCCTGGCTCGGCGTCCCCATCAGTCTCGCGCTGTCGACGGTGATGACCATCGTCGGCCTCGGCTGGGGGCGGGCGTCGCGGACCGCGACGGCGACGGAACTGGCGCGCGGCGACATCCACGCCGAAGTGACTGTGGCCGCGGCCAGCGTGGAAGTCGACCCCGTCGCCGAAATTGGCGACGAGCGCAGCGGCGACCTCGACGCGGCGGCGCTGTTCGACGCGTCGACGGTCGCGCGCTTCGTCTCCTTCTGGATTCTCGGCCCGAGCCTCGCGACCGTCCTCTCGTATCTGGCCTTCCTCGCGCTGCCGGTCGCGGGGACGCCGTGACGCGGCCGCGCTTGCGCGTTCCTCCACGCGAAATCTTTTGCGTCCGGCACGCGGGACTTCGTGTATGGCTCCCGGCGACGTCTCCGACGTCGAACAGTGTACCGACATCGCGTACGTCGACACCGGCATGTACGACACCGCCGAGTACGGGTCGGTGTACGTCGTGGACGCCGACCGGCCGGCGATCGTCGACACCGGCATCGGCACGAACTACGAGCGCGTCCTCGACGCCCTCGACGAGCGCGGCATCGCTCGCGAGGACCTCGAAGCGGTTCTGGTCACGCACGTCCACCTCGACCACGCGGGCGGCGCCGGCTTCATCGCGGAGGCGTGCCCGAACGCGGACGTCTACGTCCACGAGGCCGGCGCGCGCCACCTCGTCGACCCGTCGCGGCTCGTCGAGGGGACGAAGGAGGCGGTCGGCGAGCAGTGGCACTACTACGTCGAGCCCGAGCCCGTCCCCGCCGAGCGCATCGTGGAACTCGAAGACGGCGACACCG
>SDGW01001026.1_pt1 | contig 11617 bp, 14 predicted proteins | sample 2873831 | NCBI WGS metagenome assembly SDGW01 (sample SAMN08132700, study PRJNA421101) | hypersaline lake metagenome | isolation source: celular fraction 0.22 microns magnesium sulfate-rich crust from ephemeral... | place: Spain: Penahueca Lagoon, Toledo | collected 2011-07
GGTTCAAATCCCAGCCAGCGCATTTCTGTCGCGAACAAACCCGTGAGCGACAGGAATCGTTCTGGGGTTGGACGAGAGAAGTCCCAGCCCGCACAGCGAACGTAGTGAGCGAGCAGGACCGTCTTCGCGTTGTTCAAGCCAGCGAACTTCTCCGAACGTAACGCCTCGAACGACCGCGATAGCGTCCAAGTACGCAATGAATGCGGAACAGCGTCCCGAGTCGATGTCGCTCCGCCGGAACCGCACACGGATAGTCGCGTGAACCGCGTTGCGAACGACGGCCTTAGTCGATCGTCACGACTTCCGGCCTGGTGTCGGTCTCACCGCCCTCTTCGGCGAGCTCTCGCAGTGCTAGCTTCAGGTTCCACTTGTTGGCCTTCCAGACGGCGTCGAAGGCGACGCCGAGGACGGGGACGGAGCCGATGACGGCGTCGACGCCGACGTTCGCGACCATGCGCGCCAGCGTCGACAGCGAGACGCCCAGCCGCGCGGCTTCGGCGACGATGTACATCGAAACGGCCGCGGCGGCGGTGTCGCCGGCCCCCGGGAGGATACCGACGAGCGGGTCGAGACCGATCCTGAAGTCCGTTCCCGGAACCCGAATCCCCTCGTCGAGGGCGTGGGCGACGGCGTGCATCCGCCCGACCGCCGCGTCGTCGACGGCTGCGGGGAGATCGTCGATGAGCGCCTCGAGGTCCGAACGGCTCTCGGTCGTGTCGGAAGCCATGGGAGCGATTGGGTGTCCGCGTAGATAAGGACGCGGACGGCCGTGGCAAGCGGACAGGCGTGAGTGAGCGTCGTGGCGGCGACGGACCGGAAGGGGACGACCGGGAGGTGCGGCGAACTCGCGGACGGTCGCCGCTCTCGAGCGGTTCCCCTCCGATCGACGGTCGGCAGCGATACACCGGCGTGCCCAATCGACGCTTTCGCGGGCAAAGCTCGAGTTGCCCTCGGGGAACGGATAGGAACTGGTGTTTACCCCGACTCGAGCGGTCGTGAACAACCCTGATAGACGGTCGACGACGAGTTTGTATCCTCTTATTAATGCGCCCTCGTAATTCACATACGGCTACTATTTTCGCCTGCGAGTGGCTTTTATACTGGGAGTAACTACGGTCTAATACACGATTGAACGATCAGATATAGCAATGCAGACCGAAATCTCGCCCGCGGAGGGTACGGACGATCTCCAGTACGACCAGCCCAACGACCGGTACGTCTTCCACCACGATCCCGACGGCACCGCGACGATCACGACGACGATCGTCCACGCGCTCGCGTCGATCGCGGACACCGACGTCTCTCAGGGGGAGTTCTCTCTCTACGACAGCGTCGACCCGGACGCGCTCGATCGGATCTTCCGCCAGAAGGCCGACGGCACCGAACGCACGGGCGGCCACATCGCCTTCACCGCCCTCGAACACGAGGTGTACGTCTACGCGAACGGCGACGTCATCATCTACCCGCCCGCGGAGACGCCCCGCGCCCCGACCACGAACTGAGGTCGCGCCGCCCCGAGTCGTCCTGATCGTTTTTCCGGCGAATCCGACCCACAGCCTCGCGGCCGGCCGGACCGACGGGTGAGCGTCGCTGACGGCGAAACCGACCGCATGGCGCGGCTTTAGGGCCCTCCCGGCCGTCAGCGCCGCCCATGACGGTAGTCGCGCTCCTGAGCGTCGCACCGGTGATCGAAGACAGCATGGCCGGCGAGGTCGCGAAGGCGGTCGACGCGCTCGAGGACTTCGACGTGAGCTACGAAACGAACCCGATGGGGACGGTGATCGAGGCCGAGAGTACCGACGAACTCTTCGCGGCCGCGCAGGCGGCCCACGACGCGGTCGACGCCGACCGCGTGAGTACGGTCCTCAAGATCGACGACAAACGCACCCGCGACGCCGACGCCGCGGGGAAGGTCGCGGCCGTCGAGGACCACCTCGGTCGGCCGGCCCGGAGCGAGGAGTGACCGACGGCCGCGACCCCGGCCCGAGTACGGCGCGGGCGTCGAACCGACAGGTGTCAGACGACGGTCAGACGACAACGGACAAACGGTTTTACCCCGGAGGCTGAATCCCGCCCCATGGAAAGTCTCAATCGCATGGCGATAGAGCTGGTCGACGAGGCCCTCGACTACGCCGAGGAGTTGAACATCGGGGGCTACGACCTCGAGAACGAGTCGACCGTCCTGGACTTCGGCCTCGAGTTCGACGGCGGCATCGAGGCCGGCCTGTTGCTGACCGAGATCCAGACCGCCGGGATGGCGACGCCGAGCTACGAACTGGGCGAACTCGGCGACGCGTCGATCCCCTACGTCGAGCTCTCGACCGACCAACCGGCGCTCGCGCTGCTGTGTTCGCAGAAGGCCGGCTGGGAGCTGACGACCGACGATTTCGAGGGGCTGGGTAGCGGCCCCGCGCGGGCGCTGGTAGCCCGCGAGGAGGAGTTCCGCCGGATCGGCTACACCGACGCCTTCGACCTGACGGCGCTGGCCCTCGAGACCGAACAGGAGCCGACCGCGGCCGCGGCCGACCAGGTCGCCGACCTCGCGGAGGTCGAAACGAGCAGCGTCTTCCTGCTTGCCTACCCGACGGCGAGCCTCGTCGGCTCGATCACCAACGCCGCCCGCGCGGCCGAGCTGGCGACCTTCCGGCTCTCGGAACTGGGCTACGACCCGATGGACGTCGTCTCCGCGACCGGGCGCGCGCCCGTCGCGCCCGTAGCGGGCGACGAGCGCACGGCCATCGCGCGCACGAACGACGCCATCGCCTACGGCGGGCGTGCGCACCTCACGGTCCGCGAGGACGCCGACGTCTTCGACTCGGTGCCCTCGACGGCCGCCGAGGACCACGGCCGCCCCTTCGGCGAGGTCTTCGACGACCTCGGGTGGGACTTCGGGGAGGTGCCGTCCGATCTCTTCGCGCCCGCGACCGTGACGGTCGACGTGATCGGCGGCCCGACATACGTCCACGGCGAGACCGACGAGGACCTGCTCGTCGACTCCTTCGACCTGTAGCCGTGCGGTTCAAGCCGGTCCCAGAACCGCCCGCGGATCTCGCGTTCGTCGAGACGGTCCACCGTGCCCTCCCCGCGACCGCCGGCGACGTCGACGACTGCTGTGCCCACCTCGTCGCGGAGACGCCCGTCGAGGACCGGGACGCGGCCGCAACGTGGCTCACTTTTCTCCGGGCGCTCGAACTCGCGGCCGAGGAGTCGGGACGCTTTCGTCGTCGAGAGCCGAACGCGAGCGGCGACGCGGTCGATCCGGGGGCCCTCGATCGAGACCGGCTCGGCCGGGCGTTCCGGGACCGCGTGGACGGTGCCGACGCGGTGTGTGACGCGCTCGAGAAGGCGGACGAGCCGCCGACCGTCGACGAGGTCGTCGAACGGCTCCGCGACGGTCGCTCGAGCGACGGTCGGCGGCCCCGCGGGGACCGAGTCGATCCGGAGCGGACCGGGCGACTCCTCGAGTGGGCGGTACTGCTGGGGCTCGCCGAGCGAGCGGGTGACGGCTATCGGGTCGCGCTCACGCGCGAGTAGACAAAAAGGGCTCTCGAGACGCTACTCGTCGGAGAGCCGACCGGGCGACCACTCGGCGTCGAGTTCCTCGTGGGTGAACGGCTTCGCGTCCTCGCCGGCGTAGGTCGCGACGAGCTGGCCGTCGCCCTCGAGGTGGTACTTGTAGGTGGTCAGGCCCTCGAGACCGACGGGGCCGCGGGCGTGGATCTTGCCGGTGCTGATGCCGACCTCGGCCCCGAGGCCGAAGCGGTAGCCGTCGGCGAACCGGGTCGAGGCGTTGTGGAAGACGCTCGCGGAGTCGATGCTGCGCATGAAGGTGCGCGCGCGCTCGTCGTCCTCGGTGACGATCGACTCCGTGTGCTTCGAGCCGTGGGTGGTGACGTGATCGATCGCGGCCTCGAGCGAGTCGACGACCTTGATCGAGACGATCAGATCGCCGTACTCGGTGTCCCAGTCGGCCTCCGACGCGGCCGCGACGTCGACGATCTCGCGGGTCCGCTCGTCGCCGCGGACCTCGACGTCGGCGGTCTCGTAGCGGTCGGCGATCGCCGGTAAGAATTCGTCGGCGACGGCCTCGTGGACCAGCAGCGTCTCGACGGCGTTGCACACGGCGGGGTACTGGACCTTGGCGTCGTAGGCGATCTCCTCGGCCATCGAGAGATCGGCCGCGTCGTCGACGTAGACGTGGCAGATCCCCTCCGTGTGGCCGAGCACGGGGATGCTCGTGTTGTCCTGAATGTAACTGACGAACGCGGAGCTGCCCCGCGGCATCAGGAGGTCGATCGAATCGTCCATCTCGAGCAAGGCGTCGACGTCCTCGCGGGCCTCGATATGCTGGGCCCAGCCGTCGGGGATCCCGGCCTCGGCCGCGGCCTCCTCGACAATCTCGAAGAGGATCCGGTTGGAGTGTAACGCCTCGCTGCCGCCCTTGAGGATCACGGCGTTGCCCGATTTCAGGGCCAGCGACGCGATCTGGACGAGCGCGTCGGGCCGGGACTCGAAGACCGTCCCGACGACGCCGATCGGCACCGCGACCTTGTACAGTTCGAGGTCCTCGTCGAGTTCCCGCGCGGCGAGGGTCTTCCCGAGCGGGTCGTCCTGCTCGGCGACGCTGCGGACCATCTCGGCGATGCTCTCGATCTTCGATTCGGAGAGCTTCAGCCGGTCGACCAGCGCCTGCGTGTACTCGCCTTCCGCGAGCAGCCGCTCGCCCTCCTCGACGTCTTTCTCGTTTTCCGTGAGGATCTCGTCGGTCCGGGCCTCGATGGCGTCGGCGATCCCGTGCAAGGCCGCTTTCCGCTCCGCGTCGGACAGTTTCGCCAGCTCGAGAGCCGCGCTCTGTGCCTCCTCCACGTCGCGTTCGATGTCGGTTTCAGTCATCGCTCTCACCGTTGATGGGGACGAATACGGTTCCCACGGGCTTGGCAGTAGCGATCCGCTCGAGGACGTCGGGCGCGGTCGACTTCGCGATGATCGCCGGCACGCCGTGTTCGCTGACGTCGCGCGCGCCCTCGACTTTCGTCTGGATGCCGCCGAAGCCGTCGGACGTGGTCTCGCTGATGATCGCCTGAACCTCGTCGTAGTTGGTGCCGACGGCTTCGATGCGCTCGGCGCCGTCGTCTTCCTTCGGGTTGCCGGTGTAGACGCCGCCGACGTCGGTCAGCGTGACCAGCAGGTCGGCGTCGACGCCCATCGTCGTCGCCGCCGAGAGCATGTCGTTGTCGCCGATCCGGATCTCCTCGGTCGCGACGGCGTCGTTCTCGTTGATGATCGGGACGACGCCCCAGTCCAGCAGGGTCTCGATCGTGTTCCGGAAGTTGGTGAACCGCTCGGGGTTCTCGAGGTCGTGCTGGGTCAACAGCAGTTGCGCGACCGTCCGGTCGTATCGGCCGAAGCTCTCGGTGTAGCGGTGCATGAGGTGGCTCTGGCCGACCGTCGACAGCGCCTGCGAGGTCTCGACGGTCCCGTTCGACGGCTCGATCCGGCCCGTGCCGGCCCCGATCGCGCCCGAGGAGACGAGGATGACCTCCTTCCCCCGCGAGAGCAGGTCCTCGATGTCGTCGACGAGTTTGTCGAGCTTCTCGTCGTCGAGGTTCGAGTCCTCGTCTGTCAGGGAGTTCGTCCCCGCCTTGACGATCACCCGGTCCGCGTCGGCCGCGAGCCGTCGCGCCTCGTCGACGCTCGGCTCCTCGAGGTCCTCACGCATCGTTCTCATCGCCGAACTCGGCGGCCAGTTCCGCGGATCGTTCCTCGGCCGCCCGGACCGCCGCGGCGACGTCCGCGTCGGCGTCGCTGTCCCACAGGACCTCCATTCCCTCGATCGTCGTCCCGTTGGGCGAGCAGACGGCGTCGATCAGATCCTCGGTGCTGCGGTCCGACCGGAGGACGGTCTCGGCCGCACCCTTGAACGTCTGGGCGGCCAGCGTCTCCGCGTCCGACTCCGCGAGGCCGCCCTCGACGCCGGCCTCGGCCATCGCCTGAATGAGATAGAAGACGAAGGCGGGGCCGCTCCCGTTGACGGCGGTCGCGACGTCCATCTGGGCCTCGTCGATTTCGGCGAACTCGCCGACGTCGTCGAGCAGCTGCCGCACTTCTTCGGGGACGTCGTCGCCGGTGACGGCCGCCGCCATGTCGCCCGTCTCGGCGGCGAGGTTCGGCATGATCCGGACGACGTTCGCGTCGGTCCGGGCCTCGACGTAGTCGGTGGAGACGCCCGCAGCGATAGAGAGCAGGGTCTGCTCCGGCGAGAGATCGAGATCCGAGAGCACCGCACCGACGATGTCCGGCTTCACGGCGACGACGACGACGTCGGCGTCGACCACCGCCTCGGCGACGTCCGCGGTCGTGCGATCGACGTAGTCGGCGACCGACTCGAGTGCGTCGGGATCGAGGTCGCACGCGGTCACCGCGTGGTTCCCCGACCGATGGAGGCCCTTGATCAGGGCGCTCCCCATGTTGCCACAACCGATAACGCTCGTCTGTACCATCTTACCCTAGCCGAGGAACCGAGGCGGACATACCAACTTTGGTTTCGGTCGGCCGTCACGCCTCGGGGGGGCGGTCAGCCGAGCCCGAGGACGACGGTCGAGACGCCCTCGACGATCGTCTCCCAGACGGAAAACCCCGTCAGGAGCTGTAACACGGTGTCGAGCCCGAAGAAGAGGAACAGTCCCGCGCCGGCGAAGTGGGCCAGCCTGGCGTCGTACCGGTGGGAGAACCGGTGGAAGAAGTACGCGTTGACCGCGCTCACGGGGACGATCGCGAGCATCTCGCCGACCCAGATCGCGGGACGGGCCCCGTACTCGAGCGCGAGCCCGATCGTGACGAGCTGGGTTTTGTCCCCGAACTCGCCGACGGCCATCAGGACGAAAATCGGGAAGAACCCCCGAAGGTACGGCGGCACGTCGTAGCCGAACAGCGAGACGTCGATCTCTCGGGCCGTCGCAGCGCCGCCGTTCGCCGCCACCGGCCGTCGGCTCGTCTCGGGTGCCGATCGGACGAGCAACGCCGCGAAGAGGAGGAACAGCCCCGCCGTGATCGCCTCGAGGTAGACCGCCGGCAACGCGCCCTGAATCGCCGCGCCGAAGGCGATCTCTACGGCCGTCCAGCCGGCGAAGGCCGTCGCCGCTGCGGCGACCACGATCTTCGGGTCGTATCTGGTCGCCAGCCCGGCGATGATGAACTGGACCTTCTCGCCGGGCAGCACCGACAGCTGCAGGACGAACGCGGCGACGAGGACCTCGAGCCAGCCGGTCATGGTTGTCGCGGACGTTGCAATCGCTCGGTGGCGGCACCGGTCATACGGCAGTTAGCCGCGTCTAATTAATATGTTTTGCGGACCGAATAGCGAAAGAAGTGACCAGGCGAAACGTCGTTCTGAAAACGAGTGGGCATTCGGCTCGCGAGATCCGGGCGCGTCCGGATCTCACGGGCAGAAGTCGATGCGGTTCGAGGTGGCCGACACTCCGTCACCGGGGCGCCTCGAGAGCGCCGGCCGCGATCACTCCATCGGAGTAACGTCGGTCACCGTGCCGACGCCCTTGCTGCGGCCCTCGCGGAAGACGAACTTCTGGCCCTCCTCGACGAGATACGGCCGGAACTTGAACTCGACCGTGGTCATGCCCGAATCGCCCGGCAGTAGCCGGCCGTCTTCGGGGTAGAACGCCGCCGCCTCGCCGATCGTCTCGAGGTGGACGACGGGCTCGTACCCCTCGCCGATGCGGGTGGGGTGGTTCAGCACCATGACTTCGGCCTCGAACTCCCGGACGGGGTCGGGGTCGGCCTCGCGCGGGAGCAGGACCATGCCGCGCTCGATGGCGCTCTCCTTGATCCCCTTCAACGCGATGCCGACGATCCGGCCGGCCTGCGCTTTGTCGACTCGGTGGTAGTGCATCTCGATCGAGCGAACCTCGACCTCTCGGAAGCGGCCGTCGGCCATCGGGCCGATCAGGAGTTCGTCGCCGGCCTCGACCTCGCCGGCCATGACCGTCCCGGAGGCGACCGCGCCGACCCCCGTGACCGAGTAGCTGCGGTCGACGTACATCCGGAACTCGCCGGTATCCTGTGCGGTCTTGGGGAGTCGGTCGAACAGTTCGTCTAACGTCTCGAGCCCCTCCATCGTGATCGCGCTGGTCTCGACGATCGGGACCACGCGCTCGCTGACCTCCTCGACGGCGGCGTCGACGCCGTGGCGGCTCACGCGAAGCGGCGACTTGTCGACCTCGCGGAGGAGCCGCTCGACCTCGCGTTCGACCTCCTCGATTCGCTCGTCGTCGACGGTGTCGGTCTTGGTGATCGCGACGATCGTCGGAAGGTCGGTCGCGAGCAGGACGCCGAGGTGTTCCCGCGTGGTGCGGGTGGGGCCGTCGTCGGCGGCGACGACCAGCAGGCCGTAGTCGAGTTTCTGGCCGACCAGCCCGCGGATCGTCGTCCGGAGCCACGGCTCGTGGCCGACGGTGTCGACGAACGAGACCAGCCGGTCGGCCTCCTGGACGACCTCGGCGCGGTCGGCCTTGCGATTGGGATTCCGGACCCGGACCGGTCCCTCGTCGTCGAAGCCGTAGACGGCGTAGGACAGGTCGGCGGAGAGCCCCCGCTCGACCTCGTGGGGCTGGACGTCGAGGAACGCGCGGGTCGCGCCGTCGCCATCGTCCGGTTTGCCCGTGACCAGCGAGCCGACGAGGGTGCTCTTCCCGTGGTCGACGTGGCCGGCGGTCCCGACGACGACGTGTTCGTCGTCGGTCTCGAGGACGCCGCCCTCCCGGACCTGCGCGACCCCCACCAAGCCGTCGTTGATCCCCCACGTCTGAACGTCTTCGATGTGGGCGTCGGCCTCCTCCGCGAGCAAGGAGAGGACGTCCATCGTCTCGGAGAATGTGTCGGGATCGACGCCGGCGAGGCCGCCGTCGTCGGTGACGCCGACGACGTAGGTCGCCTCGCCGTCACCCGAGAGGAGTCGATGTCGCAGTTGCGCGGCGAGGCTCTCTCGCCGCCCACCCTCGAGGTGGACGTCCCGTGACAACCGCTCTTTGAACTCGACGTTGCCACCGTCCTGTTCGCCACGGTCCAGGGCCCGCTCGAGGAGGGCCCGGTCACGGCTCATAGTCCCTTGTTAGTCACGGACTTGCTAAAAGCCTTCTCGTCACTTGTTGTCGTGTTTCCCTGCGATATGGAAGCAATAGAGGGCAGAGGATATGATTTTCAACCCCATTAATTGAGGGTAAAAATTATATACAACCAACAGCTATGGGACCATGTATGGATCGACGATCCGTACTAAAGATGAGTGGTATCGCGATTACAGGAACCCTCTTTACATCTAATGTTTCCGCCAAGGGCACGAATAGTTCGTTAGAAGAGATAGATCAAGAGGTGTTTGAGGCATATAATGATGGAGGTAACGATGCTGTTGCTGAGGTGATGAGTGACCGAGACTTAGAATATAATCACTCCTCAAAAAGCAGGACGCTTGAAACCGACAAATCTGACAGTTCTGGCGTTCAAATACAGGGCCATTATACAGAAGGTAGCTCTGATATATCAATTTATGCATTTGATGATCCAGAAGCTGGTGATCGGATTAGAGTCCAAGTAATTGCAAATATTGATGGGCTTGACAAAGGAGCCGGATATGCTAACTGGGCACAGGACGTTATATCCGTCACTTATGACACGAGTCACTGGACGAACGTTGGTGAATCAAGTCTTCGGATTAATCCGGGTGATATCGGAAGCGTAGACCTCTTCCCAGGTAGTATTGATGGCGGCGGCCTTGCTGCAGTAGTTGATCTTGATCTTTTGCCTGAGGATGGATTCAACGTACTTTTAGCTCAATCCTTATCAAACGATAGCGGGACTCCTGCTACTGTTTATGGAAGCTACATCCACAGTTGGGCGTACAATCCAACACAAGTGAAAGTTGAGAGTATTTCAGGGGGAGCAGGTCCAGTAGGTGTATCATTTAACGGACCTCTGGAATATGATTGGCCACTTACCGAAGACGAGAGTACCGATGGACTGATCTAACAACTTCTATACGTCTATCCCCATGTATTAAATTTTATTTGGCTAATAAATAATAAACCTGTGTAATAACGGTACAAATAAATACTTTCGCTGTCGAAAAATCAGACATGGATCATACAGAATGGTTTCTTGGACTGATTTCTTATCTATTAGCAGCTCTTGTACTAGAAATGGGGTTAGAGGGATTCATATTATACCAAATGTCTATTATTTCCATTTTGTGTTTCTTACCCATATATTTGTTCTCATATCCTATATATATTTTATATATTAGTGAGTGATATAGAAGAAGTATCAATTAGTGCTTCTATAATAGGCCTGCTTTCAAGCCCCTCGAGCGCGTACCCCAAGTATGAGCGTCAGCGGCCTCTGTCAGATCTGTGAGTCCCGGCCCGCACAGGAGCGGTGTTCCAACTGCGGGACGCTGGCCTGTGACGTCCACTTCGAGGACAGTATGGAACTGTGCGCCGACTGCGCGTCGCAGGCCCAGCCGGGGCCGGGGAACGACGACGTGGAGATCAACCGGTTCTGAGCGTGACCTCGATCCGCGACCTGCTGGGCGAGGCGGTCGGCGTCGGCCGGCGGTATCGCCTTCGGCTCGAGGAGCGCGACGGCGTCCTCGTCGCCGACCATCCCAACGACGCGAGTCCGATGGATATCGCCGTCGTCGAGGGGTTAGGTCGGCTCGAGGAGCGGCCGCCGGCGGAGCCGGTGACGGTCGAGATCGTCGGTCGAATCGTCGACGGGCGGATCGCGGGGCAGGTGGTCGAGTCCGATCGTCGAGAATCCTAACGCTACTCCCGGTACTGATTGAGCCGCTTCTTGAGCCGCTTCGCGGCCTGTCCGCTGGCCTTCGCGAAGTCCTCGCCGTCGTCCTCGCCGGCGAAGATAATCCCCCGCGAGGAGTTGATCAGCCCGACGCCGTCGGCCAGGCCGTACTCGACGGCCGCCTCGGCGTCGCCGCCCTGCGCGCCGATGCCGGGGACGAGGAAGGGGAGGTCGGGCACCTGCTCGCGGAGTTCCTCGAGTTCTTCGGGTTTGGTCGCGCCGACGACGAGCCCGACGTTGTCGTTCTCGTTCCAGAGGTCGGCCAGCGCGGCGACCCGCTCGTAGACGGGCTCGCCCGTCTCGAGTTCGAGGTCCTGGATGTCGGCCCCGCCCGGATTCGAGGTCCGACAGAGGACGAAGACGCCGGCTTCCTCGTTCGAGAGGAACGGCTGCAGCGAGTCCCGGCCCATGTAGGGGTTGACCGTGATCGCGTCGGCCTTCTCGAGCAGTTGCGCGTACTGGCGGGTCGTGTTCCCGATGTCGGCCCGCTTGGCGTCCAGCAGGACCGGCACGTCCTTGCCGTGGGCGTAGGCGATGGTTTCCTCCAGGGCGGCCCAGCCGTCGGGGTCCTCGTAGAACGCGGCGTTGGGCTTGAACGCGGCGGCGTGTTCGTGGGTCGCGTCGATGATGCGGCGGTTGAACGCCCACCGGGGGAGATCGTACTCCTGCAGGTGGTCGGGCAGCCGCGACGGGTCGGGGTCGAGCCCGACCGAGACGACGCCGTCGACCGTTCGGATGCGGTCGTGCAGGC
>SDGW01001028.1_pt1 | contig 11612 bp, 10 predicted proteins | sample 2873831 | NCBI WGS metagenome assembly SDGW01 (sample SAMN08132700, study PRJNA421101) | hypersaline lake metagenome | isolation source: celular fraction 0.22 microns magnesium sulfate-rich crust from ephemeral... | place: Spain: Penahueca Lagoon, Toledo | collected 2011-07
CTCCAAAGCCCCAGCCGTGAGGCGGGCGCAGGCGACGCCAAGCACCGCAGGGAGCGAGTGAAACGAGCGACCGAGGAGCGCAGCGAGCGTGCGCCCGCCTCACGGCTGGGGCTTTGGAGGTGTTCACCGCCGGTCTCTCGGCAACCACTTATAAAGGAGCGGCTGGGGCTTTGGAGGTGTTCGCCGCGGCCTCTGTGCAGATATTTATAAGCAATCGACCCGGACGTCGGAGACGTTCTCCGCGATAGCGACGAGACGCGAACGAACAGAAGACACCGTGGAACTCTCTCTCGAGACGGCAAAAGAAGTGTCGCGACTCTCCACGACCGATGCGCGCCGACCTCAGTCCTCGAGCTCGAACGCGATCTCGACCTCGGCCTGGTACTCCCGCGTCGGCGCGTTCTTGATCTCCACGCCGAACTCCTGTACCTCGGCCCAGTAGACGTTCTCGAGCGTGTCCTCGGCGCGGTCGATCGCCTCGTCGGCGGCGGCGTCGAAGCTCTCGTCGCTCGTCCCGATCAGTGTGATCTTTTTAAACACCATGTCGTATGCTAGTTGCGGGCACGATCATATAAAAACAGGTGGAATCCGGGGCGGCCGTCAGGGGCTGCCGGGCGCGCCTTCCATCACCGCGAAGTCCTCGCCGTCGTCGTCGATGCCGATGACCGCCCAGTCGTACGGGGGTTTCTTGGAGACGAGTCGGTCGCGGAGGTCGCCCGCCCGGCTGCGCCACGTCACGAAACAACGGAGTCGCGGCGTCTCGCCGCCGTCCGCCAGATACGGGTCCAGATCGTCGTCGTCCATACACAGCACCGTCACGAGCACGCGTCGCCACTTCCGCTCTGCGACGAACTCCTGTCCGCCCTCGGAGACGGTGTATCCGAGTTCACGAAAGACGTCTCTGGCCTCCGTCGTCGGTGGGATGCTCGCAGTGGCCATCTACCTCATCATTCGCCGCCATCCGTGATAAACTTTCTCACGATTCCGCGGACCCGGTTACTCGCCCCGCAACGCGGCCGTTCGCGCGCGCTCCGTCACTCGTGAGCGGCGTCCCACTCGTCGGGCTTCCGGATGTTACCGCACTCCGTGCACTGGATCCGGCCCATCGTGTCCATCGCGGTGTCGAACGACTCGCAGTTCCCGCAGCGGAACCCCCACCGGGCCGATCCGTCGGCGTCGGTGAACACGACGTAGAAGGGTCCCTCGGCGCCCCGCTCGACCATCGTCCGGTCGGTGTACACCCGCTCGCCCTCGGCCGTCGTCGACGCGTCGAGACTCATACCCGTCCGTAGCCGTCGGAGCCGTTTAAAAGCGCGAGTCGGCGGTCGGCGGGGTCGGGCTCGGGGCGCCGGTCCGGTCGCCTCGGAGCGTCGCGCTACGTCCGGAACGACTCGCCGCAGCCGCACTCGGAGACGACGTTCGGGTTCTCGACCTCGAAGCCGGCCGCCTGCAGGCCGTGCTCGTAGTCGAGCTTGCTCCCGCCGATGTAGTTCCGGCTCGCGGGGTCGACGAACACGCGGAGCCCGTGGTGCTCGACCACGAGGTCGTCCTCCTCCGGCTCCGTGTCGAACCGCATCCCGTACGACAGGCCCGCGCAGCCGCCCTGCTGGACGAACAACCGCAGGCCGGCCTCCTCCGTGTCGAGGTCCTCCCCCTCCAGCAGGGAGAGCGCCTCCTCCGCGGCGTCGGGGGTCACCTCGATCGCCGGGTCGCTCCCAGTGTCGACCGTTTCGGTGCTCATGCGAACGTCTTCCGTTCGCACGGTAAAAACCCTGCCGGCGGATCCCCGTCGGTCGTTGGCGCGAACGGTTACGTTCCCGGAGCGCTCCCGCCGACCGCCCGGCCGACGATTTCGACCGACGGTTTCGCGCCTGCCACGAGACGAGGGGGGCGCCGCCGTGACGACACGGTTTTGATTCGGTAGCGAGTGAACACGGGTATGACGGATTCGTCGCTCCGCGTCGGGCTGTTAGTCGACGGGGAACCCACGAGCGAGCAGCGCGCCGCTGCGGAGTGGATCGGCGCCCGCGACGGCGCGGCCGTCGAGACCGTCCCGTTCGACGCCCTCGACGCGGGCGACGGCGCCGGTCGGGTCGACGTCCTCTGGTGGCACCGCGACCGCCCGCTCGGCGGCGTGAACCCCCTCGCCGACGCGGCGCCCGCGGTCGAGGCGTTCCTCGCCGCCGGCGGCGGGCTCTGCCTCAGCCTCTACGCGTTCGCGGCGGTCGACGCGCTCTCGGTCGAGTCGGTGCCGCCGGACCGCGTCGGCGACGACGCCCTCGGGGAGCCGACCGGAGTGCTCTGGCGCTCGCTGCGCGCCGACCACCCCGCGCTCGACGCGCTCGACGGGCTCCGCCATCCGATCCGGCGGCGCGGAACGGTACCGGGCGTCCGCTACGAGCGCGTGCTCCCCGCCGACGGCGAGCCGCTCGCGTCGACGGTTCGCGGCGGCACAGAGGTTCCGGAGGAGGTGACGGTCGTCTCGTGGCCCGCCGGCGACGGCGCCGTCCTCGGGATCGGTGCGCCGGTGCTGTTCGCCGAGCCGCCGACCGAGGAGCGCGGCGAGCCCGACCGGGAGCTCGACGCGACGCGGGACCGACTGCTCGCGGGCTGTCTCCGGAGCCTCGCGTCGTCCGATCCGGTCCCGAGCCGCCCGGAGAGCGCCGCCGACGTGCGCCGGCTCCGCGAGCGCGTGGCCGAGGCGGGCGAGGACGGCCCCGGCGGCCGCCCCGCGTACCACCTCACGGCGCCCGCGAACTGGCTGAACGACCCGAACGGGCTCATCCGGTGGGGCGGGCGATACCACGTCTTCTACCAGTACAACCCCGGCGGCCCGTACCACAACACCATCCACTGGGGCCACGCCGTCAGCGACGATCTGGTCACGTGGCGCGACGAGCCGGTCGCGCTCTCGCCGTCGCCCGACGGCCCCGACCGCGACGGCTGCTGGTCCGGCTGCGCGGTCGACGACGACGGTACGGCGACGATCCTCTACACCGGCGGGCGGGGGCGCGACCAGCTCCCCTGCCTCGCGACGACCGACGACCCCGAGCTCCGCTCGTGGGAGAAGTACGACGGCAACCCCGTCATCGAGGCGCCGCCGGCCGACCTCGACGTCTTAGAGACCGACGACTGGCGCGCGGAGTTCCGCGACCACAACGTCTGGCGCGAGGACGGGACGTGGTACCACCTCGTCGGTACGGGCCTCTCCGACGGCGGGGGCGCCGCGCTCCTGTACACCGCCGACGACCTCCGCGAGTGGACCTACGAGGGGCCCCTCCTTACGGGCGGTCCCGACGCCGGCGCCGTCTGGGAGTGCCCGGAGCTGCTCGACCTGGGCGACCGCCGGCTCCTCCACGTCTCCGACTACGAGAACGTCGTCTACTTCCTCGGGACCCTCGCGGACGGCGAGCTCGCCGTCGACTCCGAGGGGCTGCTCGACCACGGCGACTTCTACGCGCCGCAGTCGCTGGACGACGGCGACCGGACGCTCACGTGGGGGTGGCTCCCCGAGGCCCGCGACGTGGCCGGCCAGTGGGACGCCGGCTGGTCCGGCGCGCTGTCGCTCCCGCGGGTGATCGAGCTGGGCGACGACGGCGACCTCCGGCAGCGACCGGCCGCGGAGGTGACCGACCTCCGCGCGGACCGGATCGCCGACCACCGCGACGTGCGCCTCGCCGCGGACGATCGGCGGCGGCTCGACGCCGCCGGCGCGACGATCGAGATCGATGCGGAGATCGCCTTGGAAGACGCCGAGGCGGTCGAGCTGTCGGTGTTCGAGACGCCCGACCGCGCGGAGCACACGCCGATCCGCTACGAGCGCGACGGCACGCTGACCGTCGACCGGGCGCCGTCGAGCAACGACCCCAGGGCGTTCACGGACCCGCAGTCGATGTCGGCCCCGCCGTACGACGAGCCGCTCTCGCTGCGGGTCTTCATCGACCGCTCGGTCGTCGAAATCTACGCCAACGGTCGGCACTGCCTCACCAGCCGCGTCTACCCGACCCGCGAGGACGCGGTCGAGGTCTCCGCGGTCGCCGAGGGCGGGCGCGCGTCGATCTCGCGGCTGACGGCGTGGCGCCTCGACGACGCGATGGAACCGCCGGAAGGGGAGGCGTCGACCGGCGACACCGCGAGCGTCGCCGCCCGCGAACGCCGACCGTAGTCGCCTCGGAACTACTCGAAGGCGACCCGTCTCAGTACTCGCCGAGGTACTCGGATACGAGCCCGGTCTCCGCCTCGGGGACGCCCCCGTCGACGTCGTCCGGCAGCTCCGAGCCGTCGGCCGGCGGAAGCGGCTCGTCCGGAGTCGGCACGCGCCACGCGGCGAGCGTCCCGAGCAGCCGGGTGCGGTCGCCGTCGACCGCCAGCCGGAGCGTCGGCGCGAGCGTCCCTCCGAACCGGTCTCGCTGCTCGACCTCCGGCAGGTCGGCGATCGCGTCCAGCGAGTCTCCGGCGAAGTCGTGGTAGTTGAGGAAGCTCTGGACCAGCACCTCCTCGTCGTGCGCGAACGCCATCCACGAGTACGCCTGGAACGGCGCGTCCGGCGGGTTCGTGGCGACGAGTCCCGAGCCGTTCAGCGGACGGTACTCGCCCTCGAACGCGTCGGCGACGAAGCCGTACAGCCCGTCGGGCCCCGTCACGCCCGGCGCGAACGTGTGGACGTGGCTGCAGACGAACAGGTAGTAGCGCCCGTCGGCGACGACGACGTGGGGGCGCTCGAGCTCCTGGTTCACCTCGACGGCGTCCAAAATCGGCGGGCGGAGCTCCCACGAGAGGGGGTCGCCGTCGGGCGAGACCGCGACGCCGACGCAGCCGTTGAACGCCCGCCGCTCGCTCGTCTCGGCGTCGTCGCCCGGGCGTTCGGGCGCCGGGACGTTCGCCTCGAAGAGGAGGTGGGTCTCGCCGGTCGCGGGGTCCTCGAAGAACCACGGGTCGCGGAACGTGTACGTCATCCCGCGCGACTGTGACTCCGTCTCGTACCACTCGCCGTCCGGCTCCAGCAGCGTCTCGTGGCTCCACGGCCCCTCGAGCGCGACCCCGTCGTCCGTCGCGGCGACCGCGCCGCCGTGCGCGACCGCGATCCGCTGGGTGTAGGTCAGCTCCTCGGCGTCGTCGCGGCCGGCGGCCGTGTAGTAGAGATACAGGTCTCCGTCGTCGTACAGCGCGGAGCCGGCCCACTGACGCTGGCCGAGCGCACCGCCGTCGAAGACTGAGCCGGCGTCGCGCCACTCCCGCCCGTCGCGCGAGCAGAAACAGCGGATCTCGGCCACGTCGTGGCGCGTGCCGGGGAGGAGGTCCGCCGGCGCGGTCAGCGAGAACGCCAGCCGCCAGCCGTCCACCTCGGCGACCGCTCCGTGGCGGTCCCGCAGCAGCCACGTGTCCCAGACGTGGAGGTCCGGGAAGGGGTCGACGGTCGGCGGGCCCGCGACAGGGGCGACGTTCCCCCGGCGCCGCCCGATCCCCGCGGCCTGCTCGCGTCTCCACCGCGACCGGGGCCGACCGTCGGCTCCGGGGAGCGAATCGTCCATACGGCCCCTCCACGACGGACCGAATAAAGCCTTTTCAGTCGGAACGGCCGTCTCTCCCGCGTGACCGGCTGGACGTCACGGTCAGTCGCAACGGGGGCGTCGCGGCCGGGCGCAACGGGGGCGTCGCGGCCGGGCGCAACGGGGGCGTCTCGGCCGTCTCAGCCCGGCGAGGCCCGAGTGATAAAACATTTTGTTACAGCCGTGGTAGCTTAGTCCATGATCGAACGTACCGGCGGGCGAGTCGGCGACGGCGACCGTTCCGACGGCGACGGGTGGTGACCGTGGAGCGCGCAGAGCTCACCCAGACGCTGGAGGAGGCGGGGCTCTCCCCGTACCAGGCGGACGCGTACGTGACGGTCCTCGAGCTCGGCGCGGCGCCGGTGATGCGCGTCGCCGAGGCCAGCGGGGTTCCGGACCCCCGTATCTACGACGTGTTACGGGACTTAGAGAGCGCGGGGTACATCGAGACGTACGAGCAGGAGTCGCTGTACGCCCGCGCGAACAGCCTCGACGAGATGACGGAGGATCTGGAATCGCGGGCGGACCGGTTCACGAAGGCGACCGAGGAGATCGAGCGCCGCTGGAACGAGCCGAGCGTCGAGCAGTCGACGGTGAGCATCGTCACCCGGTTCGAGACGGTGATCCGGAACGCCGACGAGTTCATCCGCGACGCCGAGTCGCAGGTGAACGTCTCGCTCGGCGTCGACGACTTCGAGCGGCTCCGGCCCGCCCTGCGGGAGGCGACGGAGCGGGGCGTCCGCGTCAACCTCTCGATCCACACCCCCGAGGGCGACGAGGACACCCTCCCCGACCCCGAGGAGCTGAGCGACGTCTGCTCGGAGGCGCGACACCGGCGGCTCCCCTCGCCGTTCGCGGTGATCGTCGACCGGACGAAGACGTGTTTCGCCCCCCACGCCGGGTCGACGAACGAGTACGGCGTCCTGGTCGACGACCGCACCCACACGTACGTGTTCCACTGGTACTTCCTCACGACGCAGTGGGACACGTGGGAGCCGATCTACTCGTCGATCGGCGACGAGCCGCCGATCGAGTACGTCGACATCCGCTACTGCGTCCGCGACGTCGCGCCGCTCCTCCAAGACGGCGAGACCGTCCGGGTCCGGATCGAGGGGGCCGACACCGAGAGCGGGGAGGACAGGACGGTCGAGGGAGTGCTCTCCGACGTGATCGTCACCGGGTCGACGGACGCGGCCGACGCCGAGGGGATCGCGAGCTACGGCGGCCAGGTCGCGCTCGTCGTCGAGACCGACGACGGCCCCGTCGAGGTGGGCGGCTGGGGCGCGATGGTGGAGGCCGTCGAGGCCCACCGGATCACGGTGCTCGAGATCGAGTCGCTGGCGGCGAGCTGAGGGCGGGATCGGTCGGTCACGGAGCCACCGCGGTTGACGGCCGTCGAAGAGAAATCGGTTCCGGAGCCGACGCCGACACCGGCTCAGTCGGCTTGAACGCCGTCGCTGCTGGCGTCGATGTCCGCGTCGGCCACGACGCCGTGCGAGATCGCGTCGCCGGTGGCGTCGTCGAACAGGTGGATCCGCGCGCGGTCCAAGACGATCTCGACGTCCTCCTCCTCGCCGATGTCGGTCGCCGGGTCGACGCTCATCAGCAGCCCCTGCCGCTCCTCGAAGTCCGCCTGTTCGCCCGACGCGTCGAGGATCGGCTTCAGGTAGACGAAGATCTCGTCGCCCATCGGTTCGAGCACGTCCGTCGTGACCGAGAACGACCGACTCGGATCCGCGGCCTCGCCGCTGTTCTCCGTGAGGTAGAGGTCCTCCGGGCGGATGCCGAACTCCACCGCGTCGCCCTCCGCCACGCCGTCGATCGCCGCCGTGTCGAAGGAGACCGAGTAGCCGTTCGCGTCGAGGGTGCCGTCGCCGACGGTGGCGTCGGCGAAGTTCATCGACGGCGACCCGATGAAGCCGGCGACGAACCGGTTGGCCGGCTGGTTGTAACAGGTCAGCGGCGGGGCGATCTGCTGGAGCTCGCCCTTGTTGAGCACGGCGATCCGGTCGGACATCGTCATCGCCTCCGCCTGGTTGTGCGTGACGTAGATGATCGTCGTATCCAGCTGCTTGTGGAGCCGCTGGAGCTCCGTCCGCATGTTGACGCGCAGCTTGGCGTCGAGGTTCGCCAGCGGCTCGTCCATCAGGAACACGTCCGGGTCGCGGACGATCGCCCGCGCGATCGCGACGCGCTGGCGCTGGCCGCCGGACATCTCGCTCGGCATCCGGTCTAACATTCCCTCCATGCGGACCACCCGCGCGGCCTCGTCGACGCGCTCGTCCATCTCGTCTTGCGGGAAGTCGCGGAGCCGCAGGCCGAAGGAGATGTTGTCGTACACGTCCATGTGCGGGAACAGCGCGATGTTCTGGAACACCATCGCGATCCCGCGGTCCTTCGGCGGGAGGTTCGTCACCTCCTTGTCGCCGATCAGGATCTCGCCCGACGTCGGCTTGGTGAGGCCGGCGATCGTCTCGAGCGTCGTGGATTTCCCGCACCCCGACGGTCCGACGAGACAGACGAACTCGCCGTCCTTCAGGTCGAGGTTCATGTTGTCGACCGCCGTTACGTCGTCGTACTGCTTCGTTACGTCAGTGAGTTGTACTCGTGCCATGTGTGGTCACTCCTTGAGTGCTCCTTGGGTGAGCCCGCTGATGATCTTGTCCTGTGCAACGACGACGAGGATCGCCACCGGAACGATGGCGATCAGGCTCGCCGCCGCCTGAAGGTCGTACCGGACGGTGTACTGCGTCTGGAACGCGATGACGCCGTCGACGACCGGCGCCCACTCCGCGGCGCTGTTGCCGGTCATCAGGAACGAGAAGAAGAACTCGGTGTACACCGTGATGAAGGTGAGAATGCCGGCGGTCGCGACGCCGGGGGCCGACAGCGGCATGATCACGCGGAACAGCGCGCCGAGCCGGGTCGTCCCCTCGACCCTGGCGGCGTCCTCGAGCCCGTCCGGGATCTGCCCGTAGAACGTCGTCAGGATGAAGATCGCCAGCGGCATCGTGAACGCGCTGAGCGGCGTGACGACGGCGCCCGGCGTCCCGTAGATCTCCACCGGGAGGATGAAGAGCCCGAGCATCGGCACCTGCTGGTTGAACGCCCGGAACAGCGGGATGAACAGCGTCGCCGGGGGGAAGAAGCTGAGCACCAGAAGCGAGAACAAAAGCGGCGTCTTCCCGCGGAACTCCAGGCGGCCGAACGCGTACCCGGCGAGGCTCCCGACGAGGAGCACGAACACCGTCACCGTGAACGCGTAGAACAGGCTGTTGAACATGAACCGCGCGAACGGCACCTGTACGAACACCTGAACGAACGCCGACAGGTCGATCGTCGTCGGGACGAGGGGGATGTCCGTCTGGCCGGGCGGCGCCATCGCCACGTTGAACAGCCAGTACAGCGGGAACAGCGAGGTCGTCAACAGCACCCCGCCGAGGAACACCAACATGACGGCGTACGCCTTCTCGGGGTTTTTGATCCAGTCGTCCGCCCACCGCCCGATGCGGGACTTGTTCTCCTCGTCGTCGGCCCCGTCGCCGGAGCCGTCGAACGTTTCCGCGTCCTCGTGGTTGCGTGCGTCGATGCTCATGTTACGCTAACCCCAGGCTCTGGTTGCTCTTCCGGATGAATGCGAGGTACACCATGATGAACAGTCCGACCACGATGGCGATCAGGACGCTCACGGCGGCCGCGGAGCCGTACAGCGACGCGGACCCGAACATGAACTGGGTCACGAGACACGTCATCGACGGGACGGTCGAACAGCCGACTGTGGTCGACTCGATGATGCCGTACACCCGGAGCGCGCCCATCGTCCGGAACAGCATCGCGACCATCAACACCGGGAACACCAGCGGGAACGTGATGTACCGGAACCGCTGCCACCGCGAGGCGCCCATCACGTCCGCCACCTCGTAGAGGTCCTGGTTGACGCTCTCTAACCCCGCCAGGATGAGCAGGGCCATGAACGCCGAGGTCTTCCAGATGTCCGCCACCGTCACGATGACGAAGCTGTCGAACGTCGTGTTGAGCGGGAGACTGGAGAACAGGCCGATCTGTTGGAGCGGCTCTGTCAACAGCCCGTACCCGGGGCGGAACAGGAGGTAGAAGATCATCCCCTGAATGACGATGGGGATCGCCCACGGCAGGATGATGAGGAGCCGAACGAGCCGGCGGCCCTTGTACTCGGCCTTCATCAGCATGGCGTAGAGGAACCCGAGCAGCGTCTCGCCCGTGACGCTCAACACGGCGAACAGGATCGTCATGAACAGCGCCTGCTCTAAGATCGGCGTCTGGAACGAGGGGTCGACGAACGCCGCCGGCGCCAGCGCGTTGGTGTTCGTGAGCAGTTTGACGTAGTTCGTCAGCCCGGTGAACTCGCCGAGCTGTCCGCCGCCGATCGCGTCGGCGAAAAACGACATCCTGACTGCCGACGCCAGCGGCCAGAACGCGAACAGCAACAGCACGGTGAACGCCGGCACCAACAGCAGATACGCGTACGCCTGCTCGCTCAGGTTCTCCGTCCACGTCGCGAGCCGTGTCAGGACGCCGTCGGACCCCTCCGGCATCTCCGTTCTGTCCTGTTCAACTGCCACGGCGATCAACACCTCCGGTGACTGCCCGCCGTTGTGGTACGAGCATTGCCCGCCTGTTCTTCGTGCGAATATTTATCATTATTGTATGTTTTACATATGCTTGGACTTCGGCGACCCCGAGACGGCGTTACGAGGAGTCGGTCCGTTGGACGTCCTCGCTACGCCTGTTCTTCGATCGCCGCGATCTGTTCTTGCATCGCCGTCGCCGCCTCCTCGGGCGACTGCTCCTGCCGGAGCGCCGCGTTGACCTCGTCGGCGACGATGCTCCGCTGGCTCGGCCACACGGACGTCGTCGGCCGCGGGATCAGGTTCTCCGCCGAGTACTGGAGCGCCTCGAAGTACGGCCCGTACGTTTCGCTCTCCTCGACGTAGCTGTACAGCTCCGGCTTCGGCGGCATGAAGTTCGCCGTGTCGAACTGGTACTCGAGCACGGAGTCCTCCCACCACGCCTTGATCACTTCCTTTGCCGACGCCATGTTGTCGGTGTAGGGGTTCATGGACATGATCCACCCGCCCTGCGCGTGCCAGGACCCGTTCGGCCCCGCCGGCAGCGGCATCACTCCGAGTTCCATATCCGTCCCCTCGAAGGCTGTCTCGGCGCCGCCGATGGAGTAGGTCCAGTTGCGCTGCGTCACCGCGGCCCCGCTCTCGAAGGTGCTCTTGGTGTCCGGTTCGCTCCAGCCGGCCACCTCTTGGGGAGAGACGCCCGCGATGTCCATCGGCGAGAGGCCCTCGCCGTGGATGGTGTCGACCGCGGCCTCGATCCCGTCGATCGACTCCTCCGAATCGAGGGTGACGGGCCGGTCGCCGATCGGCCCGAACAGGTTGTCCCGCCCGCCGAAGAAGGCGCCGCCCATGCTCGTGAGGAACTCGTTGAACGTACAACACGCCAGCCCGGCGTAGTTGTTCCCCTGCCAGAGGTGGCCGTACTCCACGTCCGCCCCCTCCATCGCCTCGGAGACGATCTGGGAGAACTCGCCCCACGTCGGCGGGTCGCCGCGCCACGTGTCGAAGTCCGAGTCGCCGTAGCCCGCGTCCCGAAGCAAGTCCTTCCGGTACGTGATGGTCGGGAAGTCGGGGAAGATCGGAACCGAGTACAGGTCGCCGGTATCGGGGTGAGTCCCCGTGTCGATCATCGACTGGACGCCCTCCTCTCTGACCCGCGAGATGAACTCATCGTCCATCTCCTCCTCGAGGTTGACCAGATCACCGCGGGCGATGAACGGGATCGTCCACCCGTTGTCCGTCAACACCAGGTCCGGGTCCGACTCCTCCGCGTTGATCGCGGTCCGGAGCTGCTGTTGCTTGCTCCCGGTGTCCTGAGGCGGCCGGGTCATCTCGATCGTGATCGAGTCGGGAACGCCGGCCTCGTGCAGGACTTCCGGGAACCCGGCGTCCACGAACTGCGGTCCGGAGAAGCCCGTGACCGTACCGCCGATTTCGTCCCCGGACGATCCTGTCG
>SDGW01001029.1_pt1 | contig 11611 bp, 12 predicted proteins | sample 2873831 | NCBI WGS metagenome assembly SDGW01 (sample SAMN08132700, study PRJNA421101) | hypersaline lake metagenome | isolation source: celular fraction 0.22 microns magnesium sulfate-rich crust from ephemeral... | place: Spain: Penahueca Lagoon, Toledo | collected 2011-07
TCTCCAGCAGTCCGTCGTCGGGGTCGACGAGGAACCGCTCGTACTCGTCGGCGTCCTCGGGATCCGTCCAGCCGTGCCAGACGCGGACGATCGCGCCGCCCGTCCGCCCACCGTCTGCGTCGCCCGCCGGACCGGCGGTCGGGTCGGTCACCGGATCCCCGCTCACCGAGTGACCTCGTGCTCGAGGACGCCGACGCCCTCGACCTCGATCTCGACCGTGTCGCCGTCCTCGAACGGGCCGACGCCCTCGGGGGTGCCGGTGGCGATCACGTCGCCGGGTTCGAGCGTCATGTACTGGGTCGCCTCCTCGATCAGCGCCGGCACGTCGAACACCATCTGGTCGATGGTGGCGTCCTGCTTCACCTCGCCGTTCACCCGAGTCTGGATCGTCGCGTCGTCGGGGACGTGCTCGGGGTCGGCGACGCAGGGGCCGATGGGCGCCGCGCCGTCGAACGCCTTGCCGCGGACCCACTGGGACTCGCTGCGCTGGTCGTCGCGGTTCGACACGTCGTCGACGCAGGTGTAGCCCGCGACGTAGTCCATCGCCTCGTCGGCGTCGACGTGCTTGGCCTGCTTTCCGATGACCACCCCGAGTTCGGCCTCCCACTCGACGCGCTCCTTCCCCGCGGGGAGCGTCACGGTGTCGCCGTGGCCGGCGACGGTGTTCGGCCCCTTCAGGAACAGGAGCGGCCGGTCCGGCACGTCGGCGTCGTGCTCCTCGGCGTGGGCGACGTAGTTGCGCCCGACGCAGACGACCTTGCTCGGCTCGCTCGGCGCGAGCAGGTCGACCTCGTCGAGGCCGTACTCGTCGCCGGCGAAGCTGACGGAGTCGCCGTGCCACTCGCCGTCTCGTACCGCGCCGCCGGGGTCGCGGAAGCGTGCGTGTCGCATCACCGTGAGCGTCGCTCCCCCGTGGCTAAGTCGTTCCGACTGCGGCGAACGCGGCGGGGGAGCCGGCGTCGGTCACCCTCACCAGCGCACCTCGAACCCGTCGAGGTCCCGTGGCTCCTCGTACGCCACCGCGACGCCGTCGACGCTGGCCCGCGGGCTGCCGGTGTGACACCAGCCGATCATCGACTCCACCGATCGCGGGTCGCCCTCGAACACCGCCTCCACGCGGCCGTCGTCCAGGTTGCGGACCCACCCGTCCACCCCCCGGCGGGTGGCGGTCTCCTCGGTGTTGGCTCGGTAGCCGACGCCCTGTACCGTTCCGCTGACGTGGACGTGCGCCCGCACGTACTCGTCGCTCATGGTCGGAGGATCGGCTGACCGACACTTAACTTCGGTGTCGAGCCCCGACCCGGAACCGGGCAGGCAAAGTAGCCCCACGCCGAGTGCCCGACCATGGAACTGTTCGGAACGGCGGGGATCCGCGGCGACGCCCGCGAGCGGGTGACGCCGTCGCTGGCCCTGCGCGTGGGGCAGGCGGCGGCCGGGGACGCGCTGGAACGGGCGGGATCGGACGAGTCGGTCGAGTTCGTCGTCGCCCGCGACGGTCGCGAGACGGGGCAGGCGCTGGTCGACGCGATGGCGTCCGGGCTCGCCTCGGCCGGCGCGGACGTGGTCGAGATCGGGCAGGCGCCGACGCCAGCGCTCGCGTACGCCAGCCAGGGTCGCTACGGCGTCGCGCTCACGGCCTCCCACAACCCGCCGGCGGACAACGGCATCAAGCTGTTCGAGGACGGCGTGGAGTACAGCGGCGAGGCCGAGGCCCGCATCGAGGGGCGGATCGAGGCGGGCACGGAGCCGACCCACTGGGACGCGTGGGGCAGCCGCGAGCGGGCCGCGGTGCTCGACGACTACCGCGACGCCGTCGTCGCGTACGCCCGGCAGTTCGGCGCCGACCTCGACGGGCTTCGGATCGTCGTCGACTGCGGCAACGGGATGGCGGCGCTGGCGACGCCGCAGGTGCTCCGCGAACTCGGCGCGGAGGTCGTCACGCTCAACGGCAACGTCGACGGTCACTTTCCGGGCCGCGGGAGCAAGCCGACCGAGGAGACGCTCGGTGACTGTATGCGGTTCATGGCCGACAGCGAGGGACGAACTCCCGCAGACAGCCGGCCGACGGCCGGCGACGGCGAGTTCGACCTCGGGATCGCCCACGACGGCGACGCCGACCGGATCGTCGTGCTCACGGGCGACGGCGAGGTCGTCCACGAGGACACCGTGCTCGCGATGCTGGCCGAGGAGTACGTCGCCGCCGCCGACTCCGAGGACCCCGCGGTCGTGACGACGCCGAACGCCTCCGCGCGCATCGACGAGCGCGTCCGCGCCGCCGGCGGCCGCGTCGAGCGCGTCGCGCTTGGCTACCTCCACGACGGCATCGCCGACGCCCGCGCCGGCAGCGCCGACGTGGCGTTCGCCGCCGAGCCGTGGAAGCACGTCCACACGCGCTTCGGCGGCTGGATCGACGGCGTCGCCTCCGCGGCCGTGCTGGCCCGGCTGGTCGCCGAGATCCCGCTCGCACAGCGCCGCGAGCCGATCCAGGAGCGACCGTACCGGAAGGTGAGCGTCCCCTGTGCGGACGACGCCAAGGTCGACGCGATGGCGCGACTGGCCGAGACGCTGCCGGAGCGGTTCCCGGAGGCCAGCGTCGACGACGAGTACGGCGTCCGCCTGGAGCTGCCGGACGCCTCGTGGGTGCTCGTCCGGCCGAGCGGGACGGAGCCGTACCTCCGGATCTACGCGGAGAGCGAGGACGTGGAGACGCTTTCTGAAGCCGCGAGGACGGTCGTCGAGGACGCGATCGCCGACGCGGAGTGAGACCAGTCACGGCGAGCGAACGACCGCGACCTCCGTGTCGCGGTCTCGGAGCCGATGCCGTGACTGTGTGAGAACCGACCCGCAGTCGATCTCAGGCTGACGCGACCAGACGGTCGTGTTCGACTTTGAGACAGCGGTCCTGTACGAACTCGAGGCCGGCGGCCTCTGCCAGCTCGGCGGCCTCGTCGTTCGCGATCCCGAGCTGGAGCCAGACGGCGCCGGCGTCGCCGCGGGCCTCGTGGCGGTCGATCACGCTCTCGACGATTCCCGGCGTCTCCTCGCTGGGTCGGAACACGTCGACGAGGTCGATCTCCGGCTCCACGTCCGCGAGCGAGTCGTACGCTCGCTCCCCAAGGATCTCGTCGGCGAAAGGGTTGACCGGGACGATTCGGTACCCCTGGGACTGCAGATACTTCGGCACGTCGTGGGCGGCCTTCCCCTCGGTCGTCGAGCAGCCGACGACCGCGATGGTGTCGACCTCGAGCAGGCCGCGCAGGCTGTCGTCGTCGGTGATGGGCATGGTCGGCGCTTCGGCCGCCACCGGCAAAAGGAGTCGGCTCAGGCGTCCGCGAGGTGGACGACCGGGTCGGCCTGCTCCTGGAGCTCGACGACGCCGTCGAACAGCTGCTTGAGGGTGTTGAGCGTCTGCTGGTCGTGGGCGGTCTCGTCGATGCAGTAGAGCCCGAGCCCGTCGACGCTCTGGACGCGACCGGTGAACACGTGGAGGAAGCGGAACACGGTCTGGAGATCCGAGTACATCAGCAGCGTCGTCAGCGAGTGGAGCATCACGCGGTTGCGCTCGATGTTGCGGTCCTGGTAGAACGCCTGCAGGAACTCCGAGAGCTGGATCCCGATACCGGTCATGTCCACCGGCGAGGAGGCGTACTTCACCCGGTCGCGCTCCGGCACCTCGTCGCCCTGCTGTTTGGTGACGCAGTCGACGACGGCGACGGGCCGGCTCTCGTAGCTCGTCCGCTCGGCGAACTGCTCCAGCATCCGGTCGGCGCTGTCCTTGGTGGTGACGATGATCGAGCCCTCGCCCCGTTCGGTGCCGGCGGCGAGGATGTCGAGACAGCGCGCCCGTTTCCCCGCCAGCGGCGGGCCCGTGAGGAGGATGTTCGTCCCGGGCTGGACCTCCGCGTCGAGATGTGGGTGGAGGTCGTACATCACGCGAGGGAGGGCGGGACAGCCGCACCGAGGCCTCCAGTCGCGCGACGCGTCGGCTGCCCGAGGGTCATTGGATAAGTGGGAAATGATCTGACGCGTTATTATTCTTTGTGATTACCCGTGGGCGTCGACGCCGACGGCGTCGCCGGAACCACCAGACTGAACCGAGTGACTTAACTATGGGTCGGCAGTACGAACTGGTACAGGGCGCTTAGCTCAGCCTGGACAGAGTACTTGGCTTCGGACCAAGCTGTCGCGGGTTCAAATCCTGCAGCGCCCATCCTTCTTCGGGTTGATTCAGAATCACAGTACTGCGTAGGGAGTGTTTATAAATAGTATCAGTATCCCGAGAGCGGATTTCACCCGTGACGGGTTAACCCCACCCCCTTCCTGCGATTAATCACGTGCGGCCCGATTAGGTAGCCCCCTCGGACTGTCCCGATGGAGACGTACAACACTAATCCTGATGAGCAATCAGTCAGAAATCGAAACAGATGGCTGCCGACATCGCGATCCACGGTGCCTTCGTTCTCACGGTCGACGACAGGAATCGGCTCTACGAACGGGGCACGGTGCTCGTCGAGGATGGCCACATCACGGAGATGCGTTCGTCTCGGGACGACGATGCGGACCTCGCGGCTGACCGCGTCATCGACGGCGAAGGGAAGCTCGTGATGCCAGGGCTGGTCAACGCGCACACGCACCTCGAGCTGACGCCGTTGCTCGGCGCATTCAGTGACCTCGACCTGCTGGAGATGATGGGAAGTATGACTGCTATCTACGGCCAGATCGCGGACGGCGAGTTCGACTACCTCACCGAGGCGGGGTACGAACTCGCCGCACTCAACTTCCTCGCGGGCGGCGTCACCACCGTCAACTCGCAGGACGTCCGTCCGAGCGCGGGTGCGAAGACGTTCGGTGAGGCGGGCCTCCGTGGGTTCTTTGGCCCGGCACTCTCCGACCTCTTCTGGGATGTCCCCGTCGACGAGCAGTTCACCCGCGCCCGCGAGTTCATCGACGAGTACCACGACGCGTATGATGGCCGCATCCGCGCGACGATCAACCCACACGACGATTGGTCGTGTACACGGGAGCTGTGGGAGCGCACTGCCGACCTCGCTGCGGAGTATCCCGACCTACTCGTTCACACGCATCTGCTCGAACTCGAGGAGAGCAACACGATGGCGCGTTCGAACGGTGCGAAAGACTCACTCGACCTGCTCGACGACGTCGGACTCCTCGACGATCGGCTAGTGGCCGCGCACTTCCGCCTCGCGGACGACGAGGACATCCAGCGAACGGCTGAGGCGGACGCGTCCGTCGCACACTGTCCATCGATCTTCTCGTACTGGAACACGGGCAGCGACGTACAGTGGACACCGGTACCGGAACTCCGTGCAGCCGGTGTCGACGTCGGGCTCGGCATCGACGACCACTACTGGCACGACTCGTACAACATGTTCGGCGAGGCTCGACAGGCCCGGCTCGCGGCCAACCTCAAGCGGTCGGCCGGCCAGTACCACTCGATGGAGTTAGTGCGGATGCTCACTATCGAGGGGGCGAAGGCACTCGGCGTCGGCGACGAGATCGGCAGTCTCGAACCCGGCAAGCGCGCCGATGTCATCCTGCTGGACGTAGACAAGCCGAAGTTCACGCCCCTGACCAACGTTCCGGCGCAGGTCGCCAACAACGCGACGGCCGCCGATGTGGAGACGGTCATCGTCGACGGCGACGTGCTGATGGCGGACGGTAACGTGAAGACGATGAATATTGCCGCGATTCAGGAACGCGTCGAGGCCGCTGTCGAGCGCTTCGAGACCGAGACGGAGTGGGAACTCGACGTAGGCGGAAGCGAGCCACCGGACTCGATGGAGATTGTGCGCGACCTTCCTAAGCGAGGGCCTGCTCAGTTGCTCGGTCGGCTCGGGTTCCAGTCAGCCAGAGACCGATTTCCATTCTGAATGTACCCTGTGAGAACGACCATCTGCGAGAGGGTTCTCGTAACGAGCGGAAGTTCGATCCTCTCCCGGCTGAAGGAACGGGGTCTCGCCCGTCACAAGCGCCCGTATTGGGCGATCACCGACGACGAAGAGCGGCTCCGGGGGCGTGCCGGCTCCAGCACCAGCAGGAGACTGCCGACGAGCGATACGGCGAGGGGCGCCTCGAGGACCTGGAGCGCGAGGGGGGCGAAGTGATCGCGTTCGAGGAACTGGAGCGCGGTGACGGCGACTCCTGACCCGCCTGTCGAACCCCACACTGACCCGCCTAACGCATACACGGGAAGGACTCATAGGTATCAGGCACATAATGAGGTTGATCAATGTCTCGTACCCGTGGCGTCGCCGTCGCGATTGCCGTCCTCCTCGTGGTCGCCGGGCTCCCGGCGATCGCTGCCGCCGACATCCCGGACAACCGAGTGACAATCACCGACGCGACCGTCTCGCCGGACACGCCGACTGCCGGTGCACCCACGACCGTCTCCGCGACGGTCCGGCTCTCAGGGGGTAGCTCCTCCGCGGCGACGCTCGAACGCGTCGAGATCGTCGACGGCGACGAGACGCTTGGTGAAGCGACAAACCTCGGATCGATCTCTCCAGGTGAGACCCTATCGGTGCCGGTGACCGTCAGCTTCGACGAGCCCGGTGCGTACAACCTCAGTGTGGTGGCGACCGTCTCCGACTCCGATGGCGAACGCACGACAGTCCGGCGCCCGCTCTCGATCGCCGTCGAGTCCGGGGCCCCGCAGGTCGAGACCACGGTCGACGGTCTCGTGGCCGGCGTGAACAGCCCCGCCACCGTCACGGTGTCGAACCCGACGACCGCCGCACTGCGGGACATCACCGTCTCGTTCGTCGGCGCCGACGGCGAGCGGGTCCGCCGGACCGTCCCGACGCTGGCGGCCGGCGGGAGTGAGACGCTGAACTTCAGTATCCGGGCAGCCGAAGCCGGCGAGCGGAACCTGACCGTCGAAGCCGCGTACACGACTGCCGCCGGCACGCGGACGACCGACACACGCGAACAGACCGTGACCGTCGCCGAACTCGAGGACGACGTGGGCATCCGCGTCGAGCGGACGAGTGCGGATGAGCAGTCAAGTGCCAACGGCGGCGGGCTCTCCGGGATCGCCGGCGTGCTCGGCGGCGGGGGCGGCACCCTCCAGTCCTCCACCGACGACGGCGGCGCGAGCGGGCAGGCGACGGGCGTCTCCGTGACGGTGACGAACTTCGGGAACGCCCCGATCGCGGATGCGGTTCTGGTGCCCCGGCTACCCAACGGGAGCGCGGTGCCTGAACTCGGCCGGGCCGCGGTTGCTGACACGATCGCGCCCGGCGAGTCCGCGAGCGTCACCCTCTCCCTCTCCGAGGTCGACGCGTCGTCGGTCCGGTTCGCGGTCGGCTACGAGCTCGCCACCGAGTCTCGTGAGGTCACCCGGCGCTACGACCTCGCTCGCCCCACTGGCGCCGTCTCGCTCACGGGGCTGAACGTCAGTGTCGACGGCGACCGGCTCCGGCTCGCGGGCAACCTCGGCAACGTCGGCGACGGGGAGATCAGCGGCGTCGTCGTGGCGGTCGGCGAGAGCGAGTACGCCGCCCCGGCCTACCCGCAGCGGAACTACTTCCTCGGCACCGTCGGCGCGAGCGAGTTCGCGCCGTTCGAACTGACGGCGCAGGTCGACACCGGCAACGCGAGCAGCGTCCCGATTGCGGTCAGCTACACCACCGCCGGCGAGCGCCGGACGGAGACCGTCGACGTGCCGATGCCGCCGGTCGAGAAGCGGCGTGGCCTGCTGGGTGGGTTCGGCGGAACCGCCCTCGGCGCCGGCGCCGGACTGCTGGTCACTGTCCCGCTGGTGGTGTACGCGACGCGTCGCTACCGATGAGTCACAACAACCGCAACGGCTCGGGAACGTCGGCCGCCGATGCCGGAGGGGCCGAAACGGTCTCGGTCCCGCCGCTCAGACTGGTGAACGTCACGAAGCGCTACGAGAGCGGCGCCGGCACCGTCACTGCGCTCGACGACGTGACGTTCACCGTCGAGCGCAGTACGGTCACGGCCGTCATGGGTCCATCGGGCTCGGGGAAGTCGACGATGTTGAACACGCTCGGGCTGCTCGACGATCCGACGACGGGCAACGTCGAACTGCTGGGCGAGCCGGTCGCGGGGCTCTCGGAGCGGGAGCGGACGAACGTCCGCCGCGAGCGGGTGGGGTTCGTGTTCCAGGACTTCCACCTGATCCCGACGCTGTCGGCCGCCGAGAACGTCCGGCTGCCAACGTCGTTCCTGGAACGGGACTACACCGAGCGCGCGATCGACTTACTGGTGCGGGTCGGGCTCGGCGATCGCCTCGACCACACACCGGAGGAGCTCTCGGGCGGGCAGAAACAGCGGGTCGCGATCGCCCGCTCGCTGATCAACGAGCCAGACGTGCTGCTCGCCGACGAGCCGACGGGGAACCTCGACCGCGACACCGGCGCCGACGTGTTGGCGGAGATCCGGGCGATCGCCGACGAGGGCGTCGGTGTCGTCGCCGTCACCCACGACGAGCAGGTGGCCGAGTTCGCCGACCGTACCGTGGAACTGGTCGACGGGGTGCTCCGTGACTGAGCCCGACCGGCCCGAACAGACTGCTCCGTCTCGTGAGGCCGCCGATCCGGACCTCGCTGCCCGACTGAACCGCAAGTTCCCGGCCGTCTCGCTGGCCGTGCGGAACCTCTCTCGTCAGCGGCTGCGCGCTGCGCTCGCGACGCTGGGGATCGTCATCGGCGTGTTCGCGGTCGTCGCGCTGGGGATGCTCGGCACGGCGCTCCAGACGGCCGCACTCGCCGAACTCGGCGGGCTCGGGAACCAGGTGATCGTCAGCCCCGCCGACGGTGCGGAGGGCTTCGACAGCCGCGACCTGCAGGCGATCCGCCGCGCCGCGGCGGGCTACGGCGAGGTCGTCCCGCTGAAGTCCGGCACGGCGACCGTCTCGGGGCCGGACGGGCAGCGCTTCGCGCAACTCTACGGTACGAACCGGCCGCGCGCGCTGTTCGGTGGCGACGTGTCAGAGTACCTCCGCGGAGGCGTCGTGGTCGGTGAGGACGCTGCCCAGTCGTTGGGCGCCCGCGTCGGCTCGACGGTTCGGATCGAGGGGAACCGTTACCGGGTCGTCGCCGTCATCGACGACGAGGGGAGCATCTCGCCGATCAGGCCCGGTTCGGCGGTCGTGCTGCCGCCGGAGGAGTTCGCCACCGACGGGTACTCACAAGTCGTCGTGCAGGCGGACTCCGGCGACGGCGCCCGCGCGATCGCCGACGGCGTCCGCGAGCGGCTGAACGCCCGCGAGCAGCGCGTCTCGGTGCTCTCGCTGACGAGCATCCTCTCACAGATCGCCGAGTTCTTCGTGCTGCTGAACGGGTTCCTGCTCGCGGTTGCGGGCGTCTCGCTGGTCGTCGCGGGCGTCTCCATCTTCAACGTGATGCTGATGACCGTCTCCGAGCGCCGCGGCGAGATCGGCGTGCTGCGGGCGGTCGGCATCCACCGCGGGCAGGTGCTCCGGACGCTGCTGGTCGAGGCGTCGCTGCTCGGCGTCGGCGGCGGCGCGCTGGGGGTCGTCCTCGGGGCTGCTGTCGTCGTCGGCATCGCGCTGACCACTCGGCTCCCGCTGTCGGCGGTGCTGGTGCCGACGAACGCGCTCGTCGCCCTGGGCGCGTTCGCGTTCGGCGTGTTGATCGCGTTGGTCGGCGGACTCTACCCGGCCTACCGCGCGGCGTGGGAGCCGCCCGTGGAGTCGCTTCGGGGGTGAGTTACTGCCCACGACCGTCACGGACGCGATCCGCCGGCGATCGCCTCACGTCGCGCTGGGGACGCTCGTCGGCAGCAACATCGTCAACACCCTCCTGGGGATCGGGCTCGGCGGCGCGATCTCGACGTGCTACGTCCCGCCGGTCGTGGTGCGCTGGGACCTCCCGTTCAAGCTCCTCGTCGGCGTCGGGCTGCTGGGCTGGACGATGTACGTGAAGGACGGGGAACTCACGCGGACGGAGGGCGGCTACCTGCTGGGGCAGTACTTCCTCCCCGTCGTCGGCCGGCTGCTGCTGTTCCCGGGGCAGTAACCACCCGTTTCCGAGTGACCCCGGTAGCCAGGATCAGTCGTCCTGGTACTCCTTCTCGAACCCGCGGAACTCGGTGCGGTGGGCCTCCTCGTCGGCGAGGATCGTCACCGCGAGGTCCTCCGTCACCGGGTCGTCGGCGGCCACGGCGGCGTCGACGAGCGCGCGGTAGGTGTCGATCGCGTCCTCCTCGGCGTCGAGCACCCCGCGGATCACCGAGAGCACGTCCGTCGAGTCCTCCGGCGGCTGGAGGGAGTCCTGCCGCGCGACGAAGTCGGCCGAGCTGGGCGGGCGGGAGTCGAGCTGTTTGAGCCGGTTGCCGAGCTGTTCGGCGTGGCCGAGCTCCTCCTGGATGTCGGTCTGGAGGCTCTCCTTGATCTCCTCGGCGCGCACGCCGTCGAGGACGATCGCGTTAGTCTGGTAGTTCATCACGGTCTCTATCTCGTCGGCGTAGGCCTTGCGCAGCAGGTCGATGACCTTTTCTGAACTCATACGTTCGTAGTTACGTCTAAACAACGATATATCCGTCGGCGGTTCTCGGCTCGCGACATCGACGGACGAGGGCGTCGACGCCGGACCTGCGTTCGGAACCCGTCGGTGGCCTACTCGTAAGTGTGCACGTCGCCGGTCGTGTTCGCCTCGATGTACGCCCAGTCGTAGTCGACGCCGAGGCCGGGCCCCTCCGGAACCGAGACGGTGCCGCCCTCGACCGCCTCCATCATGTCGGAGTAGTCGCCCTCGTACACCGGCGGCTGGGTGTTCTGGCAGTGCGGGTGGACCAGCGCCATCTCGTAGTAGTTCGAGTTGCGGCAGGCGGCGATGCAGTGGCGCTGGGCCGGCCCCGGCGCGTGGAACTCGATGTCCAGTCCGAACGCCTCGGCGACGCGCGCGACCTTCATCGCCCCCGTGATCCCGGCGTCGTACTCCGGATCGGCCCGCAGGAAGTCCGTCGCGTCGTTGGCGGCGAAGTCGGACTTGAGCTCCAGCCCGCGGACGTGCTCGGTCTGCAGGATCGGCGTGTCGAGCTTCCGCGAGAGCTTCCGGTGGGCGTGCTGGGAGATACCGCCGTCGCGGAACGGGTCCTCGTACCAGAAGAACTCCTGTTCGTCACACGCCTTCCCGAGTTCCAGCGCGTCGGCGAACGTCTCCAGCTCGCAGGCGGGGTCGTGCATCAGGTCCATCTCGTCGCCGACGCGCTCGCCGACGGCGTGGACCGCCGCGACCTCGCGATCGAGGTCGCGGGAGGCGTCGCCGCCGCCCCAGCCGTGGATCTTGAACCCGCCGAACCCCCGGTCCCGACACTCCTCCGCGAAGTCCGCGAACGCCGCCGGCGAGTCGAGGCCGCCGGCGTCGTCGCCGTGGTACGTCGACGCGTAGGCGGGGATCTCCGTGCGGTAGGTGCCCAGCAGTTCGTGGATCGGCGCGTCGTAGTACTTGCCCGCGAAGTCCCACAGCGCGATGTCGATGGGCCCCATCCCCATCCGGTCGTACTTCCGGAGCGCGCGCTTGATCTCCGACCAGTGTTTCTCGCGTTCGAGCGGGTTCTTCCCGATCAGGTACTTCGCGATGATGTTGTACTGCGCCGCCGC
>SDGW01001030.1_pt1 | contig 11611 bp, 11 predicted proteins | sample 2873831 | NCBI WGS metagenome assembly SDGW01 (sample SAMN08132700, study PRJNA421101) | hypersaline lake metagenome | isolation source: celular fraction 0.22 microns magnesium sulfate-rich crust from ephemeral... | place: Spain: Penahueca Lagoon, Toledo | collected 2011-07
CCACGAGGCCTTTCGGCCACCTGCTTTCCAGGCAGGCACGTTCGTCCGCTCCGTCATCCCACCGCGCGAACGCTCCCGATCAGCGAGAGCGGGGCGCGAACGCAGGCTACTGCTCCGCGGGTCGACGAGACGGGTGCCAGCTCGCCTCAGCTCCCCTCGTCGACGACCTCGAAGAGGCTCCCCCAGTTTTCGGAGTCTTCGCTCTCGGGAAGCATGTCCCGGAGCTGGTGGAAGTCCGACTCGGGGACTTGCGACCGAACGACGTCCATGATGACCCGGGCGTGGTACGCCGCGTCGGCCGGGTCCGCCCGCTCGATCTCGCTCACCCGCTCGACGAACTCCTGCCAGTCGAAGCGCTGACCGTGTTCGTGGACCGCACCGGTCAGGTACCACTTGATCTCGATGGGCAGCGAGGCGGCGAGGTCCTCGGCGTTGCCCTCGGGGATCCGTTCCCCGAGCGTCATGAGCGTCGCCCGGATCGCCCGCACCGTCTCCCCCGTCCCGGAAAGCTCGAGCCGGTGCTGTACTTCGCCGGTGAATTCGTCGAAGTTCATGCGCGGGGGTACTCACCGAGAGAATGTCAATAGTGCGTAACGTTCTCAACGCGTGGAAACGACCCGCCGGCCCGCAGTCGGGTGTCCGACTGCGGCGGGGTACGGCGGGCTGCAGCGGGCTGCGACGGGTCGTCGGACCGGCGGGCTGCGGCGCTACCGCGCGCTCTCGTATATCTCGACCCCCGAGGAGGCGCCGATCCGGGTCGCCCCCGCGGCCACCATCTCGAGCGCCTCCTCGAAGGTGGCGATCCCGCCCGAGGCCTTGATCTCGGTGTCCGGACCGACCGCCTCGCGGATGGCCGCTATCTCCTCGGTGTCCGTCGGCCCGTCGTACCCGACGGCCGTCTTGACGAAGTCGGCGCCGCCCTCCTCGACGAGTCCGGCGGCCCGCCGTATCTCCGGCGGCGTCAGGGCGGGCGATTCGATGATACACTTCAGCGTCTTCTCGCCGACCGCGTCTTTCACCGCTTCGACGTCGTCGACGACGGCGTCGTCGTCGCCGTTCGCGAACGCGGTTCTGTCCATGACCATGTCGAACTCGTCGACGTGTTCGCGGAGCGCTTCGACCTCGCTCCGCTTGGCCGCCGAGTTCTGTATCCCGTACGGGAACCCGATCACCGCGACGACGTTCGCCTCGCCGGCGAGCAGTTCGCTCGCGAGCTCGGCGTGGTACGGAACGACGACGGCCGACCGGAACCCGTATTCGAGGACCTCGGTACAGAGGGTCCGAACCGCCTCTTCGGTCGCGGTCGGGTCGACGTCGGTGTGGTCGATGACCGACGCGATCCGCTCCGGGTCGTCTCGGATAGTACTCTCTAATGACATGTCTTGTTCTACAACCCGGAGCGGTAAATACGTCTGCCGTCGAAACGCGCCGACGGTCCGGGGAGGAGTCGGATCGGCCCCGGCTTCAGTCCTCGGCGACCGCGGCCGCCGTGGGCGCCTCGGCGTCGGTCTCCGAGGCGGCGTCCGGCTCGGCCTCGGTCGGGCGTTCCGACTCGGGGACCGGCGCGTACACCGACCGGCGGGCGTCGCGGGGACAGAGCCCCTCCTCGACGAGCCCGACCTCGGTCAACTTCTCGACCGCGAACCGAACGGTCCGGGTCGAGAGACGGGTCTCCTCGGCGAGCCCGGTCTGGTCGAACCGGCCCTCCTCGTCGAGGACGTAGTAGACCAGTTTGGCGCTCGGGGGAAGCGGCGAAAGCAGCTCGCGGGCACTGTCGTCCATACACTACGTACACGGGTGAGCCGTCAATAACCGTGGCCCGGGTGTGCGCAAAGTGCGCACAGCTCCCCCGTGATTTATAAACGATACCGACGGCGTCGCGCCGCTCCGCTACTCGCTCGCTCGGAACTCGAACCGCGCCCCGCCGTCGTCGTCGACCGAGAGCGACCAGCCGTGCGCGGTCGCGATCTCGCGGACGATCGCGAGTCCGAACCCGGTCCCGTCGGGGTCGCTGGAGGTGCCGTACTCGAATGCCTCCTCGGGGTCGACGTCGAACCCCGCGCCGTCGTCGGCGACGTAGAACCCGTCGGGGAGCGCGCCGACCGTGACGGTGACGCCGGGGTTCGCCTCGGTCGAGCCGTGCTCCACACTGTTTACAAACAGGTTCTCCAACAGCGTGCGGAGCCGCTCCGGGTCGGCGTCGACCGCGCCCGACCCGTCGGACACCTCCAGCCTCGCGTCGGCGGTGTCGACGGTTCGCCACGCCCGGCCCGCCGCCTCGGCGAGGTCGACCGACTCCGGCTCGTCGACCGTCTGCCCCTGCCGGGCCAGCGCGAGGAGGTCGTCGATGAGCTGCGCCATCCGGTCGTGAGCGTCGTCGATCCGGTCGAGCTCGGCGAGCGCGTCCGGGTCGTCGACGAGCTCCCGCGCGAGTTCGAGCCGACCGGTCGCCACGTTGAGCGGGTTCCGGAGGTCGTGCGAGACGAGCCCGGCGAACTTCTCCAGTCGGTCGATCTCGCGCTGGAGCGCGGCGTCGCGGCTTTGCAGCTGCGCCGTGCGCTCGGCGCCGTCGAGCGCGACGGTGACGTTCGCCGCCAGCACCCGCGCCAGCTGGATCGCCGTGTCGTCGAAGAAGTCCGGCTCGCGGGAGCCCAGCGGCATCACGCCGTGGTCGCCGAGCGGGACGACGAGCAGGCTCCGATGCTCGCCGTAGGTGACCGCGGTGTCGACCGCGTCGAGATCGCCGACGACGATCGGCTCGCCGGTCTCGAACGCCTCCCAGACGCGACCGTCACCGGGACCGAAGGCCGGGCGGTCCCCGAGCGCCTCCGTCGCCTCCTCGCTGATCGCCGTGGGGAGCAGCGTCCCGCTCTCGGGGTCGTACAGGCGGACCGCGCTGCTCGGGAACTCCAGGATGTCGATGGCCGCGCGCGCGGCGAGCGCCGCGATCTCCTCGCGGTCCTCCCCGCGGAACATCTCGCGGGTCGTCTCGTGGAGGTTCCGCAGGGTGCGCTCGACCCGCTTCTGCTCGCCGATGTCGGCGTAGACGCTGTAGACGACCGTCTCGTCGCCGCGACTGACGGGGATCACGTGCAGGATGAAGTCCCGGAGCCCGTCGGTCGTTCGGCGACGCACCTCGAGTCGGGGCGTCTCGTCCATCTCGAGAAGCGGTTCGGGGTCGTATCGGTCCGCGCCCTCCGGGATGATCGCGTCGCGGATCTCGTGGTAGCCGTGGTCGGCCGCCGAGAGACCGAACGTCCGCTCGAACGCCTCGTTCGTGGCGTCGAGGCGGCGTTCGCCGCCCCCGAGCGCGACCGTCCTGGCGGCCGGGAGCGGGAGGTCGTCGAAAAGCGCCGTCAGCCGGTCGCGCTCGGCCCGGAGCGCGTTCTCCGCCTCGATGTGTTCGATCGCGTCGGCGGCGTGGGCGGCCAGCAGCTCCGCGAACTCCACGTCGCCGTCGTCGAACGCGGCGTAGCCGTCGGAGACCGCCTGCAACACGCCGTACGACCCGATCGGGACGCTGATCGCCGAGCGGATGTCGTCGGCCACCGGGTCGGCGACGGCGCTGCCGTCGGCGCGCCGGGCGCCCCCCGACCGACCGTCGTCGCCGGCTCGCCTCTCGCCGTCTGGGCGGCTGCCGCCCGGCGAGTCGCAGTTCGACGGGTCCTCCAGCTGGTCCGGGTCCGCCGGGTCGACGCTGACGTTGTCGACGACCATCGTCCGCCCCTCGGCGGCCGTGGTGCCGACGACCCCCTCGCCGACCTCGAACGCCCGGACCTCGTCTTCCGTGACACTCTCCGAGAGCGCCGCGGGGACGAGCCGATCGCCCCGGCGGCGAGCCGTGACGCACCGGTCGAACTCCAAGATCCCCTCCGCGGCGGCGACGGTCTGCTCGAACACGTCGGCGACGCGGTCGCAGGCGGCGACGTCCGTCGCGAACTCGTGAAGCGCGGTCACCTTCGCGTTCACCTCCCGGAGGTCCCGCTCCGCCCGTCGGCGGTCCAACGCGTTCTCGACGCTGTTCGCGAGCATCTCGTACCGGTCCCGACCGGCGCCCTTCTGGAGGTAGTCCGTCACGCCGGCGGAGATCGCCTCGCTGGCGATCTCCTCGGACCCCTTCCCCGTGAACAGCACGAAGGGCATGCCGGGGTCGACCTCGCGGACCGCCGTGAGCAGTTCGAGCCCGTCGCTGCCCGGCATGTCGAAGTCGCTGACGACGCAGTCGACGCGCTCCGTCTCGACGGCCGCGAGCGCGTCCGCCGGAGCGGTGTGAGTCACCGTCTCGATCCCGTCGACCAGCCGCTCGACGTGCGTCGCCGCGAGGTCGGCCGCCCCGGGCTCGTCGTCGACGAAGAGCACCCGCCGCGGGCCGCCGCCGGCGGGCTCCGACCCGCCGAACGCGGCGGCGACGGCGTCGTCACCGGCTTCCCCGGGAGCGGTGTCCATGGGTGGCTCTCGCGCCGCCGGTAATTTTATCTTGCGCTCCGATAGTCAACGCTGAGAACGGCAGCGGCCGGAAACGAGCCGAGCGGCGAGAGACGTCGGCTCGACCCGTCGTCGCTTATAAGAAGTCCTCGACGTGGTCGGCGACCTCCTCGGGGGTGTCGCCGACGGGGACGCCCGCGTCGTTGAGCGCGTCGATCTTCGACTGCGCGGTACCCGTGCCGGAGCCGGAGACGATGGCGCCCGCGTGGCCCATCCGCTTGCCCGGCGGCGCCGTGCGCCCGGCGATGAAGCCGGCGACCGGCGTGTCCATGTACTCGCCGATGAACTTCGCGGCCTGCTCCTCGTCCTCGCCGCCGATCTCGCCGCACATCACGACGGCGTCCGTGTCGCCGTCGGCCTCGAACGCCTCGAGGGCGTCGATGAAGGAGGTGCCGATGATCGGGTCGCCGCCGATGCCGATGGCGGTCGACTGGCCGAGCCCGCGCTCGGTGAGGTTGTCGACGACCTGGTAGGTGAGCGTGCCGGAGCGCGAGACGAGACCGACGTTACCGTCCGCGAAGATGTTGCCGGGGAGGATGCCGAGCTTCGCCTCGCCGGGGGTGATGATCCCGGGGCAGTTCGGGCCGAGCAGCCGCGTGTCGGTCTCGCTCAGCCGCTTGTTCACCTTCGCCATGTCCTGGGTCGGGATCCCCTCCGTGATCGCGACCGCCAGGTCGAGGTCGGTGTCGAGCGCCTCGAAGATCGCGTCGCCCGCGAACGCCGGCGGGACGAAGACGACGGAGGCGTCCGCGTCCTCGGCCTCGACGGCCTCGTCGACGGTGTCGTAGACGGGGACGCCGGCGACCTCCTGGCCGCCCTTGCCGGGCACCGCGCCGGCGACGACGTTCGTGCCGTACTCGATCATCTGGCCGGCGTGGAACTTCCCCTCCCCGCCGGTGATCCCCTGCACAACCACTCTGGTGTCGTCGTCGACGAAAATGCTCATTGGGTCACCTCCTCCGCGTTCTTCACCGCGCGCTGGACCGCGTCCTCCAGCGTCTCCTCGACCTCGATCAGGTCGGTGTTCAAGATCTCCATCCCCTCCTCGGCGTTGGTGCCGGCGAGCCGGACGACGACCGGCTTCGGGATCTCGTCGAACTCCGCGAGCGCCTCGTTGATCCCCTTGGCGACCTCGTCGCCGCGGGTGATCCCGCCGAAGATGTTGAAGACGACGCTGTCGACGTTGGGGTCGGAGAACACCATGTCGAGCGCCTTGGTGACGCGCTCGGCCTTCGCGCCGCCGCCGATGTCGAGGAAGTTGGCGGGCGCGCCGCCGTAGTAGTCCACCAGATCGAGCGTCGTCATCACGAGCCCGGCGCCGTTGCCGATGATGCCGACGTTGCCCGAGAGGCGGACGTAGTCGAAGCCGTACTCGCCGGCCTTCCGCTCCAAGTCGTCCTCGTAGGACTCCTGGGCCATCTCGGCGAGCTCGGGCTGGCGGAACAGCGCGTCCTCGTCGATGTTCATCACGGCGTCGGCGGCGACAACGTCGCGGTCGCCGGTGATCATGACCGGGTTGACCTCGATCTCGGAGGCGTCGTTCTCCTCGTAGAGGTCGTACAGCGTCGAGAGGATCGACGCCACGTCGAGCGCGACGTCGGCGTCGACGCCCGCCTCGTAGACGACCTTGCGGGCCTGATACGGGTGGAGGCCGAACGCGGGGTCGACGTGCTCGCGCGCGATGGCGTCGGGGTTCTCCTCGGCGACCTCCTCGATGTTCACGCCGCCCTCCGTCGACACCATCAGGACCGGCTCGCCCTCGCCGCGGTCCATCGTGACGCCGACGTACAGCTCGTCCACGAAGTCGACGCCGGCCTCGACGAGCACGGAGTCGACGGTGTACCCCTTCAGATCCATCCCGAGGATCTCCTCGGCGTACCGCTCGGCCTCGTCGCGGTCGGTCGCGATCTTGATGCCGCCGGCCTTGCCGCGGCCGCCGACGTGGACCTGCGCCTTGATCGCGGCCGGGTAGCCGATGTCGTCGACCGCGTCGAGCGCCTCCTCGACGGTCGTCGCGAGCCGGGAGTCCGGGACCGGGATTCCGGCGTCCGCGAAGATGGTCTTCGCCTGATGTTCGTGTAGTTTCATCCGTCTCGAACGGGGACCGAGAGCGGCTTAAATGGTGCCGATTCGGCGCGCACGACGGGGACGATGCTCGGCGAGAGGCGGGGGGACGGCCGCGATCCGCGGGACCGCAGTGACGCGCCTTTTTATCCGCCGAACGGGTGCGATTCGCATGGACGCGAACGAGTTCCTCGACGGCGGGCGCGTCAGCGTCTCGACCGAGACGTACGCGGTCTGCCGGACCGACCGCGACCACCCCGCCGCCTTCGCGACGGTCCGGGAGGCGGGCGAGACGACGGTCGTCGTCGAAGAGGGCGACCTCGACGACATAGACGCGGACGACGTCGAGACGGGGTGGAAGCGCTTGACATTCGAGATGGAACTCCCGTTCGAACTCGTGGGGTTCCTGGCGGCGGTCGCGACGGCGCTCGCCGAGGCGGACGTCTCCGTCTTCGTCCTCTCCTCGTACGCGACCGACCACGTGCTCGTGAAAGAGGCGGACCTCGCCGCCGCCGTTCGTCGGCTGGAGGACGTAGGCTGTGCCGTCGACGGCTGACGACGGCGCGCGGCGGATCGAGTCCCTCGGGCGTGGTTTTCCCGGCCGGCTCAGTCCTCGTCGCCGAGGATGACGCGGTGCGTCATCGCCTCGGGGTCGAGCACCTCGTCGGCCTCCGCCTCGGTGAGGTACCCCTCGTCGACGGCGACCCGTTTGACGCTCTTCCCCTCTTTTAAGGCCGTCTTCGCGACCTTCGACGCCTTGTCGTAGCCGATCGCGGGGTTGAGCGCGGTCGCGAGCGCCATCGACTGCTCGACGCGCGTCTCGCAGTGCTCCTCGTTGGCCTCCAGCTTCGCGACGAAGCGCTCGCCGAACGTCGCCGCGGCGTTCGAGAGCAGCTCGGCGGACTCGAGGAAGTTGTGCGCGATGACGGGTTTATAAAGATTCAGGTCGATCTCGCCGCGGGCGGCGCCGGCCGATATCGCGGCGTCGTTGCCGACGACCTGCTTGTGGACCTGGTTGACGGACTCGGCGACGACCGGGTTGATCTTCCCGGGCATGATCGAGGAGCCGGGCTGGTTCTCGGGCTGCTCGACCTCGCCGAGCCCGTTGCGGGGGCCGGAGGCGAGCAGCCGCAGGTCGTTGGCCATCTTGTTCATGCTGCCGGCGATCGTCCGGAGCGCGCCGTGCGCCTCGGCCATCGCGTCGTGGGCGGCCTGCGCCTCGAAGTGGTTGTCGGCCTCGCGGAACGTCGTGTTCGTCTCGTCGGAGATGTACTCCGCCGCGAGCTCCGGGAAGTCGGGGTGGGTGTTGAGCCCGGTCCCGACCGCGGTGCCGCCTAAGGCGAGCTCGCGGAGGCTCGACTGGGCGTCCTCGGCGCGCTCGATCCCCTTCGCGGCCTGCGTCCGGTAGCCGCCGAACTCCTGGCCGAGCCGGATCGGGGTGGCGTCCTGGAGGTGCGTGCGTCCGGTCTTGACGACGCCGTCGAACTCGGCCTCCTTCGCCTCCAGCTCGGCGTGGAGCGTCTCGAGGGCGGGCACGAGGTCCTTCTCGACCGCCTCGAGGGCGGCGACGTGCATCGCCGTCGGGATCACGTCGTTGGACGACTGGCCGTAGTTGACGTGGTCGTTCGGGTGGACGACGCGGTCGCCGATCTCCGCGCCGGCGATCTCGGCGGCGCGGTTGGCGATCACCTCGTTGGCGTTCATGTTCGAGGAAGTGCCCGAGCCGGTCTGGAACACGTCGACGGGGAACTGGTCGTCGTGCTCGCCGGCGATCACCTCGTCGGCGGCGGCGACGATCGCCTCCGCGGTGTCCTCGTCGACGAGGCCCAGATCCCGGTTCGCCCGCGCGGCCGCCTTCTTCACGACGCCGAGCGCGCGGATGAACCGCCGGCTCATCGGGATGCCCGAGATCGGGAAGTTCTCGACCGCGCGCTGGGTCTGCGCGCCCCAGTAGGCGTCCGCCGGCACCTGCATCTCGCCGAGGCTGTCCTCCTCCGTGCGGTATTCCTCGCTCATACGCGACGCTTCCCGCGAGACCGGGTAAAAGCTACTGGAAGCGGTCGCGGTTCCCGCCTCGCGGGAACCCGTCTCCCCGCTAGAGAAGTCGCGAGACCCGGTTCGAGGGGCGTCTCACGCCTCGTCGACCGGGAACAGTCCCGCCTCTCTGAGGGCGGGCGCGAGGCTCCCGTCGCCGTGCTCGGCGTAGTCCGCGGGCGTGTACGTCTTGATCTCCAGGGCGTGGACGGACCGGGTCATGTGGTCGCCGACGGCGTCGTACACGCGCTGGTGCTGGTCGACGAGCGACTCCCCCTCGAAGGCGGGCGAGACGACCCACGCGGCGAAGTGGGCGTCCTCGTCCTCGTCGTCGTGGACCCGCGGGTTCGTCACGCGCGCGACGGCGTCGGGGATCCCCGCTTCGATGAGGTCCTCGATCTCGGTCGGATCGATCGTCATACCTCGACTCGGGGCCGCCCGGGCAAAAAGCGACCGCATGTCGCGGCGGCGCCGCCCGCTCAGCGCTCGAAGACGAGCCCGTAGTGGAACGGCGGGAGGTCGACCTCGCGGGCGAGCCGCAGGTCGCTCGCGTCCTCGACCGCGCGCCGCGTCTCCTCGGGGCCGACCCGCAGTTCCGTCGGCGGGCCGCGCGGCTCGCCGGCGATAGCCGTCGCCTCGCGCGGACGGTCGCGCCAGTTGACGACGACGAACCGACCGTCGGCGGCGAGCGCGCCGGCGACGCCCGCGACGAACGCCGCCCGGTCGTCGATCCCGTGGAAGGCGTTCGCGAGCAGCGCCAGGTCGACCGGCTCCGGGAGGAGCGCGGCGAGGTCGCGGGCGTCGCCGCGGACGGGAACGACGTTGTCGATCCCCTTCCCCGCGGCGAGCCCCTCCAACTCGGCGAGCAGCGTCTCGTCGAGGTCGACGGCGTACACCGACGCCGGGGCGGCGATCCGCCCGGCCGGCAGGGCGAAGTAGCCGTTGCCGCAGCCGATCTCGGCGACGCGGTCGCCCGGGGACACGCCGAGTCGCCGGAGGGTGTCCTCCGGCGTCGGCCATATCCGCCCCCACCAGTCCCAGTCCGGCTGCCCCGTGTTCCGGAAGCGCTCCATGCGGGCCGTAGCGATCGACCGGATTTAGCGGTTGGGGTCCGCGCCCGGCGCGCGGCGCGGATCTGTCGCGACCGGCCGCCCGGTGGACTCGCGAGTGCGAAAGGGTTTGTCGCCGGAGGCGAAACGACCCTCTCAGATGTCTCACCGGGACGACCTGCGCGAGGCGGCCGACGCCCTCGGCGGCTCCGTCGTCGTCTGCGGCCTCGGCTCCCGCGCCGACCGGCTCGCCGGCGCCGAGTTCCGCGAGGCCCGATACGCGTCGGCGGCGGAGCTCCTCGCGGAGGCGTCCGGCGCGTCGCCGAACGGCTCCCCGCCCGCGGCGGTCGTCGTCGCCGTCGACCCCGAGGCCGTCGCCGTCGACCCCGAGGCCGTCGGCGAGGGCGACGAGGCGACGGCGGCCCTCCGCGCTATCGACGCCCTCGACGCCTTCGCGGTCGCGGTCGTCCCCGCCGCCGCGGCCGAGGGCGACGCGCTCGCGGCGGTCCGGGAGTCGGTCGACGCCGTGTTGCTCGCCGAGGGCGACGCCGTCGAGGCGGCGATCCGGACGTTCCTCGCGACGGTCCAGGAGCCCGGGTTCGTCAACCTCGACCTCACCGACGCCGAGACGGTGCTCTCGGCCGGCGTCGCCGCGCTGGGAACGGGAGCGGCCGACCGCGACGACCCGTCGGTCGCGGTCGCGTCGGCCTTCGATCGGCTCCCCGACGGGGTCGACGCGGCCGACGCGAGCGCGGTGCTCGTCGACGTCGTCGTCGACCCGGAAACGAGCATCGCCGCCGCGACCGACGTGATCGCGGCGGTCCGCGAGCGGATCGGCGCCGACGCCAACGTGATCTGGGGCGGCGCGGTCGACGAGGCGGCCGCGGACGAGCTCGCCGTCCGGCTCGTCGTCGCCGGCGTCAGTCACGCTCCGCCGCTCTCCGCCGAGGACCCCTGCCCGCGCTGCGGCGAGCCGCTGGCGGCCTACCGGTTCGGCGCCCGAGAGACGCTCTCGTGTGACGCCTGCGGCTACTCCGGTATCGCGGTGCGGCGCGGGTGAGCCGCTTCGCGGCCGGGATCAGGTCTGGGCGACGGCCTCGGGGGCCGGCCAGTCGGCGAGCGACTCGTCGTAGAGCGTCCGCCGCTGGAGGTCGATGTAGGTGCGTTGGGCCGTCCGGACCGCCTCGGCCGGCGTCGCCCCGCCGTCGAGGGCGACGTCGACGGCCGACCGCTTCCAGCTCGCCGGCGTCCGCCCGGTTTCGACCCGGCTCCGGAGCGGGTAGAGCGCCGCGGCGATCCGGTCCGTCGTGCAGCCGTGCGACTCCAGCCCGTCGGTCGCGGCCGCGAACAGGTCGCCGTACAGGTCCGCCGTCCGCGTGGTCTCCGTCCCGTCGGCGGTGACCCACGTCATGTCGGCGTCGAGCCCGTCGCGGGCGGCCGCGTAGAAGTTCTCCTCGGCCCGCTCCCAGGGGAGGTCGAGGACCGGGTGGTCGCGCTCCGCGACCCCGCGCATCGCCCCGCCGAAGGCGGCGAGGATCGCCACCGCGTCGGGGATCGTCGGCTGACCGGGGATCGGGCGGAACTCGATCCGGGCGCTGGCGCTCGCCTCGGTCGCGCCGTCGAAGACCGGCCGGACCCAGCGCCAGTAGCTCCCGTGTTTATGCCGGAAGTGGACGAACTCGCCGTCGAACCGCCCCTCGGCCTCGATCTCCGCCGGGACGAGCGTGGGGTCGGACGCGATCCGATCGATGGCCGCCTCCAGGCTGTCGACGTCGCGCGGGAACTTCACCTTCCGGTCCCGTCCGGACGGGTTCATCATCTGTTCGTACACCGGGACCCGGTGTTCGGCGTACCCGTCCGTCACGAGCAGGTCGCGGTCCGGTCCGGGGGCGTCGTAGAGTTCGGGCGGGAGGAACGGCGAGTTGACGGCGAGCGCGAGCAGCGGCCCGGCGAGTCGCGTCGCGATCCGGTGGTACCGC
>SDGW01001031.1_pt1 | contig 11593 bp, 10 predicted proteins | sample 2873831 | NCBI WGS metagenome assembly SDGW01 (sample SAMN08132700, study PRJNA421101) | hypersaline lake metagenome | isolation source: celular fraction 0.22 microns magnesium sulfate-rich crust from ephemeral... | place: Spain: Penahueca Lagoon, Toledo | collected 2011-07
CTGATAGATCGATTGCTAGACCTGTTGTTTTCGGACATTCTACAGCGAATTTGTTATTCACTACCGTTAATAAGCGTTTGTATTTGGTCATACTTGGCATGTTAGTCGGTAAAAGTGGAAATTATCAAAATATTCTTTCCAGTAGTCAATATAGCCGATTATACGACGTTCTATCGTCCGCTTTCTGACCGTTTGTCGATTACAGTGCAACGTTAATAATTACACATATGTCAATCGAATCTCGGTTTTATGATCTACAACATCTGTCTTTCACCGAAAAAGTTACTATATGTTGTTCTAACTAGGGTAATGAACCATGAGTAATCAAACGCTCATTGAAGGCGACATTGTCGTCACGATGAACGAGAAGCGGTCAGTTTTGGATTCCGGTGCAGTCCTCGTCGAAGGCGACACGATCCGTGATGTGGGTTCAGCTGAGAGGCTCCGCGAGGAGTACCAATACGACGAGGTTATTGGTGGCGAAGACCGCCTCGTCATGCCCGGATTCGTAAACGCTCACGATCACCTATTCATTACACTCACCCGGAGTCTCGGTGAGGATCTCCCCCTGTTAGACTGGGGTGCAGAGTCGGTGTTTCCGACGGCAGTGGGGACGACACACGACGCACTGTATGCGGGATGTCAGCTGAGCCTTCTTGAGATGGTAAAAAGTGGGACGACACATTTTATGGACGACACGCTCGCGTTCCTGCCACTTCATAAAAAGAAAGCAGGGGAGACGATCGCTGACGCGGCATTGGACATCGGAATTCCGGGCATTATTGGGGCAGGGGGTATCGATCTCAATCTCGACGGTGGGGTACCTGAGGATGTCGTCTGCAGCGTCGAGACAACCAGCAGACAGTCGGCAGCTCTCATCGACGAGTTCGCCGATCACCGTGACATCGACATCTGGACGAGCCCTACCTACCCTCCGTGGTGTTCGGGCGATATGTATCAGGAAATGAAAGCACTTGCAGACGAGAAAGACACATGGATCTACTCTCACGTCGCCGAGGTGTTTGACGAAGTCAAACTGGTAAAAGAGTTGGTCGGCAAGCGGCCGGTCGAGTATCTCGATGATCTCGGCGTACTTGACGACAACTGCCTCCTCGCACACGTGATTTGGGTCACTGACGGTGAAATCGATCGTATCGCTCGCTCCGGGGCGAACGTCACACACCAGCCCATCTGCAACCAATATCTCGCTTCCGGTGTTGCGCCGATTCCGAAGATGCTTGACAAAGGGATCAACGTCGGTATGGGTATCGACGATGGAGGGCATACAAATCAGGACTTCTGCAGTCTGATGAAACACGGGTCGCTACTCCACAAAGTCGACCAGTACAGTGCAACCGCCATCTCTGCCGAGAAGATTCTCGATATGGCGACCATCGGGGGAGCCAAAGCGATCGGGAAGGATGACGAAATCGGTTCTCTCGAACCCGGAAAGCGGGCCAATATCATCCTGTTCGACCAGAACAAGCTCAATCTAACCCCTCGCCTCCGACCAGTAACGAATCTAGTCTACGGAGCAACAGCCAAAGACATCGAGACGACGATCATCAACGGCGAGGTTATCATGCACAATCGGGAGTTCCCTGATCTCGATGAAGAACACATCCGGGAGACGGCCGAATCCGAAGCTTGGGACCTCGTCGAACGTGTCGGTATCGAATCACTGGTCACGAAAAGCACCGAAGGCTGGGACCGACCATCCTACGATTCATTGAGCCGATGAGCACTTGCGCTGAAACCGGTCATGCGTGATCGCCACCCATGAGTTCCGTTAAAAGTCACTCTTCGGCACTTTTTGCCCGCTGACCACTTCCTTCCTCTCCTCTGCCCGATGGCTCCGATGCAATCGGTGCTATTCCAAATTTATCAGCCTGCTCGATGTGCAGCTACACGAGTGTATTCGACAGCCGAAACGATCATAAGCTATTACGATAACGTTCGTGTTATGAATGGCATTAGAAATCTGCATACATTCAAAAATATGCGCATTAACAAATTGTTTGAGTACAACGAGGCGACAGACAGTACTCTTCGGCACTATCTCATGTCGACGATAAGCACTGATAGACCGAGACAACCGGCCGTTTCGATACGGTGTGGATTACGATGAACATCAGTATTGACTCCGTATTGGGGGCCTACCGGGCTGGCGAGACGACTCCGGCAGCAGTAGTCGACGCGGTATACGAACGGATCGACGTCTCCGAGACCAATGTGTGGATCAGCGTTCGGGAGAAGCGAGATCTCATAGCGGAGGCCGCCGCTCTTGCCGACATAGAGATAGCCGATACCCCGTTGTACGGCGTTCCGTTCGCCGTCAAAGACAATATCGACTACGCGGGGCTGCCGACGACTGCGGGGTGTCCGGAATACGCCTACGAGCCGACTGAGCATGCAACAGTCGTCGAGAAACTCGTCGAAGCTGGAGCCTTGTTGATCGGCAAGACGAACATGGATCAGTTTGCGACGGGGTTGGTGGGTACACGAAGCCCGTACGGGGCCTGTCGGAACGTGTACAACGAGGCGTATATCGCGGGTGGATCCAGCTCCGGATCGGCTGTTGCGGTCGCTCGCGGCGACGTTGCCTTCGCACTCGGCACAGACACGGCTGGCTCCGGGCGGGTCCCACCAGCCCTGAACGGCCTCGTAGGAATAAAACCGACCCGCGGCATGCTCAGTACGACAGGCGTCGTCCCGGCGTGTGCCAGTTTGGACTGTGTCGCGGTGTTCGCGCCAAGTGTCTCTGACTGCCTTCGTGTGACACGCATCGCAGCCGGGTTTGACGCCGCAGATCCCTATTCACGTCGAGAGAGTGACGACTCCAACCTTCGGCTCGAGACCGTCGACGCTCCCAGGATCGGCGTCCCTGCTCCTGCAGATCGGGAGTTTTTCGGCGACGCCGAGGCCGAGCGGCTCTTTCGGATGACTATCGAGCAGTTTAGCCAGGTCGGTGATGTCGTAGAGGTCGACTTCGAGCCGTTTGCGGCTGCTGCGGAACTGCTGTATGGTGGGCCGTGGGTCGCCGAACGGTTCGCTGCCGTCGGCGATTTCATGACCGAAAATCCGGGTGCCTCAGATCCTATTGTCGAGGAGATTATTCGAGGAGGGGAGAGCTATTCAGCACGAGAGACGTTCGAGGCGTTCTACAAGCTGCAAGCACTCGCCACCGACGCCAATCAGACGATGTCGACTATCGACGTTTTGGTGGTTCCTACCGTTCCCACGGTCTACACGGTCGACGCAGTTCGCGAACAGCCTATCACACTGAACTCCAATCTGGGCTACTATAACAACTTCGTGAATCTCTTCGACCTGTCGGCGGTGACGGTTCCGGTTGGCACGTTCGCGGCTGGCCCGATGTTCGGTGTGACGGTCATCGGTGAAACGTTTGCCGATTCCTCTGTTGCAACGGTCGCCCGAGAACTCCGTTCGGCCTCCGTCCTCGATTAGTCTAGGGATGGTTGCTCTCCATCGTCTTTAACGGACTCACAGTGGGTTGAGGTCCTACCTACCCGAACCGATCTCCTTGCGGCTGTTTACCTGCTGTCTGGTAATGTGACCCGTGATCCGGTTCAGGGTGATTTGTGTGAATGTCTGTAAGTCGTTTCACATCACTCGTGAATGCGGTTGGATGCTGCTTCAACAGCCGCTCGCTGATATCGATTATTTAGAATGCGTCGACCGTCATACCCTAATATTTGATTGCATTCATATAATCACGTCGAGCGGACTCAGCCCTGCCTTCTCCAGTCCGTTGCATCATCACCCGGTTCGTTCATGCGATACCGTCTCTCATCTTCAAGACTGTAACGCTCTAAGCGTGTTACAAATTTTGACATCCGGTCTGCAACCGTTGACTCCATATTGTAACACCTTTAGGGTGTTACAGAAATGCCGGGGTGAAATGGTCCGGACACCGTTGTAACACAGCATCTACTCTGGCGGATCCCGAGCATACGGCCGACTTGCGTGTGATCCGACCGCATGGACAACTGAAAGTGGGACCCGACTCGGCCAGTCGGTGGTGTTCGACCAGTCTACGGTCCATACCTGACCGAATGTAGTCTGCCGGAGGGGTTAAGTGGATGAAACAAGAGAATAAACCACAACAGTCACCGAACTGTGTAAGAAAACACTATGTACGTTAGAGACACCGGGAGTGGTTGGTGGTCCAGATACCGGTCGGCGAACCGAAATACTGGGGGACAGAATGGCTGAACGTATTGTGCTTGCAGTGGGTGGCAATGCCCTCTTAGGGGCCTCTGAGGCGCGCACGTTCGACCAGCAATTGCATACTGCTCGCCGGATCGCCGATCACATTGCCGTCGCTCTCGCTGATGGGACCGAGGTCGTTCTCACCCACGGCAACGGTCCACAGGTCGGTGATGGTATGCTCCGAAACGAGACCGCAGACGAGAGCACACCACGACTCCCCCTATTCGCGTTGAGTGCCGAAAGCCAGGGCTTCATTGGAGCACTCCTCCTGTTGGCTCTCGAAGACGCACTGCGGGCCCGTGGGCTCAATAGCCATGCGATCCCGCTTCTGACCACGGTTGTCGTCGACGAAGCCTCCATCGGTGAGCCGACCAAACCCGTCGGACCCTTTTATACCGACGGCCAGGCAGCCGAGCGGTCCCAGCGGGACGACGAAACGTATCTCAGCGACGCCGGTCGGGGATGGCGTCGTGTCGTCCCGTCACCGCAGCCGGCGTCTGTCCCGTCTGCCTCACAGATCGAACGCATCGTCGAAAGCGGTGACGTTCCGATCGCACTCGGTGGGGGTGGTCTCCCCGTCGTCGCCGGTCCAGCCGGCTATCAGTACATCAATGGCGTGGTCGACAAGGATCTCGCAGCCGCACAGCTCGCTGCACAGCTTGCAGCCGACCGACTACTCATCCTCACGGATGTTTCACACGTCGCCCTCAACTACGGGACACCACAGGAGACGCGGCTCGAAACCGTCGACTGTGAGGCTGCCCGTCGCTACCAAACACAGGGCCATTTCCATCGTGGGAGCATGTACGAGAAAGTCGAAGCTGTTTGTCGGTTCCTCGAATCCGGTGCCGGGACACGAGCGACGATCACAAGCCTCGACCACTGCCACGCAGCATTGGTGGGATCAGCTGGGACGACGTTCTACGGTAGTGGGACTCCTCCGTCGACTGACTGCGGGACTGAGTGACCGTGGACCGTGGCTACTGCCGCCTGACAGCGACGGACGCCGGCCGCGGAGCAACGGCTGTGTTACGGCGGGTTCGAGCAACGCTTGTACCAGGCTCGGACACCGAAATCGAGGGCACAGTCACGGCCCTCTTTGACCGAACTGTATACCTCTCAGTCCCGGTGGCTGTCGGACGGTATCAGTCCTCGACCGTTGCACTCAGTGCTACGGACCTCCGTGCTGGCCCGTTGCTCGCCCGACTTATGACTCCGGTTGGCTTTTCGTTCCGGCGCCACTGTCAACTCAGCTCAGCGTGCCGGCTGCGGACCGATGGCTCTGGTGGGCTCGTCGTCACTGTCGGCCCGACACTCGTCGTCGACATTCGGTCCGACATACTCGATGTCCCCACTGCCGACACCAAGCTTCCTTTCTATTCTGTCAGGCGGTTCACCTTTGGCTCCGAACTGGTTGAGACCCACCTCCGACTACTCAGTTGGCTCGTAGACAGTGGTGTCTCGGACGGTATCGGCCATCTCGATGCGCTGCACGCGGTTCGGATGACCGACAACGGTCCCGTCTACGAATCGGTCCCCCCATCGTTCGTCGGCTTCGTCTCGACAGTAGTCACCGATCTCTGTCACCCTGCCACAGAGACTAACCCCTCTCTACCGAACAACGGTGCTGCGGCCTCAGTTCGTAATGTCAGCGTCCACGATCAATCGACGCCACGATCCTATCTCGGCTGTGGGCCAGGGGCGACTCCCGCGGGAGACGACATCCTTGCTGGACTACTACTCGTTTTCAGCGGACTCTCTGACACGTGGCTGCAGCCTGATCTGAAGCGGTTTACCGACCAGCTGATCGCCGAGGCAAACGGTCGGTCGACGGCAGCGAGCTGTGCTCTCCTCGAACAGGCGGCCTACGGTCGTGGGGCTGACCTCGTTGAATCCTGTCTCCGCTCTCTGGTGGCTCCACAGCCCTGTTTTGCCGAGCTGAAACGGGACGCAGAAAGGGTTCTTGCAATCGGTCATACATCCGGTGCTGCGACCCTTGCCGGGATGCTGACTGCTACGATGCTCGTGCTTCCCCACATCCAGCAGAACACAGGTAAGCTATTGCATGAGTAAGGTTGATTCGAGCTTGTCAACAGACGAGTTATTCGGCTTCCGCGATGACCGCAACTGGGCCGCCGCCGTCGGGGCCTTGGTGTTCAGCGCCTCCCGAAACGTATGAGAGTGGATCGCCGATTACAGATCCGACAACGGCGTTGACGACCGACCGGGCGTGCCGTGTCGGCTGGATGTCAGAATCGTCGTGAATCACATGTCGACGGCCACGGATCCTGCCATCACTGCTTGCCTGTGCTTTCGCGAGGACGTTCCGCACCTTCGTATCGAGATCTGGGTCAGTCGGTGAAAGGTCCACTCTCTCGATAGCGCGTTCGACCGCCGCCGTATCGAGGCAATCACTCATCACCGCACTCCCGATCACGAGATCGCTGTTCGATTCGGGACTGTTTCCGAGCACGAGCACTTCGGAGTGGTCGAGTTCGACACCAGCCGACGTCGAGGCGACACTTGAGTACACCGTCGAATCCGTACAGATCATCTCGTCGGTAATGTCGCTTATTGATAGCTCGTCGGTTGCCACGCCAACACCGAGTGCGGAGGCCGCCCGCGAGTAGGCCATCGATTTATACGTGTTGTCAGTCACGACCGATTGTCCGGCGGCCCGTGCGTGTTCGATCTCTGTTGCAGTCAACAGCGGACACTTTATTTGAACGAATTCGACGTCTTCGGGGTCTCGAAGGCCTGCGCTTTCCATTGCCATCTTGACCGCCTCCGCAGTCGCTTCGACCTGCGAGGTTCGTCCGATTTCGGCGGGATCGAAGACGGCTGTCTTCGTCGTGCCACCGACGAGCCGTGGCTCGGTATTCGACGGCGGCGTCGACGGAAGTCGGCTAAATGCGGTCAGATGAGGCGTCATCACGCCTTCAGTGCCACCGGACATGATTAGCATCACCTCCTCGTTGGTCCGCAACGGTGTATCCCCCGAGTACTGTGCGATGGCCCGCTCGGCTGCCATCGTCGCCAGTCCACGAGAGAAATCGTTCACACACCCGTTGCCCTCCGTCTTTCCGAGGAGACAGATGAGCTGGTCGACTTGGACACGTTCGGTGGTAAGAAGCTCCTCAAGACCGCTTGTGTCATCCGGTGCAGTTGTCGGAATCACGTGCACATCGAGTCCACTCATTTCGACTCACCACCAACTCCATCGGTCGTGTTACTCATGCGTATACACCATTGGGACAGAACATACATTTCGGTCGGTAGACTGCTGCATCTCATCCGCAGTTTCGCTGTATGGTTTAAAAACGTTTGTACTATTGCGGTTTATACCTGTTATTCGCAATCTGCTGGACCGTTGCAACCGCTCCACACGGGATTGGCTTGTCGGATCTTCTCAGCAGCATGCTGGCCTACCGTGCCGATCTGCTCACCGTGTTCCACAACCGTCGTCAGTGACGCACCTAACGTCTCGGTCGTCAGTTTATGTTCGTTAGCCCGGCGCGCTCGGAGACTGCACGTGCGGTTTCGGCAGCGGAATCCGTAAGCGTGGGAAAGGCCGCGTCGATGCCGGGTACTTCGCCGTCTTGGTAGATCACTCGTCCATTGCAGATGGTGGTTACGACGTCACTTTGAGACCCACCGTGGACAAGTGTGCGAGCGATGTTTGGCGACGGCTGCATGTGTGGTTGGTCCAGATCAACGAGAATGATGTCAGCAAGCGTGCCGGGAGTCAGGTGGCCGAGTTCGGGTCGACCGACCGCGCGGGCGGTGTCAACGGTCGTCATCCGGTATGTCTGTTGTGCCGAGACGACTGTGACATCCTGCCGGTGACCTCTCTGAACCAGCGAGGTGAACTTCAGATCCGACAGTGGTTCGACTGTATCGTTCGTACTCGAATCGTCTGTTCCGATGCCGACGGTGACGCCAGCGTTGAGCATCGTTGGGACGGGAGCGACGCCGAAGCCGAGTTTGAGGTTCGAAACAGCGTTGTGTGCGACGCGGGTATCGGTCGCGGCGAGGCGGCGAACGTCGGCCTCAGTGACGTGCACACAGTGACCGAGCAACACGTATGGGTCGAGATAGTCGATCCTCGTTCGGCTGTCTTGGTTCGCGGAGAGCGAGGTCTCAGCGACATGGGTTGTCGTCATCACGTCGTACTTCTCTGCAAGAGCATACGCACCCCGGAGGTCGTCGGGGGGAGACGTTGCGGACACTGATGGGTGCGGGCCAGACGGAGATTCGACCATCACCACGGCCGTGATGGGTCTTGATGAGTGACTCGATTTTGTCGAGCGCGTCGTCAGTGGATATCGATGAGAATCGTGCGAGCAAATCGAAATGAACCTGTGTTGCGGTGGCAGAGCCGACCGCATTCCACTGACCGGCACTCGGCGAGTTTGACCAGACTACTAACCGTGATTCGATTTTTAGGTATCCATCAATTGGTCTTTCTAAAATAATAGCTACTTCGGTCCACTGCGCGTGAAGCGTGTCGGGATGAACTCGACCCGTGGACCACTCATATCAGGTCATATATATTACCCGTTCGGTCAATAGCTCGATGATCTCACTGCGTTCGAGGAGATCGCTCTTCGACTCAGATCGGGACGTTCCCGCCGGCCATCGCTCAATGTGGAGATCGTTGATGTCGTTCAGCCGGTCGGATGCGGGCTCGATCACGATCAAGAGTTCGTCGGTGTTGCGGTTGATGTACTCCTTGCCTGCTTCGAGCCCGACGACCGGAACATCGTCCGGCCAGTCCCAGTCGAACTGCTCACTGCGCCGAGCGATCTGCCAGATAAGCGCGTCCTTGTTTTCGACCTTGACGGTCCTGTCACCGATCCGTTCGAGCATCCGATCCCAGTAGTCGATGACGCAGGTACGCAGGTTCGCTTCGAGGGTGCCATCAACGAGTTCCTCTTCGACTGGGTGACCGATTTCTGCGACGACCAGTCCGTGATGGTTGAGTTGAGAGAGACACTGCTGGCATTTGGTTTCGAAAACCGAGAGCGAAACAGGATTGCTAGTGACAATGTGTGCGACCTCGTTGCGACAGTTCGGACACCAGAGAAACAGAATCCCCTCGTCGGCATGCGTCAACTCGGCAAGGACTGTGAGGTGGGTGAAGGCTTTGTCGACCGACTCCTCGACCGGCTCGTCGATGACTGCATCGGGCTCAATGGACCGGGAGACCAGCTTGGCGTACTCGTGGTCCCGAAGAAGAGCCTTGATCACTGAATCGAACGACGAGTGGGACTCCTCGGTTTGTACCGCTTCGAGCTTGTCTTTGGTCCACTGTTTGAGCCTAATTGTCGGCATCGGTCTCTCCAAGCGTCCCTTGCTGTCTGGTAATATGTCCGGTAATACGGTTGAGTGTGTGGTGCGTCCGAATGTCGGTCAACCGTTCGACGGCGGCCTTGTTTTCTTCGAAATCATCCGTGAATGTCGTCGGGTGCTGTTTCAGCAATCGTTCACTTATATCAATTACTTCTGTAGGGTCGACTGACATGGTTTAGAATGTGTTAGGAGATATATAATTCCATCGGGAGTTGCATATCAACGTTCTATTTGCAGTCGTCTGTGTCGTTCTGAGTCTACCAGCCATGTACTCTCTGTATCGATTTCAAGAACATCAAGACTGGCCCACAATTTTAAACTCCCTTAGTATGTTACAGATTTGGTCGGCTTCTGTATGGTGCAGCGATTGTGTTCGATTGTATCAGCGCACACCTGTTCTGTAAACATGTATACTACCGGTACAATTATACGAACACAATACGGTCATATCTGTATGACGAACCGTACATGTAAAGTCTGTTCTGCAATTCGCCAATATGAATTAACGGCTCCGGATCAAGAATCGGTCGACGAAGCGTTGATTGTGCGCTGGAAAGGACGTGACGGTCATACCGAACGTGGCTATCGACCCTTAACTGACTGGTTCAACAAACACCTGCTTCGGAACGAGTACGATCAATATGGCAGAGAAACGTTCGGGAACCGGCTTGAGTCGGATTACGATGGTCTAACTGGTGATGACGAGTTGCTCCGTCAGGAGATCAGTGCCGATATCAGGGCCGATGGGATCGACGCCGACCAACTCCGTTCTGATATGGTCTCGTGGGGAACGATGCGACGGCATCTGACCGACTGTCTTGGCGCATCGAAACCACAGCAGCCGAGCGAGTCGGGCTGGGAATACAATGCGATTGCCAAGACACGTGCTGTCGCCGCCGAAAAAGTCACCAGCGCGCTTTCTGCGCTCGAAACGAAGGGTGAACTGGCTGGGTTCGACACCGCAACCGTCGATGTCGATGTTGATGTCCGATTGAGATGTACAGAGTGTGACACACTGGTTCCCCTTGATGTGGCTCTTGATCAGGGGTATGTTTGCCAGCACCATCGTCAATCTTCCTTGGAGGTAGCACAATGACGTGGGAGTTCGATATTACGAATGTCGGTGGTATTCTCGATGCTGAAACGAGAATCGAGCCGGGATTGAACGCCGTTCAGGCATCCAACTGGCAGGGAAAATCAAGTTTCATCGCGGCTATTGAGACCGCTCTTGGCGTCTCGAAGACACTGATGGAGGGTACTGACAGAGGTTCGGTGGTGTATCAGGGTCCGGAGACGGAAGGAGTGATTGAACTGTCACGGACAAACGGAACTGTTCAGTCACAGGGCGAACAGATATTATCAACGGAGTATGATATTATTCGGACACAGCTGTTTGCCTGTCTCGGTGAAACCAACGAGCTTCGAGAGGCCGTCAGGAACGGGTCAAACCTCGAATCAGTCTTGTTGCGACCGTTGGATTTCGAAAACATCGACCAACAGATTCGAGCCCATAAGCGTGAACGAGAACGGATTGACGCCGACATCGAACAGGCAACCCAGGCCAAACGACAGCTCCCAACTGTGGAGGCGAAAATCGAAGATCTTCAGGCCGAACTCCAGTCACTCCGTGAGAAGCGTGCGTCGCTTTCGTCGACTGAGGAGCCCGACGGAGAGTCGAAACGAGACGAGCTCACCGAAGACGAAGCAGAACGCGACCGAATCGAACAAAACATCAATCGATTAGCAGAGAGCATCGAGCGGACCGAGGAAAGCCTCTCGTCCAAACGTGCAGAACTGAGCAACCTAGATGAAGTCACGGACGAAAATATTGAAGCCGAACTGCAAGAAGCTCAAAGCCAGCTCCGAACGCTCAAAAAGGATAAAAAAATCGTTGAATCGCTTCATTCGGCGACTGAACTGGTGTTACTGGAAGACCGTCTTGAACTCGTCACTGAAATCAGCCATGGATTGGATGGTGACAGCGTGGTCTGTTGGAACTGTGGCACCG
>SDGW01001032.1_pt1 | contig 11592 bp, 11 predicted proteins | sample 2873831 | NCBI WGS metagenome assembly SDGW01 (sample SAMN08132700, study PRJNA421101) | hypersaline lake metagenome | isolation source: celular fraction 0.22 microns magnesium sulfate-rich crust from ephemeral... | place: Spain: Penahueca Lagoon, Toledo | collected 2011-07
TTCTCCGAGATCCGTCAGTCGGTCGACGGCCACTCGATGAAGGGGCTCCTGCGCTACTGCATCCCGTACTGGCGGCGCCTGACCGTGGGCACCGTCGCCGCCTTCGTGGTCCGGTTGTCCCGACTGATCCCGCCGTTGCTGGTCGGCGTGGCGATCGACCGCGTCATCCGGAGCGGGACCGGCGAGGGCGGCCTGCTCGTGAGCGCGGGCCTGCTTCCCACCGGGGAGATCACCGGGCAGGCCGCCCGGCTCCAGTTCCTCGAACAGCTGGTGATCATCGCCGGCGCCGCCTACGTCGTGCGATCCCTGGCCCGCTTCGCCTCGCGCTACCTGTTCATGTCTACCGCCCAGAAGGTGCAGCGGGACCTGCGCAACGACACGTACGACCACATCCAGCGGCTCTCGCTGGGTTTCTTCGCCTCCCACCAGACCGGCGCGATGATGTCGGTGCTGAACCAGGACGTGAACCGGCTGGAGCAGTTCCTCAACACCGAGATCCGGCAGGCGATCCGCGTCGTCGCCACCGTCGGCGGCATCGCGGCGATCATGTTCTGGTACTCGCCGAAAGTCGCGGTGATCGCGCTGGCGCCGGTGCCGCTGATCGGGCTCGCCTCCGGGCGGTTCCTCACGTGGATCGAACCCAAGTACCGCGGCATCCGCGAGACCGTCTCCCGGCTGAACTCCCGGCTGGAGAACAACCTCGGCGGCGCCCGCGTCATCAAGACGTTCAACCGCTACGAGTTCGAGCTCGACCGCGTCTCCGACCAGAGCGAGACGTACCACGACGAGAAGGTCGGCGCGATCAAGATCCGGCGCGCGTTCTTCTCCGCGCTCCGCGTGATCACGGGGCTGGTGTTCGTCGCGATGCTGTGGGTCGTCGGCAGCGACATCATCACCGGCTCCTCGAGCGCGCTGGAGGCGGGCGTGGTCGCGACGTTCTTCATGCTCCTGCGCCGGCTCTACGCGCCGATGCGCCGCGTCGGGAAGACCGCGAACAAGTACCAGCTCGCGAAGTCCTCTTCCGAGCGCGTGTTCGGGATCCTGGGCCACGAGCCCGAGGTGACGACGCCCGAGGACGCCTACGTCCCCGAGTCGGTCGACGGCCACGTGGAGTTCGACGACGTGACGTTCAGCTACGACGAGAACGAGACGATCCTGAACGGCGTCGACCTCGACGTCGAGGCGGGCGAAACCGTGGGGCTCGCCGGGACGACGGGTGCGGGGAAGTCGACGCTGCTGAAGCTGCTGCCGCGGTTCTACGACGTGGATTCGGGCGCGGTGCGCGTCGACGGCGTCGACGTGCGCGAGTGGGACCTGCCCGCCCTCCGGGAGCACGTGGGGATCGTCGAGCAGAACCCGTACATGTTCTCGGGCACGGCCGAGGAAAACATCGCCTACGGCGACCTCTCGGTGCTCTCCGACGACGGCGAGTCCGTGAGCGACGCGGTCGTCGACGCCGCGAAGGCCGCCGAGGCCCACGAGTTCATCACCGACCTCCCCGAGGGGTACGACACCGAGATCGGCGAGCGCGGCGTGAAGCTCTCGGGCGGGCAGCGCCAGCGGCTCGCGATCGCCCGCGCGCTGCTGAACGACCCCGAGATCGTGATCCTCGACGAGGCGACCTCGGACGTGGACACCGAGACCGAGGAGAAGATCCAGCAGAGCCTCGACCGGCTGACCGCGGACCGCACCGCGTTCGTGATCGCCCACCGGCTCTCGACGATCAAGGACGCCGACCGCATCGTGGTGATGGAGGCGGGCCGCGTCGCCGAGACCGGCAGCCACGACGAGCTCCTCCGCGAGGACGGCGACTACGCGAGCCTCTGGGAGATGCAGGCCGGCGGCGCCGTGTCGGTCGCGTCGGCCGACGACTGACGCGCGCCACCGTTCGCTAGGGGGGATCGAAAACAGGGGATCCGCTCGAAAAACCGCGCGTCGATTACGCGTCGGACTCGCCGTCGGCCGCGTCGGACTGCTCGTTCTCGGCCTGCTCGCCGTCACCGAGGTAGTCACCGAGCGAGCTGCCGAGGTCGTCGATCGAGCCCTCCAGGAACGACCCGATGCGCTCGTGGATGCCGTCGACGTGGTCAGGCACCGCGTCGGGCAGGCCGCCGCTCGGGCCGACCTCGTCGTCCGCCGCCTCGGCGTCGTCCGGCGTATCCGCAGCCGTACTGTTCGCCTGCTGGGCGGGCGCGGCCGCACCGACCGCGACCGTGCCGGCCAGCAGGAGCGTCGCCGCCATCGTGAACGCGACTATCTTGTGTGCTCTCATCGCGTCCCCCGCTTGGCCGGGGAGGGGGATAAGGGGTGACGACGGCGAAGGCGATATTCGGCGGTTTTGGCGGTTCTAAACCCGTTTTAACCCGAATAAACACCGTGGTTAGCCGCCGCAGCGACAGCCCTGGCGACGAACGTGTCACGTTGCCGCCCCGGTGAACCTCGTGCGCGTGTGTACCCCCTTCGGAACCGCTTTGAACCCGGACACTCCACCACCACCTGAATGAAGGTCTTCGGCTCCAGCGGCACCCGGGGGGTCGCCGGCGAACAGCTCACCGCCGAGTTCGTCCTGCGGGTCGCCGAGGCCGCCGGCACCGTCTGGGACGCCGACCGCGCCGCCGTCGCCCGGGACACCCGAACCACCGGCGAGCTGTTCGCGAACGCCGCCGACGCCGGGCTCACCGCCGTGGGCGTCGACGCCGACCGCCTCGGCGTCGTCCCCACCCCCGCGGCCGTTCGCTACGCGGAGGTCGAGGGCGTGCCGGCCGTCGTCGTCACCGCCTCCCACAACCCGCCGGAGTACAACGGGATCAAGCTCGTCGGCGCCGACGGCGTCGAGCTCCCGGTCGCCGAGCTCGAACGCGTCGAGGACTGCCTGCTCGGCGAGACGTTCGAGGAGGCCGGCTGGGACGCGACCGGCGCCTCCCGGCGCATCGACGGCGTCGCCGGCGACTACGTCGACGACCTGCTCGCGAACGTCGACCGCGCGGCGATCGCCGACGCCGACCTCACGGTCGCGCTCGATCCCGGCCACGGCGCGGGCGCGCTCACCAGCCCCGAGTTCTTCCGCCGGCTGGGCTGTGACGTGGTGACCGTCAACGGCCAGCCGGACGGCCACTTCCCCGGCCGGGACCCCGAACCGGTGCCGGAGAACCTCGACGATCTGGGCCGGCTCGTACGCGCGGCCGACGCCGACCTCGGAGTCGCCCACGACGGCGACGCCGACCGCGCGATCTTCTTCGACGAGGCCGGCGAGTACGTCGAGGGCGACGCCTCGCTCGCGGCGCTGGCGGCCGAGGCGCTCGAGCCCGGCGACGCCACCGTCGCCGCGGTGAACGTCTCCCAGCGGCTCGTCGACGTCTGCGACGACGTGGGCGCCGACCTCGAGCTCACCCCCATCGGCGCGACCAACATCATCACCCGGATCCAGGAGGTCGAAGCCGAGGGGCGCCGGGTGCCGATCGCCGGCGAGGGCAACGGGGGGATCTTCTTCCCGAACTACCGGCTCGTGCGCGACGGCGCGTTCATCGCCGCGAAGTTTCTCGAGCTGCTGGCGACGACTGGCGAGGCGCCCAGCGAGGTCGTCGCGCCGTACACCGCCTACGAGAACGTCCGGCGGAACCTCAGCTACGACGCGGAGGCCGAGCTCAGCGCGATGCTCGGCGCCGCGGAGCAGTACGCCGCCGACGCCGACGTGGAGGCCGAAACCGTCGACGGCTACCGCCTCGACTACGGCGACGCCTGGGTGCTGGTCCGGCCCAGCGGCACCGAGCCGAAGGTGCGGATCTACGCCGAGGCCCGCGAGCGCGAGCGCGCGGTCGAACTCGCCGACGCCGTCGAGGACGAACTCGCGGCGGCGCTCGCCGACGCCTGAGCGGGCGGCCCCGTTCTCTCAGCCCAGCGCCCCGGCCAGTCGCTCCCGCGCCTCGCGGAGCCGCTCGGCCTCGGCCGCGATCTCGCCGTTCCGGAGCGCCTCGCGCTGGCTCTCGGTGAGCTGTTGCTCGGCGACGACGGCGTCGCGCAGCCGGTCGTAGTCGTCCCGCCGCGCGAGGTCGCGCAGGTCGCGGGCGAGCGCGACCGTCGCCTCGTCGGCGAACCGGCCGACGACCGACACCAGCTCGCTCGCGAGGTAGCGCAGTTCGGCCGCGGGCGGCGGCGAGCCGATCGTCAGCGGCTCGGCGTCGATGCGGTCGAGGTACGTCCGGTGGACCGGCACCGTCGTCTCGAACGCGGTGGGGTCCTCGACGTAGTGCGACAGCTTCGAGCCGGAGTAGTCGGCGTAGGAGAGCAGGGTCGGGAGGGGCTCCTCGCCGGCTGGATGGTTTCGCACGTACTCGAGGAGGTCGTCCGGCGGGCGCTGGTAGTCGATCAGCGGGTAGAGCCGCGTCGTCTCGACGAACCCCAGCAGCTCCCGGACCGGCGCGTCGTCGACGAACGCCGCGAACTCCTCGCGGACCGCCGCGTCGTAGCGCTCGATCGGCTCCGTGAGCGCCTCGGTCGGCGCCGAGAGGTCGGCGTCGCCGAGCCGGCGGAGTTCGGCGAGCTCGTCCAGCCGGCGCTCGATGGCGGAGAGTCGTTCGGACACCGCGCGCTCGGCGTCGTCGACGCGCTGCTCGGCGGCCTCGCGGCGGTCGAGCAGGTCCGCGATCTCCCGGGCGTCGGCGATCGCCTCACGGGCGCGCTGGAAGTCGCTCTCGGAGATGGTGCGCTGGTCGACCGCCTCGTTGGCGGTCTCGAACCCCTCGCGCTCGGGGATCCCCTCGGGGAGCTCCTCGACCAGTTCGGCGAACTGGCTCTGGAACTCCAGGTACGCCTCGAAGTCGCCGGTGCCGGTCGCGGAGTCGGCGTAGCGGTCGAGCAGCCGGGTCGCCTCGCCCACGGCGTCGGCGACGGCCTGCACCGAGTCCTCGCCGTGGCGTTCGATCTCGGCGGCGATCGACTCCCGCTCGTCGCGGGCGTCGCGGAGCTCCGCGAGCAGGTCGTCGGTCGAGGGCGCGTCCGGGACGGGCTCGTCGGCGACGCTCATTCGTACGCTTCGTCGGGGTCGAACACCTGCTCGCCGGTCGTCTCCACGTCGACGGTCGTGCCGTCGTCGTCGACCGACTCGACGGAGCGGTGGAAGCAGGAGCGATACCCCGTGTGGCAGGCGCCGCCCGACTGCTCGACGACGTACAGCAGCGTGTCGGCGTCGCAGTCGACGCGCACGTCGACGACCGACTGGCTGTTGCCGCTGGTGGCGCCTTTCTCCCAGAGCTCGTCACGGGAGCGGGAGTAGTAGTGGGCGCGGCCGGTGTCGACGGTGCGCCGGAGCGCCTCCGGCGAGACGTACGCGAGCATCAGCACCTCGCCGTCGTCGGCGTCCTGCGCGACCGCGGGGACCAGCCCGTCGTCGCCGAAGTCGATGTCGACCGCCGAGAGCTCGGACATACCCGGAGTGTGGGCGTTCGGACTCATAAACACCCGAGGCCGAGGGACGGCGACCGGCCCCCGAGCGGCCACAGAGTCATGTGGGTCGAACCGAACGTGAAAACGTGACAGAGGACGGATCGGACCCGGTCGGCGGGGAGCTGACGACCGGCGACTCGATCGACGACCGCATCCTGGCGTTCAGCGAGACGCTCATCCGCTACACGGAGGTGGTCGCGGCGGTCGTGCTGGGGGTCCTGTTCGCCATCGGCGTGTTCGACCTGAGCCTCCAGATCGTCCAGACCGCGCTCACCGGCACCATCACCGACCCCCTGGTCGTCGTCGGCTTCATCGACACGGCGCTGTTGCTGTTCATCATCGTCGAGGTGTACCAGACCGTCGTGGCGTACACCCAGGAGTCGGACACCCGCCGGATCGTCCGGCTCGTGATCTACACCGGCGTGATCGCGATGGTGCGGAAGGCGATCATCTTCCGGACCGGCGAGTACGCCGACGAGCGCGCCGCGCTGTTCGCCGCGGGGGCGTACACGCTGCTGCTCCTCGGGCTCGCGGTGCTGCTGGTGGTCGAGCGCCGGGAGTGATCAGGCCAGCCCCAGCGCGGTCAGCAGCCCGTACAGCACGTCGCCGTAGGTCAGCGCGACGAGCAGGCCGACGAACATCGGGACGATGAACGGGAGGCCGGGCGAGAGCCACACCTCGTCGGCCCCGGTGACCGTCTCCAGCCCCGCACGGAGCGTCTCGGGGTCGGTGCCGTACGCCGAGCCGTCGATCTCCGCGAGGAAGCGCTCGGCGGCCCAGGGGTCGTCGTAGCCGCCGTCGGGTGACTCCGGCGCGTCGCCGGCAGCCGAGGCGGCGTCGTGTTCGACGGCCGCGGCGTCGACGGTGCCGTCGGTCGCGTCGAACGTCTCGCCGACGCTGTCGGGGTCGCGGTAGCGGTCGGGGTGGGCGCGCAGCTCCGCGAGCGGGAGCCCGCGCCAGCGCAGGTACATGCGCAGGGCGTCGAGATCTAGCCCCGAGCGCGTGAACCCCGAGGGGTCCTCGAACAGTCGGCCGTGGTGTCGCGTGAGGCTCCCGACCGGAACCACGCGAGCGAGGAACATCACCGGGGAGAACTCCCCCGCGAGCGCGTTCCGGACCGTCAGCGCCACGGGGAACAGCGCGCCGACGAGCACGGTGTCGGTCAGCACCGTCAGCGAGAACACGCCGACGAGCGTCGGCTCGGCCGGCAGCACCGGCGGGAGGTCGACGCCGAACAGCGTCCCCGGCGGGTAGTACGCCGGGTACGTCGGGAACAGCACCGCCAGCGCCATCAGCGCCTTCGCGTCGGCGCCGCCGAACCCGCCCAGCCGCCAGAACCCGTACGCCAGCGGGACGATCAGCCCCAGGCTCAGCGTGATCCGGATCAGTTCCAGGCGCGCGAAGGGGGTGCCGAACGGCGCCAGCCGGGCCAGATCCCCCGCCAGCAGGACGGCACCGAGGCCGCCGAGGACGTACCACACCCAGTTGGGCACCCGCCGCGTGCGGACGTCCCGGAGCGCGGCCCACCCCAAAAGCGGCACCGCGAGCAGACGCGCGAGGTCGCCCGGCGAGGCGACGGTCCCCAGCGGATCGAGCACGTCCCGCACGCCTGCGGCAACTGCCAAAGCGTTTGGGGAAACCGGCCGAGCGCGACCGTCCGGGAGCCCGAACGCGATTACCGCATGAGGTAGCCTTATTACCAGCCGTCCGAACTTCCCCGTATGTCGACACGTTCGGTTCGCGGCACGATCGGCGGGTTAGGGACCAGAGCCAACCCCGCGTTCGCGGGCGGCGTCGTCGCCGTCTCGCTCGTGGCGGTGGGGTACATCGTCTCCGGGGCGGCCTCCGTGACGGCGCACACGTACGTCCACGTGATGGCGGGGCTGCTCTGGACCGGGACGGACCTGTTCATCGGCGCGGTGCTCGGTCCAGCGATCGGCGGGTTGGACGAGGAGGAGAGCGCGGCGGTGTTCACGCGACTGACGCCGAAGACGACGTTCTTCCTCCCCTCGATGGCGTTCGTCACCATCGTCGGTGGGATCACGCTGGCCCAGCGGCTCGGCCTCTTCCCCAACAGCGAGCCGTGGCTGGCGCTGTTCACCGCCGCGAACCTGCTGCCGGCGCTGCTGCTCGCCGGGTGGCGGCTCGACGCCTTCGACGACCGACGCTGGCAGGCGCTGTTTGCGGTGTCGGCGGTCGGCTCGCTGGCGTGGGTCGCGACGACGGTCGGCGACCTGCAGTCGATCCCGCTGCTGGTCTCGCTCTCGCTGGGGATCGTGACGCTGCTGTCGGTGCAGGGGTTCGGCTTCCTGCTGCCCGGCGAGATCCGGATGTACCAGGAGATCACGTCGGCCGACCCCGACGCGAGCGTCATCTCCCGGATCGGCGCGCGGAACGCGAAGCTCGGCGGCGTCCAGGGCGTGATGCAGCTGGTCCTGATCGGGCTGATGGTGTCGCTCAGGTGGGTGTGAGGAGACGGAGAGCGGGCGGGGGCGAGCGACGCGCTGGCCCCTCGTCGCCCGGCAAAAAGACGCGGTCGACGGACGCGGGCCCGCGTTAGATGACGCGGTTCTGGAGGTAGTCGAGGTGCTTCGCGTTGTAGACGATCTTGACCTCGTCGGTGGCCGGCGAACCGATACAGGTCAGGCGGACGTCTTTCTCCTCGACCTCCTCGTCGCTGAGGATCTGCTGCATGTCCATGTCGATCTCGCCCTCCTTCGCGATGGCGGCGCAGTTCGCACACGCGCCGGCGCGGCAGGAGAACGGCCAGTCGTACCCCTGGGCCTCGGCGGCCTCGAGGATGTACTCGCCCTGGTTCACTTCGAGCGTGCCGTAGTCCTCGGCGTCGAGGCCCGCGTCGGCGGCCTGCTCGAACAGGTCGTCGTCGTCCATCGACCAGCCGTGGTCGTCCAGCACTTCGTAGTTGAGGTATTCGACGGTTGGCATCAGCCCAACGTTCACCTGCCACCGTATAGGGTTTTGTGGTTCTCCCCGAAAATCGGGCGTCTCAGAGCTTTAGGGGAGCCAAAACTCGCCACATCGCTTTTCCCGTTCGGGGACGAAATCTCTGAGTTCAGCCGCGTAGCCGGAACCGGTCGACCGCTTCGCGGTGTTCGCGGTCCCACGTCAGCGCCCGCTCGGCGGTCCACTCGACCGGGTCGATCTCGGTGTCGGCGACGCGCTCGGCGTCGGCGACGCTCCCGCCGCGGGCGAGCGTGACGTGGGGGACGTAGTTCTCCCCCTCCAGCGCGTCGACGACCGGGAACTCCCGGCAGAGCCGCCGGTGGAGCTGGCGGATCCCCTCGCTCTCGACGCTGAGGTAGACGACGGGGCCGCGGCCGTCGGGCGGGTCGGCGAAGTAGTCGACGCCGTCGATCCGGACGGGGAACGGTCTGGTCTCGTCGAGCACCCGGCGGAGGCGTTCGCGGACGCCGCCGCCGCCGCGCTGCCACGTGTCGGCCTCGATGCGCTTGACGACGAGAGTGTGGCGCTCGCGCACCCGCTCGAACGGGGTGAGTTTCGGGTGGAGGCGGTCGGCCAGCCGTTCGACCGCCGGCGGGACGCGGAGGTTCACTGCGGGGGGGTGACGGCGGTGCTGTCGGCGCGACGGTTCACGGCGGAAAACTGGCGGTCAGGGCTGAAAAGCGCGTCGTCGGCGTCGGTGTCGCGGCCCGGTACCGCGTCGCGTTAGATCCGGTCCAGCAGCCAGAGGATCACCAGCACGATGATCACGATTCCCAGCAGGTCCGGGATCAGGCCGAGCAGTCCGGTGAACAGCTGGAGCACCTCGCCCAGCAGTTCGATGACGAGCCACACGACCACGAGCAGCAGTATCAGCTTCAGCAGGTCCTCGGCTTCGAGGCTAGCTCGCGTGTTCATGCGAGTTGCGTCCGCGGCGGGTACGCAAAAGCGCTGTGGCCGTTTCCGGGGGGAGAAAGTGGCGGGGTTCGAACACGCCCGGGCGGCCCGGAAGCTGGGACGGCAACGCCTTTACTCCGGGGCGACCCACGTTCGAGCGAATGGATCCACGGACCGTCCTCCCCGGCACGTCCTGTCGCGGGGACGCAGGCCGCACGGGCGCCTCGTGCTGGGGCGCCCGCGTGCTCGCAGTGGCGTTGACGATCCTGCTCGTCAGCTCGGGCGTCGGCGCCGCCGCGGAGCTCCCCGCGCTCCAGACCGGGGACGTGGAGACGGACACCGTCGTGCTGGAGGCCGCGGTCGACGAGGACGGCGACGCCCGGTGGAGCATCGAGTACCGCGTCGCCCTCGACGACCAGAACACCACGGAGGCGTTCGAGAGCCTCCAGCGGGATATCGAGCAGAACACCAGCGACTACCGGGGGCAGTTCGCCTCCCGCATGGAGCGGACGGTGTCGACCGCCGAGAACGCCACCGGCCGGGAGATGGCCGTCGAGAACGTCACCGTCGAGGCCCGGACCAGCCCGCTCAGCGGCGAGTACGGGATCGTCCGCTACAGCTTCGAGTGGGTCGGGTTCGCGCAGGTGTCCGAGGGGCAGATCGCCGCGGGCGACGCGCTGGCGGGGCTGTTCCTCGACGCCGACACCGAGCTCACGATCAGTTGGCCCGAGGGGTACGTCGTCGACGTGGTCGACCCGGAGCCCGACCGCGAGGGCGACAGCTCGGTGACCTGGACCGGCCCCCGCGAGTTCGACGCGGGCCAGCCCCAGGTCGTTCTCAGCCCGGAGGGCGGGACGCCGCCGCTGGGCGCGATCGTCGGCGTCCTGCTGTTCGCGGCCGCCGGCGTCGTCTGGTACTACCGCCGACAGCAGGCCGCCCGCGCCCGCGAGGCGTCGGAGGGGGGTGCCCCCGTCGGCGACTCCCCCGCCAGTGACGCCGCCGCCGAGACGGCGAGCGACGCGGCGGCCGGCGGGGGCGCCGCGGCCGCCGACGAGGGGGGCGCGGCGGCCGACGACACCCCGGAGGAGCTGCTCAGCCCGGAGGAGCGCGTGATGCGCCTCCTGGAGCGCAACGGCGGCCGGATGAAGCAGAAGGCCGTCACAGAAGAGCTCGACTGGAGCGCCGCCCGCACGAGTCAGGTCGTCGGCGACCTGCGCGACGAGGGGAAAGTGGAGTCGTTCCGGCTCGGCCGGGAGAACGTGCTCAAGTTCCCGGACGACGAGGACGAATCCCCGCCCTCCCCGCGTTAAGCTGGGTTAATCGGGGTGAAGCCGGGTGGAGCGAGTGGACGGTTTTTACCGATGGGTCGCTACCTCACGGCTGTGAAACGAGTCGCTATCGTCGTCGTCACGCTCGCCGTGATCGCCGGCAGCGTCCCCGCGGCCGCGACGCTCTCCGGGGCCCAGGCCACGGGGGCCGACCGGCCGGCACCCGGCGCCGCGTTCGCGGGCGTCGTCGACGTCCAACAGGCCGAGGTCGACAGCGAGGTCGCCCAGCGATCGCTCGACCGACAGTTCGCGGCCGCCGAGTCCAACCGCTCGAAGGCCCGGATCGTCGCCGAGCAGCAGGGCCGCCTCCAGGAACGGCTGAACGAGCTCGAGGCCGAGAAGGATCGCCTCGATCGCGCCCACGAGAACGGCAGCATCGGGCAGGCGCAGTACGAGGCCCGCCTCGCCGGGCTGGCCGCCCAGCTCCGGGCGGTCGAGCGACGGGCCAACCAGACGGCGACCGTCGCCGACGCCCTGCCCGAGCAGGCGCTCCGGGCCCAGGGCGCCGACGTGAGCGAGGTCCGCTCGGTGGCCCAGCAGGCCGACCGCGCCGGCGGCGGTGAGGTCGCCGAGGCGGCCCGGAAGATCGCCGGCGAGGACGTGGGGAACGGGCTGGGCCCGCCCAACGCCTCCGCGCGCGGCCCCCCCGAGAGTGTCGACCCGTCCGAGAGATCAAGACCGAACGAATCCACGACCGGGCCGCCGGCGGGAGTTGACGGCCAGAACCGGACCGAGAACCGCTCCTCGCCCGGCGGCATCGACAGACCCGTGACCGGCGACAGCCCGGCGAACGCGATCGACGGGAGCAACGAGACGGTCCACAACGACAGCAGTGGCGCACAGAACGGCGGCAGCGAGGCGCAGAACGGGACGAACGGATCGCCGAGCGGCAGCACGACGGGGACGCCGACCCCCAGCGGCGACACCGAGACGGAGCGCGACGCCGGCGCTGACGACGACGCTC
>SDGW01001521.1_pt1 | contig 11583 bp, 13 predicted proteins | sample 2873831 | NCBI WGS metagenome assembly SDGW01 (sample SAMN08132700, study PRJNA421101) | hypersaline lake metagenome | isolation source: celular fraction 0.22 microns magnesium sulfate-rich crust from ephemeral... | place: Spain: Penahueca Lagoon, Toledo | collected 2011-07
GACGCGGTCGGGGCGGACGCTGCTGAACTAACGTTTTCCGAGATCTACGACCACGTCGACGTGGAGAACACGTCGAAGCTATCGTACCATCTCGGCGAGCTCACGGGAGTCTACCTGCGGAAAACCGACGATGGATACTCGCTGTCACACGCCGGCGAGCGCATCGTTCGATTCATCCTGTCGAGGAATTACGAGCAACCGGACTCGTTCGGACCGGAACCGATCGACGGGAGTTGCCTCTTCTGCGGCGAGGACGCGCTGGAAGCGAAACTCTCACACCAGTTCTTCCGGATCGACTGTACGGCGTGTGTCCAACAGGTTTCCGGACAGCCGGTCACGCCGGCACAGGTCAGGACGCGGGACGGCGATGCGCTCGTCGAGAGCGTCACGGTACGCGGTTCGGACGACGCCAGGCAGATTCGACGGGGGATGTGCCCGGAATGCGGAGCGCAGCTATCTGCAGACGTGAACGAGGTGCCCGAAAGCCCGTTGCCCGATGCCGATCCGTTCGTGGTGACGAGTACCTGTGAGGCCTGTCTCCGTGAGTACAACAGCCCGTTGACCTACAGCGTCGTCTACCACCCGGCGTCGATCGCGTTCCACTGGGATCGCGGGATCGATGTGACGACGAGGGGGCTCTGGGAGTTCCACGAACACGTGCGCGAGGGTCGCTGGACGTCCGATCAGACCGCGTCTGATCCCGACGAGTACGAGGTCGTGTTGCGTCACGGGGACGACGCGGTTCGACTCCATCTCGATTCGACCGCGACGGTGGTGCGGACGGAGCGCGTGCGACGCGAACGCGGCGAATTTCGACGCTCCTGACAGTAGTATCACGAAAGCGGCGTTGAGCGGAGAGCGGCGCTGATCACGCAGTGCACCGATTATCGGTATGATGCGTGTGTTCTCTCGGTTCTTGGCTCAACGTCGCTTTTGAAGTGGATCCGATAAATTATCAAATAATAGATAATTTTATCGGTGTCGCCGGCCCGATCCGTACACGCGGTCGAGAGAGCCCCACTCCATGCAACCGAACAATCCCCACGAATCGACGGACCGACAGGATAGCACACACTCCGAGCAGCCCGACCAACACCGGCCGTCCCAGAGACGCTCGAAGTCGGCCGAAGAGATCGCCGACGCGTACGCGGACGTCGCCGATACGCTCGCACGGTGGCGGCGACTTGACCGACTGTTCGCCGGTCGGTATCGTCGTCGTCAGTTCGAGCGCGCGAGCGGCCGAGTGCTCGACGTCGCCTGTGGGACCGGGAAGAACTTCCGATATCTCCCGACGTCGAGCGAAGTCGTTGGCATCGACGTCAGCGACGAGATGCTCGCCCACGCCCGCAGTGAGATCGACAAGCTCGATCTCGACGGCGTAGTCCATCAAATGGACGCGCAGGCACTCGAGCTCCCCGACGATAGGTTCGACACCGTCATCTCGTCGTTCTCCACGTGCACGTTCCCCGACCCGATTGCCGCGCTCCACGAGATGGAACGGGTCTGCGCGCCCGACGGCGAGATCCTGCTGCTCGAACATCGTCGCAGCGACGCCGCTCCGCTCGCCCGGCTCCAGGACTGGCGCGCCGAATCCCACTACGAGAAGAATGGTTGTCGGTTGAACCACGAACCAGTGAAGACCGTCCAGCAAGCGGGACTCTCGGTCGAGAACGTCTCCACCTCGTTCTTCGGCCTCGTTACCGCCATCGACGCAGCCCCGAGAAAAACACGCGATGCCATCCCGCCGTGACCGCGCTATGACACGACTAGGACCATCCACGACGAACGAAGGCGGCGATGGAACAACGAGGCGCGCGTTCCTCGCTGGTATCGGAAGCCTCGGATCCGTCGCTCTCGGAACGTCGGCCGATCGGACGGGCGCGACGACTGACTCCCCGAGCACCAACTCACGATCAGGTGACGCGCCATTCGGAGATCCAGCGGCCCTCGAAGCGTTCGTCAACGACGCGATGGCCGAGCGAATCGGGACGACGACGCCGGGTGCCACTGTCGCGATCGTCTCGGGAGAGATGCCCGTCCTCACAAAGGGGTACGGTGTCGCCGCTGTCGATACGAACGATCCAGTTCGGGCCGACGAGACCCCCTTCCGAGTCGGGTCCGTCGGGAAGCTCGTCACCTACACCGCCGTTATGCAGGGCGTCGAACGGGACGTACTCGACCTCGACACCGACGTCAACTCGTATCTGGGCGACTCCGCTGTCACGGTTCCGGATACGTACAACGATCCCGTAACACTCCGACATCTCGGTACGCACACCGCCGGGTTCGAGTCCAGGCTCGACCCCGATATCGTCGCCGATCCGGCCGCTCTCGATTCGCTGGAGACAGTACTCGTCGAACAGCAACCCTCACGCATCCGCCCGCCCGGCGAACTCGTCGGGTACTCGAACTACGGCGCGGCGCTCGCGGGACACGTCGTCGCTGAAGCGCACGACATGACGTTCGAGCCGTACGTCCAGTCGGAGATCTTCGACCCGCTCGGGATGACTCACAGCTCGTTCGCCCAGCCCGTCCCTGACGTCCATCCTGGCGAACTGGCTGCACCGCACGTCAGCGACGGTGCATCGTTCACGGTGGCGGACAACGTGTACATCAATATGCGTCCCGCGGGTTCGTTGAGTGCGACGGCGATAGACATGGCGACGTTCATGAGCGCCCACCTTGGCAACGGCGCAGTCGGCGACACGCGGATTATCGACGCGGAAACCGCCGATGCGATGCACAGTCGTCATCACGTGCGCCATCCGGCGGTCACGAACTGGCGGTACGGCTTCCACGAGTACGGCGACCCGGACACGAATCTCGTTGCCCATTCTGGTGCGACGGTCAACTTCACGAGTTACCTGTTGCTCGCTCCGGACCGCGATGTCGGGATCTTCGTCGCCTACAACACCAATCCGAGTGAGCCGCCGAAAGCTGTCGTCGACGAAGTCGTCACGGAGTACGATCTTCAACTGGCACCAACTACCCCGACGCCGACGTCGGAATCGCGCGGTCGGGAACGCGCTACGACCGTCGCTGGCGAGTACAGCCTCTCGTATCTGCCACAGAGCGGCCCCCTCCAGGTCGTCGATCTGCTCGAACACCTGACCGTCGAACCCGCAGACAACGGTCGCCTGCGCACCACGACTCTCGACAGTGATGCCCGGGAGTGGATTGAAACCGAACCGTACGTGTATCGGGACGTCGTCGGCCACGATGTTCTCGCGTTCGAGGTCACGGACGGCACTGTGGACGTGCTGCACATGAGTAGTGAACCGACTGGCGTCTACCAGCCGGTTCCGTTCCACGAACGCCAGCTCGTCACCGGGGCTGTCCTCGAGACGGCATTGTCCGGGTTCGGTCTCTCGCTTGTCGGATGGAGTGGTCACAGCGCGTGGCAACAGTGGAAGCACCGTCGCACTGAGGACTGTTCCGACACGGAGGACGGAGAATGACGGATAAGCGCGTCCCTCAGCAACAAACCGAACAACACGAACGGATGGTCCGAGGTGGATTCGCGAACACTCTCATGCGCCGATTGACGAGCCCCTCCTGGCTCGCACGTACAGCGGGTGTCGCCCTCAGCGGTGTCTCGATTGGATTTGTCTTGCTGTTCATGTTCGTTTTGGAGACCGGCGGCGAGGTCACGCTCTTCACGCGACCGCTCACGATGCAGATCGCACTCGCGCTCCCGTATCTCATCGGAGTCCTCACGCTCGGTACGACTGCCGGTGTCCTGCTGGCATGGTGGTATCGGTACTGGTCAGTGCCCGTCCGAATCCACCAGACGATACTGGCGCTGCTGGGCATCGCGCTTTGCTGGCAGCTCTCGCTACTCGGGTTCTTGGCGTTCTGACATCGTCCATGGTTACCGAGAAAACCACTGACCGCAAGCGTCTCCTCTTGTCGCTTGGTCAACGCCGCGTTCTTTATCGCCGTCATCAGAAGAGGTCTCCCACCAGATCACCGAAATCGAGAGACCGCCCGAGCACTTCCTTGATCGCGATCAACGCAGCGACAGGGCCGATCGCGGGAACGAAGTCCGCAAAGGCGGACCGCAGCCCCCGGTCGTTCTCCCGCGAGCCGAAAAACAACACCAGCGGCTCCTCGACCGGCCCGTACACTGCCATCTCGCGACCCTTCTCGGAGTAAACAGTATCGACGACTGCGACGAGTCCTGCGTCCTCGAGATTGTCGAGGTGGTAGGTGGCGTTCTCGACTGACATCTCCAGAAACTCCGCGAGTTCCGTCGGCGTCATCGGTTCCCTGGTCAGGGCACGAACCGTGGACCGGGCGGTGTCCGACTGGACCGCAGAGAGGAGCTCGTCGGCCCGTTCGTCGTCGAGGCAGATCAACTGCGGATCGCCGCTTCGGTCGACTGCCGCCTCACTGCTCGTGGGGAGTATCCGGTCCATCGGTATCCTCCCGAAAGTTGTAATCCGGTCAACAAAATCCCTTGGGTAACCGAAAACCAGTTTTCGGTCTACGGGAGTTTGATCACTACACACACTCTACGAGGGCCTATGAGTTCGCCAACGCAACGACGAGACACGCCAGGGACAACGAGGTTCAGGTGGGCGACGATCGTCGTCGGACTCATCGTGGTTCTGGTCGAGATCGTCGGCACGTACGTCGCGCTCGGGAATTGGACGACGTCCCGTACGATCACGTACGGTGGAACGGCGGTGGTCGCGCTCGTCGTCGGCGGTTCGTTCCTGTCCGTCGCCGGCCGACACGGTATCGGGTCGCCGGCCGAGGCCGAAGCTACATCGAAGATCGTACAGGTGTCAGAACTGGTGGTTTCGATCTCGGTCTTGACCGCCGTAACTGTCCTGCTCGGGTCGGTGGGCGGGCTCGCACTCACAGTCATCGCCAAGCTCGGCGGCCCCGATCCGGAGACGGACGATGGCACGTTGCTGCGAGACCGATTGCTGGAGTGGACCCAACGCAATCGGGACTTCATGCGGCACAACGGTCGCGCAGGAAGCGAAGCGACCGAGTAGCGCAGTAGGGCGGGGATACAGCCCCGTCATCGTCTCACATACACCCTGCAACGACAGGCCCAAAGGCCCACCGACACGTTTATCAGTCCGGACAATGTATCTACATCGTACATGGAACAGTTCACAATCAACGGCCACGAAGTCGTGGACGGCGACGTGAAAGCCACCGGCAACGGCGCTCACGTCTACGTCCCGAAACGCTGGCGTGGCGCGGACGTGAAAGTCGTGCGTACTTCTGACCCCGACGACGAATAGATGAACTACCACTACAGGTATCTGCTAAACCCGTCTGACGACATCCGCGAGCGATTAACGTGTACTGTCGATACCTGTAGGCAGGTCTACAACCATTTCCTCCACCGCCTCAACCGCCACGACGATACGTCATCGTACTCCGAGCAGAAGCGTCTGCCGGACCTGAAAGACTGGTGGACCGACCTGCGAAACGTTCACTCAAAGGTGTTGCAGAAAGTCATCCAGCGGTTGTACGACAATCTCTCGACGCTCAACGGCCGGAAGCAGAACGGCTACAGCGTCGGGGAGTTGAAGTGGAAAGCACCGGGCGAGTACCAATCGTTCACCTACAGTCAGTCCGGCTTCAAACTCAAAAACACGAGTGGTCGGACCCGACTCTGGCTCTCGAAGATTGGTGAAATTCCCATCACGTTCCACCGCGACCTGCCCGACGACGCTACCATCAAGACCGTCACAGTCAAACGCGAACCCACCGGCAAGTGGTACGCCATCCTCGGCATCGAAACTCCCAACGACCCGCCCGAGAAGCCCGACGAAGTAACTAACGCGGTTGGCATCGACGTGGGTATTCTGAAATACGTCCACGACAGCGACGGGACAGCCGTCGAGTCGCCGGACCTCTCCGACGACCGCGAGCGGTTAGAACGCGCTCAACATAACCTCTCGCGGAAGGAACACGGCTCGAACAATTGGGAGGAACAACACAAGACGGTCGCTCGACGCCACGCCGACCTGAAGCGCAAGCGACGCGATTTCTTGCATAAACTCTCGGCGTACTACGCCCGCGAGTACGACCTTGTAGCGGTCGAGGACTTGGACGCGAAGGGGCTGGTCGAACTCCCCGGCAACTCTCGGAACCGTGCCGGGGCCTCATGGAGGACGTTCCTGCGAATGCTCGAATACAAGTGCGAGCGGGAAGGAACGCACTTCGTCGCCGTGGACCCCCGAGGCACGACCAAAGAGTGCGCGTCATGTGGCGTTGAGACGGACAAGCCGTTGTGGGTACGCGAGCATTCGTGTCCGTCGTGTGGGTTCGAGGCAGACAGAGACGCGAATGCGTCGTGGAACATCCTTTCTCGCGGTCTCGAACAAGTAGGGACGGGCTGTCCCGAATTAACGCCTGTGGAGACTGCGCTCCCTACGGACACCACTCAGGTGTCTGCAAAGCGCGTCGTGGAAGCAGGAAGCCCCACCCTCAAGGAGCGAACCGCGTCAGCGGTGAGCGAGTAGGGTGGGGAGGAAGTCACGGTCCTCCTCGCTCGTAGCGCTACCACGTCAGCCCTTCGTACGTGATCCCTTCGCGTCGGTCGACGACGCGCCGCCCATCCACTACGACGGGCTCGGCCATCGCGTCGAACGCCTCGTCGAGCGCCGCGAACTCGTCCCAGTCGGTCACCACGAGCGCCCCGCCTGCGCCCTCGAGCGCCTCGGCGGCGGAGTCCGCGTACTCTACCTCCGAAAATCGTTCGCGCATGTTTTCGGTCGCGATCGGATCGTAGCCCACCACGTCGGCGCCGCGCTCTCGCAGCCCCTCGATCACCGGAATCGCCCGCGAATTTCTGGTGTCGTCCGTGCCGGGCTTGAACGCCAGCCCGAGCACGGCGACGCGCTCGCCTTCGACGTCGACGTGTTCATCCAGCAACTCGAGCATTCGCTCCGGCTGGCGGTCGTTGACCTCGACGGCTGCCTCCAACACCGCGGGATCGTACCCAGACTCCCGCGCGGCGGCGATAATCGCGGCGACGTCCTTGGGAAAACACGACCCGCCCCAGCCGACGCCCGAGCGCAGGAAGCGCTCGCCGATGCGGTCGTCGAGGCCGATCGCGTCGGCGACCTCGTAGGCGTCGACGCCGAACTCCTTGCAGACGTTCCCCAGATCGTTGATCAGCGAGATCTTCGTCGCCAGGAACGCGTTGTTGGCGTACTTGATCATCGTCGCCGTTTCGGGATCCGTCCGGACGAGATGGGCGTCGTGGTCGGCGAGTAGCGGCGCGTAGATATCGTCGAGCACGCCGGTCGCCCACTCCGAGTCGGTCCCGAAAACGACCTTCTGTGGGGTCAGGAAGTCCTCGACCGCCGTCCCCTCGCGCAGGAACTCGGGGTTCGTCGCCACCTCGATGCGCGCGGCCGCGTCGTCGGCTCCCTCGGCGACGGCGTCGCGGATCGCGTCGATCTTCGGCGGCGTGATCGTGCTCTTGACGATCACCAGGTGATCGTCACCTGTGTTTGCGAGCGCCTCGCCGGTCATCTCGGCGGCCGCAGAAAGCGGCGCGACGTCGATGCTTCCATCCCCTCGCGAGGGCGTCTGGATCGCCAGGAACGTCGCGTCCGCCTCGGCGACGTCCTCGTACGACGTCGTTGCGCGGAGATTCTCGCCGGCGTGCTCGGCGACCAGTTCGTCCAGTCCGGGTTCGTGAATCGGCGCCCGTCCCGCGTTCAGTTCGGCGACGACGTCCTCGTCGATGTCGATTGCCGTGACGTCGTGGCCCAGGTCCGCGAGGCAGGCCGCGAGCGTCGTCCCGACGTAGCCGCTGCCGACGACGTTGATGTTCATCGTCCGAGATGGGTCGCTCGGATGGCATCAACGTTGCGTCCGAAGGATCGGGCTCCCTCGACACCACCTACAGACACCCGGTCGAGGCGACTCACGTGTCACGATAGTCGTCAGCACCCTACGAGCGTACGTGCGACTTTCAGCACGGAGACTGTATCCTAAGACGAAACACGATCCGAACGAATCCGCTGGGTTGTTCTCTCGGAGTGGCATCGTTAGCCGCTCAAATTGCTTAAATCTGGTTTTGATACTACGGTTTGCCTAATACGCGACGGCGGTAATTCGAGGGTACGATGGTCACAGTCTCCGCATTCAAAGACGGATTCACCGCCCTCAGAACGAATCCGATCCTGATCGTCGCTGGCCTTCTCTTCGGGGTCGGAAGCCAACTGCAATACGTGAACCGCCTGATCGAATCACCAGTGCTGTCGACCGGTCTCTCGCTCGCGTGGTTGCTCGTCTTCCCGTTCGTTCTTGGCGGATTCATCGGAACTGCTCGGGCTGCGATCGACGGAACGAGTGCGTCGCTCACCGAGTTTTTTGCTGCAGCGCGGACACATTATTTCCCACTTCTTTTTGGAACCGTGTTGTTCTTGCTTCTCGTCGTTGGAGTCGCTGTGGGGCTCGGGACCATCGGGTTCGTCCTCGGAGTCGGCTCGATAGCGCTCGCCGCGATTGACGAGATGGCCGCCTTCGCCGCAGGTGTCGTCTCTATTCTCATCTGGGTACTGTCTATCCTCGTGGTCATTATGTTCGTGCAGTTTTACGACACTGCGATCGTTATCGAGAACGAGAGCGTTACTGGTTCGTTCCGGAGAAGTATCGGCCTCGTTCGCTCGAATCTCAAAAGCGTCGCCGGGTTCTCGTTGGCCTGGATCATCCTGTTGAACGTCTTTTTCACCCCCGAGTACGTCCTCCGGTTGGCGCTGACGGACGCTGGACCGCCTGCCGTAGTACCGAGCGATCTTGGGATTCCGATAGCTGTCCTCATCCCGATCGTGATCGGTCTCTACGCGGTTGGCTTCGCGTACCTCTATACGGTGTACACAGCCTATTACCTGCGATTGATCGCCGCTTCACCTCCCACCTCGGAAGAAGTATGATGTGCACCAACAGTTACATATTACCGTCTCGAACAACCACTGATCAGAACTTCGCACCCTTCATTCACCGAAGCAACCCGTACCTATGACCCGACTCTTCCCGACACAAACGGATGCCGCCGTCGAACGGAGCGATTCCCCGGCCGTACTGAGCCTAAACGACGACTCGGCGCGGGAGGTGATCGAAGCGCTGTCCTCCGAAACCGCCTACGAGATTTTCCGGCTGCTCAACGAGACGCCGGCGACCCCGGCGCGTATTGCCGAGCGGCTCGACCAGAGCGTTCAAAACGTTCACTATCACCTGACGAATCTCGAATCGGCCGGGGTGATCGAAGTCACTGATACCTGCTACTCGGAGAAAGGCCGGGAGATGGACGTGTACGTCGTGTCGGAAGACCCGACACTGATCTTTCTCGGTACCGAAGACGACCGGCCGAGTCTTAGACGGGCGTTCAAATCGTTCGCCTCGCTGCTCGGTCCACCATCGATCCTGCTTGCGATCGGTGAATCCGTCTCACAGCTTGTTTCTGCTGAATGAGCGAACGTTCCGATCACCCGGTCCGAAGTGATTCTTTCGTTCACGACGCAGTCTCGCGTGACACCGCGCCGACGGTCAAGGCGCGAGATGATGTCGACGGATGTGGGTGTCTCGAATGCCGAAACATCGAGACGACTACTACCAATCGGACCGTCCTCGATGCGTTGGTCTGGTCTATTCGCCTGTTTCGATCCTACCCGTCGATTGTCGGCTTCGCGGGCGTGATTATCCTCGCGAACCGGATTCTGGAGACGGGCAGTATCGACGTGCTCCCGACGCCCGTGATCGACGTGTTCGAGGCACTGACAGCGTTCGCGTTCGTCGTCTTGATTCGAGCCTACGCGGGAACGATCGTCGCCGGAGAACTGACCGGCGACCCCGTCACGATGCGCGAGGGACTGCATCGTAGTCTCGCTCGGATCCCAGCGTTAGTTGGCGTCATCCTTCTACTCGTGTTTTCCATTATGATGATCCCATCCCTCCTGACGCTGCCGCTACTGCTCATCGTTGGTGTTTTTCCGGGCAATCCCGTGGAGGTTGTCGGCTTTCCCGCTCTAGCGGCAGTCGTCGGGATCGTTTTTGTCTTGCCGTTTCTCCTCCTGGTGTTCAAATTCTGGTTCGCCCCGGAAGCCTGCGTTATCGGTCAGTACGGCCCCATCGGATCACTCCGGGTCAGCTGGCGCATCACTACGAACTATCGGGGGAAGTTCGTACTCATCGGGCTGATCGCTATCGGGAGTGTGATCGGCCTCTCTTTGCCAGGGTTTCTCCCCGAAACGGCGACGACCGTGACTTCGTCGAACCCCGTTTTGCGTATGATCTCATCGAGCGTCGGCGAACTACTTTCCGTCGTGTGGGCGAGTGCCTACGCGCATATCTACGTCCAGGAGATCGTATCATAGGTCTCATCAAATGATGGGTATCGATTACGATCGCCCGGATTTGTAGAGCCCCTCCGTCTCGCGTGACGTTAGCGATCGAAGTACGGATCGTGGACCTCTGGAAGCGACTGGACTGCCGTCTCGGTCCGGAGCAATATCGGAACTATCCCGATGCTCGATCTCACGATACCGCAGTGACACGAAACGATTTTATAGCTCAACTGAAAGCAATAGGGTATGCAAGCCGTCGTTCTCGCCGCTGGCGAAGGAACTCGCCTTCGGCCGCTGACCGAAGACAAACCGAAGGGGATGGTCGAAGTCGACGGGAAGCCGATCCTCACGCACTGCTTCGAGCAACTGGTCGAACTCGCGCCGAGGAGCTGATCGTCGTCGTCGGCTACAAGAAAGAGAAGATCATCCAGCACTACGACGACGAGTTCCAGGGGGTGCCGATCACCTACACTCACCAGCGCGAGCAGCAGGGCCTCGCCCACGCGCTGCTGACCGCCGAGGAACACGTCGATCAGGACTTCATGTTGATGCTCGGCGACAACATCTTCGACGCGAACCTCCAGGACGTCGTGCGTCGACACAACGAGGATCGCGCCGACGCCGCGTTCCTGGTCGAGGAGGTTCCCTACGAGGAGGCTTCCCGTTACGGCGTCTGCGACACGAACGACTACGGCGAGATCACCGAGGTCATCGAGAAGCCCGAGGAACCGCCGACGAATCTCGTAATGACCGGCTTTTACACGTTCACGCCGGCGATCTTCCACGCCTGCCATCTGGTCCAGCCCTCAAACCGCGGCGAGTACGAGATCAGCGAGGCCGTCGACCTGCTGCTGGCCAGCGGGCGCACGATCGACGCGATCGGCCTCGACGGCTGGCGGCTCGACATCGGCTACCCCGAGGACCGCGACGAGGCCGAGCGGCGCCTGACCGGCGAGACATCCGAGGACGACGAGGCGGCGACGGCGACCAGCGATTGAATCTCACTCTTTCTGCGAATTCGGGACGAGAAGTTCGTCCATCTCAGCAAGATCGAACAACGACCAGTTGTCGCCGAGCTCGTCGGCGAGTCCGTCGACGAATCCGTTCTTCGAGAAGAGGATGAACTCTTCTTCGCGCGTGTTCGGTCCCCACCGAACCCGCTCGGCTTTCTCGCGCAGCGACGCCACGAGTGAGTGTCCGACTGGTTCCGTCGTCCACTTGCATTCCGCGAGCAACACCCTGTCGTCATCCGGAG
>SDGW01001033.1_pt1 | contig 11580 bp, 16 predicted proteins | sample 2873831 | NCBI WGS metagenome assembly SDGW01 (sample SAMN08132700, study PRJNA421101) | hypersaline lake metagenome | isolation source: celular fraction 0.22 microns magnesium sulfate-rich crust from ephemeral... | place: Spain: Penahueca Lagoon, Toledo | collected 2011-07
CAACGGGGATAAGATAACAACCGCGATAACGAGATACGAGCACACAGAACTAGTTCCACTAGAAGAAGTGGAATGCTCCAAGTGTAGTGAAGGGTTTAAAGGCCGGAAGACGTGTCCAAGTTGTGGGTCAGCTGACTGGTGAGACGGTAAATTTTTTTGGGAAAGAGATAGTATAGAAATACTAGACTCGCCCAAAAAACTCCAGTTGGCGACGCCCTCAACGAAAGACACATCGAAAGACTTAAATAGGGCGAGACCGTACATTAGTGTACGGAAAGTCGTACAAAATGAACACGGACTCATACACGGACGAAACGGTAAAGGTCAGCACGGACTACAAGACGACACTACCCAAACAAGCACGACAATACCTTGGTGTGAGAGAAGGAGACGAAGTTTCCTTCAAAATCACCAATGATGATAGGGTCGTCGTAGAAAGTGCGAGCGAGCAATAACACAGAGCGAGATTATGTCGGACGCGCTTTCTTCAGAGAACGCAGAGGAATCGGGGAAGGAATCGTATGAAACGCTGGAAGATTACATCTTCGACACGGAGCGTGATAGGGAGAAGGAAGTAAACAAAGCAATACGGTTCCGTAACTGGCAAGAGATGCAGTTACGGATAATCAAGAATAAACTAGGAACCAACGCTGTTGAGGTCATAGCAAGGTCCTATCTAATGGGACTTTCGAGGCTACGCGAAGACCACCACGAAGAAGTTGAGGATGTGAGCAAGATGCTCACAGAGTTCCTAATCGTGGTAGGCAAAGACCCACGGAACAGCGAGACTGTTGAACACATCAGCAGTAAACTCCAACGGTACGATGTTCCCGAACCTAAGCAATCAAGCGACAACCTAGGAGACCCACGGAACTACAAGATTCGGGAAAGTGCAGTCAGCGAAGTGGAGAACAACTACGTACAAGACGCTTTCTTCGGTCCTTGGATTCACCGATACGTTGCGGCACTAGGATTCCTCGACTCTGAAATGGTTACGGAAGTAACCGAGAAGAAACTCAGCAGTTTCAGTTCTGCTGTAAACAAGTCGATGGACGACGCCCGTGACGAAATCGAATCCATGATTATGGACTACATATCCATGAGCCAAGCCCATTGGATTCACGATGGGATGGACATGGATATGTACGAGTCGCTACGAGAAGTTGTAGAGATGATGGGCACAGAGCGCAAGGAGACTTGCGAGAAGTTGCTCGACCGAACAGAAGACCTAATCAACGAAGACGGAGACAACAATGAATAATAACGACACTACCGAAACTGACGAGTGCGGAGAGTGCGGACAGGAGTTCGAGGCATCGACAGAGAATAATGCACAACTACTCAAGGAGTTCCACTACGTGCGGGAACACACCGGAGCATAAAACAATGTCAGACACGGAAGAACTACTGCGACAGATAGAAGACAAGTTCCCGGTCGGAGAAGATTCCGACGGGAACATCGTTAGCAGGCACAAGGTAGGATTCGAGAACACAGAACCGAGTTTCCGAGAGCATCAGAAGGAGTCGATAGCGAAGATAGTCAAGGCCCTAGAAGATTACGGAAAGGACGTAATCCAACTCGACGCTCCAACAGGGTCGGGTAAGAGTCTGACTCTACACACGGCGGCTAGAGTCTACTACGACAGGCTAGACAAAGGGGCCGAGTCAACGGGAGGAATGGACATTAGCGGGATAATGGGAGACGAAGGAGGCCCTCCGGACCCGCTAGCAGAAGGGATTTTCTTCACGACTCCGCTCAACGCTCTAGTAGACCAGGTTGCAGAAGACAAGTTCATCAACCCGGAAGTCAAAACGCTCAAGGGACGGAACAATTACGAGTGTATCAACCCAGAAGACATGGGCACTCAGGTCAACGAGGCAATTTGCCAACGGGACCAATCGTTCGAGTGCGACATGAAGGGCGAGTGTCCGTACTACGGACGCAAGTACGCGGCACTACAACACCCCGAAGTCGTGACGAGCATGAGTTATCTCATGGCTGAAGGGATGATTCCAGGGACTGTTCAAGGGACGTTCGCCAACAGAGACGTGCTGATTGTTGACGAGTGCCAGAAGTTGGAAGACTTCGCCATGAACTTCATCTCGTTCACGGTGAGCAAACGAACGGTCCCCGACGACGTGATGAGCCAAATCACCCTACCAGACAAGGATAGGGAAGATGACATAGACTATCTCGTGGACTGGGTGGAGAACAGACTACTCACCACAGTCAGAGGGTCAATAGAGTACCGCGAGAGTCAGGGGATGATGAGCAAGAAGCAGAGCAAGGAGTTGGAGAACCTTCAGCAATTCGAGATGAGGGTTCGCAACTTCCTAGAAGACATAGAGCAGAATGACTGGACTGCTCAGGTGGAGACGGAGGTTAGGAAGAATAAGCCCAACGTCAACAAGATAATCTTCAAGCCCGTTGAGATAGGACGGTTCCTGGACGAACTGCTCTGGAGTCGGGCGGATAAGATTATTCTGTCTAGCGCAACCATCCCTCAGGGAGACTGGATGGAAGAGATAGGGCTAGGCGACCACGACGCCGGCAAGGTCACTGTTCCGAGTACCTTCCCGGTAGAAAACCGTCCAATTAACATCAAGCAATCAGTCGGGAAGATGACCTACGGGGAGCGCGAGGAGAACGCTTGGCCGATGGCCAAGAAGATAAAACAGATTGCCGACTTCCATGACGGCAAGGGGATGATTCATTGTAGGTCATACGGCATAATGAACATGCTGAAGCGTTCGTTCATCAACCACAACGGAAACGACACAGACGTTTTCGATGGGAATCCGTCTAAGTGGTTCCGAGAGAATTGCATGCTCCAAGACAGGGAAAATCGAGAAGAAAGTCTTGAGGCATGGCAGAACTCGGACAAGCAACTGTTCTTCTCCGTTGCGATGGACGAAGGAGTTAGTCTGGATGGGGATAAGTGCCGGTTCCAAATACTCGCAAAAACGCTCTACAAGAGCATGAACGACAAGCGGGTGAAGTTCCGAGTCCAGGAGCGGAATGAGTGGGACTGGTACAACAGGCATGCAGCGATACAGATAGCACAGGCATACGGGCGTGCAGTAAGAGGCCCAGAAGACTGGGCAGTATTCTACATTTTGGACGAGTCCGCTGTTGGACTCATAGACCGGAACGAACACCTGTTCCCAGACTGGTTCTTAGAGGCAATAGGTGAATAGGATGAACTCAATCAAGCAATTGTTCGGGATGCTCGACATAGGCAGGCTAGCAAGAACATACGAGTCCATGAACCGTAAGGAGTTGGCTAAGGTGATAGCCGACGCTTCTGACGGGATGACCCAAGTAGAGTGCAGGGACAAGTTGTTGGAAGTAGAAGACGAGATGATGAAGGAAATGCCGGATGACATACCTAAAGAAGCAGAATCTCTAATCCGAATCATCATCCAGAACAAGGTCGTCAACTACTTGGCGACAGGTGATGTAAATGACGAACAAAAGTGCTGAGGATGTGCTATTAAAGAACGGTAGCATACACCCTCCCAAGGTCCGAGGGGCGATAGAGGCATGGATAGACCACAAACAAGAGCGGAACTGGAAAGAAGAACAGGGCACAATCCCAGTTACAGTTGATAGAGGGTTGGAAAATGCGGCATACGGAGACTTCTCCAATTTCATCAACCATAAGGTTGAGGAAAACATAATTGAAGACTGGGATGCTGATGGGAAGCGTGGAGATATGAGAGAAGTCTTCACCAGTTACTGGGACGGAAATGAAGAACTTAGAAACAGGTTTAAGGAAATCAGTTACTGGTGCCACGACGCTTCAATCCTAATCAACGTGAAAGCGGCAGAAGAACAAGGAGGAATAGAGAGACTCCTAGACGAGTACGGAAAGCAGACAATAGCAGATGCGGCGTACGACGGGAGGCAATATCTAGAACACCAAGACCAAGAGTCTGACGGAGAAGATGAAAGCGACGACGGTCAAGCGTCATTTGGCAAAAGTAAGTTCCCGGAGTTGCACGAAGTCGGGGTGATAAATGATGATGCGGGAACAGAAATGTCCAAGTTGCGCGGACTCATAATAGCGTTTACCAAGGACGTAGAGGAAATCTTCGGTGAAGATAGAGAGTTCGACATAAAGTGGGCCCAGAGAGCATTCCTTTACTGGGGCAACGAGCGGTTCGGAGATGAGTGGATTGAGTTCGTGGTTAGGAACCATATGCACACCGACAACATCTATGATGCTGTCAAATGGGTGTATAACAACCACGATGCATCCAACCAGAGGATGCACAAGAAGTACCGGGGCAATTACAGCCTTGAAGCGGGAAACCCAGATGCCGATGACGTACTAAAGGCTTTCCTTGACGCCGAGGAACCTGGGTGGAATGAAGAACCGGAGGAAGACGATGGTAGAGAGACAAAAGATAAATGGGAGCAGTACGAAGAACGAGCAGAAGAACTCAACCATGACAAGGAAGGACAAGAAGTGCGCGAAGGTGATAGCAATTCTGATGGTAGTGATAATGATGGAGTCGCTACTGATAATGAGGCTAGTGATGGCCACGATGATGTGAGCAAATGGGAGAAGTTCGAGAAGAAAGCGGAGGAATTAGATATAGATGATAAGACCACAGATGACGACAATGGACAGAGTGAAGATAATTCTAGAGATACTGATAGTAGCGATGGGTCAGGGTCTAGTAGTAGTGGACCTACTGACCTAGAGGACTGGGGCAGAGAGGTAGGGACTACCGACAAGGTAGACCGTGATACGCGCACACGCACGAAGCAGCAGTCTAAGGTGACGGAGACAACACAACAATCCCAATCCAAGGATGTTCAACAGAGGAAAACCACCACCGTAGAAGAGGACGTAGAGTGTGAAGACTTCGGACGGCCTCACGAAATCCAATGGCCTGACGTGGAACCCATAGACGAGTTCGAGAGGAACCGAATCTATGAGGGTAACACGTTCGAGTGGGCTTTGAAGTTACCAGAGAACTCGGTAGACACAATGGTGACGAGTCCACCGTACTACGCACTACGGGACTACGACATAGACGACGCCTTCCCAATAAGTGGCGACTTTACGTGCGACCACAACTGGGAAGACGAGTTCTGCACCGAGTGTGGAGCATTCTTAGGCCAACTTGGTCACGAACCAGACCCGGCAACGTTCGTGGAGCATATCGTTGACCTGATGGATAGATACAAGCGAGTGCTTAAACCAAGTGGCTCGCTGTGGCTCAATATCGGTGACACGTATGCGGGCAAGAATATAGACGGCCGTGTAAAGGCTAAGAACAAGTCCCGGATGATGATTCCAGAACGTGTGTACCGTCGAATGGTACAAACAGGATGGAGGCTCAGGGACTATGTGATTTGGGTGAAGAAGGTATGGTTGCCTGACGACGACTTGAAGGGCAACGGTAAACCCTTCGCAAGTAGCAGTAGGCTCGCAGACCAATGGGAGCCTATGGTTAGGTTCACTCCAGCATCCAACGATTACACGGACGTTGACAGTAACAGACTCAAGCCACCGTCATTCGACGGGGACCTTGGGTCAGAGGGCATAGAAGGAAAGTTCCGTGAAGGAGAAGACACCCAACGAGGGAAAACCTACAATGAGTTAGGTACAAACCCACCAGACGTGTGGCTAATCAACTCAGACGGCTACGACGGAGACCACCGGGCTGTGTTCCCTGAAGAACTACCGGCTCGCTGCATTAACATCACAACACCAGATAGAGTGTGCAAGCAATGTGGCAAGCCATACGATAAGGAAGTTCACGTGGAAGATGGGACAATCCTTAGTCCGGGTGGCGATTATGCCACATATGAACCTAGATGCAACTGTGATGCTGACCACCAACCCGGAGTTGGCTTCGACCCATTCCTCGGGTCGGGGACAACTGCTGTCGCAGCGGCTAACAACGGGTATGAGTGGGCAGGTGTAGAGTTGTCGGAGAAGTACCAAGAATTGGCACGAGAACGAATCCCCACCGGGCGGCAAGTGGGACTAGACCAATGGTGAAACCATGACAAGAGACGCAGAATACACGTACTTGGCGCATAGATTCAACAGAGTAAACGGCGTTAGTCACACAGGTCCGAAGTTCGGAGATGACCAAGTGGCACAACTAGAAGTCCTGCTAGAAGAAGTGGACGAATTAGAAGACGCTTTCTTCTCAACCAACTACGACGAGACCAAGGAAGAAATAGCAGACGTTCTAGTAACTGCGTTCGTCCTAGCCGACAGGATGGACATAGACATAGACACAGCATACCAGCGGAAAATGGAATACAACCTACAGAAATCGGGTGAGCGAAACCAAGATGGCAAGATAATCGACGATGCTGAAACTGAGAAGCCGGACTTCAGCGAGATAGACGATGGATTCAAGCCTTGAGGAAGACGAATTGGAGAAGTTGTACGGGGCTGATTACGTCGATGTGACCGAGGGGGTAACTTGCTACGAGAAGGGTAAAACCTTCGAGTGCGAATGTGGCCAAGGCTTCGGCACAGAGTTCGACGTAACAGCAAAGAAGTGTCCGTCCTGCAACAGAATGGTCGTGGATAGGGATGCTGACACGAGAGAACCACCAGAAAGAGAAGAAGGACAAACAGGACTTAGCCAATGGACATGACTCAGGGATACACACGAGAAGACACGCTCCACATTTGCCATGTGGACTTGGACAAACTAGAGAACGGAACAGCAAGCATAGTCAAAGCGGAACATAAGACCAGAGACGAAGAAAAGAGAGTAATGGTGGATAATAGAGGATTCTTCAAGTGTATAGATAAAGGGTGCGCCCTGCATAGAGACTTCTGGAGGCTGAAATAATGGTCTACAACCAAATCGAGTACGAAGCAGAGTTAGTAGAGGAATTGTGGTCGCACGGATGGGCGGCGTTTAGGACAAACTCACAAGCACCCGGAGTGTTGGCTAACTGCGATGTGATAGCCATGAAGGATGGAAGGGTGTACGTTCTAAACGTAGTAGTCATGGAAAATGCCACAAGCAAGAAGACTGTGTTCGACGAGAACAAGGAGATGAAGAAAATAAGACGGAGGGCGAAGACAAGTACACTAGACCAGAAGGATGGGATGAACTTCGGACACGCTGTGAAGAAGATATACCAAGACTCATGGGAGTTCGTTGACCACCACACGGACAGGATTTCAAACAGCCAAGACCTGCCAAGATTCCACGAGGCGTTAGAATGAAAACACTAAGCAGCAACTCAGGGATTGCTCAAGAAGACGTTGCTAGAGTGGTCGAACTTGCAGCAGAGCCAAGTTACATCAGCGAGATAGCACGAAAACTAATCAAACACGACCCTGCATGGGACATAGCCGAGATTACAGCAGTAGAGAAAGTGTCTTCCATTGTCTCAATGCTAGATGACAGAGGTGACATTAACATCTACGAAGTTGGATACGGTACTGGGGATATGGGACAATCTCAATCAAGTCCCAAACGCACCCTAAGCGAAGACGAAGGAGAATGGAATAACCAGTGGAATGCTTACACTCTGGTCTACTCATTCGAGGAACCAGACGTAAGAGAGGAATACGAAGACATAGTAGACACAAGCGTAGACCCAATCGACAAAATACAAGCAATCGAGGAGTTGAGTAGCTCTGGGAATGACGTGTCTAAAGAGGCAGAGGAGATAATGCAGGACGTGATGAAGCGTCAATTCAGGGACTACGACACCGTTGAAACACCAGACTACAACGACCCTGACGTGGATTTCTACGTCCAAGACGAACTTGAACGTGAATGGGGTCTAGCAATAGAAGTGTCAGTACGGTACGTAAACCCAATAGACCAGCCGTACCTAGACGCTAAACAGGAGAAGGCTTATGAAAGGGACGCAGACCTGCTAATCTTAGCGCCTAGGTTCACAGACGGTCTGCTGAACCAGTATGAAGACCCAGAAGACCCAGGCTGGAATGCAGACCCGCTAAGTGACATGGTTCACTTGCACAGAGTGCCTCCAAAAGAGCCAACAACGTACTACCCATTCGCAAAGAAACCAGACGAGATAGACAAGAGAGATGAGAATGGCAATCCGGTCATTGTGCCTGATGGTGAAAGAACCCAGCAAAGACTTTCTGAAGTAGGCAATGTGGGCGATGCGTACCCTGTTGTTACTGGAGATTATAGTGAGTTTATTAGCACTCTTGATGCAGTAGGTAGAGATAAAACGGTACTGACAGAATCACAGTACCGAAATGCTTTGCGAGAGGCCATTGAACCGCTGCTCTGGGAGTTTCTCAGACCGTACAAGATAGAACAATTCCTAGTCCAAACATACTGGGACCTAGGAATGTCCCAGAGCGAAGTGGGAAGTCTTGTAGACAGGTCAGGGTCAACAATAGGACGGTGGATGAGAGAGTGGGGCATTATGAGGAGAGGTACTGGCGCCCCCGAGCTGTCAGACGAGACGGTAGAGATTTGGAAACGGATGTACCGAGGAGAAGACCCATTCCAAGAACAATTCTCAGGATACAGAATCCTAGCAGAATACAACCGTCATCCTTTGTGGTCGCTCAAAGACTGGGAGAATTGGCACGAAGACACAACAGAAGAGGAGCGAAAGAAGGTGATGGCTAAGCAGGATAGCGAGAAGGATAACATGGGGTACACCCTGATGTTCAATCCATCAGACAGACTACAGCCAAGCTACTCTTTCATCCTAAGAACGCTAAAGGAAGAAGGAGTAGAAATAAGGGAACCGGACGAAGCACCTAGAGTTCCGTACTCAGCTTACCCGAGCGGAAAGGCTCTTGAATACATGCTGAATAAGAACCACGAGACCATAGTGGATGTTGACAATGAATAAATACAAACGCTGCATGAGTTGCGGCGATGTGTTCACAGAAGAAGAGGCTGATAAGCACGCCGAATCCAATGATTGCCCATCAATAGGGTTTGTTGGAGAAGTTCACCCATGACAAGAGTGTGCAGTTCATGCGGTCAGACGATACCAGCATTTGGCAGGAGTGTATTCTACGAAGGTCTACACTTCTGCTCGCACAGTTGCGTAGACAAGTTCCAAAAATGGGAGGCTAACAATGAGCAATAGAGGAAGTAAGGTCAGGGATAGGATTAGAGACAATGATGTGACCATGATGCGGTCATATCTAGAGGTGGACGTAGCCGAATGGCTGAGCAGAAACGAAGTTAGGTTTGGCTATGAGGCTTTCACAATCCCATCAGTAGTCGGCCCCGGAAAAGAGCAATGGGATGAAGTAGTCACAGCAGTCCAGAACGTAGGAGAAGGTGAGAGAGACGAAATAGACCTACCGGATGGTAGGACTATGGACGCTTTCGAGATACTGAGTCTGTGGAACGAAATCTATGATAAACACAGGCTCCAAGATGAGCATGTGAGCATCCCACCGAGGCAAAGTCTGGCAGGCTTCGGAAAGCAGTTGATACTTCCCGACTTTGCCATCTACAAAGATGTGGATAGGAAGACGGCAAGGGACGACTTCGAGTGGAGCAACTATGACTACATCATAGAAGTCAGCGGTCTATATGGAGTAGGACTTCCAGAGGAGGCCGAAGAAACAGAGTGGTGGCAATGGTACAGAGTGTCGGCTGTTGCGTACAAGGAGTTGATGTACCGTCTACTCGGACTGTGGGATAAGGTTAGATGGGTTGTCCCAAACCAACCATACATTGAGGGAATTAGTGACGGAATCCCTAACCCTCTGAGGGATGACGACCACTACATAATCATGAATACCACACAGTCTGGCTTAGAGTTGAATGAGCTTGCTCGTGAGATAGGACTGACAGTAGATAGCCCTGATGCTGGACTGTCACCGGCAATCACTCCTACGAAATACAAGAGACCAACAACGTCAACTTCCGAGTACGAAAGAGGTCAGATAACACCAGTAGAGTATGAATACGAAAACATACGGCATGCCAACATTGACCAGAATGAAAACGCTGTAATGTTGGAGAGAGACTTCATCCTATATCACGGAGAGATGGGTGAAGTCTACCTAGACGGTGAGAGCGTCAGGGTGAGAGAATCGCAATGGCGTGGGATGAACATGATAATGCTAAGGGAATACGTCCTAGACGTACTTACCACACTAGCAGACGACGGTATAGTAGAAGGGTTGAATACGGTGGAGTAAGTATTACGACCCTTTAGAAAGACTTAAGTGTATAGAGATACTAATAGCATGTGGAGCAATGACCGAAACTAACCGGTGAGATAATGGCTGACAAACCGCAATTTGAGGAGATTCAGGGCGAATCGGACCCAGAAGGTGACATGGAGACGCGAAAGGTACAGAGTCTTGGGCGTGTTGATGTTCCAGACGAGTACCTAGAATACATAGGAGTAGATGAAGGGGACAAGGTGTTAGTGATTTGCGAGGAGAATAGTGTGACAATTACTGAGGCTACGAAAACTAAGGTGATGGAAAATGGTCGATGATGTAGACGGGGATGACATTGACCTTAGCGTGCGTGCAATCAAGAGCATCGGGCATGGGTCAACTAAACATGGCCGAATCTCCAAAGACGCAGCACTCCGTGTTGGTCTTACTGAACAGAACCGTATTCAGGAGAAGTTCAGACTGGCTGAAATTCTAGCAGAGAAAGAAGGCCGTAAGACCATCAAGGAGAGCGACGTTCGCACAGTAGAAATGATGCTAGACGCGGACCTACCAAAATGAGCGATAAAGAACTAATGGAGGTCAGACCCATTAACACACGCGAGGTTAATGGGAAGACAATCAGAGAACGGTACGAGTACGGAGCAATCTTCACAAAGGATGTTCCACGAGGTTTCAGCCAGAAGAACGTGGACTTCAAGAAGGGCAAGAAGAACATACGCTGGCAATACAGCGGGAAGTGCCCAATCCTCATTACACCAGAGGGTGTGAAAGCTAAGAAGTCTGCTCCGAAGGAAGAGGCCCAAAACCAAGCGTACTTCGCGCTTAGTATCCTAGCAGATGAAGGGTACGTCAGCCATTGGGAGAAAGTATGAGTGAAGAAACCAAGAACCTAGTCAAGGAAGTCTTCAAGTCAGACATGAAGACAGCGGAGAAGATGGAACAGCTAGTCAAAGAGCACGACCTAGAGGAAGTAAGCACCCACTCGATGGGGGTAGTCAAGGAGATGCACGACAAAGTAGACGACCCATCGAGGGAGAAGTGCCTATACGCAACTTGCTACCAGATAGGTAATGCAATAGGCAACGGACAACTCACCCAGTTTGCGGCAGAGCAACTACAGAGATGGGAGGAAGAACATGGGCAATGACAGCAAGTTCATGAGACTGGTAAACAAAGTACCAGTTGATAATGATAAACTCATCGGGCAAGCTGTAGGATGGTTCATCAGCCGTCAGACTCCAGAAGATGTGGAGTTCACAGAGTACCGTAACGGGTACGCGATAGAAGTGAGGACAGACGAAGAATCAGCGTCAGAAGCTAGAGAGTTCTGGAAAGAATACGTCCACCCAGAACTAGGAGGAGAAGAATGAAGATAGACAAAGATGGCACCAAACTCGAAAGGCTGCAATACCATCTAAACGAGGCAGCAGGACTAGAG
>SDGW01001034.1_pt1 | contig 11578 bp, 12 predicted proteins | sample 2873831 | NCBI WGS metagenome assembly SDGW01 (sample SAMN08132700, study PRJNA421101) | hypersaline lake metagenome | isolation source: celular fraction 0.22 microns magnesium sulfate-rich crust from ephemeral... | place: Spain: Penahueca Lagoon, Toledo | collected 2011-07
GATTGCCCGTCGTGTGGTTCGGCCGAGATCGCGGCGATACCGTTGTGAACGTATGTAGTCTGTTACCGAACGTCGCTCTCGCGAGCAGATCGCGACTCATCGTCCGGAAATCGCTTGGTGTCTGAACCGAAGAGATCCGTCTCTGGACCGAAGATCGTCCGAGTCGAAAGCGTCGTCGTCTGATCTGCGGGAGGAGCGCTCTTCTGCCATCCCACTCGCAGATCCGTTCCGGGGGCTTTTTGCGCGTACCCTGCCAACTCGAACCGTGACCGACGAGGCGATTCAAACCGGCTGTGGCCCGGTCGACGAGTTGCTCGGTGGGGGGTTCGAACGCGGCACCGTCACGCAGTTGTACGGCCCGCCGGCCGCGGGGAAGACGAACCTCGCGCTGTCGGCGGCCGTCCGAACCGCGGCCGACGGCGGCACCGTCGTCTACATCGACACCGAGGGAGTGTCGGTCGACCGCTTCCAGCAGTTGCTCGAGGCCACCGTCGACGACGCGGCCGCTCGAGACGGCGGCGAGGCGGTCGAAACCGATGACGGCGAGACCGCCGACGACATCGAGGCCGTGGCTTCGCGAATCGTCATCGAGGACGCGCTGGACTTCGAGGAGCAAGCGGAAGCCGTCCGCGACGCCGAGGAGTTCGCCGAGCGCGCAGACCTGATCGTCCTCGATAGCGCGACCGGGTTCTATCGCCTCGAGCGCACCGGCGACGGCGACGAGGGGGAGGCGTTACGCAGCGTCACCCGGCAGGTTACCCACCTGCTCTCGCTCGCCCGCAAACACGATCTGGCCGTCGTTCTGACGAATCAGGTGTTCGCCGACCCCGACTCGGATCGGACGAAGGGACTGGGCGGGAACACCTTGGAACACTGGACCGGCGCGATCGTCCGCCTCGAGCGCTTCCGGGGCGGCAACCGGCGCGCGACTCTCGAGAAACACCGCTCGAAACCCGCCGGCGAGTCGGTGCAGTTCCGAATCACGGACACGGGGCTCGAGGGTGGGGACGAGGCGGCCCGTCCCTGACGAGAGACGAGCGGAAAAACGAGACGAATCGACGGCGACGCGTCGACGGCCTGGTTAGATTTCGTTCAGCTTCCGCAGGAGCTGACCGCGGTACTCCTCGTCGCTGGTGACGCCCTTGAGTTCGAGGACGTTTCGCTCGAGTTTGTCCAGGGCAACGCGGAACGAGTTCTCGGCGCCGTAGCCTTCGCCAGTGCCGGCGACCTGCCCCTGGTTGGTTCGCAGGCGGATCTGGCACTGGACCAGCGGGGTGCCACGGAGCTTCTCGTTGTGCTCGTGGAAGCGGACGTGGGCGTGCATCACCTGCATGTCGGCGTACTTGTCCGCGACGTCCTCGACGCTCTGGACGATCGACTCCCGGGTGATCGTGTCGAGCATCGAGATGTTCGTGATCTGCACGTCCATGTGCTCTTCCTCGGTGAACGTCAGCGCACGCAGGACGTCCGTCTTGGTGATGACGCCGATGACGACCCGGTCGTCGTCCGCAGGCGTGACCATCAGCCCCGCGAAGTCCTGCTCGAGCATCGCCTCGACGGCCTCTTTCGCGGTCGCGTCGAGAGTGGTCGTCTCGACAGGACTGTTCATGATGTCGTAGACCGGCACGTCGAGCATCCGCTGGCTGTCGCCGACCCGGTCGCCGGTCGTCGTCGAGTTGCTCTTCCGGATGACGAAGTCGGCGATGTCGTGGGTCGTCACGACCCCGGAGAGGTAGCCGTTCTCGTTCATGACCGGCAGTCGGGAGATCCCGTGCTCACGCAGAAGATTGATCGCCTTGCCGATCCCGTCGTCCTCGTCCAGGGTGACCGGATCGGTCGTGTAGATGTCCTCGACGGTGAGCGCGTCGAGGTTATCGAGGACCGCCTCGAGGATCGCGTCGTCGGTGATGACGCCCCAGAGCTCACCGTTTTCGAAGACCGGCGCGACCTTCGCGTTGCTCTCGACGAGCACGCGTGCGGTCTCCCGGACGTCCTCCTGGCGGTCGACCTTGGGAGCCGGTGCGTTCCGGCTGGGTTTGGTGAGTGCCGCAACCTTGGCGTCGTCCTCGACGTGAGACTGGAGCACCTCCCGTTCGCTGATGACGCCCTCGTACTCCCCGTCGTTGGTGACGATTATTCCCTTGGGGTTGCCGTCCTCGAACATAGAACGAACCTTCCCCATTCGCGTCCCGACATCGACTTCGATAAACTCCGTGGTGGCGATATCAGCGATATTCATCCTTCTACCGAGACGTACTGTCGCCGAGGTATTTAACGTACTGCCCCGTTTTGGCCGGGTGGCTCCGGCCGCGGGGTTTTTGTATGGGCCGTTGAAGCACCCCGTGATGCGTGACATCAGTGTCTTCGGTCGATACACGTACCTCGTCACGGAGATCCTCTGGGGAGCCGTCGCCGCCGTCCTCCTTCGGCGGGCGAACGCCTGTCGGAAAGCAGCGGTTACCATCCTCGCACTGTACCCAATCGCCTACGTCTGGGACCGATACACCCTCGCCGTCGGCGTCTTCGATATCAAACTCCGGACCGGAATCGACGTCGCCGGCATCCCGCTCGAGGAACACCTGTTCATGGCGGTCGTCCCCGGCCTCGTCATCGGAATCCACGAGACGATCTTCGGCGGCGCCGACGGGGCGGAAACGACGGCCTAACTGTCACCGACGGCACACTCGCGTCTCACTGACTGTGAGCGGCCGCGACCGTCTTGTACCGCCGGTCCAAGAGACGACTAAATGGATCGTCGGCGGCCCGGAACAGTGCGAACGGATGCGGACGAAAGTGCCGACCGCGCGCTGCTTCGGGGGCTGATCAACTTCCTCGTCGTCGTCGCCCTCGTCTGTTCGCTCGCACTCGGGGCCGTACTGATCGCACCGCAGTTCGTCGACGGCCCCGGAGTCGGCCTCGAGGAGCCGCCGTCGCCCAGCGCCGACCCGCCGCCGGCCGGCGATCGCGATCCCGCAGTAACCGATCCCGACGACCCTGGCGACTCGAGCTACGAGACCGACGTCGAGGTGATCCGATCCGCGACCGTCGAGGACTTCGTCCACGCGAAAGTCAACGAGCGACGGGCCGAACACGGCCTCGAGCCGCTCGAGTGGGACGGGACGGTCGCGTCAGTCGCGCGCGCACACAGCTACGATATGGCCCGGCGGAACTACTTCGCCCACAGGAACCCCGACGGCGAGGGGCCCTACGATCGGTTCAGCGAGGTCGATAACTACTGTCGAGGGTACGGCGAGAACATCGCGAAGACGTGGGTCGGCCGGCCCGTCGGGCGACCCGGCGGCGACGGCACCGTCCGCCACCGGACTGCCGAGGGACTCGCGACCGGCCTCGTCAACCAGTGGATGAACTCGACGCCCCACCGGCAGGCGATCCTCGAGGAGGGCGACACGCCCCGCTGGGACCGGGCGGGCGTCGGCGTCTACGTCACCGAAGACGGCGCGGTCTACGCGGGTCAGAACTTCTGTCAGACCTGGTGAGTCGGCGGCGAAGCCGACCTCGAGCGATCCGTTTCGACGTTCCATCCGAACGATGACAGACGAGACGAAAACGACGACAGGGGATCGGATGCAGTAGCTGCGAACGATTTACAGGTTCTTGGTCCCGAAGACCGTACGTCGCCTATGAACGTTTCCGGGACGGTTATGTCGATCTATCGGACGGCGAGCGATCGAGATCTGACCTTTCTCGCGGCCGCCTTCGCGTACTACGCGTTCGTCTCGCTGATCCCGCTGATCCTGCTCGCGATCGTCATCGGCTCGCTGCTGGGCGGCGAGCAGGTGGCCCAGCGGCTGATCTCGGTCGCCGGCGACTATCTCCCAGCGGCGGGCGAACAGCTGGTGACGCAGGCGATGACGACCGAATCCGGTCGCGCCGAGGCGACCGTCATCGCCATCGTCGTCGCCGCCTGGGGTGCGCTCAAGGTCTTTCGCGGACTGAGCCTGGCGTTCGACAAGGTCTACGACGACGTCGCCGAGGATTCGCTCGTCGATCAGATCAGGGACGGTCTCACCGTGATCGCCGCCGGTGCGGGCGCGCTCGCGCTGATGATCGTGATCGGCACGGTGCTGGCGATCGTCGCCGACACCCTCCCGTTCGTCGGCGCGCTGGGCTGGCTCGCGCTACTGATCGGACTCGTGCTCGTCTTCCTCCCGGTGTATTACGTCCTCCCGCCGATTCCCGTCGATCTGCGCGAGGTCCTGCCGGGTGCGATCTTCGCCGCCGTCGGCTGGACGGTCCTGCAAGTCGGCTTCCAGCTCTACGCCTCCAATGCCGCCCAGTACCAGGCCTACGGGGCCGTCGGTGCCGTGCTCCTGTTCGTCACCTGGCTCTATTTCGCCGGGATCATCATCCTCGTCGGCGCCGTCCTCAACGTCGTCCGATCCCACCCGCTGATCGCGGAATAGCGCCCCCGATCCGGTCCCCCGTTCGACGCCCATCACACGTTCGTTTCCTGAACCGTCCGGACAGGGGAAAGATTATGTCCCCGGCAGCGACAGACCACCACCATGAGCGACGAGCGATCACCCGCCGCCGCACCCGACGAAACCGGCGCGGACGACGACGCCGACACGACGGGGCCGAACGGCTCGAGTGACAGTCTCGAGCCCGGCGGCGGCCCCCAGCGCGTCGTCTCCGAGCAGAGCGTCGACGATATCCTCGACTCACTCGACGCGACGGAATCGGAGCCGACGGCGTCGAACGACGCGACCGCAACGACGACCGAAACGCGCGACGGCGTTACCGCCGAATTCGACGAGGACGATATCCCCGACGCCGACGAGGCCACGACCGACGAGGAAACTGTACCCGACGCGGACGACTCCGAGCGACCCGCGCCGACCGACGACGCCGCCGAGAACGAACCGGCGTCGGATACCGGTGCAGCGGTCGACGGTTCGCCGTCGCTCCCCGACGATCCGTCGGACGCCTCGCTCGAGGAACTGGCCGCCCGCGTCGAGGACGGCACCGTCACCGGCGCGGACGTGCGGGCGGCCGAGGCCGGCGAGGGCCGCGAATCGACCCCCGAGATCGACGACGTCGACCTCTCGATGGACGACCTCGAGACGACCGGATCGGGAGCCAGTGCAACCGGAGACGACTGGCCCGGCGACGCCGGCCCGCTCGCCGGCTCGATGGACGGCGATGCAGGCGGGTCGGACGGTCACGAACCCGCGGACGAAAATCCCGGTCTGCTTGGCCGGCTCAAACGGTTCTTCTCCCGGTAGATACCCGACGCTGTAGCGCGATTTCGATGCGATCGTCGCTCGAGCGTTGCGGTTGTGCCCGGTCAGCCCACCAGCGAGATGAGGACGAACAGCGTCACGACTGAGGAGAGCGTCGTAACGAAGACGTTCAACGACGCGAACTGTCGGTCGCCGCCGAGTTCGCTCGCGAAGACGAACGTCGAGACCGCGGTCGGCGTTCCGAGCATTACAACGGCAGCGGTAAACGCCGCGGAGCCGACGGGGAGTATCGAGAAGACGAGCCACGCCAGCGCGGGCATCAAACCGATCTTGAGCGCGACGACGGCAGCGGTCGCGCCCGCGTCGATCGATGGCAGGTCGACCTGCAGGGACGCCCCGACGCAGAGCAACGCGACGGGCAGCGCCAGCGAGCCGACGCCCTCGAGTCCGGTCGCGACCGGCGACGGGAGTGCGAGGCCGAGCGAGCCGACGACGAGGCCGGCGACTAGCGTCCCCAGGACGGGGTTGGTCGCCAGGCCGCGGAGTTCCGCCCCGACCGAGGCGTCGGTCCCGTTGAGCGTCGAGAGCACGAGGATCGTCACCGGCAGCTGGGTCAGTGTCACGACTCCGAGCACGACGCTCGCGATCGCGGTCACCGACGCGTCGAACGTCGCGGCGACCAGCGGCAGGCCGAGATAGCCCAGATTCGAGTGGTACGACTGCACGATCGCGACGCTCCGGCGCGCGCTCGAGTCCCGACCCCGGTGGACCAGCCACGCGATCCCCGCAGTCGTGATCACGACGAAGACGAGTCCGCCGAGCAACGCGGGCGAGAGGAGCTCGCCGATCGAGCGGTCGTACGTCGAGACGAAGATCAGCGCCGGCAGCGCGACGTAGTAGGCGACGGCGTTCAGCAGTTCGGTCCGCCGCCCGTCGAGAACACCCGTCGCCCGAAGGCCCGCACCCAACAGGAGTACGACGAGCAGCGCCAGCAGCCGGCCCACGACCTCCATGTCACGCTCGAGTCGACTCGACGGTTTGTACGGTTCGGTTCGTGGCGCCGGTTGCGGGACCGCGAGCCTCGGAACTCACCCCCGAGACGATCTACGGGACATTTTGTCGACGTAAACTCATCACTCCGTTCCTTCTCGTTGTGTCGGAAAAATGGGTTGGGGCAGATTTGAACTGCCGGCCTCCTCCATGTCAAGGAGGTGTCATAACCAGACTAGACCACCAACCCGCCTGGTTTCGCGTTCACGCAGTCTGGCGCACGTCGTCACGCCCTCTGCACTCGTTCGTTGCCCGCCACCACAATTGAAGGTTTCGAATCGACCGCCGTACGCGAGTCGGCCCCACGCGGGCGGTCGATACGCTTAAGTTGATGTACGGATTTGAGCATTACAAGACAACAACGTACATTGGTGACCACAATGAAGGAGTACGTCGAACGAGTCACGGACGGGCAGGATCTCACACAGGAAGACGCTCGAGCGGCCTCGACGGCCGTCTTCGAGGACGCGACGGAGGCACAGATCGGCGCACTGCTGACGGGGTTGCGCGCGAAAGGTGAAACTGAGGCCGAGATCGCGGGCTTCGCCGAAGGGATGCGCGCCGCGGCGCGGACGATCTCGCCGGACCGGGAGCCGCTGGTCGACACTTGCGGAACCGGCGGCGACGACTACAACACGATCAACGTCTCGACGACGAGCGCGATCGTCACGGCCGGGGCTGGCATTCCGGTCGCCAAACACGGCAACTACTCGGTCTCCTCGTCGTCGGGCAGCGCGGACGTGCTCGAGGAGGTCGGCGTCGACGTCGAGGCCGAGCCGCCGGCCGTCGAGGAGGCCATCGAAGCCGACGGCATCGGCTTCATGCTCGCGCCGGTGTTCCACCCGGCGATGAAGGCCGTCATCGGCCCGCGCAAGGAGCTCGGTATGCGGACGATCTTCAACGTCCTCGGCCCGCTCACGAATCCAGCCGGGGCCGACGCGCAGGTCGTCGGGGTCTACGATCCCGATCTGGTCCCCGTCCTCGCGGAGGCGCTGTCCCGGATGGACGTCGAGCGCGCTCTGGTCGTCCACGGGGCGGGAACCGACGAGATCGCGATCCACGGCGAGACGCGGGTCGCGGAGGTCGACGGCGAGGCCGTCGAGGAGTACACTCTCGAGCCGGCCGACCTCGGCCTCTCGGAACACGACATCGACGATATCTCGGGCGGCACACCCGCAGAGAACGCGGCCGACATGCGCGGCATCGTCGCAGGCGACGTGACCGGCGCGAAACGGGACGTCATCCTCGCGAACGCCGGCGCGGCGATCTACGTCGCCGGCGAAGCGGACTCGCTCGAGGCCGGTGCCGACGCCGCGCGGGAAGCCATCGACTCCGGGGCGGCGGCGACGAAACTCGAGCGACTCCGCGACGCCCCAGCAAAGCCGGCAGAGGGACGATGACCCGCGTCAAGATCTGTGGGCTCACGAGCGAGGACGACCTCGCAGCGGCCGTCGACGCCGGCGCGGACGCGGTCGGCATCATCTGCGACGTTCCGGTCGACACGCCCCGGGAGGTCTCGAGCGAGCGGGCCGCGGAACTCGCGGCGGCCACCCCGCCGTTCGTGACGAGCGTGCTGGTGACGATGCCCGACGATCCCGCGGCGGCGATCGAACTGGTCGAGGAGATCGAGCCCGACGCCCTCCAGATTCACGGCGGCATTCGGCCGGGCGACCTCGCCTACCTGCGTGCGAAACTCGACGTCGAACTCCTGCTCGCGGTCGACGCCGACGACGCGGCCACCGCCGAGACCTACGACGACGTGGTCGACGGGCTGGTCGTCGACACGGCCGGGGAAGACGGCGGCGGCGGGACCGGCCGAACCCACGACTGGGACCGGACCCGAATGGCCGCCGCTGATCTCGAGTCGCCGCTGATCCTTGCGGGCGGGCTCACGCCCGAGAACGTCGGCGACGCGGTGGAGACCGTCGGCCCGTTCGCGGTCGACGTGGCCAGCGGCGTCGAAGACCGCGGCGGCGTCAAGGACGTCGAGGCCGTCCGATCGTTCGTCGACCGAGCCAAGCGCGCCCGCCGGCCGGCAGAGGTCGAACCGTGACCAGTATGCCCGACCGAGACGCCGCCGAACTCGAACCACCGGCGTTCGACATCGGCCGCGAGGCGTTCCGCGAGTACGCGGGCACGAGCGACGACCGCGAGGACCGACCGGCAGTGGTCCGCACCGTCGCGACGCTCGAGACCGAGACGACCCCGCTGGCCGCCTACGCCGCCCTCACCGGACGTGCGGAGGCGAGCGACCGCGAGCGATCGCCGTACGCCTTCCTGCTCGAGAGCGCCGAAAAGACCGCTTCGAGCGATCCCGACGGAGCCTTCCGGCCGAGCAACGCGGACGCCGAGCGCCACGCGCGCTACTCCTACGTGGGCTACGACCCCGAGGCCGTCGTGACCGTCGAGTCGGGCGAGGCCACCGTCGAGGCGCTCTCGGACGACGCGCCGCTCGCCGAGATGGGCGCGGAGCCGCAGGGCGACGACGACGGCGACACCGTCGACGCGCTGCGGGCCGCGATGCCCGACGTCCGACTCGAGAACGTGCCCGATCACGACCGCCAGCACCTCGAGGGCGGCCTGGTTGGCTTCCTCGCCTACGACGCGGTCTACGACCTTTGGCTCGAGGAAGTCGGCCTCGAGCGGCCCGACTCCCGGTTCCCCGACGCGCAGTTCCTCCTGACGACCAAGACGCTCGCGTTCGACGAGCGTGACGGCACCGTCTCGCTCGTCTTCACGCCCGTGCTCGAGGGCCACGACGACCCCGGTGCGGTGTACGACGCGCTCCGGGAGGAGGCCGCTCGGGTCGCGGCGACGCTGCGCGACGCCGAACCGCCCGAGACGGGCGGGTTCGTTCGCGAAGACGAAGTCGCCGGGCCGAAAGCCGAGTACGAAGAGAGCGTCCGCCGGGCCAAAGAGCACGTCCTCGACGGCGACATCTATCAGGGCGTCATCTCGCGGACGCGGGAACTCTACGGCGAGATCGATCCCCTCGGGTTCTACGAGGCGATGCGGGACGTGAACCCCTCGCCGTACATGTACCTGCTCGACCACGACGACCTGACCGTCGTCGGAGCCAGCCCCGAGACCCTGATCTCCGTGCGCGGACGCGAGGTCATGTCCAACCCGATCGCCGGCACCTGTGACCGGGGCTCGAGCCCCGTCGAGGACCGCCGGCTCGCGGGCGAGATGCTGGCCGACGGCAAGGAACGCGCCGAACACACGATGCTGGTCGATCTCGCGCGCAACGACGTGCGTCGGGTGTCGGAACCGGGGTCGGTCCGCGTCGACGAGTTCATGAACGTCCTCAAGTACAGCCACGTCCAGCACATCGAGTCGACCGTGACCGGCCGGCTGGCCGCGGATTCGGACGCCTTCGACGCTACCCGCGCATCGTTCCCCGCCGGCACCCTCTCGGGCGCGCCGAAGATCCGCGCGATGGAGATCATCGACGACCTCGAGTCCGAACCGCGCGGCCTCTACGGCGGCGGCGTCGGCTACTACTCGTGGACCGGCGACGCGGACTTCGCGATCGTGATCCGGACCGCGACCGTAGAAAACGAAGCGGATCGACAGCGGATCACGGTACAGGCCGGCGCGGGGCTGGTCGCCGACAGCGATCCCGCCGCCGAGTACGAGGAGACCGAGCAGAAGATGGGCGGCGTGCTGGCGGCGCTCGAGGAGATCGAACTCCCCGTCGACGAGGCGACGCCCGACCGGGAAACCGAAGCGACCCCGGAGGTGAGCCGATGAGCGAGCAAGCGACCGTCGGCGAGGAGCGCAGTGACGGACTCGACAGCGACGCAGAGCCGCTCACCGTCCTGTTCGTCGACAACTACGACTCCTTCACGTACAACCTCGTCGAGTACGTCAGCCAGTTGCCCGGTACCGAGACCGAGGTCCTGAAGAACACCGCCTCGCTCGCCGACGTCCGGGCCGTCGACCCCGACGCGATCGTCATCAGCCCGGGGCCGGGGCACCCGAAGAACGACCGGGACGTCGGCGTCACGATGGACGTTCTCCGAGAGCTCACGCCCGAGATTCCGACGCTCGGCGTCTGTCTCGGCCTCGAGGCCGCCGTCTACGAGTACGGTGGGACCGTCGGCCGAGCGCCCGAGCCGATCCACGGCAAGGCCTCGTCCGTCGACCACGACGGCGAGGGCGTCTTCGCGGGCCTCGAGCAGGGCTTTCGCGCGGGGCGCTACCACTCACTCATCGCGACCGAGGTACCGGAGTGTCTCGACGTGACCGCGACCGCAGAACACGACGGCGAGACGCTCGTCATGGGCGTCCGCCACGAAGCGTACCCCCTCGAGTGCGTCCAGTTCCACCCCGAGAGCGTGCTCACGGCGGTCGGCCACGACGTGATCGAGAACTTCCTCGCGACGCTCGAGTGAGATGCGTCCGGCTCCGAAAACGAGCAGCGTACTCGACCAGTCCTGTCCTCAGACGCCGGGGATGAGCTCGAGTTTGCCGACCGCGTAGAGGGCTGCGAGGACGACAGCCGCGACGATACCGACTCGAACGGCCAGTTTGATCGCGATCCGGATCGCGATGACGGCGACCGCGAAGACGGCGAGTGCGGCCAGGACCAGCAGGATCGGCGGTGCCGACGTTATTGCATCGATCATACGTACCGTCCCGCACTGCACGGACGTAATCTTTCTGGATATCGTGATTCTCAGTCGTCGGTGACTGACACGGCGATCGGCCATCGGCAGCGACGGGAAAACGGAGTAGTGAAAGAGAAAATCGCCGGCATGCGACGGGGTTCCCGTCTCTTTCGGTCACTTTCAGTCCGGTCTGAAAATCGTTAAGATGGTCGGCGACGTAGGACTCAGTAACCGCATAGGCGACCGCCTCGCCGGTCGCGGGGAAACGAGAAACGACAGGCTACAGAGACATCTTTGAAACCACATTTGTACTACTACAAGAAAAGTGGGACGACAACACCACGTTTTATGATGGATGCATGAATACCGAACCTTCGTCACGAATGATGAGAGCAAGGACTCGGATGTACGCCAGAATGGCCGTTCGACGGCGGGATAGCGACGAGGTGGCTCGCGCATGAGCGACACGGAACTCTCTGCGGCGGATCTCACCCTGCCGATCAAGCGAACCGACGGGGAGACGCTCGAGGAGCGGTTGACCGACAACGCATACCACGACATCCTGCCGGCCCGGTATCTCCGCAAGGACGCCGACGGCGACCTGATCGAGGAACAGGAGGACCTCTTCGACCGCGTCGGCAAGAACATCGCGCTGGCGGAAGCCGTCTTCGAGGCCCGCAATCGCGACGTCGAAATCACGGTCACGCCCGA
>SDGW01001563.1_pt1 | contig 11563 bp, 16 predicted proteins | sample 2873831 | NCBI WGS metagenome assembly SDGW01 (sample SAMN08132700, study PRJNA421101) | hypersaline lake metagenome | isolation source: celular fraction 0.22 microns magnesium sulfate-rich crust from ephemeral... | place: Spain: Penahueca Lagoon, Toledo | collected 2011-07
TAAACTTCATATACAGCACCTACCTGGTGAAAAGATTTATAATAAAGAAAACGATTATAACCCAATTATACCAGGGGATGAAGAAGTATACACGTGATATCTCGTCACGGATTCAGGAAAGAGTTAAACTTTCTTAAAGTGTAAATAAAAATTCCAACCTAGCATCTTAAGTAGGTTGGAATTTTTTATTTATTCTATATTATTAATCAATTATTTTAAAAAGGCTGACCACTCATATGAGCGGTCAGCTTTTTTTAAATCAGCCCCCGGAAACAGGCGGAATGAAGGCTACGGTGTCTCCTTCTTTTAACTCAGTATCCATGTCTGTATATTCCTGATTCACAGCTACGGTTGCATTATCCAAATCCAATAGGCCGTAATTTTCTTTAAGGATCGATTTTACGTGGCCTACGGGTTGTCCCACTGCGTCCACGTCTACGGATTCACGTCCTGCTGCTTCTTGAAATTGGGCAAACAGTAAAACTTTAACCATTTATATCCTCCTGTTCTGGATGTCCGGATGGGTAAGGCTTGGTCTCGAGTTGATCCCCGATCCATTCCTCCCCATCTTCCCAATGTTCTTTTTTCCAGATCGGAACGATTTCTTTGATTCGTTCAATGGCATATCGGCTAGCATCATAAGAATCCGCTCTGTGAGGTGTAGAAACGGCAATTACGACGGCTATATCCGAGATTGCTAATTCTCCAATTCGATGGGCAATCGAGCATCTCGCTTCTGGCCATTTTTCACGAATTTCATCCCCGATCTGGGCTAATTTCTTTTCAGCCATCGGCACGTACGCATCATACTTTAAAAATAGGGTGCGCTTCCCTTTGGTAAACTCCCGTACAGTGCCGATAAATGTATTAATTGCGCCAGCCTCAGGCCTTACAACGTTTTTTACCACATCATCGGTTGAAATAAACGTATCGGTTATCCAAAAGTGCTTAGGTTCCATCTATATCCCCCTTGATTTGCTGTATCATTACTTGTATATATGTCGATTCTTCACCCCAGGGTATGCTGGGAACAGACTCTTGTGGGCATGTACCATTATAAACAATCCCCCGCATGTTCTCCACTTCCTTTACAAGATTGTGATCCTTTTCATCACGTAAAAGCACCCATTTTGGATACTGGTCCCCTTTATAACCTTCGACTAGCACAATATCCAATTCAAGAGGTCGATACAGGTCTAGCAGCGAATTCAGCGTCCAACTGTTTTGCCGCACATTCCATTGAAACACACCACCGCCTTCTACTCCGCTGACCACAGCACCCGCATCAAAATGTTGCGTACTATCTGTGTTATGATCTACTTTGTCTGGTTCTCCACCATGGCCATGATGCTTTACTGTTCCTACTCGTAACCCCTCTTTTTGCAAGGCCTGTATCAGAGACGTCATCACAGAGGTCTTGCCACTATTTTTGTATCCGACGATTTGTAACACCGTAAAAGGAAACTGACTCATCTCTTACTGCCCCCTGTACTATTAGAAAAGCGCAAGCGCCTTGGGTAGCAACGTATATGCTGGACTGAACCGTAGTGCGATTAACCAAACTTGCTGATTGGCAAGCCGACAGGCGCAGACAGAAGCTTAGTTGCCGTGGTACTGCCAACATTTTATACTTTCTGTACTATTAGAAAAACCTCCCTGTTGGACGTACCAACATGAGAGGTTTTTGTGAATCAATCCGGAATACCTAAAGCAATTTTCGCATAGCGTGACATTTTGTCTTTTGTCCATGGTGGATTCCAAACAATGTTCACGTCAACATCTCTTACTTCTGGAAGGTCTGTTAAACAACGTTTTACGTCTTGTTCGATTGTAGCAGCTAGTGGACAACCCATAGCGGTAAGTGTCATCGTTACGTTTGCTAGTCCCTCATTGTCTAACTCTACATCATATACTAAACCGAGATTGACGATATCAATTCCAAGCTCGGGGTCGATTACATTTTCAAGCGCACCAAACATGTTTTCTTTCATTGCTTCAGTAGTCATATTTTGCTTTATCCCCCTTCGTTTCATTCTTAACCCTTATTATAACGAATTTCTATTCAAAAGAAAAGAAACCTAATTTCTCTTAAAGAGCCACGTCTAGCTCTGGTTCCCACGGTTGTCTCAGTTTTTAAAATTTACATGTGCAGTTCAAACCAATTAGCGGTTTCATGAATAGCATTTAGTGAAACTTTGTGATCTCGTCCCACTTCGCGTAAAAAGCGAATATTTTCGGGATTTTTATAATGAGAAATAGCATCATTGTAAAAACTATACGAATGATCAAACGGCACGACCTGGTCCTCTTCACCATGCCAGAAAAAGATCGGTCGACCAGCTAGTTTATCAACTTGTTTGGACAGATCAATGTTGGCAAGTGAACGTATAAGCTGTTGCTGTTCTTCTTCAGACATCGGAACATTAATATCCATCTGTTTGAGCATGGCTATCTGCTCTTCTGCAAAACGAACTGGTTGCGGAGATCCCATGAGAACAGCAGCGACCTTAATCCAGGCAAATTGTGTCATAGCAGCGCTCGTCGTAATGCCACCCATACTTGTTCCAGCAAGACCGAATTGGTTTTCTAGTATTAGGTTTTGATCCTGCAATGCCTGGTATATTATTGGTAGTTCTTTTAAATTGTTTATAACAACCTCCCAAAGCTTGTAGGAGACGTCTTGATTTGAAAGGCCTTCTGCTCGTTCGCCGTGTAAGTAGCAATCAGGCAAAATAACACGGTATCCTTTTTCTGCTAATAAATAAGCTAATGACAAGTTTTGTTCCTTTGCACTTGTAACACCATGTATGTACGTAATAACAGGAAGTGGCTGCCCATCTTTCCGTGTATCTTCAACCATAAGGACAGGTATATGTGCTATGTTTTCATGTTTTATCCCAATCATGCTCGTTGGTCCCTTCCTTTTCAGCAAAATATCCAAAATACATTATTGATATCCATATCCTAACACTATAAATTGGGAAAAGAAAGCAAAATGATCCTTTACAGAGGTATGAATCAAGTTATAAACTTAAAGTCATACGAGGTGATGAATTAATGGAAAAGCATTTAATCGCATTAGACTTAGACGGTACGTTGTTAACAGACGGCAAGAAGATCAGCGAACGGAATAAACAAGCGATTTCAAAAGCTAGAGAGCAAGGGCATATTGTAGCTATTGCAACAGGGAGACCACACCGTGCGAGTATTGATTACTATCATGAGATGGAACTCGATACACCAATGGTCAATTTTAACGGTGCCCTCATTCACCATCCCAAAAATCACATGTGGGATTCCATTCATTCCCCGATGTCGATTCGTACAGCACGTAAAATCGTACATACATGTAAAGAATTAGGCGTTAAAAACGTGCTTGCAGAAGTACGGGATGATGTATTTTTGGATCGCCATGATGAGGAACTCTTAGAAATTTTCCATACATCAGGCTCGCCAATTACAATTGGCGACATTCAGCAGCATCTTGATGAAGACCCAACTTCCATTTTGATTCATCCACATCCAGAACAGGTACCCGACCTTCGAAAACATTTAGATGACTACCATGCTGAACTTATTGATCATCGTAAATGGGGCGCTCCTTGGCATGTCATTGAAGTTGTCCGAAAAGGTCTTAATAAAGCAGTCGGACTTCAAAAAGTCGCTCATTACTATCACATACCTCAAGATCGTATTATCGCTTTTGGTGATGAGGATAACGATTTGGAAATGCTCGATTATGCCGGCGTAGGTGTTGCAATGGATAACGCGATTTCCGAATTGAAAGATGTGTCAAACTACACTACTGAATCCAACGAAGGTGACGGAATCGCTGCCTTTTTAGAAAAATACTTAGAGTTATCCTCAACATCCATTTAACGGAGACACTTCCCAATATTTTCGACTTATGAAAAAAGGATATCCGCCTATACTAAGCTTGAACGTATTACAATGCGTTCAGGCTTTTTTAGTCCATGGGGGGATATAAGTTGAGCAAAAAAAGTAAATCTAAGCGTTTTGTTCAGCAAGGTAAAGACGCCGTTCAAAAACATGACGAACGATTTCCGTATCGTGAGCGCTACTCTGAAGTAGAGCGTAAAAATGAACAAGTCGACAATCATACCGTGGGAGGGTTTTAAGTTGCAAAATAACAATAACTTATTCCAACAAGCGAAACAGGCTGTCAGCAATATCACCAACCGCAATGGTCAAGCACGAGAAGAAGAGGTCCATCAAGCACGTAACGCAATCAACTCCGCACGTGCCAATGCTTCCCAAGAGGAGCAACAGCAATTACAACAACTGCAACAGCAAATCGAACGCCACGAAGGGTTGAAGTAGTTAGAAGAGCGCAGATGATCGTTAGGGGATTCGGAACTGATCCGATGACCTTTCCGGGAGCGCAGATGATCGATCATACTCTTTCACACAAAAAGCAGCACGCCATACGGCGGCTGCTTTTTTGTTTTTCTACGATTGGGTTCTATCACTGCTCCATTCATCCAATTTCACTAAACTCGCCGCATAAATGAAGTGAGACAAAAACCAATACAAAATAGCTGAGACATCATCAATGGCAGGAGTCTCTTTAACTGCTAAGTCGGTTAGCGGAAAATAAGTGATAGCCGCCATAACAGAGAGTAAAAGTGAAGTAGCCCATCGTGCACTTGTCTCCCCTTCTGTCTGGAAAGCAATCCAGGCAAGGTATACAATAGCAATTGCGCACGCGATCAAGAGATGAAACACCCACTCCATCCACTCTGGCCATGCGACATCTCCTAAAGTCGGTACAAAATCAATATTCATAAGAAGCGTGTACACTTTTTCACCTGTCGTCGTCTCAACGATCCATAATACAATCCCTAATATGGTGCCTGTAGCACAGCCTAACCAGAGTCCTTTTTTGATCATCGAATCGCCTTCTTTTCTGTGTTTTCTTTCTAATTCCCATTCAGGGTTATTACAACCTAATAACCTCCAATTTTTTTATTAGCCTCGTTTCCTTCGCACCTTTTCCAATTTACGTTTCCATTTTATCACATTAGTTTTAAAGCGTAGATTGGTATGTGTGAACGTTTAAAGAAAACTGAACGAGTCACGATTTGATTCACTTTCATGCTAAAATTTTAAAGTTTTTGATGAACACGAAAAGTACATGCTTTGTTGATAAAAGATTTCGTGCTAAGATAAAATTGGATTAAATAGAGGAGGGATTTTTGTATGGCTGTACAAGCACAACCAACACCAAATCCAAACGCAATGAAATTCACCACTGACCGCATGATTTTTCAAGGGGATGGATCGGTCTCTGTTATGCCTGGTCAAACAAGTGAATATGATATTTTGAATGAGCTTATGGAACTTGAAGGTGTAGACAACGTCTTTGGATTCCAAAACTTCATAACTGTTAACAAAAAGTTCGACGCTGATTGGGACAATCTTACGGATGAAGTGAAGAATGTTCTGGAGAAGTATGGATATTAGGGTTTGCTAGTGTGGCTGGTTCGTTTTAGCCAATACCTGTAAACAGGAGATGGACTACTTAGTTAGTCTGTATAGAAGCGCACTCTCATTTCGGGAGTGCGCTTTTTTTGTATTGATGACGACGTTCATGGGAAATTAAAAACCCGCTCTCCCTATGGAAAGCGGGTTTTCAATGATTATTCAGGCTGGAATGAGTCTAGTTTAACAAATTTGCGGTTTTCAATAGAGCCGTCTTTTGCACTCTTTGTGTAAAGTGTCAGTGTTAGCGTACCGTTTTCGGGTAACTTGTCTTCTTCAATGTTTACATCGAATTCGAAGGTCCCCCACTCTGGAGCTGCAATACTTGCCATCTCGTGTTGTTCTTCTACTAGCAGGTTGTGTCCATCTTCCACACTATAAGCAAATGAAGCTTCGAATGTGCGCGCTTCGCCTTTAACGGTATATTCACCGTTTTCCCCTGTAACTTCTACGTTACGGAATGTTTGCTCACCAGATGGCACTTCAAATTTTTGTGATAGTTGGAACGGTTTTGCATCGATTGTATTGTTGTTGATTTTAGATGGTAGTAATGTGATGTCCACCTCATATGTGCCTGCTTCAACACGTTCCCCGTCTTGTTTATAGTTCCAAGATGTATTCCAAGATAGGTCTTCGCCTGGCTTCACTTCTTTATCCACGATGGCTTGTGTGAATGCTTTTCCTTTTGAATAGCGATATACTTCTTCATCTTGGTCATTTTTCACAACAATTTCGTATTGCTGACCAGAAGGAAAGTTTAGATCGACAACTTCTTCACCTGTGTTTTTCAATTTAAAATTAAAATCTACTTTATCCGCGTCTGCTTGTACATCTGCTGTCATTTCTAGTTGTTGCAGAATCTGTTCTAGGTTAACTTTGTCTTTTTTGTTTTCATCAGTATTGTTTGTGTTATCAGAGGCGTCTTTGTCTTCTTCGCCATTTGCTTCATTTGCTCCGGAGCAACCGGCTGCGACAAAAGCAATAGCCATGACAAGAACAAGAAGTTTTTTCATGCTCGTCACACATCCTTTTCTTATTTTTCACCCTATTAGTCGGTATGACATGCATTTTAGTTTCACTTTAGTCATCGCGTCGAAATAATCCGAAGATGCCTGCAGTTTGTACAATGTTTGTGAATGCATGTGGGTCAACGTCTTTTATAATGTGCTCTAGGTCATAAAGTTCATAGCGGGTAATTACCATGATTAGCATATCCTTGTCCTGTTTAGTGAATGCACCCTTCGCAGGAACTTGTGTAATTCCCCTTACCATTTTACCGTGAATTGCTTGTTGTAACTCTTCTGCTTTGGTTGTGATGATCATTGCCGTTAGTTTTTCGTGACGTGTATGAATTGCATCAATCACACGAGTAGAAACATAAAGTGTCACAATCGTATAAAGGGCCTTTTCCTCATCATACAACAAACCAGCCAAAATGATAATCATTCCATTCAAAATAAAGAAATAAGTCCCAATTGGTCAGCAGACAGCTGTTGGACTGGAATAATCTCTAGGAATAAAGTGGTAAAAATGACCGATACCGTACTATAAATGGTGAATCCTTTCCCAACTTTTAACCAGCCAATAATAATAACAGGTATGTTTAAGATGAATAATAGGAGACCAGTTGTAATCCCGATTCCTAATTTATCTTGGAACACACTAGACATTAACTGAGCTACACCTGTAAACCCGCTCGCATACACGTTTGCTTTGATTAGGAAGAGGTTTAGCGAGATTGCGTTAAGTACAGCTCCTAAAATAACAATTATAATTCGTCTTATTTCAATAAAAAACATAAAGGCCTCCTTGAGTTCGACAATTCCCTTTCTTCTTTGTACCACCATTTTAAATGGAAAATCAAGACTATTTAGGTTAAATTATGTTTTATTGTAAATTCATACTATAGTCCTAGTTAAAAATAAAAACTTTGACTACCTTTCTCCTTAGGCTTAAACTAAGGTCAAAAGGTCTAAATTAAAGAGGTGGAAAAAATGAACGTTCAAATTATAGCTGATTCAGGTAGTGATTTACCGGATTCCTCCATAGAACAATATGGCATCAAACGCGTTTCACTTACCGTTCATTTAGATGATCAAGATTATTTAGATACGGTAGACATCCAATCGAAAGATGTATATGATGCAATGCGTAATGGGAAAGCACCTAAGACCTCTCAGGTTTCTCCACAAACGTTTAAAGATTTATTCGAGGAGTATGCAAAAAAAGGACAACCTTGTCTTTATTTAGCTCTTTCATCTAAACTTTCTGGTACATATCAAACCGCCAAAATGATGCAACAGGAAGTATTAGAAGAATACCCCGACTTTCAACTTGAAGTCATCGATACGCACTGTGCGTCATTAGGATACGGTCTAGTCGTGCGCCGTGTAGCACAACTCGCTCAGGAAAGCGCTGACATGGAAACATTACTTAAAACGGCAGAATCACACATGAATCATATGGAACACATTTTTACGGTTGATGATTTAGAGTACCTTAAGCGAGGCGGACGTGTAAGTGCCGCAGCTGCATTTGTGGGTACTATGCTCAAAATCAAGCCACTCCTTCACGTTGAGAATGGGCAGCTTATCCCATTAGAAAAAATTCGTGGTCAGAAAAAAGTTCTTAAACGAATGCTTGAAATTATGAACGAACGCGGTGAAGATCTAGGCAACCAACCGATAGCCATTTCCCACGGGGACGATCCTGAGCGTGCTGAAAAGCTGGCTGAAATGATTCGCGAGGAACATGGCACCAAAGATATCCTCGTCCACCAGATCGGATCTGCCATCGGTGCTCACGCTGGCCCTGGAACGATTGCACTGTTTTTCTTAAACAAGCCTTATGAGTAATCTACCCTCTTTCTACACATTCTAAGACTGAATGTAGAAAGGAGTGGGATTCCATGGCTACAAAGAATACAAAAGATAATAACAAAAAGCCGTTCGACAACAATGCTAAGCGTGCTCAAAAAAATGAAGAACGCGAAGCAGCAAGACAACGCGGCGACCCCCTCATTTAGTGATGAACATCATCCATTTAGTGTGGAAGTCCTCTTATTTAGTGAAGAACACCATCCATTTAGTGTGGAAGCCCTCTCATTTAGTGAAGAACACCATCCATTTAGTGTGGAAGTCCCCTCATTTAGTGAAGAACACCATCCATTTAGTGTGGAAGCCCTCTTATTTAGTGAAGAACATCCTCCATTTAGTGTGGAAGCCCCCTCATTTAGTGAAGAACATCATCCATTTAGTGTGGAAGCCCCCTCATTTAGTGAAGAACGGCATCCATTTAGTGTCGAAGTTCCCTAGTTTAGTGAAGAACATCACCTAATTAGTGTCGAAGTCCCCTCATTTAGTGATGAACATCATCCATTTAATGTGGAAGTTGTCTATAACACTCTTCCACAATACTCCCTATACCTCGAATCCCTCCACCAAAAATTAAAATTCTCCCTCAAATGTAACTTTTTTCACTCCACCAACGACTACATAACTAAACAAACAGAAAATGAGGTGTCCACATGAAACGATTGTATGTAGGAGTTGCTGCTGTCATTGTAGCGGTGTTTGCTGTGTTCGCTCTGCAGCAAACCATGGTCTCAGCTGATGTGAATGGCGAGGCGAAAGTCGTGCCTGTGCATAAAAATTGGACGGTCACATTCACCAAGACCATGAAACCAGACAGTTTCACAGATGAAACGGTAAGAGTATTAAACGAAAATGGCGAAAGCGTTGAGATTACGTACGAACTCTCTCAAGATGGAAAAATTTTAACGATCCAGTCTCCTGATGAGGGTTATACGATGAATCAACATTTTAAGCTCATCATTTCACAAAAGGTTGAATCAGAAAATGGTTATAAACTAGCGAATGACTTTGAATTTGATTTCCAAACACGTGATGAGCTTCCAGCAGTAGGATCAAAAGAAAACTTCATGAACATCCTAGCTGAGTTACAAAAGAAGCAAGAATCACGCTATCAACTTTTCTCTGAAGGAGATGAAGCGCAACTCGAAAGTACAAACGACTCTGCAGCCAAACAATCACAAAGCTCCAGCAGCGGTGATGAAGGATCCAAAACAAACACACAAGTTGAAGGTGTTGATGAATCAGATGTTCTTAAATCAGACGGGGAGAACTTTTATTATGTTCGTAATACCGACATAACGATTACAAAAGCTCATCCTGCTGAAGACAGTAAGCTTCTAAGCACAATTCAAGAGAAACACTTCAGCCCTAATGAAATTTACATCTATGAAGATCGACTTGTGGTAATGGGCCATAAACGAGAAGCTTTTTATAAACAAAAGAAAATGACCGAAGACGGTGTTACAAAAGAAATGATCCTCCCTTATCACAGAGGACAAACAGCCGTTTACGTGTATGATGTCTCAAACCCATCCAATCCTGAAAAAGTTCGCGAAGTTGCCGTTCAAGGAAGTTATATGACATCCAGACTTATTGATGAAAACCTGTATTTCATCACAAATGAGCATCCTCCTTTTCATATCATGACACGTAATAGCAAACTTGAGGATGATTCTAAAGAACAAGAAGACCCCCGTCCGCGATACAAAGACTCTGCGGTTGGCTCAGAATCAATGCCGATTTCCTATGATCGAATGCACAAGTTACCTGGAAGTGATGACACAACATTTGTAACGATTACTTCTTTTGACGTGACGAAAGCTGATGAGAAAGCAAATGTTAAAACGTATCTAGGATCTGGTCAAACCGTTTATATGTCTAAAGAGCATATCTATATGGCTGTTCGAGATTATCCTAACCTAAAGCAGGCATCCACAATGCCTCGTGAACAGTCTCCAACACCTGATACAAAAATCTATCAATTTGGTGTTGATGGCACGAATGTAACATATGATTCAGAAGCAAAAGTGCCTGGCACCCTTATCAACCAATTCGCAATGGATGAACGTAATGGTTCATTCCGTGTTGCGACTACGAAAGGTCATATGTGGGATGATCAAAACCCATCTGAAAATAACTTATACACATTCGACCTTTCTTTAAATCGCTTAGGCAAGCTGGAAGGACTGGCTAAAAGTGAACGCATCTATAGCGTTCGATTCATGCAAAACCGAGCTTACCTGGTAACCTTTAAACAAGTGGATCCGCTATTTGTAATCGACCTACAAAATGCTGAATCCCCTAAAGTATTAGGCAAATTAAAAATCCCAGGTTTCAGTAACTACTTGCATCCGATTGGAGACAATCACGTAGTTGGATTTGGGAAACAAACCAAACAGTTGAGTGACGATCGTGTTACGACAGATGGCGTCAAACTTTCCCTATTTGATATCAGTGATGTAAACAATCCAATTGAAAAAGATGTCGAGTTAATCGGAGGACGTGGTACGAACTCTGAATTGAGTCACAACCACAAAGCCCTTTACTATCATCCGGACAAAAACTTATTCGGTTTTCCAATTATGGTGAATGAAAAGATCGAACTAACTGAAGATACGACATCTGGTATGCATGAGTTTGCTTTTGAAGGTGCGTACCTTTATCACGTAACACCTGAAGATGGCTTCAGCTTTAAAACGAGAGTTACGCACCAGCCAGACAAAGAACTCCACTACCCTGAATGGGACCACCGAATCGCACGAATGATGTCCATTGGAGATACGTTCTACACGTTTTCTGATAATAGAATGGAAGCGATGGATTTAAATACAGAAGAAAAATTCTCTGAGGTTCAGTTTCCACAAGATCGATATGAATAGTTTTTACAGAGCAGACCTTATACGGTTTGCTCTTTTTTTGATGTCTAGCTCCAGCGCTTTTCTATTTGCAACAGAACTGTCACAACTATCCCTCAAATGCTATTTACTTCCCTTCAATTTAAGCTTAGAATACGGTTAGGGGTATAAGAAAGAGTTAAGCTAATAGCTAATGGAGGGATAATCTATGACTAAAAAAATTGTTATTATCGGCGGTGTTGCTGGTGGAGCTACTGCAGCAGCACGTCTTAGACGCTTAGATGAAGAAAGTCATATCGTTTTAATTGAGCGTGGTGAACATATATCTTTTGC
>SDGW01001036.1_pt1 | contig 11560 bp, 7 predicted proteins | sample 2873831 | NCBI WGS metagenome assembly SDGW01 (sample SAMN08132700, study PRJNA421101) | hypersaline lake metagenome | isolation source: celular fraction 0.22 microns magnesium sulfate-rich crust from ephemeral... | place: Spain: Penahueca Lagoon, Toledo | collected 2011-07
GCCGCGGAGGGTCGAGACGAACATCCCGAGCGTCCCCTCGGGCGGTGATTCTCCGATGTGTGGCATCATCGGCCGCGTGGGTGACGGGAACGCTCTCGAGCCGTTGCTGACCGGGCTCGAGAACCTCGAGTACCGCGGCTACGATTCGGCCGGCGTCGCCGTCCAGAACGGCTCCGGCATCGACGTCCAGAAGCGCTCCGGGAAAGTCGAGGAGCTGAAGGAATCGATCGGCGAACCGCTCTCGGGTGAAGTTGGCATCGGGCACACTCGCTGGAGCACGCACGGACCGCCGACCGACGCGAACGCCCATCCGCATACCGACGAGAGCGAAGACGTCGCAGTCGTCCACAACGGGATCATCGAGAACTACACCGCGCTCAGGGAGCGTCTTGCGGCGAGCGGCTACGAGTTCACGAGCGACACCGACACCGAGGTCATCCCCCACCTCGTGCAGTACTACCTCGACGCCGGCTACGACAGCGAGACGGCGTTCCGACAGGCAATCGACGAGCTCGAGGGCAGTTACGCGGTCACTGCCATGGTGTCTGGCGAACACGTCCTCTACGCGGCGCGTCAGGGCTCGCCGCTCGTCGTCGGCATGGAAGACGGCGAGTACTTCCTCGCCAGCGACGTGCCGGCGTTCCTCGAGTACACCGATAGCGTGGTCTACCTCGAGGACGGCGACGTGGTCGTCGTCGACGAGGACGGCGTCGAGTTCACCGATCTCGACGGGAATCCGGTCACCCGCACGCCCGAGACGGTCGACTGGGACCCCGAACAGGCTGGCAAGGGCGAGTACGACCACTTCATGCTCAAGGAGATCAACGAGCAGCCGACGTCACTGGCCCAGGCGATCGAGGGCCGGATCGATCCGACGAACGGCCGGATCGCCCTCTCCGAGTTCGAGCCGGGAACGTTCGAGGGGATCGAGTCGGTCCAGTTCGTCGCTTGCGGGACCTCCTACCACGCCGCCCTGTACGGCTCGCTGACGCTCAATCAGGCCGGCATCCAGTCGACCGCGTTGCTGGCCAACGAGTACAGCGTCTCGGCCCCGCCGATCGACGACGACACTCTGGTGATCGCGGTCACGCAGAGCGGCGAGACCGCGGATACACTGAGCGCCCTCCGACAGGCCGCCGCCGCTGGTGCCCGGACGCTGACGGTGACCAACGTCGTCGGTTCGACCGCCGCCCGCGAGGCCGACGACGCCCTCTTCATCCGGGCAGGCCCGGAGATCGGCGTCGCCGCGACGAAGACGTTCTCCTCGCAGGCCGTCATGCTCACGCTGCTCGGCCAGCGTATCGCCGCCGACCAGCAGGGCGAACCGCCGGCCGATCTCGACTCGCTACTCCCCGAACTCGCGTCGATGCCCGATGCGATCGAGGACCTGCTCGCCGAATCCGACGCGGAGGCGATCGCCGAGCGCTACAGGGACAGTCGATCGTACTTCTTCATCGGTCGTGGACTCGGCTTCCCCGTGGCCCTCGAGGGGGCGCTGAAGTTCAAGGAGATTACCTACGAACACGCCGAAGGCTTCGCTTCCGGCGAACTCAAACACGGGCCCCTGGCGCTCGTCACGCCGGATACGCCGGTGTTCGCGGTCTTCACCGGCGACGAAGACGAAAAGACGCTCAAGAACGCCGAGGAGGCCCAGACCCGCGGCGCACCGGTCATCGCGGTCTGTCCCGACGGTCATCCGGCCGTCGAAGCCGCCGACGAACACCTCGAGATCCCCGAGACCGACCCCGATCTCGCGGGGCTGCTCGCGAACGTCCAGCTCCAGCTGGTGTCGTACTACGCCGCTGACCTCCTCGATCGCCCCATCGACAAACCGCGGAATCTCGCGAAGAGCGTCACGGTCGAGTAGCCCGGGTCATCTCGGTTTCGTCGTTTTGCGTCCTCGATAGATCTCTCTCGGCGAGTGCAACGTCAGATACCGATCGGACTCGAGTAGGGGTCTCGAGGCCGCAGGACGCGAGACCACCCCCGTAGTCTCAGGTCCGCACGGCGTCGTTAGAGAACGACCCGTACTCGAACGATGTCGGAATCGTACGCGGAGGGTTACTGTGGCGATCGAGCTCCCGGTGTCGACGCGACCGGAGTCGTGGGTATCGACCGATACCCTCCAATTCGACTAGGGGTTCATCGTAGTATAAAAGCCACACCTGATAGCTACGGGCGGTGCGATCGACCGGCTCGATTACCGAGCGAGAAGCCGGGAACTCACCGATCCCGCTCGACCGTTTCGCCCGGCTTCGTCGTCGCGCCGGGACCGAGTTTCAGGCCGGGGGTCAGACTCGAGTTGATCCCCGTCTTGACCCGATCTCCGGCGACGACGCCGAACTTCCGCCGACCCGTCGAGACGCGTTCGCCCTTGACCGTAAACCGGATATCGGTGTCGTCGTGACGCAGATTCGCGACGTTCGTCCCCGCACCGAAATTGACGTTTCGCCCGAGCACGCTGTCGCCGACGTACGAGAGGTGGCTCACCGAGGCGCTCCGCGAGAGAACGCTATTCTTGATCTCGACAGAATGCCCGACTTCGGCGTCCGGGCCGATAAGCGTCGCGCCGCGCACGTAGGCGTTCGGCCCGACTTCGGCCCCCTCACGAATCAGGGCCGGCCCCTCGATCACGACGCCAGGCTCCACCGTCGCACCGTCCTCGACGACCACGTCTCCCTCGAGGTGGGCCGCATCGCTGACCTCGCCGTCGATCCGGCGCTCGAGGTCGCCGAGTTTCCACTCGTTGGCCTCGAGCAGCTCCCAGGGCCGGCCCACGTCCAGCCACCGCTCGAGGGTCACCGGCGTCACCGCGTACCGGTCGATAACGCGCGCGAGAACGTCCGTGATCTCGTGTTCACCCCGTTCGCTCGCGGGCACCTCGAGCCACTTGCTGGCGTCTTCGGGGAAGGCGTACGCGCCGGCGTTGGCGAGGTTCGTCGGCGGGTCGGCGGGCTTCTCGACGATATCGGTCACGGTTCCGTCGGTCGTACTTAGGACGCCGTAGTTTCTCGGGTCGGCGACCTCGACGGCACAGACCGCCGGGCACTCGGTGAACAGGCGGTCGATCGCAGCCGGATCGTAGAGGTTGTCGCCGTTCAGGACTGCGAAGGGGCCGTCGATATGATCGCGGGCAGCGTTGACTGCGTCGGCCGTCCCGGCCTGTTCGGTCTGGACAGCGTAGGAAACGGGTACGCCGCGATACTCGTCGTCGAAGTACTCCTCGACGGTTTCGGCCTCGTACCCCACGACGAGGACGATTTCGTCGGCTCCGGCGTCGACGGCCGCGTCGACCGTGTGGGCCGCGAGCGGTCGGTCGGCGACGGGAAGCATCGGTTTCGGACGGGCCGCGGAGAGCGGCCTGATCCGCGTGCCCTCGCCTGCCGTGAGAACGATCGCTTTCATCACCGCCACGTACCTCGATCGGGCGGATAATTATACGGCTGTTACGTCGCTCTGACTCGCGGCGACCGTCTCGAGCACCGCCGGCCGTGGCCTGCTGCTCCGTCAGCCGGCGACGAGCACGCACGACTTTCGACACGATCGACGAGGACCGGCCCGTTCGAGGGGCCGCTCGCGGTCCTGTTACGAGCGCGACTATTCACTCCATACTCCCGCCTCGAAATACCATATTACCCGGCCTAAATATCGTATTTCTCACGAACGGGGCGTTGACACTCTCGATATAGGGATTGTCATCTGCCAATGATATTTGCCGCCGAAACTCGCGACTACCGCTCGCGGTGACGATTATGCGGTCTATAGTAAATACCCTTCTGTGGTTACGGGCTGTTGATGTCGACGGACCCATCCGCGAAGTGGACGCCAATGTCGTCCCGCCAACAGACGAGCGCCCCCCGATGTGTCAACTGTGGCAACCAAGTGACCCGCCAGTTCGCCCGCGTTTTCGGTGACAATCGCGACGTCGTTCACGCCTGTCCCGACTGCGCCACGTACCGCGAGATGAAGACCTCCGATTTCATCCCAGAAGAAGAACGATAGCGACGCCGATTCACCGTCGATCTCGCGATCCGCTCACACTGCCGTTCTCACGAACTGGCTCGTCCCTGCACCCGCCCCCGGACCGCTCAGGCGTTCGGGGTGGAGATCTCCGTGATCACGGCCTGTGCTTTCTCGAATAGCGCATCGGCGTCGGTCGCCGATCGCGCCTCTGCCGTCACCCGGATTAACGGCTGGGTACCGCTCGCCCGGAGCAGAAACCAGCCGTCTTCGGTTTCGACTCGCACACCGTCGAGCGTGTCGATCTCGTCGTAACGGTCCGCCACCCGATCGCTCGCTTCGGCCATCACCGCCGCCTTCTCCTCGACCTCGAGCGACGTGCGCCGGATCGGATACCCCTCGATCTCGTCGACGAGCGCCGAGAGCGATCCCCGTTCGGCGACCAACTCGGTCAGCTTACACGCCGCGAGCGGGCCGTCCGGACAGCGCGTCTCCGCGGGCCAGATCCAGGCCCCGCTCGGTTCGCCGCCGAAGACCACGTCGGACTCCGTCGTTCGCTCCGCGACGTAGACGTCCCCGACCTGCGTGCGGGTCAGCGACGCGCCGACGTCCGCCAGCGCGTCGTCGACGGCGAGGCTGGTATCGACCGGCGCGGCGACTCGCTCGCCCTCTCCTGCCGCTTCTCGGGCGAACAGCGCGAGCAGCGCGTCTTTCGGCACGAAGGTTCCCGTTTCGTCGACCGCCAGCATGCGATCGGCGTCGCCGTCGTGAGCGATCCCCAGATCGGCGTCCGTCGACGCCACGAGCGTCGACAGGGTCTCGAGCGTTTCCGCGGTTGGCTCGCTCGGCCGCCCGGGGAACGCGCCGTCTTCCTGGCCGTTGAGCGTACGGACCCGACAGCCGAGGTCGTCGAGGACCGACGCCGTCACGCCGCCGGCTCCGTTGCCGAGATCCACGACGACGCTCAGTTCTCGTTCGAGATCGACCGCCGCCCGAAGCATCTCGGCGTGGTTGTCCCGGACCCCCTCGCGGTGGCGGCGGTCGCCGACGCCGTCCCAGGCGGCCAGGTTGGAGTCGTCTTCGCGGAGCCGACGCTCGATCGCGTCGCGCTGGTCGGGGCCGAACGCCTTGCCCGACGGATTCCAGAGTTTGATCCCGTTGTCCTCCGCGGGGTTGTGCGAGGCCGTCACCACGATTCCCGCGTCGGCCTCGAGGTGCTCGATCGCCCGGGCGATCGTGGGCGTCGCCTCGACGCCGACGGTGAGCGCGTCTGCGCCACACTCGCACAGTCCCGCGACGACCGCGTCGACGAGCATCGAGCCGCTCTCCCGAACGTCGCGACCGACGACGACGCGATCGTACCCCTCGGAGGCGACCGCGCGGCCGACGGACAGCGCCAGCTCGGCGGTTACGTCGCGTCCCACCCGTCCGCGAATACCGCTGGTTCCGAACATAGTGTAGGGTGAGGCGGGCGATCGCCTTACTATGCACGGGTTACTGGCCGTGCGAGCCGACCGCCTCCCGGTTCCGGCGCTACTCCCGCGGCGATTCTCTCGAGCGCCGGTCGGCGATCGTCCGCCGTCTCCGCTCTCACTGGCTCGATCGCGACACCGTCGTCGTTAGTTTCCGCCTGTATTTCTGAACTGTCGGTGCCGTATATGTGCGTCACCGCGGTAGGCTCGAGCGAGAATGATGTCCGCACCGTTCGCGTTCCGATCGCGGTCGCCGGCAGCCACGCGAGGTCGAGAGCTATGAGTGCGACCGAGACGGATCCCGAGGTCGACGGCAACGCCGACACTGACGCCACGGCCGACGAGGACGGTGGATCCACCGAAACCGCCCTCGCCGAACTCCCGCCGAGCGCGAAGCTCGTCTACAAGGTCCTCGAGTACGAGCAGCCGCTGACCCAGGAGACCGTCGTCGCCGAGTCGCGGCTCTGTCCGCGGACCGCCCGCTACGCACTAGGCAAACTCGAGGACGCCGGCCTGGTTACCAGTCGCGCCTGCCTCGAGGACGCCCGGCAGTCGAAGTATCGGCTCGCAGAATAGGGACTCCCTTCTCGCAGAACGTCGGGAGACGCGCTAGCGATGTTTCTGATACTGGTCGACTAGCAGGTCGATCCCGAACGCACCCGACGTAATCTCGTAGTGGGTCTCGAGGCGCGGATTGAACTTCGCCTTGTACCGGTTGATGCTCGGGACGCCGGCCCCGACGAGGTCGTACTCTTCGATCCCGTCGCGGAGGCCGTCGCGCATGACGTGCCAGTCGAGCAGATCGTTGATCGCGATGTCGACGTCTGCGTCGGGTTTGACGCCACCCTGCCACCGATACCGCGTCCGGTCCGATTCGACGACCAGAATGCCGCCGAGGAAGTCGCCGTCGACGCGACAGACGTAGGGTCGAAGTGCGCCGTCGGGGAGTTCCTCGTGCAGCGATCGGGCGAAATCGGGGTTCAGCTGGAACGGCTGCCCCTGATTTTCGTACCGCTGGCGGACCTGTTCGACGATGCGCTCGACGTCGTCGTTCGTCCCCTCCTCGATGACGTAACTGTCTTCGTCGGCGTTGCGGACGTTGCTTCGCGCGTCGCTGCTGAACCGCTTCAACAGCTCCTCCTCAGTACCGTCGAGGTCGACGACGTAGGTGTGGCCCGGTTTGACGTCGTACCCGTTCCAGACGAACGGACGAACGTCGTCGAACTCCGCCGTGACGAACTTGCTGTACAGCGGCGAGATCTCCTCGTCGATCCACTCGAGGGACCCCTCGAGAAATCGCTTGATCCGGCGGTCGGCTTTGCGCTGTTTGAGCTTGTCGATGTTCAGCAGCGACGGGCCGAGGTAACTCGCCCACGAGTAGGGGGCCGGGGAGAACGCGCCGGTGATAGGCCCCTTCGCGTACTCGAAGACGGGGAAGATGCCGACGGGTTCCTGTCCTTTGAACCCGGCGAGCAAGTGCGGCGTCGTGTCCGTGTCCTCGGCCTGTAATCGGAGCGCTTCGGCCCGGAAGAACGGGTTCGAGCCGTCCGATCGTTCGACGTAGCGGTTCCACTCGTCGGCGTCCGTTCGCGGATCGAGGGTGCGTATTTCGATGCTCATAGGTAGCCGAGGTCCGAGAGCCGATCTTCGACGGCGCTGTCGTCGGTCGCCGTGATCGGGGCCGGCTCGTAGGCCGGATACGTTTCTTCCGCGCTCCCGTCGACTACCGGGAGCGGGTCGCCATCCATCGCGGCGTCGATCGGCACGTCGAACAGCGAGCAGATCGTCGGTGCGACGTCGAAGATCGTCGCGCCCTCGAGCAGAGCGGACTCGTCGAACGCAGCGCCGGCGGCCGCGACGACGCCGGTCCGCTTGTGGTTCCACGGCTCCATCGGCTCGCCGAACCGCCCCATCCCGAGGTCGGCGGAGATCGCAGTATCGAACCCCGCGGGAACCGTCACCACGTCGGGCGCCAGATCGATATGTGGCCCCTCGAAGTACGTCTCCCGCGGTTCGACGGCGTCGAACATCGGCTCGCCGTCGGGCGTCCGAACGGCCGACAGCGTCTCGACGAGTTCGTCGCGGACGGTCTCGTACGCCGATTCGGGGACCTGCCCGTTCGGCTCGCGTCCCTCGAGGTTGATACGGACGCCGAGTTCGCTCTTCGAGCGAACGTACGCCCGCGACTCCGGGAAGTCGACCTGTTCGCTCGCGGCCCGGATCATGTCGTTCGGAACTCGCCGCCCGATCGGCTCCTTGAGTCCGACGCGATCGAGCGCGTTCGCGACGCGTTGGGTCGTGATCCCGACGTTCGCTGCGAGGTTCATCGCGCGCTCCAGCGCGCTCGGCTCTCGGTCGCCGGCCTCGTCCCCTTCGAGCAGGTCGTTCTCCCAGGCCCTCGACCAGGTGGGCATCCCTTCGCCGCCGCTTTTGGCGCTGACGTAGCCCTCGTCCCGGAGGAATTCGTTGACCCGGAATTCGGTGCCGGTCACCTTGCCCATGCCGTGGTCGCTGACGACGAGGACGTTCTCGGGGTCGGTCCGCTCGATCGTCTCGCGGACCTGCCGGTCGACCTCGCGGTAGACCGCCTCGATGGCCCGCTTGTCGCCGGGTCGCTCGTGGAACACCGAGTCGGTCTGTTGGAACTGCAGAAAGCCGAAATCGGGAGCGAACCGGCGGGAGAGATATCGGAACGCCTTCCCCCGGAGCTCGACGGTCCGTTCGTACCCCTCGATCGACCGGTCCGGCTCCGGGCTGCGCTGGGGGTAGAGCCAGTAGTCGCCGCCACAGGCCAGCTTCACGTCCTCTAAGATCCCCTCGGGATGACAGTCGGGGTCCTCCGGGGCCGTCAGCCCCGGGATCAGCGCGCCGTCGAACGCCCGCGCCGGGTGGGTGACGGGAACGTTGACGACGACGCTCGAGAATCCGTATTCGTCTAACAGTTCCCAGATCGGTCGCGCTCGTACGTGAGACGCGTTGACGACGTCCCAGTCGTAGCCGTCGAACGAGAGGAAATCGTAGACCCCGTGTTTGCCCGGATTCTTCCCGGTGTACAGCGACGGCCAGGCGCTCGCGGTCCACGGCGGAATCTGCGACTCGAGCGGTCCCGCCGTCCCCGTCTCGAACAGCCGCTCGAGGGTAGGAAGGTCGCCCGACTCGAACAACGGCTCGAGTATCGGCCGACAGCCGGCGTCGAGCCCCACGACGAGCAGACGAAGATCTTCACCGTCGGTCGAACCTGCCATGGGCGCGTTATCCGTTCGCCCGTGCTTTGTTATGCGACTGCTGGCCGGCTGTATGTTCGTACTGTGGGCGCTAAGTGTCGAATAGTGACCCGGGAGCCCGGGACACCTGCGACGGTAAGTGCCGATTGCCGGACAAGCGCGATTAGTACAGACCCTATCACTAAGGTGTCGGTCGTGCGGATACTACGGTGATGACCGCTTCTGCTACCGGCTTCGCCCCTCGATCGGAGCTATGATCGATGCCACCCCTTCCGTGTTCGACGCGTCGCTCTCGCGGTCGGGGGAATCGGGCATCGACTCGTTCGTCGATCGGCACGCCCCCGACGTCGCGTACACGTACTACGGTGCCGGCAAAGTCGCCCTCCGGGACGGCCTCGCCGGCCTCGTCGAGCCCGGCGAAAACGTCCTCGTTCCCGCCTATCTCTCGCCCGCCGTCGTCGAACCGTTTCACGAACTCGGCCTCGAGTCGCGGTTCTACGCGATCGAGAGCACGCTCGCGCCCGACTTCGACGACCTCGAGCGGCGGCTCGACGACGACACCGTCGCCATCGTGTCCGTCAACTACTTCGGCTTCCCCCAGCCCGGACTCGAGCGGATCGCGTCCCTGGCCGACGAGTACGACTGTTACCACGTCGACGACAACGCGCACGCGCCGCTCAGCGTCGACGAGGGGACGCTGCTCGGGACCGTCGGCGACCTCGGAATCACGACGCTGCGGAAACTGCTTCCGGTTCCCGATGGGGCCGTCCTCTACTGCGCCGACGACGAGGTCCGCGAGGCGTTCGATCCCTCCCCGCTCGCCGGACCGGCAGACCGGGTTGGGGCCGCCGATTGCCGGTACGTCGCGACCTCGGTCGCCGAAACCGTCCTCGGGGCGAGCCCGTCGCTCCACCGCTCGGTCGAGGCGTTCCTCGCGGACGGCGCGGACGATCCCGCGAGCGTCGACCCAGAAGCGCGGTTCGAGGCGGGGAAGGCCCCGATGTCGAGGTTCTCGAAGGCCGTGGCCGACGCAGCGGAGCCGGACGCGATCCGGGCGGCCCGGCGCGAGAACTTCCGGACCTGGCGGCGGGTGCTGGGCGACCGCGACGACGTGACACCACTCTACGAGCGGCTACCCGACGGGATCAGTCCCTACGAGTTCCCCGTCCGCGCGGATGAGCCAGCCGGGTTTCAGTCGGAACTCGCGGACTGCGGCGTCGTCGGTGCCCACTCCTGGCCGATCCTCCGCGAGTCCGTTCACGGGAACGAGGCCTACGAGACGGCGAACCGCCTTTCGGAAGAAGTCGTCACCCTGCCCGTCCACCAGGGGATCGAGCCGTCGGCGATCGAGGCCGTCGGCGACCGCCTCGAACACTGAGACCGATTCGAACCGCGGGAATCGCGCTTCCGCTACCGTTACTCGGCCGTCGCGGCTTCGGTCAGCTCCGCGAGCACGTCGTCGCTCAGGCCGTACGTCCGTTCGGCCGTCCGCTCGAGAACGCCTTCCGTCCGGAGCTCCGACAGCAGGCTCTGGACCGCGACCGGCGATCGATCGACCTGCGCGGCGACTGGTTCCGTCTCGAGTGGCCCCTCACGAACGAAGACGGCGAGGATCTCGCCGGCCGTCTCGGTCGAACACCGCGATCCCTCACAGGCGCGCTGGACTCGCTCGTCGAGCCACGGAACCTCGAGGAGGTCGGCGAGATTCCGTTCCTCGTCGGCGACGACGAATCCCGGCTCGTCGGTCGGCCCCGTCTCTCCGTCGCCGTCCGACGTATCGGATTCGCCCTCGTCGTCGACCGGGGTGTAGCCGTACTCGTGGTCCTCGCCGCCGGCCTGGACGATTTCCGAGTCGTCGGATCCCCCGTCCGCACCGCCAGCCTCGGCTCCGCCGTTCTCCTCGTCCTCGCCGGAGTCAAGATACGGCCGTTCGCGCTCGAGATCGCGTACGATCCCGCGAAGTTGCTTGTTCTCCTGTTTGAGCTGTCGTAGTTTCTCCGCTCGCGCGTCGAGCTCCTCCTGGAGGTCCTCGATCAGCTCGTCGCGTCCCTCGAGCGTCTCCCGGAGGTCGTCGCGTTCGGCCTCGAGCTCGGCGATCTCCTCGTGGAGTCGGCGCAGGTCCTCGCCGCTGCCGCCGGGTAGCTGCGACTGCACCGTCTCCGTGTTCTGCAGGGCGTCGGCCATCTGCCTGGCCGCGCTCGAGACGTCTCGGGCGGAGGACAGTTCGTCCTCCAGCGTCTCGATCCGTTTCTCTTTCTTCTCGAGTTCGTTCTCGAGTTCGTTGATCCGGTCCTGTTCGCGGTCCTTGCGCTCGGAGATCTCCTGGAGGTCGCCGACCAGCGCGTCCGAGACCGATTTGAGCTCGGGCCGCTCGAAGTCGTCGAGCCCGGGCGTCGCCCCGGCGTCGAAGGTCCGCTTGCGGCGGAACTGGATCTTCCGGACGTCGACCTCGGTCCAGTCGGTCTGGACGAACGCCTGCCCGTCGTCGAGGTCGGCGACGAGTTCCGAGTACTCGGTGTCGATGATCCGACCGACGACCTTGGTGTCGTTGTCCCAGGTCAGCCGGTGCCAGACCAGCCAGTTGGCCTGCGTGATGAAGTCCTTCTTCACGTCGGCCGGGCGCTGGCTGATCCCGAGGATGCCGAGCCCGTGTTTCCGCCCACGTTTGCTGATTTTGATCAGGAGATTCCCCGTCTCGCCGACGCCGCCGCCCTCCGGGATGTACTCGTGGACCTCCTCGACCACTAGCAGGAAGGGCTTCTTCAGCTTCTTCTCTTTGACGAACAGCTGGCGGGCGACCTCCCGGAGCAGTTCGTCGGCCACGTCTTCGTCGAGGTAGCCCGAGACGTCGAGGATGACGGGGACGTTCTCCTCGAGCGCGATCGTCGCCATCTGCTCGGCGTG
>SDGW01001037.1_pt1 | contig 11558 bp, 9 predicted proteins | sample 2873831 | NCBI WGS metagenome assembly SDGW01 (sample SAMN08132700, study PRJNA421101) | hypersaline lake metagenome | isolation source: celular fraction 0.22 microns magnesium sulfate-rich crust from ephemeral... | place: Spain: Penahueca Lagoon, Toledo | collected 2011-07
GGCTCATGTCGCCGTCGGCGTTCAACCAGATGATGGAGCAGTTCTCCGCGACCGTCGGGGAACTGGAGGAGTTCGCCGAAGACGTCGACGACACGACCGAGGAGATGAGCGCTGCGACGCGCGAGGTCAAGGAGGCGAGCGAAGAGGTGAGCGACTCGATGGACCAGATCTCGAACAACGCCTCGACCCAGGACGACCACCTCCAGGAGGTCGCCGACGAGATGACCGACCTCTCGGCGACGGTCCAGGAGATCGCGTCCTCGGCCTCGGAGGTCGCCACAATTTCCAGAGACGCCGCCGAGTACGGCCAGGAAGGCCGTGACGCCGCGGCGGAAGCAGTCGACCGGATGGACCAGATCGAAACGACGGCCGACCAGACCATCGAGCAGGTCGAGCACCTCGAGAACCACATCCAGGACATCAACGAAGTCGTGGAAGTCATCGACGAGATCGCCGACCAGACGTCGATTCTAGCGCTGAACGCCTCCATCGAGGCCGCCCGGGCCGGGGAGGCCGGCGAAGGCTTCGCCGTCGTCGCCAACGAGGTCAAGCAGTTGGCCGAGGAAGCCGGCCAGGCGACCGAGGACATCAGTACGATGATCGACGACGTCCAGGAGGAGACGACTGCGACGGTCACGGAGATCCGCGAGATGGGCGACCGCGTCGCCGACGGCACCGACACGGTCGAGGACGCACTCGAAGCGCTGGACGCCATCGCGGACCGCGTCGAGGACGCGAACGCCGGCGTCCAGTCGATCAACGAAGCGACCGACGAACAGGCCACCAGTACGGAAGAGGTCGTCACGCTCGTCGAAGACGTCGCGGAACTCAGCGAGGAGACGGCTGCGGAGACGCGGGAGGTGTCGGCGTCGACGGAAGAACAGACCGCCGCACTGACCGAGGTGGCAGCCAACATGGACCGGATCGCCGACCAGGCGACCGACCTCACCGACCTGCTGGCGGCCTTCAAGCAGGAGGACAGCAGCGAGGGCGCTGACGACGGCGACGACGAGCTCTCCTGGGACGACGCCGCGGTCCACGACGGCGATGCTGCGGATGAAGCAGACGACGATGACGACCTCTCCTGGGACGATGCGGCCGTCCACGACGGCGAGTAACGTCACGGACCGCCAGGCGGTCCCGCCGGCGGTCGGTTGCTATCAGTCCTGAGAATCGAGGGGTAATACTAACACTCAAATGGCTGACTTTCTCACACATGCCATTCAAGTCTGGTGAAAACTGGGAAGTCGACACGGACCGCGAGAAAAACAGGCTCTACCTGGAGCTCGACGGTTACATGGAGGCCGCCGACGCTGGTGCCGCGGCCGACGCCACGATCGAAGGGGCGAAAGCGCTCGACGACGGGTTCGACATGGTCACCGACCTCTCGAACTTCCAGCCGTCCGATCAAGAGGCCATGGATCACATAGAGCGCGGCAAACAGGGGATCGCGCAAAACGGCGTCGCTGCCGTCGTCCGGGTGACGGCTGAATCGACGACCGGGCAGATGCAGTTCGACCGCGCGGGCGAAGACGAGGAGAGCTACCAGTTGGCGATGGCGGACTCGACGGAGAAGGCGGAGAAACTGCTGGACAAGCGCTGACGGCGCGTACCACCCGACAACTGATTCGACGGCCCCCGACGGGCAAGAGTCGCGGGGGCACCGGAGTCGAAGTGGTCAGACAGTCTACAAACTTTCTTTGCGGAGTACTCGCATGACAGAAACATGGGACAGTGGCAGATCGACGTCGATACCGAGGCAAACAGATTGTATGCCGAACTCTCCGGGTTCTTCGAGGAAGGGGAAGCAGCAGAGACGGCCGACGAGTTCATCGCTGGCGCGGAACAGCTCGCAGACGGCTTCGAGATGATCAACGACCTCTCGGAGCTCCAGATCGGCGATCCGGGCGCTGCCGAGCAGTTAAAACGCGGGAAGCGAGGCGTCGCCGAGAACGGACTCGGTGCCGTGGTTCGGATCCCGCCGACCGCGACGAGCGGCGAGCTCCAGTACGAAGAGTCCGGTGAGACCGCCGAAGCCTACGACGTCGAGACGGCGGCCTCGGTCACGGAAGCCGAGACGATCCTCGACAACCGCTGAGTCGACGGCGACCGCGGGCTCACGCGTCGTCCGACTCCCGATGGTCGAGATACGTCAGGACGCCGCGCACGTTCATGCGTTCTTCCCCGCGCGCCTTGCGCTCGCCCCAGACGTCGACCATCTCGGTTTGCTCGGCGAAGTAGTCGAGCACGGCCTCGTCGTCGGCGAGTTCCTCGCGCTTTGCGGCGATGCGGTCGACCCAATCAGCGATGACGTCCGCGTACTCGTCCAGGCGGTCGTCCGTCGTCGCCGGTCCGAAATGGCCGTAGCAGAGCACCTCGGGTTCCAGTTCCTCGATCACGTCCGCGTCGGCGAGCACCTGCTCTAAATCGAAGTTCGGCGGCGGCGAGGTGTGATGGACGACGTCTTCCGACGGCACGTAGATGCCCGCGGCGTCGGCGGTGAACACGACGGCGTCGTCGGGATCTTCGAAGACGACCTGGTGAGGCGCGTGCCCCGGCGCGTGGTGAACGCGCAGTTCTCGATCGCCGAGATCGATGACGTCACCGCCGGACAGTTCGCGGATGCGATCCTCGGGGACCGGTTCGGGGTCGGTGTAGAACTCCCACAGGTCGCCGACGGCGGCTTTCGTGCCCGCGACCAGGCGCGACGGGTCGACGAGGTGGGGGACGCCGATCTCGTGGATGGCGACGGTCGCGTTCGGACACTCGGCGGCGAGCAGCCCCGCGCCGCCAGCGTGGTCGAGGTGGACGTGCGTGAGCGCGATGACTTCGAGATCGTCGGGGGCGATGCCGACCTCGTCCATCGCTTCCAGGATGCGTTCGTACTCCGTCCCGATGCCCGAGTCGACCAGCGCGGGCCGCTCGGCGTCGACGATGTACACCGAGCCGTACTCGGGCGCGTCGTACATCCCGGTATCGACGTAGTAGACGTCCGAACAGGATCCCTCCGTCACCGCGAAGCAGTCGCCGATTGCCATACCCTGAGCACCGAACGGCGAGGAGAAAAACGGTTCGGGCGACCCGCAGAGTCAAGTTCCCCACGCGTGTTCACCCGGCGTATGCGAGAGGACGGGACAACCGAGACAGACGGGGACGACGACCAGGCCGAGGCCCTCCCAACCCACGAAGACGGCGACGTGACCGGGGAGCTCACGCGCCTGCGCGGCGAGATCGAGCAACTGTCCGTCGCGGTGGCGGCCCTCCAGGAGACGACCGACGAGCGCGACCAGCGGCTGGACGCCCTGGAAACGCGCATCGAGGACTACCACCGGCGCGGCGAACGCGAACGCGAGCAACTGGCCGCCCAGACCCTCGCCGACTTCGCCGACCGCATGCTCTCGGTCAAGGACAGCCTCGACAACGTGCTCGGCATGGCCGATGTCGACGAGGACACGGAACGACAGCTCTCGCTCGTGCAGCGACAGTTCGAGAAATCGTTCACGAGCGGCCAGGTAGAGCGCATCGACGCCGACGGCCAGTTCGACGCCAGCAGGCACAAAATGGTCGAACGCGTCAGCGACGACGGGTACAGCGACGGGGAGATCGTCCGCGAACTGGACGCCGGCTACACCATCGGCGACCGGGTTCTCCGACCGGCCCGCGTCGTCGTCGCGACGGGCGACTCGTCCTGATTACGAGCCAACTTCGGCCGTGTCGCCGCCGTCGTCGGGCGACGTGCCGGTAACGTTCTGTTCGACGGTGAGCGACCCCTCGGCGTCGCCGTCGACGTCTTCGGCGGTGACGTGGAGGATGCCGTCGTCGTCGACCCGGAAGGTCACCTCGATCGTCGGGTTGCCGGCCGCCGCTTTCGGAATGCCGGTGAGTTTGAACTCGTCGAGTTTCTCGTTCTCGCGGGCCTGGTCGTGTTCGCCCTGGTAGACGTCGATCGCCATGATCGTCTGGTCGTCTTTCGTCGTGGTGTAGTACTTCGTGCCGGTGGCTTCCGTGATCGGCGTCCCTTTCTCGATGAGGACGTTGAAACTCCCGTCTTTGACCCGCGTCCCCAGCGAACGCGTGACGATGCTCTTGACCGTGATCTCGCCGCGCTCTTCGACCTTCTCGCCGTGCTCGTCGCCGGTGTGGGCCGCGTCGAGGTGGTCCTGGAACCCGTCGCGGGTGTCGAAGGTCTCGCCGCAGGTGCAGGCGTACTGCTCTTCGACCGCGCCGCTCTTGGCGGCGTACAGCGCCGCGCCCTTGGCGACGATCTTGTCCGGCTCGAAAGTGAGTTCCGGATCGGCCCCGGTGTACTCGGCCACACGGTCCTGAATCGCGGGCATCCGCGTCGAGCCGCCCACGAGCAGGACGGTGTCGATGTCGCGGGTCGTCCGGTCGGCGTCGTCGAGGGCCTGTTCCAGCGGCGCGAGCGCCTGCTCGCGGAGGTCGTCGGTGATGGACTCGAAAGTGTCGCGAGTCAGCGTCTCGTCGAGTTCGACGATCTCGCCGTCGAGCTGGCCGAGCAGCGGTTCGATGAGTTCGGTCTCCTCGCCGGTCGAGAGGTCGATCTTCGCGTCCTCGGCGATCGCCCGGAGGTTCGCCCTGAGTTCGTCGTCGGCCAGCACGTCGACGCCCTGCTCGCGTTCCAGCGCGGCCGCGACGTGGTCCATGATGGCCTCGTCGAAGTCGGTCCCGCCGAGGTGGTTGTCGCCGCTGGTGGTGAGGATCGTGAACGTGTCGCCGTCGACGTCGAGGACGGAGACGTCGAGCGTCCCGCCGCCGAAGTCGTAGACGACGAGCGTCTCGTCGGCCAGGTCGGCGTCGTAGCCGTGGGCGATGGCCGCGGCGGTCGGCTCGTTCAGGAGCTTGACTTCGCGGAAGCCGGCCAGTTTGGCGGCCCGCCGGGTGGCTTTCTTCTGGTCGGCGGTGAAGTAGGCCGGGACCGTCACCACCGTCTCGGTCACCTGTTCGCCGAGATACGACTCGGCGTCGTCCTTGAGCTTTCGCAGAATCTCGGCGGATATTTCGGCGGGATCGTACGTCTCGCCGTCGATCTCGACGGTGTAGTCCTCGCCGACGTGGCGCTTGATCGTCCGGATCGTCCGGTCGGGATTTGCCGGGGCGCGGTTCTCAGCGCGGCGGCCGACCACGGGGTCGCCGGCGTCGTCGAAGCTGACGACCGACGGCGTGAGCGGCTCGCCCTCGTTGTTCTGTAACATCTGGACGTCGTCGCCCTCGATGAGGGCCATGCCGCTGTTGGTCGTCCCGAGGTCGATTCCCAGGACCTTCTCACTGACCATCTCGGATACATCTGCCTCGCCGCGACATATCACGCTTTCGCCCGGTGCAATCGACGGCGACTACCAGTCACCGTCCCGCGGAGGTGCGCTGTCGCCGTCACGTCCCTCGCTCGACGCGCCGCCGTCGGCCACGGCCGTCTGGGCGTCGCGCGCCTGGATCTCGAACTCGGCGAGCATCTCCTGGAGTTCCCTGGTTCGGGATGCCAGTCCGGCCGCCGATTCCGACACCTGATTGATCGACGCGCTGGCCTCCTCGGAGGTCGCAGCGACCGTCTCGGCCTGCTGGGTCGTCTCCTCGGAGACGCTGGCGATCTCGTCGACCATCTGCACGATCTCCTGTGCCGAGTTCGCCTGCTGGTCGGTGGCGTCGTTGATGCTCTTCAAGCCGCCGTCGACGCTGTCGACCCCGTCGACGATCGCTTCCAGCGATTCGGTCAGCTCCTCGACGGTCTCGGTTCCCTCGGTGATTCTGGACTCGGCCTCGCGGATGTCGTCGGCGCTGTCGAGCGCCCGGTTCTGGACAGTTCCGATGGTCGTTTCGATCTCCTCGACGGCCCGTTGGGTTTCCTCGGAGAGTTCCTTGACCTCGTTTGCCACCACCGCGAACCCGGACCCGGCCTCGCCGGCGCGTGCCGCCTCGATGTTGGCGTTCAGCGCCAGGATCGACGTCTGCTCCGCGATGTCGTGGATCAGGCCGGTCACCTGGCTGATCTCCTCGATCTCGTCGGTGAGCTGTTCGATCGAGTCGACGACGTCGCTCGTCTGGTCCTCGATCGACCGCATCTCTTCGATGGTCTCCTGGGCGGTTTCGCGACCCTCCGCACCGAGTTCGGCCACGCGGTCGGACTGGCCGGCCACTTCGTCCGTCGTCGAGGCGACCTCCTCGATGGTCGCCGACAGGTCGTTGACCTCGTCGGCCGTGGCCTGCAGGTCCTCGGTCTGTGACTGCGCGCCCGAGGAGATCTGTTGGATGGACTTGCTGACCTCCTCACTGGCCTCCTTGACGTCGCCGGCACTGTTCTCGACGTCGTGGCTCGAGGTCGCGACGGCGTCGGCAAACTCCTGGACGTCGGCGACTGTCCGTTCCAGGTCGGCGATCATCTCGTTGAACGACGAGGCGATCGACTGCATCGCCCCGCTGTCGGTCTCGGGGTCGAGACGGCGCGTCAGGTCGCCGTCGGCGCAGGCAGCCATCGTCTCGCTGTAGCGTTCGGCCTCGGCTTCGAGTTGCTCGTTGAACCGCTGGGTTTCGAGTTCGCGCTGTTCGGCCTCTTCGCGTGCGCGCTCCGCGTCGGCGCGGGCGTCGTCGGCTTCCGCGAGCGACTCCTTGAGTGAGTCGCGCATGGCGGCGAACTCATCGTACAGCATCCCGACCTCGTCCGTGCGCTCGGTCTTCAGTTCGGTGTCGAGGTTCCCCTTCCCGATCTCGGCGGCGCGCTCCGCGAGTTGGCGGAGCGCCAGCGCCAGGTTCCCACCGATTGTGATGCCGAACACGCCGATGTTCATCGCGATGACGTACAGCAGCGCGACCAGTCCAGCCGTGGCAGTGTTCCGTTCGCTGTAAACCGCCTGGGTCGGTGCGTAACTGACGACCTGCCACTCGCTGTCCGGGACGGCCGCTGCAGTCGCTGCGAATTCGGTCCCGCCCACCATGCCGGTCGTGACGCTCGACCCGTTCGCCACCTGGCTCGTGGCGTTCGCGTCGGTCCCGCGCCCGGCAGTCGATGCGACGACGACCTCACCGTCGGCCACCAGTGCAGTGCGGTAGGTCCTGTCTGCCAGCTTCGTCTGGAGGTACTCCGTCGAAGCCGCGACGACGACCAGGCGTTCGTCGTCGACTGACGTGACGAACGGGACGACCCGTCCGCTGGCTCCGACTGCTTGCTGGGGCTGGCCGACGAGGGTCGCCGTCGCGTCGGTTGGGGCGGTCACGGCCAGTTCCTGGCCGACTGCACTGGACTGTGAACTCGCCTGAACCGCGCCGCTCTCGCGGTCGACGACGTGGACTGCGTGGACGCGATCAGTCCCCGCCGCGGTTTCGAGCCGGTTCGTGATCGCCGCCGTCTCCCCGCTCTGAACGGCACTCGAGGTCGCCACGCCGACGGCGAGGGCGGAGTTGGACTCCGCCCACAGCGCCGTGACGTTGGCGTCGTCGGCCGCGTGTTCGGTAAAGTCCGCGTTCGCCGACGCCTGGAGTTCGCCCGAGACGTTCGCGTGAAAGATAGCGGTGGAGACGAGCGTGACGAGAAGGAGGATGGCGAGCGTCGCCACCATCTTCATGCTGTAACTCGACCTGATCCGATCTGGAACGTAGCTGTTGAGTTTCATTGTGTCACCGATCCACTTCCGTCAGCCGACCAGTGGTAACTGTACTAGGGCGACAGACCACCAGTGGTAAATCATCCGTCCGGATTATTATCTTCGATAACATGTGTGGAGTTGAAGGTGTTCGGCGTCTGTGGTCAGTCGCTCATGCTCGCGTCCGATTCGGGCGGTCGTCGCCCGTCGTCCCGGAGGACGGCGAGCAGCGACGGCCGCTCGTTCGCGAGGTGTTCGATCGCGGTACCGGACCCCAAGAGGATCCCGGCGAATCCGAGTTGGCCGAAGACGTCCAGATACGCGCCCATGTAGATGCCGGTGAACGTCCCGAGCAGTCCCAGCCCCTGTCGAGACGTCAAGCCCACGACCAGATACATGATAAGCAACAGGGCAATCAGATTGCGGAGTTTCCCGAACGCAAGCCGACGCGGACCCGAGACCGCCTGTGATGCGCGCGTGTACGGACGAAACAAGAGCCACAGGATGCCGAGCAGCGAGCCGAGAAACAGCAGTTTCCCGACGCTCTCGGCGGGCGGCGCCATCATCCAGTTGATGAGCGCCCCGAGCGAGAACGTCGAGAGCAAACCCACGCCCACGAGGATGTGCCGGCGCTCGGCGTCCGCCATCATCCCCACGTAGGAGATGATGACCGTGTACGAAAAGAAGTAGACGACGAACCGCGACAGCGGGACCGGCCGGCCACCGGCAGAGTGGAGGCGCAGCAGCTCGTTCGCCATCCCGAAATACCCTATCGCGAGCATCGCAGTCGTGTACGGTGCCACAAGGGCGATCCTGCGCTTGCGGCCCGAGAACTGGCGAGCCCTGACCGCGGTGATGACGGTCGCAACCGTCGCCAGCGCACCGATCAGCGCGTAGAACGTCAGTTCACCGACGATCATAGTACCTCCTGCCCCTCGCTCCCGAGCGACCAGCAGCGACTCGCCCCACTGCACCGACTCGGTGGAGCGGAAGTGTGTCCGAATCGCAACATACTGTTAGAACTGAAATTACACATGATAAAACTGTGTCCCTGCTTCTCATTTGTGATATTGTCTCGTGAGAGCGAGGGTCACGGCCGTGAGACCAGAACTGCGAGCCAGAGCGACACGGTTTTGCCACGGCACGGCAAAGCGAGTGCCAAATGATTAGCAGGCAGTTCCTCCGTGAGAATCCGGACGTCGTCCGGGACGCCTTGGAGACGAAAGGCGTCGACGACGTCGACCTGGACCGGATACTGGAACTCGACGAGGAGTGGCGCGAGCTCAAAGCGGAGGGCGACGACCTCCGGCACGAGCGCAACGAAGTCAGCTCGAAGATCGGCCAGCTCAAACAGGAAGGCGACGAGGAGGCTGCCCAGGAAGCCATCGAGCGCTCACAGGAACTGAAAGACGAGCTCGAAGCCGTCGAGGACCGCGCAGAGGAACTGAAGGCGGAGCTGGAGGAGGCGCTGCTGGAGGTTCCGCAGGTCCCCCACGAGGACGCCCCCGTCGGCGAGGACGAGAGCGACAACGTCGAGGCCTATCGCGAGGGGTTCGACGACATCGACGTCATCGACGACGTGATCCCCCACTACGACCTGGGCGAGGAACTCGGTATTCTGGACTTCGAGCGCGGCGCGAAAGTGACCGGTGGCGGCTTCTACTTCCTGCGGGGCGACGGCGCACGCCTGGAACACGCGCTCATCCAGTTCATGCTCGACGTCCACCGCGAGCAAGGCTACGACGACATCTACCCGCCAGTGCCGGTCAACAGCGCCTCGATGCGCGGCACCGGCCAGTTCCCCAAGTTCGTCGAGGACGCCTATCGGATCGGCGGCCACAACGACGACCCCTACGACGACGACGACCTCTGGCTCTGCCCGACGGCGGAGGTCTCGGTCACGAACATGTACCGCGACGAGATCATGCTGGACGACGACCTCCCGCTGAAACACCAGGCCTACTCGCCGAACTTCCGCCGCGAGGCCGGCGAACACGGGACCGAAACGCGGGGGATCGTCCGCGTTCACCAGTTCAACAAGGTCGAACTCGTCAACTTCGTCCGCCCCGAGGAGAGCTACGACCGCCTCGAAGGACTCCTCGGTGAAGCCGAGGAAGTGCTCAAGCGCCTCGACCTCCCGTACCGCGTCCTGGAGATGTGTACCGGCGACATGGGCTTCACCCAGGCCAAAAAGTACGACATCGAGGTGTGGGCACCCGGCGACGACATGGAAGAGGGGCCCGAAGAGGGCGGGCGCTGGCTGGAGGTCTCCTCGGTGTCGAACTTCGAGGACTTCCAGGCTCGCCGCGCCGGCCTGCGCTACCGCCCGGAGCGACACGAGTCCGCGGAGTACCTCCACACCCTGAACGGCTCGGGTCTGGCCGTGCCCCGCGTGATGGTCGCGATCCTGGAGTACTACCAGAACGAGGACGGCACCGTCACCGTCCCCGAACCGCTCCGCCCGTACATGGGCGGCCAGGAAGTCATCGAGGGTCACGAGCCGGTCGGCGAGAGCGCGCTGGGATCGGGCGAGAGAGACTAGGGCACGGCCCGTCACCCCCACCGCGCCGCCGAGCCTGCCCCAACCGATTTCCTCGCACGCGCCCTACGTTCTGTGTGTCTCAGCTAGCCCAAATTGCCAGCGTTCACTCGCGAGCAACGGCTCCCACCGACCCGGACCGATCGGCACCGAATCAGTCCACCCAGGGTGGACTCCTGCGAAAACTCCTGCTGATACTCGTCCTCGGAATCGTCGTCTACCTCGTCACTCGCCGCGGTGACAGCCGTCGCTGAGAGGGGGACGAAGCGGAACCGACGCGACCGCCCGGTCCCGGTCGACGTTCCTCATCTGGTGTAGGTCCGAATCGCCTCGACGCCGGCGGCGGAGAACGAGAAGACGTCGACGAACCCCACGAGACGGTCGCCCTGTGCATCGAGCAGGCGACCGCGAACCGCGACGTCGCCGGTGTCGGACTCGGCAGTCCGATAGACGGCATCGACGGGATGGCTGGTCTCCGTCATCGGGCGCTCCTCGCGCATGAACTGGACGAACCGGTCGCGGCCCTCGATGGTCTGGTCAGGACGATCGTGGACGAACGCCGGTGCGAGCAGATCGGCGAGTGACTCGTAGTCGTGCTCGTCGAGTGCGTCGTAGTACGCCCGTGCCGTCGCCTCGCGGTCTTCCATACCGTCGCTACGTGACGATGGACCGAGAAACCGACGGTCGCGTCACTCCGTTGGATCGTTCAGGTCGAGTTCGATGTCCTCGTCGTCAGCCGAATCGTCGTCGGACGCAGCGGACTCGTCCGCAGAGCGATCGTCGTCCCCGTCGGGCGCCACGGCGTCGGCCACGTCGGTCGGCTGAGCGCCGTCGCCCGCAGGTGGCTGGCTTTCACCGTCGTCCGTCCCTGGTTCGGAGACGTCGGGAGAACTGACTTCGACATCCTTGACAGCGGCGTCGACGTCGTCGTCGGTCTTCGGATCACCCGTGTCGCCGCCGGGTTCCGACGTCGTCGCGTCCTCGGCGGGGTCGGCCGGGACTTCGAGGTCCGCACTGTCGTCGGCCGCCGTCGCTTCGACCGCGGCGTCGGCGTCCAGGTCGATGTCGTCCGGGTCCGGCGGCTCGCCGATGTCGCGGGCCACCTCCAGCGGTGTCTCGGCGTCCCGGCGGTAGTTGTCGGCCTCCTCGCCGTCGCCGCTGGCGTACTGGTTGGCCGAATCCGCCAGCCACTCGGCGGCCTGCCACAGCGACGTGGCCTTCTCCTGGGCGCGCTCGAACCCCTGTTCCAGCGGGTCGGACTCGGCGAACCTGACCGCGCTCTGGAACTGGTCGGCCGACTCCTGGAACTCCGCCATCGCGCGCTCGAAGTCGCCCTGTGCGATGAGCCAGTCGCGGTCCTCGTAGCTCCCCATCGCGCTCGTAAACGCCCGTCGGCCCTCCATGTAGTGGGCGTGGCCGACCCGATA
>SDGW01001038.1_pt1 | contig 11555 bp, 16 predicted proteins | sample 2873831 | NCBI WGS metagenome assembly SDGW01 (sample SAMN08132700, study PRJNA421101) | hypersaline lake metagenome | isolation source: celular fraction 0.22 microns magnesium sulfate-rich crust from ephemeral... | place: Spain: Penahueca Lagoon, Toledo | collected 2011-07
ATTAATAATCCAATGGCAGCTACAACTCCGGCTATAATACCTATAAGTGGGGCTAATCCTATACTTAATGCTCCTGCAATGGAAACCAGGCTACCAATCGCGGATATAACCACACCTATAACCATAATTAACGGTCCCATAGCTGCTGCTATACCAGCGATAATGAGAACGACTTTCTTCCCTTGTGGGCCTAGATTGTTAAACCAATCGACTAATTCACGGAACTTATTTGTAAGTTGTGTTGCAATAGGCGCTAAGGTTTTCCCTAATTTAGCCATTGATTGTTGGAAGTTTGCTTGGCTTTTACGGGATTCTACAAGCTCTTTATTGTTCTCACGGTATTTTTTATTTACATCGGAAAGACCTGTTTCCGCTAATGTCTGAAGTACATAGTTTTGAGCATTACCGTTTTCTGCTGCTTTCGCTAAACCTTCGTTAAATTTATCTAAATCCATTCCCATACGCTCTAGGATTTCAGCAAATGGCCCGATCGCTTTACCTGTCGCTAATGTTTCTTGCAATCCATCAGCCATACCTTCTATTTTCATGGTGTCAGGGAATTTAACTACCGCACCACTTAACGCATTGACCGCTTGAGTCATACCTTCTTCATCAAATCCAGCAGCCATTAAGTTCGAGAGAGCTTCAACGTTTGCGTTGGCATCCTCATTGACTCCTGATAGTTCAGTAAGACGTTTTTTCATTTTATCTGTGCTTAATTGAGCGTTTTCAGCGTTGGTTTCGAGTCGCGCTAATGTTTCTCGGAATTCCTCTGTACTTTCCGTAACAGCAAACATACCACCAATAATAGGCGCTGTCATAGATCCAGTCATAGTACCGCCTACGTTCTTAGCACTTGAACCGATACCCTTCATCTTACTGCCCGTTTCTTTGGCAGCACGACCGAAATTTTTCATTTTACTTGTGGAGTCTTGGAGTTTCTGTTCAAAGTGGTCGAGTTTGCTCTCCGTTTCAACGATTTCTCTCTGGAAGGCATTATACTGTTGAGCATCAATCTTACCTTCTTTGAATTGCTTATCTACGTCTTTTTTCGCTTCTTGAAGTTGTTCTAATTTATCTGATGTATTTTCAACTTGATCTGCGAGAAGCTTTTGCTTCTGTGCGATAAGATCACTGTTACCAGGATTAAACTTTAATAATTTATCAACGTCTTTAAGTTCCGATTGTAAATCTCGGCTCCGTTTATTGACTCCTTTGAGCGCTTTATCTAATCCTTTGGTTTCACCATCAAGTTCAATCGTAATACCTTTAATTCGTTTGGCCATGACTTCACCTCCTTAGAACGCATCGAAGTCTGACTGTTTGGCTTGTCGTTTTTGTTCTTTGTCTGGATTCTTTTGATCAACGTATTCCTCAATGTAATCCAGGCACATACCTATGGTCATGATCTCTAAATCGTCATAATTAAGACCGCATTCTTTGACCATAAATAAAAAAGAGTCAGTGGTGATTGGATCACCGCCCGACTCTTGATTGTCTATTTTTTTTTAGATTGTAAGGACTGTGTGAGCAAGTCTTGTAATTCAGGCAATATTTCAAACAATGGGAATTCATCGAATGTATCAAGCCATTCTAAAGGTTCTGGAATGGAATTATCCGCTGTTTTAGCCATTACCCAGCAGATATTATAGAACACTTCCATGTCTAAAGTTTTTAGGTCCTCATACGTAGGATCCCCTTTAATACGTGTTAAGCTTTCCATTTTCATGAGGTCTGTGAAATAGTCACTGCCAAACTGCTTTTTATACCGCAAGGGAGTGGATCCTTTTGATTCAAACTTAATTTGCTTACCATCAATCGTTAATGTCTTTTCCAATTAGGTCACCCTCCTATGCAGTTGTGAAGTTCGTTACACTATTTTGTTCTAGGCTATTGCCTGCAAGGTCTTTGACATTCTTGGTAGCAATCGCTGTGTAATCTGTAGCAGCTGCAAGGTCAGAATCAGGTGTGAGTGTAACTTCTGTCTGATCGGAATTAACTGATAACGTACCTGCAACCTCAACACCTGCGTCATCGTTAAGGAAGAAGTTAGCTCCTGTTACATCAGCTTGACGGATCGCTTCAGAGAACGTCCATACAATAGTAGTAGATACTGCTACTGATGTATCGCTATCTGCTGGACTTACTGTTACAGTTGGTGGTGTAGTGTCAGCGTTACGTTCGTAAACCGCATTGTACCAACCATCGTAAACCTCTTGCGATGTATTTACGGTTGTTTTTGTTTTTACCGCTTTATCTGTTTCACGTGGGCTAGAGATAAATGTTAACTCATTCGGGTTAGGTTCTACAGAACTTGTTTTCGTTGAAGAAGAAACAGTTGGACGATTAGCTGTGCAATTATACAGAACATGACGAACAGCTTTCTTATCTCCGTCAAATTCAAACATGATAGCGAAGTTTTTCGGTTTTGCATTCGCTTTCTCGGTTAGTACACCGTCAGTAGCATCTTTTTCTTCACCTAACACCTCTACCGAGAACTGTTCAGGGATGTTCGCTATAGATAAGGTGCCGTCGTACCCTTGGTTGTTTGATGCTGAATAGAAAAGCATATCATCAGCATAAAATTCTGTCATATCCCCACGTGGTTCTAATGATACTTCCACGCCACCAGGAACAGGGAAAGGAGTATCATACGAAATAACCCCATTAGATACAGTCAGAGGTGCTACATGTACATTTTTTAAGCCGAATGTGACTTTGTTATCCATCTATATCACTCCAATTTCATAAATTCTTTGAAATAATTGTTCAGTTTCTATCCATGTTTCGGTTACATCCCAAATAATTTCGTTATCTTTGAATATATCTTCAAGTGTTTTCTCCACTGTCTTATCTTTTATCGTAGTGTATAACTCGACTTGAGCATTATCTATTTTTGCATATACTTCGTTATCTGCATGAAAGTTAGACGAGAAAGCGACTAGATAGGTGATATAAGGGGGACTTTGGGGCTTCTTGAAATGCGAATAAACTACTGGATATCCTGTTGTGTCTAAAATGCTTTTTAATTCATCTAGTGTCACCCTCTAATCACCCTTTCTACTCTTGCTACATATTCATCAATCGCTTCTTGCTCCGCTGGACGAATGTGAGGATCACCTGACACCCGACCACCATTTTGTTTTGCATGGCCATATTCCAGTAAGTGTGTTATTTGATAATTCGTTTTATTGTGAACGACATAAGAGCTTCCGACCTTCTTAGCTCTCCACCCTTTTGCGTATTCGCCTGATAATTTAGGACTACTTACTTTAAGTTTCTTAACAGCAGCCTTAGCCACTTCTTTTTTTGCTGATTCTAGACCTTCAGTTACATCTTCTGTATAGTCAGACAATGCTTTTGCAATCTCTTTTGAAATATCATCCATCAGCAAGCACCTTCTCGCATGTCAGGCGCATCTTTTCACCATTCTTTTGTGTGCGAATAATACGGTACTCTTCACCTTCATGCGTGAGTTTCGTTTCATTCTGATATTCAAAGGAATAAATCTCGAATTGTTTTTCAGCTTTTAAACCTTGAGCAGCTGCATCATAAAATTCAGATGAACTAACACCAAACTCATTTGCAAATATGGTTCGTGGTGTTTCGGTTTCAATCTGGTTACCTAGTGGATCTGTTGTGTACGTTACAGTTAGTAGATCAATAATTTCATTGTATCGCATTGTAATCACCAGCTAAGCTTAAGTGTTGTTTAAGCATTTCATATGATCGTTGAAAGCGTTCAGCATCTGGATTGTCGTAACCAAATTGCGCTTTGCAATAGGTTGTGATTGCACGTTTAATAAGAGCGTCTTGTTCATCGTTCGTTTTGGTAGAAGAAACGCCCGACTGTTGTAAATCCAGTCGAGCGCCATCTATTAAGTCTTGTACTTCTGTATCAAAGGCTGTGTTAGAAGCACTAATACGAAGTGCTTTTTTTACATCTTCTAGCATTATTCCTCAGCCTTTTCTAACTCTTCTTGAGCCTTTAATGCTTCTTCTTTCCCTTGAACCTTTTCACCATTTGAAAGTAAAAAGTTTGGGCCTCCAGCATGTTTAGGGAACTCTGATTTTTCCCCTTCTTCATTTTCCTGTTGAGAAGGTGGTTTTTCTCCTGAATTATCCTCTTCGTTCACTTGTGGAGGTTGATCATCTACTGGATTATCTTCTTCATTCTCTTCCTGAGAACGCTGATAATCTTGCTTTCCTTCCAAGAAACCTTTTTCAACTAAAAAAGCGACTCTCTCGTCATCTTCATGACTATAAGAATCGCCTTCGTTATATGAATTGTTGCTTACTTTATCAATAAAAGGTCGAATAACTTTATAATTCATCTAATCCCTCCTTATACTGTTGGAGCTTTCTTCACTCGTAGGAAACCGTTTTGTGCCACAACGTTTCCTCCAGCAAATACCGAACCACGGTGTGCAATCATACCTTCTTTAAACTTCACATCGTCAGAACGCTTTACGTCTGTTTTAGAGAATACAGCCATTTCATAGTTAGAAAGTGGACCATATGCCATCAGGTAAGCACCATCAGCAGCAGTCGCTAACGTTCCTGCAGAACTATTAATGATGTACTGAACACCGTTAATTGTTCCAGTGTTACCGTTGTTTACAACGTCATAGTATTTACGTCCGTTACCATCCTTAACTTGGGCGAATGCACGTAGATCCGCTTTAGAGAGGATTAGTACAGCTTCGTCTTCTACATCTTCATCTCCACCGTAAGAGTAGATAATATTGTCAAGCGTATCAGAATCAATAGCAGAAATTTCAATATCGGTTGCAGGGTTAATTGCAGCTGCATTAGAAGAGAAAATCCCTGTGAATTCACCAGCATTTCCGGAACCAACAAGAATCTCTTTTGTAATCTTCTTGCGTAGTGCCTTACGTACACCTTGAATTGTACGCTGTGCGTAGTTAGCGCGTGGCAGTTTTAATACTTCCTCTGTGATCTCGTTATAAGCAGTTACTTTAGTTTTATTAATTGTTGCATAACCAAACTCTTGCGTAACATCAAAGTACGGATCACCCTCAACAGTGTAGTTACCTTCACCATGAGATACTTCGTAAGGTGCTTCATAAGATTCTCCGCCGTCTAGAGGTACCATGTTTACACGATCAACAAGAGTAGATACTTGGTTGAATGTATTTTTGATTGAAGATTTGTCATGGTCAGGTGTCACTAAGTCGCCGCTTGATACGGTAACAGCACGTTTATCATACAGATCTTCACCACGTTCTTCCCAATTAATCTCTTCTGCATTTTCACGCTGTTCTTCTTGACCAGAGTTGAATGTTTCAATGTGGCGAGCTTCCGCATTACCATTGTTCAAATCTTCAGTTTCTTGACGAAGGCGATCTCGTGTTTCAAGTTCCTTCTTTTCTTCCTTCAATTCTCGTACCTCTTGTTCTAAATCTTCATAAGATGTATTACCTCTTTTTTCAGCATCATCAAGCATGGAACGGATTTCTTCTAAACGTTCATTGATTTCTTGTAATCGATTCATATATGAACTCCTCCTACAGATTTATTAAAGCTTTAATTTTTGCTTTTTGTTCTTTTTCTTGATTTCTCATTTCCTCTACTCTTTCTTTTAAAGGATCATAACCCCTAGCGCTTACCTCTGAGTCAGGATAAGCTGGGAAAGCTACAGCGCTAACTTCCAACAGCTTTGCTTTTTTGATAGTTCGTAAAACCATGTCATCATCTGGTTCTTGAACTTCATCATCCTCTACTTTAAAACCAAAACTAACTCCATCTACATCACCACGTTTGATTGTTTTATAGGTGTCATCACCTAAAGTGGTATCAGGTAAATCAAGTTCAAACCTCAATCCTACTTCATCCTCATGTAAACGCAGCGTATTATTCTTAGTACGACCTAATACCTTGGATGTGTCGTGAGACCATAGAAAACGTTGGTCATCATTATTTAGTGATTCCACAAAAGCTCCCTTTTTGAATTGCTCACGAAACTTAAAGAAAAAGCCTAGCACATGAGAACGCTTTTCCCATTTAACTGCATAACCACTAACTGTGCGATTCCCTTCTTCATCTTCTCTTATTTCAATCTTCTCAGTTGTCAGTTCCCTCAGTTCCGTTTTGTCCTTGTTTTCCATTATTCTCACCCCCTTTGACTTCTGCCATATCAAGGCGACGTACAGGTTCATCTCCACCCTTGATAGGAGGAAGATTTAAAATCCTACGCCACTCATTTGGAGTCATGGAACCACGATCAACCATGCGTTCTAAACCTAACTTCGTATTCATCGAAGCATACTGAAGACTTGAAGATTCAAAGATAACCCTGTTACCTCTTAACCTCATTCTCTTTGAAAATATCTTTCTTGTGTATTCTCCAGACAACTGCATAGCTATTGGTTCAATAACCGATTCATAATAAGCGTTCCATTGATCTTCGTCGTATTTACTTTGAACAATATCTTCATTGGTATTAAAGAAATTATAGATTCGATTGGTAGTGTTCCTGGTTTGCTTATCATCAGGTACATAACTTTCCGGCTTAACTCGTTCCAGTTCGTAGCGTGGATCAGAAGGAACAGCTCCCCCTTTACTTTCCACATTAAGATAATCGTTTGTGAATTCTTCTATTTGCATTCGTTTATCATCAGGTTTCAACACGCTGTTAAACTTCATAATCCACTTAATTACCGCGCTATTCTTAATGGCCTTCATCATGCCCTGGTCAATTGTTGTTACAACTTCCATTAAGTCCGCTAATGCAGGTTGTGGACTATCCCCGAATAAGTTATTTTCATTGAAGTCTTGTCGAAGGTGAATAACATCGACATAAGGAACAACCATTTCAGAACCATCAGCAAAATGGAACTTTAAATACATATCTCCTAATGGTCCTTCTAACATATCTACACTTACCGCTGGAACTGGATAAATTTCTTTCGGTTGATAAGTTTCGTTATCACGTTTAATAATAGCGAACGCATTGTTATTAAGCTCTAATTGCGTTGCCATTTTTTCTTGCAACAATTGTCCACTCATTAAAGGGTTCGGATCCTCTAATAGCATTTGCAATTGTTTATCAGGATTTGTCTGTAACCCTTTTGAGCTATCCCGAACATGCTGAGCTACTAACTTACCAATAGCTCTTACTTTAGGTTTGATACAAGCACGAACAATATCGCTCTTGTAAATGCTCCCATTCCACGAATAGAAACCATCGCCCATGTCGTTAATGAGCTTAAATTTAGTCGTTGTTTGTGGTTCGTTTAATTTCTTCCCAAACATCCAATCGAAAACCCCTATGATCATCACCCCCTTAGATCATGTTCTTGTAATCTTGGTATCTGTCCTGTAAAACTACATAAGCGTTCAGCATAGCAGCAGTACCATCAATTCGTTTCTTTTGTTGTTTTCCTTTGGAAGGTTGAATGTTTTCGTTCTTATCCACTTCAACGCTTGTATTTGATAAACACCATTTTGTGATTTGATTATTACCGTAGTTAATCCGTTTACTTTCTAAGTCTGCTCCCATTGATTTCATAGGACCTGACAATGTCTTTTTACCTTGGATAACAGGAATCATGGCATCCTTGCCGAATTGCATTTGCATATCCTCTACAAAATATTGAGCTGACCAATTATCATAACCGATCCAAGGGAGATAAAGATCATATTCATCTCTTAACTCCAGGAACCAATCAACTACAAATTTGTAATGTACTTTATTACCTGGTGTAGTTCTTAAGTAACCTTGCTCTTTCCATATGTCATAGGGAACACTATCTTCTGCTGCTCTTTTCTCGAGCAAGTCCTCTGGTAACCAATACATATGTTTGTAATAAATATTGTCATCGTCAGGCACTTGGAATAAAGCACACGCTGACGTTAAGTCGGTAGTTGCTGATAAGTCAACGCCACCTATACCGTAATTAGGTTTCAACTTTTTAATATCGAATGTCGCTGTGTTATCTAGTTGTTCAAATGTTAACCATGCTTCGCTAGAAGTTTCGCGAACATTAAAATCCTTTGTCAGTAAGTTTTTCACCAACAAAGGATTCGCTTTTGCTTTATTCACTTTTCGTTCGAGCTCTGATTTGTTTTTAATGGTTCCTAAGCCTGGGTTTGCTTTCGCCCAGCATTCAGGATCAGTCCATTCTTCACGTTTATCTAATTCATAAATGATAGGTAGTACATGTTCATCTTTATATCCATTTGGATCACTGTATCCATTAATTATACGTTCAGCTTCATCATACTTAATGTCAAATATTCCTTCACGAACCATACCTGCAGTCGTAGTTATTAGAGATATTGGTTGTTTTCTTGCGCTCATTCCATCGACAATTACATCATAAAGATTCTTATCTTCAATTGCGTGCAATTCATCAATAAGTGAACAATGAAGGTTTAAGCCATCTAATGTATTAGAATCGCTAGACAACGGACGGAAAGAACCGTCATTAAAATCAGTTAGCAATTCAGCTACTAAGGATCGCGTTCTTTTGCGTAACTCCGGGGATTTCTTAATCATTCTTTTTGCTTCTAACCAGATGATCTTGGACTGATCTTTTTTGGTTGCAGCACTAACTACTTCTGGACCCAATTCACCATCAGCCGTTAACATGTATAACCCAACAGCCGAACCCCATGCTGATTTACCGTTTTTACGTGCAACGATAAGAATGAATTCTCTAAACTTCCTGGTCTCTTCGGTTTTATGAATGAAACCAAACAACGCAGCAGTACCAGCTTTTTGCCATAACTCTAAAATGAAGGGTTGTCCACCCATTTCCCCCTTAGAGTGTCTACAAAAATTTTCGATGAATTCGATTGCGTGATTAGCACGTGTTGGATTGTACTCATAAACAGAATCCTCATTGTGAATATCATCAATTAGCTTTTTGTAAACGCGCCTTACCTTATCGCTTACAACTTCTTCGCCGCTTTCGATTTTATTCCAGTATTCAATTATGGGGTTATAGGTTAACGGATACTGTCTCATCGTTTCGCCACGAATCTATCAAATCCGTCATCATCTGGTTTCGGCTGATCTTTAGGTAACAAGCTGAATATTTCCTTGCTGACTGTTGCGTATCTCTGGATCATAGTGTTGTAAGTTTTAACAGTAGGACTTTCACGCAATATGGTGTAATCGCCCTGATCCATTTCATCTACAGCACCATTAACAATGATGTCATCTTTTAATTCCTTCAAGGTCACTCTCATGAATGCTGCTTCATGCATTAACCCTTCAGCAGTATCCAATCGATTTTTCTCAAGGTCGAATTTCTTCAACGTTCTTCGAAGCCTGTTGAACTCTTTTTTTATTTCCTTTTCTTTGAGCTCCTTTTCAGAGAGCTGTTCATCTTTACTCAAATTATCACCTTCTTTGAGGGGGAGGGGGTTATGCGAAAATGACCTGTGTATTACACGAAGCTCCCCCCTCGGTCCCTAAACGGTAGGGTATTTAATTATTTTAAGGGGGGGACTGCGCTTTTCTTTCGTAATGTTTCTTGCATTTCTTTAGCTGTTATTGTTTCTTGCTTTTCGCATCCTCTAATATTTTTAATTACTGTCCGATCATTCTTGTCATAAAAATCTAATGTGAAGTTATGAACTCCTTGCTTAACATGTTCTGTTTTAGTAAGCCATTCATAATTAATATGATGTCTGCCTTCTAAAGATTTACCTTTGTACATTACTCTAGGAACACTATCCATATCATCCACTTCAATGACCAATAAAGGTTGATTCTTTTTATTTTTATTTAATAAATTCCTGATTTTTGATAACACCTTGGCTACCTCCTCACTAAATTACCTGTAGCATCAAACATCACATCATCACGTATTGGATCATGCTTACCGAATGTCTTTCTGTTGTGACATGGTGTGCAAAGATATTGTAGATTCTCATGGTTCAATGTAATATCTGGATCACCTATATTCTCAGGTGTGATCTCTTCAATGTGGTCAACAATGTAACCAGGCTTACTACAATGTTCACACAACCCATGTACTTTCTTGATATATGACTGTCTGCATTTCTTCCAGGCAGTAGATTTGTAGAAGCTCTTTGCATATTCCTTAGCCATGCGATCACTCCATATCTCCTAACAAAGCATCCATGCGCTATATCCGTCTTACTAGATGCCCTGTAAGCAAATATGAATAAAAGGCACCCAGTTGAACGAGCGCCTTTTGGTATTGAATCACTCGTAAATTACGATTTTCGCTTTACCTTTATGATGGAAGTTGTATGTTCCACTAATTGAACTACTTTGTACTTTTAAGCTCACCATACCGCCATCAAATACATCATATTCCTCTTTTACTTTCCCGTAATTCAGTTCAGTTTTAATAGACTCGATCAGTTCGCCTATTTCCTTATGACATTGAAACCCCTGATCATTCAAGTGTCGTAATTCCCTCAACATCTCCAACTTCTTCAAATAACTATCCATCTTCATCATCCTCCTCTAAATATTTAATCCTCTTCACTATATAGGTGGCAACTCCCCTATAAAATTCCCTTCAATACATAATGTGTAGTATAAACCCAAACGCATAATCCCTTGTGGCTCTAAGTCGCATAAACTTTTTAAAAAATAATTCCACACTTCAAAACTTATAAGGAATTGTATAGTAAATTAGATCTTTAACTTCAATAATGCATCGTCTAAGATGTCTTGGTTAATGCCGATATACCTTAACGTGATCTCTTGGCTCGAGTGGTTGAATAGCTTCTGGAGTAATGCTACATCCTTAGTTTGCTTGTAGTAATGATACCCCATCGTTTTCCTCATCGTATGCGTTCCAATGTCTTTAAGATTGAATTCATGTGCTGCCTTTCTCAATATCTTATATGCAGCTGATCGACTAATAGGTTTGTTGTGCCCCTTTTGGCTTTTAAAGATATAATGGTGATCTGCTTTTTCCTCAACGTAAGAACGTAATTCCCTCCCTAATTGCGGAGACATTCTAACCTTTCTCTCTTTTCTTGTCTTTTGTTCAGTTAGCTTAATATGTGTACCTCGAACATCTCCAGCTTTCAGGCTTAATATATCCCCGATTCTTAACCCTGTACTAATGCCTAAATAAAACATGAGATAGTCACGTTCATTTCGATCACGCAGGTACTTCTTAATCTTCTCAATCTTTTCAACCTCCCGGATCGGCTCAACTGTGTTCATTAGCATTTGCCCCCTCTCTCCATAGAGCAACTTTCTTTTTGGCATTCGCTATTTGATTTTCAACTGTTTTATTGGATATGGATAATTCATATGCTATCTCGTCTATAGAATAAAGGCCTACAACACTGAGCTCATATACTTCTTTTTCTCTAACAGACAGTTCACACAATGCGTCCTTGATGAGGTTGTCATGATCTTCAACTACAACCCCTTCATCTTCTGGCAATCTCTGAAACTGTTGCATTTTAGATACTCTATACTGATCTACCTCTTCTGGATCCCACGTAAAAGTTCTTTGTTCGTATCCTTTTCGTTCTGCTCCTCTTCTGTTTCCAGGACGACGACCTGATCTTAACCAATCAAGCACATAATT
>SDGW01001039.1_pt1 | contig 11546 bp, 12 predicted proteins | sample 2873831 | NCBI WGS metagenome assembly SDGW01 (sample SAMN08132700, study PRJNA421101) | hypersaline lake metagenome | isolation source: celular fraction 0.22 microns magnesium sulfate-rich crust from ephemeral... | place: Spain: Penahueca Lagoon, Toledo | collected 2011-07
TGACAGTGGCGGCGACACCGGGACGCTGTACGCCCACCAGTTACTCATCTCGACCCTCTTTGCCGTCGGTGGGATGTTGCTCTGTATCGCCGCGATACTGATGCACGTGCTGAACGTCCACCCGACGATGAAGCGGCTCACGACGCAAGCTGACGAGTAGGCAGCTGCCGGGACTGAACCGGGCTCTCGGTGGCCGCCGTCACGCCACGACAGGCGGTTCAGCTACTCGATGCCCTCCTCGTCGCAGAACTGCAGGAAGGTATCCAGACAATGCGTCTGGCCGGCCAGCGTCGCCCTACACTGTCGGGCCCTGCTGGTCGAGGAGATCGCAATGATGCTGTGGGCACATCACCCGCTACGGGTCCGCCAGCTTCTCGCTCAGAGACTCACTCATCGCCGGCCTCCGAAATCTTCCGGCAGTACTCGGCCGCCGCGTCCGCCGCGGTCTCGCCGTGGCCCTGGACAGACACGCCCTGCGTCGCCAGCCAGCGGCCGTCGTCGAGCTCGTCGAGGACGATAGTCGCCCAGCCGTTCGGACTGCTGTGCAGTTCGTCGTGAACGTCCCTGTCGTCGTAGGTCGCACCCATGCGAGGCTCTGTGTCACGGTTGCTAAAGGGGGCGAGCCGTGGGTGTAGAGCGGAAGTGAAAGTGGAATCGGCGTATGTCGCAACGTTGAACCTGCTCGCGTGAGGCTGGCGATACTAACGCTATAGGAAACACTCCGATGTCGGATTTAGGGTTTGAGTGGGTAGAATGGCCGTACGCCCGTATCCGGAGAGAAATCGATACCGAGCGTGGGCGGGTAACCCGGTTCGTCTTCCAGCTGGAATACAATATGCAGGCGACCCAGGACGGCCTTCCACCGCACGACTGGCGTGAAGTCGCCCGCTTCGACCACAATGTCGACGGCGAGCATAACGTCGAGGTCGAAGGGCTCCATCTCGATCTCTACCGCGACGGGGAGAAGTATGAGAAACTGTGGGGCTTCCCCGGATGACGGCGAACGAAGCGCCCGAGTTCTGTCAGCAGTTCCTCTGAGAGCGCGCTGACGAGCTACTGGATGAGTTCGAAGCGTGGCACGACGTAGGCGGAGAATGGCGGTAACTCCTCTTCGACGCGTTCCCGTTCGAGTTCGTCGAGTTCCGGGATGTCGCCGTGGTACTCGAATTCCTCGACTGGCTTGCCTGTGAGTTCCGACAGGCGTTCGGCGGCCGACTGCGATCCCGGCTCACCGTCGTGTTCGAGGCTCATACAATTCATACGTATACCCGCCGACTTATTCCTGTTGGGTTAGGGCCGATACGGCTATATTTCGACGTTAATGGGCTCCTCAACCGCGATTCCGTATGTACCTGGTACCCACACCGTCTCAGCTATCTCCCGCTTCTGCTGAATGGTCAGGTCCTCTCGCTCCAGCACTTCCCGGATTCGCTCGTCGATTCGCCAGGAGAACTCGGCGGCCTGCTCGATGGTGTCGGTTCGGTAGCCAGGACGACCGCGACAACGCAAACTGACACGAACTTGGTTCGCCTGCACAACGCGCGGTTTAGAGGCTCCCGACGAACTTCTCCAGCGTGCGCATCCCGACGATGACCAGAAAGAGGATTGTCCCGACCGCGAGCGGCCAGCGCAGCCACGAGCGCCAGGCGGGTCGCTCGCGGAGGGGCACCGTCAGCGCCGTCACCAGCGCGAACCCGAGAAACGACACGACGAAGACGGTTTCGAGCGACAGCGAGCCCACCGCCGCCAGCAGGACGATACCGGCCACTGTCCATCCCGCCTGCGCGTAGATGAACTGCCGTTGGCTCGCTGTGACCATCAGCCCGACGTACGTCGGTGGCCACCATAGTTCCGTTGGGTACCGACTGCATCTACCAAGCCACCGGCTTCAAGCCAGTTGGGGCCGTTCAGACCACAGAGATGTTGCCCTGGACCCACGCCGCATTCGGCTACGCCGTCCTCCTGGTCGTGGCCGGCGGCCTCGTCGCGCTCGACCGTCGGGGCCCCCTCTCCCGGGCGGAGTTGCTGGCCGTGGTGGCCGGGACCCAGCTCCCCGACCTCGTCGACAAACCCCTGGCGTGGCAGTTCGCGGTGTTGCCCTCCGGCCGCTCGCTCGCCCACTCGCTGCTGGTCGCCGTCCCGCTCTGTCTGGCCGTGGTGGCGGTCGCCTGGTACCGCAGCCACCCCGAGGTCGGCCTCGCCTTTGCCGTCGGCTACGCGACCCACCTCTTCGGTGACGTCTACGTCGCCCTCTACTACTGGCGCGTCGAGGAGTTCACGTTCCTGCTGTGGCCGGTCCTGGCGCCCTACCCGTACGACGAGTTCGTCAGCTACGGGGCCCTCGTTGCCGGCATCGAGGTGACGACGCCGCTACTTGCCGCGCTCGGCCTCGCCGTCCTCGGCGGGCTCGTCTTCCTCGCGCACTTCCTCCGGGCGCCCTGGTGGGTGTCCCCGCGGTGACGGGCCCCCACTCGACGCTGCCTGCCAGGTTAGTCCCATCTGGGGCCGACTGCAACACTTTTGCTATCCCAACATAAAGAGAGAGCAACGTGGTCTCTCTCTCGAAGCTCCGTCGCAGCCTCTACCCGCCGGTCGCCGTCGCGGTGGTGGCGGCGGTCGGCCTGGTCTCGGTGGGGGTTCTGGGACTGGTGCCACGGCCCACGCTGCTCCGTGCCGGGTTCACCGTCTTCGGCGCGCTCGTCGCCCTGGGCCTTTTCGCGGCGTCGCGTGACGGCTCGACTTCCCGGGCCAGCCCGGTCCCGCCGGGGCACGCGACGAAAGCGGTCGTGGCCCTCTCGGCGTGTGCCGTCCTCGTCACGGCCGCGCTGGGGTCCCGGCTGCTCCCGTTCGCGCTCGTGCTCCCGCTCGGATTCGCCCTGGTCGCGCTCCAGCTCCGGGGTGACCCCTCGGTCCCGGCGGTCCTGACACAGCTCTGTGCGCTCTTTCTCGCGCCGCGGCTGGGCAAGTACCTCACGACGGGCTTCTACTACGGCGGCACCGACACCTTCGCCCACGTCGCCGCCGTCGACCTGCTCCTCGAAGCCCGATACACACCGGTGATTCCCCACGGGTACGACCTCTACCCGGTCTTTCACTTCCTCGTCGGTGCGGTCACGCACGCTACTGGACTGCCGGCCTACGACGCGCTCGTGCTCTCCGGCATCGCGCTGTTTACCCTTCTGGTGCCGCTGGCCTACCTCTTCGGAACCGCCGTCTTCGGGGACCGCCGGATGGGCCTGCTGACGGCGCTTGCCGTGACCGTCCTCGAGTTTTTCGCCTACCACGCGGTGTACTTCTACCCGCAGGCGCTGGCCGTCCTGCTCATCCTCGTCGCGATGTACGCCAACCGGCGACTGGTCGACGCCCGCACCGAGGGGCCCTACCGCCACCACTCCGCGTTCGTCCTGTTGCTGGTGGCGACGATGGTCGTCACGCACCACCTCACGTATCTGCTGTTCGCTGCGGTTGTGGCCGCGGCCCTCCCCGTGGCCCTCGTCCGCGCTCGGCTGTTCCAGGACGGGGCCGTGGGGCGGATTCTCAGCTACCGCTACCTCTTCCCAGGGTTCGTCGGCGGCCTCTTCCTGCTTGCCTACTGGGCGTACTCGCCGAGTCTCATCCTCGTCGGCATCTTCGAACTGACGCTTGGCCTCCTGTTCGACGTGGTGGGAGTGCCGACGGCCCAGCTGTTTACCTACGGCGTGACGCTGCCCACCGACACGCTCGCCCGCGCGGTCGCGTGGCTGCTCACGCCGACGGGGCTGTACGCCACCGGGCTCGGCGCGGTACTGCTGCTCGCCGGCTACGAACTGCTCGCCGACTACGCGGGCTACCGACGGGGTTTTACGCTCACCGTCACCGGGCTCGGGCTGGCCGCGCTCTTGCTCCCGCTGCCGATACCGATTCCGCAGATAGAGCGGCTGAAGTTCACCGTCTCCGTGCTCGCACTCCTGCCGATGGCCGTCGGGCTGCGCCGCGTGCTCGCCGTCGACTCGCGGTACGCGGTCGCGTCGCTGCTGGTGCTTGCTACCCTCGGCGGTGCGACGGCCTTCACCGTTCTCGCGGCCGACGACGCGAGCCGGGTGTACATCGACGAGCGCCGCGAACAGGTGTCGCTGTCCGACACCGAGTACCGCTCGGTTGGGACGGCCTCAGCGTTCCTCCGGAGCCGGGGCGACGGGCCCGCCGCGACCGACCGCGTCACCAACCGGGCGTTCGAGACCACGGGGTACAACGCGACGCGACCGTTGCGCGCGACGGGTGGCGGGCTGGGGACCGACGCGACGTACCTCGTGGCCCGCGAGCGCTGGACCGACCACGTCGTCGCCCTCGGGCGGGGACTGCGAACCGGCGACCTGAACAGCTTCGCAGTGGGGCAGCGCCGCTTCGAGGCGGCCGCCGCGATGCAGGACCAGGTGTACACGACCGACTCGGTGCGCGTCTATCGGAGCGAGGACGGCTTCGACGGGCTCTACGGCGAGCCGGGGAGCGCGCGAACGAGCAGCGACCGGAGCAGGAACGCCACCGAGTAGGGGTGCGGTGAGATGCGGACCGCCCGCCCCAGATAGGTGACTGCGCGGTCGTACTCGCCGGCCTCGTGGCAGGCCACCCCCAGGTCGGTGTAGAGCTGATTGTAGTAGATGGGCAGGTACGGCTGGGCCGCCGGCACCCGCTGGCTGACGAGGTGGCCGAAGCGTTTGGCGTGCTCGCGGTACTCGTCGACGGCCATCCCGGCGGCCATCATACTGGTCTCGTGGTGGCGCCGGGTGAAGAGGTCCGGACAGCAACAGATGCCCGCCGCCGTCGCGGCCTCCATGACGTACAGCAGGTCCTCACCCCGCTGGAGTCCCGTCTCGAAGCGACAGCCCACCTGCTCGGTGTCGACGAGGATGGCAGACGTGACCTCCGAGAAGTCGCCGACGAACACGTCGTAGACGAAGTCGTCCAGCGTGGTGGGCTCGCCCTGCAGACAGAGCCCGGCACCGGTCTCGGCCATCCGTTCGAGCTGGCGCTCGAGTTTGTCCGGTTCCCAGAGGTCGTCGGCGTCGAGAAAGGCGACGTAGCGGGTGTCGGCTCGCTCGAGCCCGGCGTTGCGGGCGTCGGCCGGTCCCGTCTCGACGTCGTCGACGACGACCAGCTCGGTCGGGACGGTCTGGGCCGCGACCGTCGCTTTCGCCTCCTCGAGCATCGACTCGGGGGTGTACCTCGGGCTGTAGGGGACGACCACGGAGACTGCCTCGCTCACCATTCGGCCATCACCTCGCGGTGTATCTCGTTGAGCCGCTCGGCGTGGCGCTGCCACGTCCACTCCTGGTCGAGGAGCCGTTGCCGGCCGGCCGCCCCCATCGCCCGCAGCCGGTCGGGGTCGTCGAGTAGCTCGTCGAGCACCTGCGAGAGCCGGTCGGGGTCGTGTGGCGGGACGAGGACGCCGGTCTCGCCGTCGACGACCATCTCCGGGATGCCGCCGACGTTCGACGCCACGACGGGCGTCGCGGCGGCCATCGCCTCGTAGATGACTGTTGGACGCCCCTCCTGCCAGCTCGGGTGGACGAGCACGTCGGCGGCGATTTCCCAGCGCCGAAGCGCCACGGGGTCCAGCCGCCAGAACGAGCGGGCGGCGTGGGGGAACTCGCCGAGCTGGTCCAGTAGCCACCACCGGAGGCCACCCTCGTGGCCCACGGTGACGAGCAACACGTCCTCGCGGTCCAAGGCCCCGACGGCGTCGACCAGCTCCCTGACGCCTTTCTCCCTGGTGTAGGCCCCGACCGACAGCACCACCTTCGTGTCGGGGCCGATACCGAGTTCGTCGCGTATCTGGGCCCGCCGGTCGGTGGGGAACTTCGTCGGGTCCTCGCCGATGGGGACCGTCACGACCTTCTCGTCGTCGGCGAACCGACGGGCGACCCCGCCCAGTTCGTCGCTGACGACGAGGATGCGCGAGGCGTACTCGACGGTCTCGCGCAGCCGCCGTTTCGCGCCGTCGGTGAAGGAGTCGTAGTTGTGGAGGTCGACCGCGTGGCTGTTGACCACCAGCGGGACGTCGTGGCGGCGACAGTACTTCAGCATCCCGTAGCCGTCGAGGTAGATGTCAGAGACGTGGACGACGTCGTGGGGCGTCGCGAAGGTGTCCTCGACGTAGCGGGTGACTCGCTTCTGCAGGGAGTCCCCCGAGCGGTGGTAGAAGCGCCCCTTGGGGACCCAGTAGACGAACCGGGGGTAGTGGGCGACGTAGGTGCCCCATCGCTCGGTCTTCGGGACGCGTGCATACTCCGAGTACGGTCCGACCGGCGGCGCGAAGGGGGTCGGAACCACGAGGTCCAGCGCCGCCGCGGTGCGGTTGAGGGCGTCGAACGAGCGGTGGTTGAACGGTGACCGCACCGGCAGCGCGTGGCTCTGATGATGGATACAGCAGCCCAACACTCGGTAGGACTCGTCCCCGACGCCGCCGTAGCCCGGTCCGCTCATGGCTCGCCCCCGCTGGCCCGTACCTGCAGGCCCAGCACCGCCCAGAAGGCCAGTCGGGCGAGGTTCTTCGGCCGGAGGACGGTCCCGGCGTCGAGATACGCGCTGGCCGCCGAAAACCGCCCCTCGGCGAGGAAGTGGCCGACCAGTCCCATCCGGTGGACGCGCCGGACGGGGACGCCGCGCGCTTCGAGGTCGGCCACGAGGTCGGCGTTGCGCTCCAGGTAGCGACGGTCGTTGGCCACGTAGGCCTCGGCCGGGGCGTCCCCGGTGAAGTGGGTCAGCGCGAGCGGTTCGTCCACGTAGGCGAGTTTCCCGACCGCGAGCACGCGCAGGACGAGGTCCCAGTCCTCGTAGATGGACAGACCCTCGTCGAAGCCGCCGGTCCGGTCGAGCACGGCTCGCTCGACCAGCAGCGTCGACCCCGGTCCCATGAACACCTGCATCGAGAGCAGCGACTCGGCCAGTTCGCGGCCGCCCTCCCGGGGCGCCCCGGAGCGAAACAGCGTCTCCGAGACGACGCTGGCGACCCGTCCCAGCCGTGACAGCCCCGCCGTGGCCACGTCGCAATAGGCCCCGACCCAGTCGTCGCCGCGCTCGGAAAGCGCCGCGAGTTGCCGTTCCAGCTTCCGGGGGAGCCACTCGTCGTCGGAGTCGAGGAAGGCGACGTACTCGCCGCGGGCGGCCCCGACGCCCGTGTTGCGGGCGGCACTGACCCCGCGATTCCGCTCGTGTGCGAGATACCGCACGCGGTCGTCGTCGTACCCCTCGACGACGCTACGGGTGTCGTCCTCGCTCCCGTCGTCGACGACGACGACCTCGATGTCGGCGACGGTCTGGGCCAGCGCACTGTCGATGGCCCGGCCCACGACGTCGGCGCGCTCGTAGGCCGGGACCACGACGCTCACACGCGGGCTAGACACGCATGACCTCCCGGTGAATCTCGGTCAGTCGCTGTGCGTGTCGCGTCCAGGTCCACTCGTTGTCGAGCAGCCGCTGGTGACCCGCTGCGCCCAACGTTTGCAGGCGCTCGGGGTCGGAAAGCAGGTAGTCCAGGCTCCCAGCCAGCCTCTCGGCGTCGTGGGGCGGAACGAGGACGCCGGTCTCGCCGTCGACGACCATCTCCGGGATGCCACCGACGTTCGACGCGAGCACGGGCGTCTTCGCCGCCATCGCCTCGTAGATGACCGTGGGTCGGGCCTCGAAGTGGCTGGGCAGGACCAGCAGGTCCGCGGCAACGTGGAGTCGTCGCACGGCGATGGGGTCCAGTTCCCAGTAGGCGTGGGCGGGGTGGCGGAGTTCGCCCAGTTGCTCAAGGAACCACCACCGTTGTGCGCCGCCGTGGCCGACGGCTGCGACGGCCACGTCGTCCCGGTCGAGCGACTGCAGTGCGCCGATGAGCTCCTCGATGCCCTTCTCCGTCTCGAATCGGCCGACGAACAGCAGGAGCCTGGTCTCCGGGTCCAGTCCCAGTTCACGGCGTATCCGGTCGCGGTTGTCGGTCGGGTACTTGTCCGGATCCTCGCCGATGGGGAGGGTCTCGACCTTGCTCGCCGGCGCGAACCGGCGGGCCACGTCGCTGAGTTCGTCGCTCACGGTGAGGACGGCCGAGCAGTAGTCGATGGTCTCGCGGATGTGGGCCTGGACACGGTCGTTGAACCGGTCGAAGTTCTTCAGGTCGCCCGCGTGAGACAGCGCCACCAGCGGGATATCGTGTCGCCGACAGTACTCCAGGCAGGCGTACCCGTCGAGGTAGAACCCACAGGTCTGGACGACGTCGTGTGGCGTCTCGAACGCTCGCTCGACGAACCGTCCCACCCGCTTCTGTGCGGAGTTACCGGAGACGTGATAGAAGTAGCGCTTGGGCAGGGCGTAGAGAAACCGGGGGTAGTGGACCTCGTAAGAGCCCCAGCGCTCGCTCGCCGGGACGCGTCTGTACTCCGAGAACGGCCCGACGGGCGGGGCAAACGGCGTCGGCGACACCACGTCCAGCTCGACGCCGGTGGCGTTGAGCGCGTCGAACGAGCGGTGGTTGAACGGCGTCCGGACGGGAAAGATGTGGTTCGGGTGTTCCGTCGCACAGCCCAGCACGCGATAGGCGGTGTCACTGTCGCGGCCGGCTGAGGATTCGGCGGTGGGTGAGGGGGCTTCGGACATTTGGGGCCACGCCGCGACTGCTGCGGCGGTATGTTCGTCCTACCATACTGCCGGTTCGGGTGTTATGCTTTCCGGGCCGGATACATGTACTCGAAGGCGTTTTTGCGTCGTCAGGTCGGCTTTCGTTCGTGGGCTACGTTCCACAACAGCGCCAGCTGCGGACGTACGAGCCCCGGGCTGGTGTGCAGTCAGGCGCCCGAGCCCACGCTCGTCGCCGGATTCCGGGACGCCGAGAACCGCTGTGTTCTGGTGCAGCCGGAGTAGGAACGGACTAACTGACCACCGACAGGATTATTCGCCGACCGGACGACTGGACAGCCGTGTCGGACAACGCAGACGACGACCCGTTCGTCACGGTCGTCGTCGTCACCTACAACTCCGCGGCGACGGTGGGGGAGACGCTGTCGTCGCTCGCGGCCCAGACGTACCCCGAGGACCGCTACGAGGTGCTCGTCGTCGACGGCGGTAGCACAGACGACACCGCGGTACTCGCCGAGGAGTACGGCGCCACCTTCGAGGTCGTCGAGGGCGGGACTATCGGGGCCTGTCGCAACCGTGGCATCGAGCTTGCGGCGGGCGACTACGTCGCCTTCACCGACTCGGACTGTGCCGTCCCCGCGACGTGGCTCCGTTCTCACGCCGACCGTCTCGCCGACGCGGCGGCCCACATCGTCGGCGTCGGTGGCCCGAACCGGCCGTTCCCCTCGGACCCGCCGTTCGCGAAGCTGGTCGGGAGCCTCCAGGGGACGGTGTTTGGCTCCGGTGGCTCGCCACAGTCCCACGCCATCGACAGCGTCCGGGAGGTCCGCTCGGTCGCCTGCTGTAACGTCTGTTACGACGCGACCGTCTTCGAGGACCACCGCTTCGACCCGGATATCAACGTCGGCGAGGACGCGGAGTTCCACTTCCGGCTCTCGGAGGCCGGCTATCGATTCCTCTTTGACCCTGTCATCGCCGTCTCCCACCATCTCTCGGCGACCTTCGACGCGTTCTGCAAGAAGAACCGTTCCTACGGCTACGCGATGGCCCGCATCCAGCGCCGTCACGGCAAAGTCATTCGGTGGTACTCCGCGCTGCCGTCGCTGGCGCTGCTCGGGGGGTCACTGGCCACGGTCGACGACCTGCGGAAGCGCCGACTGCGAAATCTCCCGCTGCTCGCCGTCGCCTTCCTGGTCGTCAGCGGCTACGCGACCCGGCAGGTGTACCGGGACCGCCACAGCTGGCTGGCGCTTTTGGTCCCGCTCATGCTCGCGGCCCAGTACACCTACTACGGTATCGGCTTCCTCGAGGGGCTGACGACGCCGGACCCGGTCCCACAGGACCTCCCGTAGCCTGGAACCGCTTCCCGGGGCGGCAGGACCCTCAGGCCCGGTAGATGCCGATGGCCCAGTGGTGTTCCCCCAGCACCTGATACCCCAGCCCCAGATTCCCGTCGACCGCACAGTGCCACCCCTGCCCGTCCCACCAGGGGTCGACGGTGTGCATCGCGCCGGAGTTCCACCCCAGGCCGCCGGGCGGGGCGACGGCCGGCGACCCGGCCCGCTCTTCGTCGACGTAGGTCGAGGGCGTCAGCTCGCGTATCTCGTATGTGCGTACCGACTCACCGTAGCGGCGCTCGCAGTCCTGATAGAACGCCAGGACGTGGTCGTCGAAGACGAGCGGTCGACCGCCCGGTCGGGCGGCCCGCGGTCGCCCCGCGACCACGGGGTTGGCCTCGTGAGCCTCCCAGTCGTCCGCTTCGAGGTCGTCACTGTAGAAGGCATAGAGGTCGATGCCGTCGCCGAGGAGGGCCCACCACCGACCGTCCCAGCGGAACGGGCTGCAGTCGTGCAGCGGCGTCGCGGGCTGGACCAGTTCCGCGACGGGCGTCCAGTCGTGGGGGAACGACTCGGCCCGGTAGAGCGTCACACCGGCCGGCCCGCGCTCCTTGGCCCAGCGGTCCGGGACCATGTAGTGCTCGCCGTCGGCCCGGAAGACGTACGGATACGAGAGGTGTTCGTCGGTCTCCAGGACCACTCTGTCGTAGCGCCAGTCGTAGCCGTCCGCGCTCTCGGCGTGTGCGATGGCCGCCGTCGGGTCGCGGTTGTGGGTGTACACCTCGAAGAACAGGTGCCAGTCGCCGGTCTCGGTGACAAAGAGGAACGGGTCGGCGACACAGTCCGTGCGGCCGAAATCTGTCACGTCGGCGGCTGTCAACACCGGATTTATGTCGCCCGCCGGCTCGAACACGGCGGGTGCTCTGTCGGCTTCGGTCGGGAACGACGGCACCACTTCCCCGTCGTACCGACCGGCCAGGTCGACCGGTTCGGGGCGGTGCCGCCCGGCGGGCGCGCGCATATGGAGGCGCTCGCCGGTGTGCCACGCCGTCCGTTCCAGCAGCGTCGACTGGGCGAGCACTCGCCTGAGCTTCCCGACCATGGAATCCGTCCCGTGGCGGGCGTGTGCGAGCAGCTGTCTCCGCGACGCGTCGTCGGCCATTTGCTACGTCCCTCTGTGTTTCGACGATACTTGAACCCCTCCCCATCGAGAAAATATCCCGCGCCCGTCAGATGGCGTTCTGGAGTGAGTGACGGGGATAGACCGTCGGTGCAGTCCGGCGTGTCCGAACGCAGTCCGTCTCAGAACCCGGTTCCAGCGGTTCCGAGCGCCCGGAGCCCGCCGGTCGACCCCTGGCTGTGGGTCACGTCGACGTCGTCGGGCGACCCCTGGTAGAGACAGGGATTGCTGGCGTCGGCCGGATACGCGAGGTTGACGATGTTCGCCGTGATGTCGGCCTCGGCGCCCAGTTCGATGTAGGGACCGAGTATCTTCTTGGCCGGGCCACGGCCGTTGTAGCTGTCGTAGCCGACCTCGTAGACGTAGTCGGCGACGCCGGTGACGTGTTTCACCGTGTCGATGACGGCGGTCCCCTGGCCCAGCAGCCGGACGAT
>SDGW01001040.1_pt1 | contig 11545 bp, 9 predicted proteins | sample 2873831 | NCBI WGS metagenome assembly SDGW01 (sample SAMN08132700, study PRJNA421101) | hypersaline lake metagenome | isolation source: celular fraction 0.22 microns magnesium sulfate-rich crust from ephemeral... | place: Spain: Penahueca Lagoon, Toledo | collected 2011-07
CAGCCCGCCGTAGCCGGCCGCGTTCACGACGTAGAGCGCGCGGATCGTCGCGTTGTGCAGTCGAGCAAGATCGAACGCGTACTCGAGGGCGCGTTCGACCTCCCGGGAGCCGTCGGTCGGGACGAGGATGCAGTCGTACATTGTTATGTGATAGCATACAACTGGTGGCTATATGAGCGTTGTTCCGACAGGACCGACCGTCAGCCGGGCTGACGGCTTCGCGCCGGCCGGTTCGGTCGTTCGGGTCGAGGGAAACGCTGATACAGCGGCCGCCCCAACCGAGGGGTATGAGCGACAACCCGTGGACGGACCGGATCGTCGGCGAGCGGATGGCCGTCGATCAGGAGTTCTCCGCTCGGATCGAGGAGTCGCAGTTCTCCAATCAGCAGTGGAGCCTGATCATGACCGCCACGGAGTTCGAGATCGAACACCCCGACGATCCCGATCGGGCGCGGATCGTCGCCGACACCGACAAGCTCGACGGCGTCATCCCCGAACTCGAGAACGTTCAGGCCGGAATGGGAGCGATGGCCGGCGGCCCGGGCGGGGCCGGGGGATCGGACCCGTCGGACGGCGGGATCGTCGACTCGATAATGGGCGCGCTCGGCGTCGGCGGGGACGGCGGCGGCTCCGCCGAGGCCGAGCAGCGGAACGCGGCCGAGCGGCTCACCCAAGAGTACGCGGAGAAACTCCAGTCACACCTCGAGTCGAAGGGCCGCTGGGAGTCGGTCCGGGAGAGCGTCGCCGACGGGAGCTGAGCCGGCGTCCGCCCGCGGCCGCCGCTGACGCACCCGCTCAGTCGCCGGCGTGAAACATCGTGTACTCGCTGGTCTCGTAGATGTTGATCAGCTCGGTGACCAGCTCGTCGTAGGACTCGTCGTCGACGCGCAGGGCCTCGAGCCGCTCGATCGTCTCCTCCTCGAGTTCGACGGATGGCATACTCGGTCGTTCGCCACCGATCGGCAAAAACGCCACGGGACCGGGTACAGCCGGGAACCGCGGCGGCGGTGCCTTCGCTGCAAGCCACAGCACCTTTAGGTGCGGTTCCCGACCGTAGGAGTATGACAGACGAAGTCGAAACGACGACCTTCTCGATCAGTTCCGAAGACGGCGCGACCGACGAGGTGACGGTTCCCTCGGGTCTCGTCAACCTCGTCGCCGAGGGCGACCAGACCGACGCCGAGACGGTCGGCGACGTCATGCTGCTGTCGTTCGCTAGCCGCGCCCACCACATCGTCCACCACGGCGAGGACGCCGACGCGGAACTCGAGGCCCAGGAGGAACGCGTGATGGACCTCTTCGAGGAGCGATTCGGCGTCACGTTCGGCGAAGCGACCGGCCACCAGCACTGACGGCCGCACGAATCGGTCCGGCGGTGGGTTTCTTCGCGTCCCGTTTCCGCCCGTAGCCCCGCGGACGGAGCGCCGTCCTGAAGCGACGGTACCGGCCTCGTTAGTCCCTCCGCCGGAGAGCGTTCGGGGAGAATCCGGAGCGGAAATGTGCTACGCGAATCGACTCGATTTCCGACGATCGTGACCGCTCGGTACGGGGCAATCGGGAACGGAGACCCGGTCGGTCTTATCGATAGCCGCCGGAAACTCCCCGCCGAATAGAGAGCGTCCGACACGGTGGAGTCGGTCGCGTCGAATGAAAAACCGGGACGACCCGTGCGCCCTAACATCAATAATTCCACAGTTTCGATTCGATCGGTGTTGTCGGCGGTAGAACGGCCCAATCACACCGTAGAGACGAGGAGCGTCGAAAATCGAAGCGCCCTCTCGGTCGGGTACGGGAGAATTTGAAACGGAACCGATACTACATAGTGGTTTACTCCGCCTTCAGAACCGGCAATCGGAGGCGGACTTGAAGGAGAACGCCCTCGTCTGCTAGCGCGAATGCGATGTGAGACCGTCTGTGTGCTGTTGGAGGACGATTTTCTACCCGCGTATCGAGCAGCGGTGCTCCAGAAGTTGGTCGATCGGACGTCCGTGGAAATCCCTCTCGTCGTCGTTAACGACGAGTCGTCTCGTCTCCGGGACCGATCAGTGCGGTATCTGCTCGGTCGGAGCCGAAACTTGGGGGCGTGGCTTCCGGTATGGGCCGCCACGAAACTCTCGAGGGCGATACGCGGTGCTCCCTCCTACGACGAACCCCGTCACTTCTCGACCGTCGACGCGCTCGCGAACGCGAACGTGGTGCGGTGTTCGCCCGACTGGGAGGACGAGATCTGGCGGTCGATTCCCGACCCGGTCGTCGATAGGGTCGCGGACGAGACGGACGTCGTGGTTCGGTTCGGCTTCGGGCTCCTCACCGGTCGGATCCTCGACGCCCCGGACTGCGGTGTCCTCTCTTTCCACTTCGGCGATATCAGGAAATACAGGGGACGGATCGGTCCGCTATGGGAGTATATCCACGGCGAGGATTCGGTCGGCGTGACCCTCCAGCAACTCACCGACCAAATCGACGGGGGTCGGATCGTCGCTATCGATCACGTTCCCGTTCGCGACCGCGACACGTACGGCGCGATCAAACGCCGACAGCGCACCGACGTAATGAGCGAGTTACTGATCGACGGACTGGCGAACCTGAACGACCCCGGCTTCGAACCGACCGCTCCGGACTCCCTGGGAACGTACCGATCCGCGCCCAGCGTGCGCGAAACTCTCGCGTTTCTTCGAAAACACGGGACCAGCGCCGTTCGACGAGAACTCGCTACGCTCTGACCGCGGCGGCAGTGGGTCGCTCGACGAAGTGATTCGCTCCGCGTATTCAACACACTTCAGTCGTCGTCGAGAGGCTTCGCGGCGTTACAGCTCGCGGTCAGTACGCCGGATCAACTGAGCGGATGGTCGCCGGTCCTGTGCGAAACAGACGGAATCGTCGTGCCGACTCGCACTCCTGCTCCCTCGGTCCCGATCTGTTTCGAGGGGGTCACCGGAGCCGCGACGACGGGACCGTCCCGTGCGGTGTTACCCGGCGGTTTCGTTTTCGAGCCCGCTCGTTCCCGCTTCGTCGCCTCCCGTCGCTACCTGTGCGTCAGCCTCGATCACCACCGAGGCCTCGTCGTCGCCGGTCGCGACCGTATGCGTCGACGCGCCCTCGGATACCGACGACGTGAACGGGATCTCCGCCGACTGGCCGCCCGCGAGCGTCACGGTCGCCTCGGCGACCGGCTGCCCGTCGACGCTGTAGGTCACCGTTCCAGCCCCTTCGAGGTCGCCCCGATTCTCGACGGTCGCGGTCACCGTCACTCCCTCGCCGGGCGCGGCGCTCTCGGGCGCGGCGAGGTCGGCCACCGCGAACGTCGCCGGCTCGCCGGGCTCCTCGACCGTGACGGTCGTCTCCACCGTCTCGTTCGCCGTCGCGATCTCGACCGGGTGTTCGCCGGGCGAAAGCCCTGCGGCGTCGGCGGTCAGCGAGACAGCCCTGCTCTCGCCGGCCTCGAGCGACACCGCCTCGGCGTCCACGACGGCCCCGTCGATCGCGAGCGTGACCTCCTGCGCGCCCGTCTCGCCGCCGACGTTTTCGATCTCGGCGTCGACTTCGATCTCGTCGTCCTGTGTGACCGGGCTGGTGACCGACGCCGTCGCGATGTCGAACGCAGCGGGCTCGGACGACCGCACCTCGCCGGCGGGCGGCGTCGCGACGGTCACCGGCTCCTCGTAGCCGTGGTTCGCGAAGTCGGCCCGCCAGACGAGCCGCTCGTCGTCGCTCTCGGGCGTCCACTCGACGGTGAACTCGCGCTCGCCGGGTTCGAACCCGCTCGGGGGCTCGTCGCCGGTCGTCCCCTCGACGAACGCGCTGCTGGCCGCGACCGTCGCGTCGTTGGGGTTCTCGTAGCCGAACGTCACGTCGATCGCGTCCCCGTTCTCGGTGGGCGTCGTCTCCTCGACCGACAGCGACGGCAACTCGGGGCGGGCCGCGTCGTCGCAGGCCTCGAGGTCGGGGTTCGGGTGGTCGATCGACGCGGTCGGGACCGCCTCGGGCGAGCTGATCCCGGAGATGTAGGTCCCGAAAGTGCCGTAGTCGGGCATCTCGACGGTCACCTCGTCGCCGTCGGCCGTGACGTTCCGTTCGTCGCCGATCTCGAAGACGATCGTCCCGTCGAAGGGTGCCTCGACGTCCTCGCCGACGGTGACGGAGTCCTCGATGATGGTGTTGCCGAAGCCGCCGGTGGTGTAAAAGCCCGTACTCGCCGCGACCCGATCGCCCGCCTCGAGGTCCGCCTCGACGACCGCCCGCGAACAGTTCGCGAACTCCACGTCGAAGTCGGGGACCGCCCCGTCGACGGTGTACTCCACCTCGTCCGTCACGATCGGCGTGCCGTCGTCGGCCGCGACGACCGACGCCTCGAGCGTCGCGTTCGCCTCGAGGGACGGCTCGAGGTCGATCTCCCGCGGACCGATCGTCTCGTTCGCCGCGAAGGCCTCGGTCTGGGCGAGCCGCGTCCCGTTCTCGTCCGCGACCGTCAGCGCGTACTCGACGGAGGCGTTTGCGGAGGTGACCGTCAGCGTCTCCCCGTCGCCGATCTGGTCGGCGACCGAGAGGTTCGCCGTCGGCTCGCCGGGGTCGGGCTCGACCACGGCGTACTCGATCGAGTCGTTCGCCAGCACCGCGTCGTCGCTCGCGGCCCGCACGGAGACGTCGACGGTCGCGTTCGACTCCAGGGGCGGCTCCAACTCGAGCGACTCTTCCGCGATCGTCTCGTTGGCTTCGAACTGCTCGCTGTCGACCCGCTCCCCGTCGTACTCGGCCGTCACGACGTAGGGGACCGTCGCGCTCGCCGCGTCGATCGCGAGGGTCTCGCCCTCGCCCTCCTGATCGTCGACCGAGAGCGTCGCTTCGGGCGCGGCGGTGTCGTTCGCGACCGCGTACTCGATCGTCTCGTTCGCGAGCGTCGCGCCGTCCTCGCCGACGACCGCCACCTCGACGGTCGCGTTCTCCTCGAGGGGCGGCTCCAGCTCGAGCGCGTAATTCGTCACGCCCTCGCCGGCCGCGAACGGCTCGCTCTCGACGCTTTCGCCGTCGTACGCCGCGGTCAGGGCGTAGGGGACGGAGGCGTTGACCTCGTCGACGGTCAGCGCCGTCCCGTTGCCCGCCTGATCGGCGACCGACAGCGTCGCCTCGGGTTCGGCGGGCTCGTCGGCGACGGTCACGAACGCGCCGTCGAGCACCGGCGCGCCGCTCGCCGTGACATACGGCGCGTCCGCCTCGCCGTCGGACTCGGCGTAGTCGAACGTCTCGTCGCCGTCGGTGTCGTGGTGGACGACAGCCACGAACGGGCCGCTCTCGTTCAGCGGCTCCTCGAGGTCGACGGTCACGTTCTCGTGATCGCCGGCCTCGAGGTAGCTCGAGACGCCGACGATGGCGTCGGGATCGGCGTCGACGGCGAGGCCCTCGTAGACGGCGACGAACCCGCCCGCCGAGAGCGAGACGTCCGCGACGACGACCGACTCGCCGTCGCTCTCCTGGTCGGGGAAGTCGACCGAGGCGGTGCCCTCGAGCCGATCGACGGTCTCGATGCGCTGCTCGACCTCGATCTCGACGTGCTGGCTGATCACCGTCACGTCGGCGGTGTCCTCGGCGACGGCGTAGGCGACCGCGTCGGCCGCGATCTCCTGCGTTACCGTCTGGAGCTGCGTGATGCTGATCCGCTGGGACTGGACGACCTGCGCGGTCTCCTCGCAGGCGACTCGAGCCGCCGCCTGAATCTGCGCGACCGACGCGCCCTGCGACTGGACGAGCGCCCCGCTCGCACCGCCGTGCGCGAGCCGCTGGACCTGCGTCACGTCGACGATCTGCGTCTGGCTCACCGATCCGTGGCCGGCACCGAACGCGGCGGCCTGCACCTGCCGGACGGTCACGTCCTGTCGCTGTACGGCCGACGTGACCGCGCCCTCCGCGGCCCCGACGGCGGCGTACTGGGCCTGCGTGATCGACGCCGACTGCCGCTGGAGCACCACCCCGCCGGCGCTCCCGTCCGCGGCCGCCTGCACCTGCTCGACGGTCGCGTCCTGGCTCTGGGAGATCGCCCCCTTCGCCGCGCCGAAGGAGGCCTCCTGTACCTGCGTGATCGAGATCCGCTGGATCTGTTCGATCCGGATCGACTGCACCTGCTTCAGCGATCCCCGACTCGCGCCCCGGGCCGCGGCCTGGGTTTGCTCGACCGACACCCGCTGTTTCTGGACGAGCGACCCTTTGGCCGCCCCCGCCGCGGCCTTCTGGATCTGCTTGATCGTCGCCCGTTGGCGCTGCTCGGCGTCGACGCGCTGGCGCTGCTCGAGGGCGGCGGTCGTACTCCCCTCGAGCGCGCCGGCGGCGGCGCCGGCCGCCGCGTGCTGGACGTGCTCGAGGGTCACCCACTGGCGCTGCTCGACGGAGATCGACTGGTACTGCGTCAGGACGCCGTAGGCAGCCCCCTGTGCGGCCTCCTGGATCTTCGGGACCGCGCCGACGTCTTTCGCGCCCGCCTCGCTGGCGGCCCCGGCGGCCGCACCTCGGGTAGCCACCTGCAACTGCTCGACGCTGACGTGCTGGTTCTGCGCGATCGCGCCGTGTGCGGCCCCCCAGCTCGCGCTCTGGAGTTGGGTCGCGTTAACCGACTGCGACTGGGAGAGCGCCCCGCCGGTCGCGCCGCCGACCGCGTACTGGACCTGCGTGGCGTTGACCGACTGCTTCTGGATCAACGTTCCGTGGACGGCCCCCGCCGTCGCCGCCTGTACTTGCTCGGCCTCGACGCGCTGGGACTGCGAAACCGATTCGCGCGCGCCCTCGAGCGCCGCCGCCCGCTGTTCCTGGCTCACCTCGATACCCTGCGACTGGACGAGCGCCACTCCCTCGTCGACGCCCTCCTCGACGGCGTCCTCGCGGTCGCTCTGGACCGCGGCCCGCGCGTTCGTCCCGTCCGCGTCGGCCCCCGTCCCGTCGCCGGTTTCGGGCGACTCCAGCCGTATCGGGTCGAACTCGTATCCGCCCGACGCGTCACCTTCGCTCTCGTTCTGGAACTGTGCCTGCGTCCCGGGACCGGGAGCCAGCGCAGCGTCCGTCGCCGTTCCTGGGTCGTCTCCGCCGACTCCCTCGAGGCCCCCGAGCAGCGGCACGGCGACGACGCTCGTGATCATCGCGGCCGCGATCACCGCGACCGTAGCGATCCGGCGGCGGCTCATCGGCTGCCCCCTCGGACCGCCGGCCCCACAGCCGCCGTCGCCGCAGCCGTCCCGCCGGCGACGCGTTCGGTTACCCACCACCCGGTACGGCCCCGCTCGGCGCTCGCGGTACGGACTCCCATCCCCCGTCACGGGGCCGAATCGAGCCATAAGCACGGTCGGTCGTTTCGGTTAGCGCGGCGAGACAATCGGGAATTACCGCGCCCCGGTTCGCGAGAACCCGCCGTACGCGGCCGATTCCGCCGCTCTCGAGCGCTTCGAGCGGCGACCGGGACCGTCACGCGAACTGGAACGAAGCGGCCTGTTTCGGCGGTTCGTCTCGGTATCGAACCGGCGCTCGAGTCGCTTCTATCACTTTGGCGACAGGATATTTCGGAAACCGAAGTATTGATCCGAGTTTACGAGAGAGCGACGGTATGGCAACGGAACGGAATTCGGTCGAGTTAGTCGACGACGACGCCGTCCGCTCGTTCGCGCGGGCGGCCGTCCTCGCGTCACTGATGGGGGCAGCGGCCGTGGTGGGATCGATCCCGATCCCGTTTTCGCCGGTCCCGATATCGCTCGGGGTCCTCGTCGTCTACCTGATGGGGTTGTACCTCGGTCCGTACTGGGGAGTGGTTTCGATCGGGCTCTATCTGACCGCCGGCACGATCGGGATCCCTGTGTTCGCCAACGGAACCGCCGGCGTTGGCGTCCTGGTGGGCGATAGCGGCGGGTACCTCTGGGCGTACCCGCTCGCCGTGATACTGATCGGGGCCGTGGTTCACGGCACCGGCGACCTCGAGGATCCCGCCGACACCTCGACGCCGGTCCTCGCAGCGACCCTGCTCGCGGCGCTGGTCGTCATCTACGGGCTCGGGACCGCGTGGCTCGGGTACGTGCTCGAACTCGGCGCGGTCGAGGCGCTCCAGCTCGCCGTCGTCCCGTTCGTCCCGGGCGACCTGCTGAAGATCGTCGCCGCGATCGCGATCGTCAAGGCCGGCCGCATCGATCCGACGTGACCGCCGTTCGAGGGACGGGTACATGATCGAGTTTCGATCGGTTTCGTACGCGTTCGAGGACGTTTCGGTCCTCGAGGACGTCTCGCTGACGATCGCGGACGGCGAGTTCGGCCTGCTGGCGGGGGCCAACGGCAGCGGGAAGACGACGCTGCTCAGACACTGCAACGGCCTCCTGACGCCCGACAGCGGAACGGTCCTGGTCGACGGCACGCCCGTCGCCGACGACCTGATCGCCGCGCGCTCGCGCGTCGGGATGGTCTTCCAGCACCCTCGCGACCAGTTCGTCTCGGCGACCGTCGGCGCGGACGTCGCCTTCGGGCCCGAGAACCTCGGCCTCGAGCGGGCCGAGATCGACCGGCGCGTCGACGCCGCCCTCGAGGCGGTCAACATGGCCGGCCGGCGGGACGACCGGATCGACGCCCTCTCGGGCGGCGAGCAGTCACGGGTCGCCATCGCGGGCGCGCTCGCGATGGAGCCCACGCACCTCGTCCTCGACGAACCGTTCACTGGCCTCGACGAACCCGCGCGCCGCTCGGTCCTCGAGCGACTCGCGGCGCTGTCGGCCGACGGCACGGGAATCCTGCTCGCGACCCACGACCTGCGGGACGTGCTGGGGCTGGCCGACCGGGTGATCGCGATGCGCGACGGACGAGTGGCCGTCGACGGCTCGCCCGAGGACGCGCTCGGGGACCTCGCGGACCTCGAGGTACGCGTTCCCGACCGGTGATCGCGATGATCGGACTGCCACTCCAATCGCGCGGATCCGGAGGCGACCGATGCTGACCTACGAACCGGACGAGACGCTGGCCCACCGGCTCGATCCGCGGAGCAAGCTGGCGGTCCAGCTCGGGTTCGCGGCGACCGCGTTGGCCCATCCGACGCCCCGGGCGTTGCTGGTGCTGTCGGCGGTGACCGCCGTCGCGCTGGCGGCGGCGCGCGTCTCGCTCCGTCGGACCGTCGTCGCCTACCGGTACGCGCTCGTCGTCCTCGCGCTCGCGCCGGTGCTGGCCGGCGTCACGATCGGCGCCCCATGGTTCGACCGCGCCGACGCCCTCGCGTCGGGACTGGCGAGCTATCGGGTCCTCCTCATACTGCTTATCAGCGCGGCGTACGTCCGCTCGACCCCGGTCCGGGACTCCCGGGCGGCGATCCAGCGGACGATCCCCGGCAAACCCGGACAGCTGCTCGGGATCGGGATCGCGCTCGTCTTTCGGTTCCTCCCCGTTCTGCAGGGCGATCTCCGCACGATCCGGGAGGCGATGGCGGCCCGGCTGGGGACCGAACGCGGCACGATCGACCGGGCCAGCACGGTCGGCATGCTCGGGCTGACGCGGGCTTTCGACCGCGCCGACCGACTCTCGCTCGCGCTCCGCGCGCGGTGTTTCGCCTGGAACCCCACGCTGCCGCCCCTCGCGTTCTCTCGCCTCGATTACCCCGTCCTCGCCTTCGCCCTCTGTCTCGGGCTGTCCGCACTCTACTGATCCGCCGCCCGAACCGCTCGGGACGACCGATTTCCCGCGGACCGCCTCTCGACCCGTCGTTCGCGCTCGAAGCGCCGTCCTCGAGTCGCCCGTTCCAGAGACGGATTCGAACCGTCTCAGCCTCACCACTGGCAGTTTGATATCGCTATAATTAGTTTATGATCCGGTGACGACCGATTCGCAGTGCCGCCGCTCCCGAGAGGACGTTCGGTGCCGGATTCGCCGCCAGACCGGCCGACGAGCCGCCGTAGCTGCGTTTTCGTCCCCCGTAACCGGTACAGCCTACGGTATCGGGTCCACTGGCGAGTCGCTACCAGGAACCCCGGCCGCCGACCGCAGCCAGCATGTAACGCGTCGGTAAGCTCCAGTTACGGTGAGATTCATCGCTCTTAACGAATATCCGGCGACGCACTGAAGACGGTAATGCGCCGTCGTGATCTCATCGTCGCCGGACTCGGCAGCTACCTCGCGGGGTGTCTCTCGCGTGAGTCGACGAGTGCCCCGCGGAACGACACGACGGGAGCCGAACCGAACGGCAACGAACCGAGCGCGGTCGAATCGGACGCCGACGACGTCGCCGAGGACGCGGCGTCCGACGCCGCCGATCCGGCCCCGCTCGAGGACTTCGAGGACCTGTCCCCGTGGACCTGCGACGGCGGCACCCTCACCGCGGACGACGCGACCTACTACGGCGGGTCACAGGCCGCGCGGATCGATATCCGACCGGGGGACAGGCGGGGATCGATCCGCAGGACGTTCGCGGAGCCGGTCGATCTGACCGGTAACGGGCTCTCGCTGGCGCTCCGGGCCACCGAAGCTGTCTACCCCCGGATTCAGCTGTTCGATACCGACGGCGAGCGGCTCGACCTCCGCGCGCCGGTCCGTGCGGGGTTGCCGCTCCAGTCGTACCCCTTCGGGATCGATCACGACGGCGGCTGTGACCGCTCGGCCGTCAGCGAACTCCGGATCTTCACCTACACGGGCGGCGGCGAGTCGCTGTCGCTCTGGTGTGACCACCTCGCGCGGACGCCCCGACCCGACACCCCAGTCGTCCTCTTGCAGTTCGACGACGGGAGCGCCACCGACTACGCCCGCGCGGCACCGATCCTCGAGTCACACGGCTATCCCGCGACGACGTTCGTCAATCCGGACGCCGTCGGTGGATCCGACGCGCTCGACCTCGACCAGCTCGGCGAGTTACGGGCCGACGGCTGGACGGTCGGGAGTCACGCCTACAGCCACGACTCCCTCTCGAGCCTCGACCCGGCCGCCCAGGAAGCCAGCATCCGCGAGAGCAAGGAGTGGCTGGTCGACCACGGGTTCGAGGCCGGCGCCGAGTACTTCGCCTATCCGTTCAGCGACTACGACGCGACCACGCTCGAACTCGTCGACGAGTACCACCGGCTCGCGTTCGCCGCGGGGTGGCCGGCGACCGGTCGGGTGCCGAACCGGCTACTGGCCCCGCGGCGCGGCGACCCCGACCCGGCCGAAGCGAGGCGATTGCTCGATCTGACGGTCCGCCACGACGGCGTCCTCACGCTGCTCTTTCACTCGATGGGGGATCGCGCGGACGCCAACTACCACGTCGACGACTTCGAGGCGATCGTCGACTGTGTTCACGAGAAAGAGCGGAACGGGGACCTCGAGGTACTCTCGGTCGCGGAGTTCGAGTCGCGGCTGGTCGCCGAGGAGTCGCCCGCTCCCTACAGGTAGTCGGATCGTCGTCGGTCAGTGGGCCGCTCGAGCGAATCCCATCCGACGAAACAGGAGTGCGACAACTGCGTTGCTCACAGCAAACGGAAGAGGTTACGGAATCGTGAACCGTGATCGGGGCAATCTCCACCCTGATTCGAATCTGTTACGGCTCGCTCCGCTCTCTCGTTCCGCCGTTCAAATC
>SDGW01001041.1_pt1 | contig 11544 bp, 9 predicted proteins | sample 2873831 | NCBI WGS metagenome assembly SDGW01 (sample SAMN08132700, study PRJNA421101) | hypersaline lake metagenome | isolation source: celular fraction 0.22 microns magnesium sulfate-rich crust from ephemeral... | place: Spain: Penahueca Lagoon, Toledo | collected 2011-07
CCGCTGACCGCCGCTAGCATGACGACAGCGAGTGCGACCACCACGACGACTAACAGTGCGACCCCGACCACCGGGCTGATAGACCGATTCCCGATTTTCATGGTCTCTAGGTGCGTAATATTACGCCTCTACAATAAACCTACTTTTCAGCTTTAAGTAATCTGAATCATTCGGCGTGAGCGCCGACGACCGACCGTCGTCTCCACTGTCTCCGAGGAGCGTCGCATCCGGGGTTCGGCGCACCGAGGAGACCGACTGGCCGGACCGCGCGTCGCGTCCGGCCGCGCCGGGCGTCGGCGACGAACGGTGACGGTGGTCGGTGGCGAACCCCGACGACCGGGCCTCTCCTCGTCGTTCACCGCTCGGCAGGGTTTCTGACGGTTGGCGAGCGAGGAGCGGACCGAACGCGGGCTGTGGTCGGGGAGCGAAGAGGACGGTCGCCGAGCGACGGCCGTCGAGTCCGACCGAACCGAGTCGCCCGTTTTCGGGGATACGCCGAATTGTTCGTCAGGCTTCATGTCCGCGTAGCGGTCGAGACGGCGTCTCGCACGCGGCCTATAAATTGTTTCCCGCTATACGAAATTAGGGGCGGGTCGTCCTGCGAATCGGGCGGTCGTTCGACAGCGGCCGGTACGTCGCAGTCGGTGATTCCCGCTGGGGGCTCCTCTACCACCAGTGGCGGGCATCGCCCGGTCTGGCTCGGCTGGGTGACGGCGGACAATGCCAACCCTGATGGGGAATCGTCTGATATTTGAACAAAATGGGCGCTGACATCGCTATTTACGACGCCTACGTGCTCACGGTCGACGACCGGAATCGCCTCTACGAACGAGGCACGATACTCATCGAAGACGGGCGCATTACCGAGGTGCGAGCCTCGCGGGACGACGATGCGGACATCTCGGCCGGTCGCGTCATCGACGGCGAGGGCAAACTCGTCATGCCGGGTCTCGTCAACGCCCACACTCACCTCGAACTGACGCCGCTCATCGGCGCGTTCAGCGACCTCGACCTGATGGAACTGATGAGCGGGATGACCGCCATCTTCGGGCACATCGCCGAGGGCGAGTACGACTACCTCACCGAGGCAGGGTACGAACTCGCGGCACTCAACTTCCTCGCTGGCGGCGTCACCACCGTCAACTCGATGGACGTCCGCCCGAGTGCGGGCGCAGAGACGTTCGGCGAGGCAGGTCTCCGCGGGTTCTTCGGAACGGCACTCTCCGACCTCTTCTGGGACGTTCCCACCGACGAGCAATTCGCCCGCGCCCGCGAGTTCATCGACGAGTACCACGACACGTACGACGGACGGATTCGGGCGACGATCGACCCTCACGACGACTGGTCGTGTACGCGCGAGCTGTGGGAGCGCACTGCTGGTCTCGCCGCCGAGTACCCCGACCTGCTCGTGCACACCCACTTGCTCGAACTCGAGGAGAGCAACACGATGGCACGGTCGAACGGTGCCGAGGACTCGCTCGACCTCCTCGACGACGTCGGCCTCCTCGACGACCGACTACTGGCCGCCCACTTCCGCCTCGCCGACGACGAAGACGTCCGGCGGACTGCCGAGGCGGACGCGTCGGTCGCACACTGTCCGTCCATCTTCTGCTACTGGAACACGGACGGCGATGTGCAGTGGACGCCCGTGCCGGAACTCCGCGCGGCGGGCGTCGACGTCGGACTGGGTATCGACGACCACTACTGGCACGACTCCTACGACATGTTCGGGGAGGCGCGACAGGCGCGGCTCGCGGCCAATCTCAAGCGGTCGACCGGTCAGTACCACTCGATGGAGTTGGTGCGGATGCTCACCATCGAGGGGGCAGAAGCCCTCGGCGTCGGCGACGAGATCGGCAGCATCGAGTCCGGCAAGCGAGCCGACGTCATCTTGCTCGACGTCGAGAAACCGAAGTTCACGCCGTTGACCAATATTCCAGCGCAGGTCGCCAACAACGCGGCGCCGGCCGACGTGGAGACGGTCATCGTCGACGGCGACGTCCTGATGCGAGATGGCGACGTCGAGACGATGGACGCCGACGCTGTGCGTGAACGTGTCGAATCCGCGGTCGACCGTTTCGCGTCGGAGACCGAGTGGGAACTCGGTATCGGTGGAAGCGAACCGCCGAGCAAAATCGATGTCGCTCGCGACCTGCCGAAGCGCGGCCCCGCCCAGTTGCTCGGCCGGCTCGCGTTCCAATCGGTCGAAGACAAATACCCGTTCTGAGACAAGTCGCGGGGTCGCCCGGAGACAACCACAACCGATGCACGGTTCTGGCATTCGCAACTACAACGCCGGGATCCGCTCGGTCGGCGACTCCTCGGTGGGGACAAGACACTCCTGCGCGACACGGCTAGAGAGAGCGTGTCCGGACTCTACCTCGTCGCCGACGACCCGGCGTGGCACGACCGATTCGTGCAGGTGCGTGACCGAATCCGAGACGCCGCCGGAGCGGAGTTGCTAGGCGTCTATCACGTCGGTAGCACCGCTGTCGAGGGGCTTCCGGCCAAGCCCGTGGTGGACGTGGTGGCCGTCTTCGAGGAGTACGACGCCGCGCGCGGTGTCGCGGACGCGCTGGTCGCGGCGGGCTACGACCGCCAGCGCGACGACCCCGACTGGATAGTCTGCTCGCGGACCGACGCCGACGAGGAGTCCGTCGTCGTCCACCTCCAGCCCCGGAGCGCCGAGACGTGGCGCGAGCAACTGATCTTCCGGGAGTTCCTGCGAGACGACCCGGAGGCGTGTGCGGAGTACGAGGCGGCCAAGCGCGCGGCGGTCGCCGACCATCCCGACGACGTGAGCGCGTACACCGCCGCGAAGAACGAGACGATTCGGTCGCTCGTGGCGCAGGCCCGCGAGGAGGGGTACGACCAGCGACTGCCGGAGTTCGGCGCAGAGTGAAGAGAGACGCCGGGGAGGGAAGTGCCGAGCGAGACCAATAGTTAGGACGGTACAACTCGAACGTGACGGTGTGTTCACACGACTGTTCGACTGGTTTCGGTCACGGTCGGCGTCCCGTAGCGACGACGAGGAGTCCGACGGGACCGTCTGGGACGCGATTCCGTCGTGGCAGTACGGTGGCCGACACGCCGAGTCCGGCGGGTTCAGTCGCGACCAGCAGGAGCGCGCGCTCGGCGAGATTCGAGAGCGGGCCGACGAGTTAGACGACCAGCGCTGACGTACGCAGATAGCGCGTTCGGCGGGCCACCGCGTCGTCGTTGTCGTCGCGGCGGCGCAATCACTGCGTCGCGGTTCGCAGTATCACTCAGTATCGTCACTGACGCGACCGAGCGCGTTTCCGAGTAGATGCGGTATTTTTGGCGAACCTAAAAGTACAAGTACGGGCCGCGACAAGCCATGGATAGCATGAAAACGGACGTAGACGGGTCGGGCCGCTCCGCCGAGGAGGACGGCCGGTCCGCAGATGCAGGGTACACCTTCGAAGACGTGAGCGTCGTCATGGGGACCTACAACGAGGAGGCCGCCATCGCCTCCGTCCTGGACGACATCGAGGAAGTGACGGACGGCCGCGCGGAGGTCGTCTGCGTGGACGGGTCGTCGGACCGGACGCCCGAAATCGCCCGCGAGAAGGGGGCGACCGTCGTGGAACAGCGACCGCAAGGGTACGGCGTCGCGGTGCGAGAAGCGATTCTGACCCCCGACCGCCCGGTGGTCGTGACGACCGACTGCGACGACACCTACCCGATGGAGCAACTGCCCGAGTTCCTCGATTGGGTAAATCGCGGCTACGACGTGGTTAGCGGCGACCGCCTCTACTGGGGTGCCGACGAGATGCCCGACCTCAACCGGTGGGGCAACTACGCGTTCGCGGGCCTCGCCAGCCTCCTGATGGGCGAACTCGTCCACGACACGACGACCGGGATGCGCGCGTACCGCCGCGAGGTGGTCGAGGACATCCGCTGGACCGAGAACACGGGACTCTCCGCGGAGTTGCTGATTCGACCCCTGATGCGAGGCTACGACGTGCGCGAGATTCCAATCGAGTACGACGAACGCGCGGGCGAGACGAAGTTAGACCCCTTCACCGGCGGCGCGGCCATCGCCAAGTCCATCGTGAAGGTGTGTCTCGAAGAGCGATAGGACGGATTCGGGCTTCGGAGCCGCGTTCTCTCTCGGCGTGTTGGCGACCGAAGAGTTACCACCGATACCGGGACGAGCCCTGTTCGGACGCGTCGCGCGGTCACCCGGCGGTCGGGGACGGGGACTGCCAGTCTGGGTAGCCTGCCAAGGCCGAGCCAACTCGGAGAAACGTCTCTAATCGGTAAAGACAGGGAAATGATTCTAAAAAGATGATTTCCCTGTCCGAGCTGCGACGCTACCAGTACTGCGCGACGAGCGAGGAGTGTTCGCACTCGTCGGGCACCGCGTCGAACCACGCGGCGTCGGCTATCTCGTCGGCGTCGCGCCCGAGGTCGTCGCCGAGTCGCGGGTCGTCGGTCCGCGCCTCGAAGACGACGAACTCGCCCGACACGGCGGGTCGAGGAGCCGCGCCGTCGTCCAGCGGGGAGTTCTCGGCGGGCACGAACGTCTGTTCGACCACCGCCAACGGTCGCTCGACGGTCGCGTCGAGGCCGGTCTCCTCGTGGACCTCACGAACGGCGGCCTCGCGGAGCGACTCGCCGGGTTCCGCGTCGCCGCCGGGCAGTACCCAACCGTCGCTCCAGCGGTTTCGGACGAAGGCGACGCGGCCGCGCCCGTCGCGGACCAGCGCGCCGACCCAACGGTCCGCGCCCGCTCGGACGTTCGCGCGGACGGTCTCGAACTCGTCGGGCGAGAGAACGACCGTCTCGTCGGTCCGCGGGAGGTCGTCGGGGAGTGTCATTCACGCGTGAATTTTGCGTGAGTCGACTTCCGGGTTACGTCTCGACCGTCGAAGCTTCGCGGACCGTCGGGCAAAGTCCGAGTAGTCGCGTTGCCGTCCGTGAGCGCGCCCGACTCGTTGGCCCGAAGCGTCGTCTCCATCCCAACGCCGTCGGGCACCGCGTTCTCGATGTACCCCGCCGCGCCGTTACAGTTGTCGAGGCGGAAACAGACCTCTCTGTAGGGCGTCAGCGCGCGAACCTCGCCGTCGGCCCGACGGACCGGGAGTTCGAGCCGATAGGAGAACCCACCGGTGGCGTCGCTGACGAACACTTGCACGACGATTTCGTCGTCGCTGGCGACCGGGACGGTCGCGCTCTCGCCGACCGGCGCGACGCCGGGACCGGGGATGCTGGCGGTCCCGTCGGCCACCCGAAGCCCGAGCGACAGGTTCGCGGGCGTCCCGTTCACGGCGTAGTAGCCCACGTCGTCGCCGGTCGAGACGCGCACCGACGCGCTCTCGGCGTAGTCGGGGACCGCGAGCGTCGCGTTCAGCGTCACGGACTCGCCCCGGACCGCTCGGACGCGGTGAATCGCTGGTTCGACGGACTCGCCGAGGAACGGCGTCCACTCGCCGCGGTAGACGTACCGGTAGTAGGTCCGGTTCGGGAACGCCGAGACGACCGCCAAATCGTCCGGCCCGTCCGAGACCGCGTAGACCCGTTCGCCGTCGAATTGGGGGTCGTTCCGGAGGTGCTGGAACGGGTGGTTGAGCCAGTCGCCGTACGGCGTCGGGAGGAAGACGACGGAGTTCGAAAGCTGGCGCTCCTCGAAGGGCTGGTAGGCCTCGTCGTACGCGGCGGTCGTCTCGGCGTGGTCGGCGACGACCGGCCCGAGGAGTCCCGCGGTCGTACCCGCGAGAACGAGACACCCGACGAGCGCGACACCCGCGGCGACTCCTCGGATGCGCCGGGCCGAGTCGGTGCGCTCGGTCGCGAGCGCGCGCACGTAGTCGAACCCGAGGAGTGCTCCGGAGGCCGCGAACGCCGCGGTCGGCACCAGCAGGTCGAAGTGGTAGTACGGCCCGAGCGTGTCGATGAGTCCGTCGGCGGGGTCCGCGAGCGACCCGAGGATGTTCAGGTTGCCCCAGAAGTAGACGTTGCCGACGAGTATCGAGACGAACAGCCCCGCGAGCGTCGCTTTCGCCTGTGCGTCGGTGAGGTCGGCCGACCAGTCCGAGACCCGAGTGAGACCGACGCGCCGGAGGAACGCGCCGACCCCGACCGCCGCCAGCAGGGTCCCGACCGGTCCGGCGACCACCCACTCGGAGAACAGCACCGAGACGACCTCGGCGTTCGCCCGGAGCGCCAGTTCGGGGGTGTAGTCCCGCGCGTAGCCCAGAATCTCGCGGTGGCCGAACCCGAGACCGTCCTCCGGCGCGAACGCGGCGTAGGGAAATTCCGTCGGCGAGCCCGTCATCGCGGCGTTGTACGCCAGCGCGGTACCGACGCCCGCCAACCCGCCGAGCGCGGTCAGCGAGAGGCGCGTCAGGCGCGTCGCCGAGGGACCGGCCCACAGCGAGTAGAGCGCGTGAACGATGAAGGGAACCGCGAACAGGACCGAGGTGTACGGTCGCGCGAAGAACGCCGCACCGATTGCCAGTCCCGCGAGGAGGGCGTACCCGTTGGTCAGACGGGCGCTCGCACTCCCGTCGTCCGCGTCGCCCGCGCCGGTCCCGAGACCGCCCTCGCGTCGGGCCGACCGGAGGTACGCGAACGCGAACAGCAGATTCCAGAACGTCGTCGGCGCGTAGGGCAGGAACACCGACGAGTCGATGACGAAGAGCGGCGACGCGAGCAGGAACGCGCCCGCGAGGAGACCCGTCCGCCGGTCGAACGCCGCGGCGACGATGGCGGTCGTCAGCGCGACGTTCGCGGCCGCGATTCCGGCGAGCGCGAGTCGGAACCCGCCGAACAGCTTCCCGACCGCGAACATCGCGGCCGGAACCGGCGCGTACTTGGGGTAGAGTCGGCCGCCCTCCTCGACGAAGAACCACGGCCGGAACGAGTCGGGGACCGGCGGGAACAGCGAGAGTTGCCCGTCCAACAGCATCGCGGCCTGCTGGAGGTAGACGCCTTCGTCGTGGTTGGTCGTGTGGTACGGGAACAGTTCGGTGGCAGTCAGGAGGGCGACGGCCCCGGCGAAGAGGGCCAGCACTGCCGCGGAGAGTCGGAATCGCCGTCGATTCATCGAGGTCGCACCGACGAGACTCGGTCGGTGACCTGTTCGTCGCCGTCTTCGGGCGGGTACCACGCCAACGTGTGGTCGGCGTCCAACTCGACCCGGACCGGCTTGCCGATGTCCAACTCCTTGACGTGGTTGTGCTGGCAGTGGACGAGGTCCCCGTTGTCGAGTTCGACCCGGTAAACGAAGGAGGGGCCGGTGTACTGACGGTGGACGATGTGGCCGTCGGCTTCGCTCTCGTCCACGACGGTCGCCCGGAGGTCGTCGGGCCGGACCAACACGTCGAGGTCGGTGCCCGCGTATTCGGTCGTCAGACCGTTGAGCCGCTGTGGCGCGAAGTTCCCGATGGGCGTGACGACCGTGTCCTCTTCGTACCACGCCGAGAGGAACCCGGCCTGCCCGAGGAAGGAGGCGACGAACCGCGACTCGGGATGCTCGAAGACGCTCTCCGGGCGGCCGACCTGCTCCATCTCCCCGTCGCACATCACGGCCACCCGGTCGGAGATAGAGAGGGCCTCCTCTTGGTCGTGAGTGACCGAGACGGCCGTGACGCCCGCCTCCTTGAGAATCTGGCGGACCTCCTCGCGCATCTCGACGCGTAGACGGACGTCCAAGTTCGAGAAGGGTTCGTCGAGGAGCAGAATCTCCGGTTCGGGCGCGAGCGAGCGCGCGAGGGCGACCCGCTGTTGCTGGCCGCCGGATAGTTCGTCGGGCGTCGCGTCGCGGTGGCCCGCCAAATCCACGAGGTCGAGCAGTTCGGAGACGCGCCGTTCGGTCTCCTTCTCGTCGGCGTCGGTGAGTCCGAACGCGACGTTCTCGGCGACCGTGAGGTGGGGAAAGAGCGCGAAGTCCTGAAAGACCAGTCCCACGTCGCGGTTCTCGGGTTCGACGGAGTCCGTCTCGTCGGCGACGACCTCGCCGTCGAGACGGACTTCGCCGTCGTCGGGGCGTTCGAGTCCCGCCATCATCCGGAGCGTCGTCGTCTTGCCACAGCCGGAGGGACCCAAGAGCGTGAGGAGTTCACCCTCCCGGACCGACAGCGACAGTGAGTCCACCGCGGTCTCGGCGGCGTACTCCTTGACCACGCCGTCGAGTTCGAGGACCGTGGAGTCGGCTCCTTCGCCGTCCGCTCGGGACGGTGTGGTCGAGTCGTGCTGAGTCCGGTCCGTCGTTTCGAGGTCGTATCGGGATTCCCTAGACATCGTTGTCTCCTTCTTGACGCACGAGGCTGCCGTCCTGTTTGAGCAGGACCAGCATCGAGAGCGCGGACACGCCAACGAGGACGAGCGCGGGCACCGCGGCCTGTCCGTAGTAGCCTGCGTCCTGTACGCTCCAGATGTAGGTGACGAGGGTTTCAAAACCTGTCGGACGAAGGAGCAGGGTCGCGGGGAGTTCCTTCATCGTCGTCAGGAACACGAGCGCCGCGCCCGCGACGACTCCCGGAGCGATGAGCGGCAGGGTAACGCGACGGAACGCCGCACCGGGTGTCCTCCCGAGGGTCCGCGCCGCCTCGACGAGTTTGGCGTCCACTTGTAACACCGACGAACGCGTCGTGCCCACGGCCTGCGGGAGGAACCGGACGACGTAGGCGAACACGAGGAGGGGAACGATGCGGTACGGCGTCGGGCCGTACGACGACCCGAAGTAGACCAACGAGATGCCCAGCACGATACCGGGCGTCGCGTAGCCGACGTACGTCGCCCGGTCGAACAGCGAGGTCAGCGTCGAGCGGTAGCGCGCCGCCAGATACCCCACGGGAATCGCCGCGAGGGTGGCGACCGCGGCGGCCAGCGCGGAAACGTACACCGAGTTCCAGCCGTAGGTCCACTCGAACGCGAGTCCGCCGCCGGCGTATCCCGGCCCGCTTCGCGTGAGCCACATGAACAGCACGCCGAGCGGGACGACCAGCGCGAGCGTCGCGACGGCGGCACAGAACAGAAGTGCGGGTACCTTCCACGCGCCCAGTGGCGTCCGGGTAGTGCGGTTGCCGCCTCCGGCGTAGCTCTCTTGGCCACGTCCGCCGATACGGGATTCGAGCGCGACGATGACGGCCGTCACCGCCAGTAGTTCGAGCGACAGGAGCGCCGCGGTGTCGCGACCGAAGGTGTTGAACTCGACGTAGATGGCCTGCGTGAACACGCCGAAGTGCATGATCGAGGGCGTCCCGAAGTCCGAGAGCGTGTAGAGGGCGACCAACAGCGCGCCACCCGCGATGCCGGGGGCAATCTGTGGGAGCGTGATGGCCCGGAACGCCTCGCTCCGGGAGTGGTTGAGCGTGCGGGCCGCCTCGACGAGCGTCCCGTCGAACGACAGCAGTGCGGCGCGGGTCGTCAGGAAGACGTAGGGGTAGACGTACAGCGTGAGGACGAGCGCGGTCCCGGTGAAGCCGTAGATTTCGGGCACGGACTCGATACCGAACTGCGCGAGTCTGTCCGCGAGCACTCCTCGCGGCCCGAACGCCGAGACGAACGCGAACGCGCCGATGTAGCTCGGGACGACCAGCGGGAGCGCGAGGACGACCGTCCAGAACCGCCGGAACGGGAGGTCGGTCTCGACGGTCAGCACCGCGAGCGGGACCCCGAGGAGGACGCACGCGACGGTGACGGTCGTCACGAGCGCGACGCTGTTGAGCAGTATCTCGACCATCGAGGACCGCGCGAGCAGCGCCACCGACGAGTCGAGGCCGACGTCGGCCGCCCGGAGGAGAATCCACAGGATGGGCGAGAGGACAGCGACCGCGACGCCCGCACTCAGCAGGGTCACGCCGACCGGAAGCGACTCGCCCTCCTCGGCGACTCCGACGCCGTGTCGCTTGGCGAACCGTTCGACGCGCTCGACGACCGACATCTATAGGACGCCCACTTCCCGCATCAGTCGGAGGGTCGGTTCGAGGTTCGAGAGCTTCTGAAGGTCGAGTTCCGGCGGGTTGAGTTCGTCGATGGTGGGGAGGCCGCCGACCGGCGGCACGCCCGGAATCATCGGGTATGCGTACGCCGTGGTCGCGAAGAACTCTTGGGCCTCGACGGTGAGCAGGTGGGAGATGAAGTTCGCCGCCAGTTCCTGTTTGTCCGAGTCCTGCATGATCTGTGCGCCGCTGACGTTGATGAGCGACGCGGCGTCGTTCTCCGTGAACGCGAGGTCGATGGGCGCGTCCGGTCGGGAAGCGACCACCCGCAGGACGTAGTAGTGATTGGCGAACCCGAGGCTGATCTCGCCGTCGGCGACCGCGTTCGAGGTGAGGAACTCGTCGGGGTACTCGGTGACGTTCTGGTCGAGCATCCCGCGGAGCCACTGCTTGGTCTTCTGTTCGCCGCGGAGGATGCGCATCGCGGTCACGAACGCTTGGAACGCGCCGTAGGTCGGTGCCCATCCCATCGACCCCGCGAGCGCGTCGCTCTCGGTGAAGTTCGCCACCTTGTTCGGGATGTCCTCGCGCGAGAGTTTGTTCGTGTTGTACGGGATGGCGCGAGCGCGCCCGGCGACGCCGACCCACTGGTCGTTCGGGTGGAACGTCTTCGGGACCGGGTCCGTGACGCGACTCGGGAGATTCGTGGTGACCCCCTGCTCGGAGACGTAACCCAGCGACCCGGCATCGACGGCCCAGAACACGTCGGCCGGAGTGGAACCGCCTTTCGACTCCTCGACGATGGTGTTTGCGAGTTGTGTGGTCGGTGCGGACCGAACCTTCGGGTCGAAGTTCGAGTACCGCTTGCGGAGACGGTCCAGCAGGTCCCGGTAGAGACCACCCTCGCCGCCGCCGAGGTATATTTCGAGCGTCCCCGAGAGGTCCGGCAGGTCCGCCATGCGCGTCCCGGACAGTTCCGGCCGGTCCTCGGCGAGCGGCCCGGAGCCTTGGAACGTCTCGATGCCGGACTCGCCCGCTGACGAGTTGTCGGTCGTCGTTCCTTGGGTCGTCTGCGTCTCTTGGTCCGAGCTGCCCGAACAGCCCGCGAGACCGGTTGCAGCGGCAGCGCTCAATGCTAGGAAGCGTCGTCGGTTAGACGTTCGTCTCTCAGCCATCTCATCTAGATTAGGCCAGCCTAAAACTCTTATAATTACTGGTTTCTTCCTCGCTGGCCGCCATCGAAGCAGCGGACCTATCAGTCGTCTGCGACGACGGACCGCGTTTCGAGCGACCGGAGTTCGTCCAGCGCGGCGAGCCAGTCGAGCATGTATTCGCCCACGTAGTTGAAGAACGCACCGTTTTCGTACTGCTCGAAGTCGCCCTCGGCGAGTTCGGTCCCCATCTCCTCGAAGACGCCAGCGTAGGAGTCTGCGTCCGCGGCGGTGTCGTCTACGATCTCCCAGAGGTGTTCGTTGAGTTCGAGTCCCGGCACCTCGTTGTTCAGGTCGCCGAACGTCGAGCGCGGGGCCTTGTTGTGTTCGCAGAGCGGCGCGCCGTTGTAGATGCGCTTGCCCAGCACGTCACAGGCGCGCTTGAGGAACACGCCCGACCAGATGTCGTCGAACCGGCCCAC
>SDGW01001042.1_pt1 | contig 11535 bp, 9 predicted proteins | sample 2873831 | NCBI WGS metagenome assembly SDGW01 (sample SAMN08132700, study PRJNA421101) | hypersaline lake metagenome | isolation source: celular fraction 0.22 microns magnesium sulfate-rich crust from ephemeral... | place: Spain: Penahueca Lagoon, Toledo | collected 2011-07
CTGCATAACTGTGTATATACTTTAGATATACTTAAGCGTAGTGGTTGGTCGGGGATAGTGTCGGGCTTCACCCCCGCGCACAGTGGCACGGGGCACTCGCCCTCGACACTAAATGTAGAACTGGTCGTTGCGCTCGAACTCGAAGGCCTGCTGGTCCTTGTTGACGAACGACCACATGCCGCTGGCCACGGGGTCCTCCCAGGCCCACTGGAGGAACTCGGCCGCTTCGGCGTCGAGGAACTCCTCGTGGGTCTCCTTCTTCGTGTCGACGAAGAAGTTCGTCAGCTCGAACTTGATGATCTCCGGGTTCGTCGGGCCGGAGAGCATGAGGGTCGCGGTGCGCTCGTCGACGATCTCGTAGTCCTTGAGATAGCCCCACAGGGAGGTGCCGGTCTTCTCGGCGAGCTGGAGCTGGACGTCGAGGTCCTCGGTGGTCCAGTCGTCGCCGTTGTCCCACGAGAGGTCCTCGCGGAACGTCAGCGTGACCTCCTGGTTCTCGGTGTCGACCTCGAGGTCCTCGAGCGCGCCCATCAGGAACTCGGTGTCCGTGAACGAGTACTTCAGGAACGGCGCGAACACCGCGCGGCCGGCCGGCTAGGCGTAGTTCTGCGTCCCTGCAGTGTTGAAGTGCAGGTCGGCCGGGTTGCCCGTGTAGGCGTTGTGGTACTCCACGTCGTTGACCTGCGAGCCGCCCTCGGTGCCGTCGTCCGTGGAACCGCCCGAGCCGTCTGTCGATTCGTCGGTCGCGTCGCCGGAGCCGTCTCCGTCGCCGCCACAGCCTGCCAGTGCGGTCATACCGGACGCGCCGGCGACCGTGAGCATCTTCCGACGACTGATCACGTCGTCATACCTGTCCCGTTCGCTGTCGGATGACATAACATAGCAACAGTCACCATAGTGCATTATAAACATTATGAATACAAATCGAACAGACGCCGGAACTGGAATCACTGGCCTCGCCGTCGCTGCAGGTGCCCGAGCGGGTTTCTCAGTAGGTATTGCGGAACACATAATATTCACTTTGTAACTTCCAGTGGGTATTAGATGCTGATACGACGGGCCTAGAGGGCGTATACAGCAGGTATAGGGACATACACTGGCGCGAACTCTCGGATATGATTACGTGAATAGTATCTTATATGAGATCAGTGCCGTTTTGTAGACCGGTCCTGTCTACACGACCACATGCCACACGAGCAGTACGACGACTGCTGGCTCCGGTACGAACGGGTCGCGGACGACGCGCGCCGCGACGCGTACCGTCGCCGGTGCGCGCACGCCTACGTGGCGGAGAAGTCGCCGGAGTGCAGCGCGGTGCGGGACGAGTTCCGGCGAGCCATCCCCGGCCTGCTCGGCGAGGACGTCCACCTCTGGCAGCACCCGCCGACGACCGCGGAGGGGTTCCTCGCGGTCGGCACCCCGGAGGACATGGCGATGATCGCCGACTCGGTGTCGGTCGACGCGGTCGAGGACCTGGCGGACGGCGGCTACATCCTCCGGTCGGTCGAGTGGGAGGGCCAGGACTGCCTCGTCGTGACCGCACCGACGGATCGCGGGCTGGTGTACGGCACGTTCCACCTGCTCCGCCTGATGGCCACCGGCGAGCCGATCGACGACCTCGACGTGCGGGAGGAGCCGGCCGCGCCCAACCGGCTACTCAACCAGTGGGACACGCCCTTCCACCGCTCGGTCGAGCGCGGCTACGGCGGCGAGTCCATCTTCGACTGGGAGCGGTTGCCCGACCTCCGGGACCGCTACGAGGACTACGCGCGCCTGCTCGCGTCGGTCGGCATCAACGGCATCGTCCTCAACAACGTCAACACGACGAAGCCGGACCGGCCGAGCGCGAGCGACGCCTTCGAGGGGTGGCAGCTGCTCGAACGGCGGCGGCTCGAGGACCTCACCGGCCTGGCGTCCGTGTTCCGACGCTACGGGATCCGGACGTACCTCTCGGTCAACTTCGCCGCGCCGATGCTGCTGGGCGACCTCGACACCGCCGACCCGCTCGACGACGACGTGCGCGCGTGGTGGCGCGAGAAGGCCGACGAGGTGTACGACCTGATCCCGGACTTCGGCGGCTTCCTCGTCAAGGCGGACTCCGAGGGCCAGCCCGGGCCCTACGACTACGACCGCGACCACGTCGACGGCGCGAACGCCATCGCCCAGGCGCTTGAACCCCACGGCGGCCGCGTCTGGTGGCGCGCGTTCGTCTACGGCTCCCACGAGGACCGCGCGGTCCAGGCCTACGACACCTTCGAGCCGCTTGACGGCGACTTCGCCGACAACGTCACCGTCCAGATCAAGAACGGCCCCATCGACTTCCAGCCACGCGAACCGGTCTCGACGCTGTTCGGTGCGATGCCCGAGACCGACCTCGGCCTCGAGCTCCAGATCACCGGCGAGTACACCGGCCAGGGCGTCCACGCCACCTACCACCTCCCGATGTGGAAGGAGGTGTTCGACTTCGACACGCGCGCGGACGGGGAGGGGACGCCCGTCAGCTCCTTCTTCCGGAACCCCGGCGAGGGCATCGTCGGCGTCGGCAGCGTCGGCGAGGACCACAGCTGGACCGGTCACTACCTCATGCAGTCGAACCTGTACGCGTTCGGCTGCGCGGCGTGGGACCCCGAGTGCGACCCCGAGGCGGTCACCCGCGAGTGGGCAGCGCAGACCTTCGGCGCAGACGACGAGGTCGTCGAGACGGTCGTCGAGGTCCTCCGCGACTCGTGGGAGGCCTGCATCGACTACGAGACGGGCGGCCTCGGGCTCATGCACATGATGCACAACGGCGAGGAGTACCTGGAGAACCACTACTACCCGTCGCCGGGGGAGTGGCCGGGCTACCACGGCGCCTCCGAGGACGGCATCGGCGTCGACCGCACCTCGACCGGAAGCGGCTACGCCGCCCAGTACCGCGACCCGGTCGCCGAGCGGTTCGAGTCGCCCGAGACCTGCCCCGAGAAGTACCTCCTCTTCTTCCACCACCTGCCGTGGGACTACGAGCTGGCGGACGGGACCACGGTGGTCCAGCGGCTCTACGACAACTGCTTCGACGGCGTCGAGGAGGTGCGGCGGCTCCGCGACGAGTGGGCCGACCTCGAGGGGCGGATCGACGAGCGCCGGTTCCGCCACGTCGCCGAGCGCTTCGACGAGCACGTCGCCCAGGCCGAGCGCTGGCGCGACGTCCTCACCGAGACCTTCCGCGACTACTCGGGGATCCCCGACGAGCAGGGGCGCGTCCCCGAGTCCTGACGATCGGCCGCAGTCGCTGGCGACCCGGTCATCGCCGTAGACGGCGCGTTCCCGGCCCTTCCGCTGGGTTTTTGGGGCCGTCGACTACCGCAGTACCATGTCGATATCGTCGACACTGCTGGACCTGCTCTGCGCCAACCGGGAGCGGATGAAGGTGGTCATCGGCCTGCTTGTCGTCTGCGCCGTCATGCTGGCTCTCTCCGCCCTGTACGTCGGCCCCGGCGACGACTCGTTCCCGCTGCTCGTCATCGATCTGGTCCTCGTCGGCGGCGGGTTGCTGTTCTTCGGCGGGAGCTTCTGGTACTGCACGAAGCGGGCGATGGACGAGTAAGTTCCGCGCAGATTCTCTCCGGGCAGGTCCGGTCGCCGACCGGTCCCCGCTACGCGGCGTCGTCGAGGAAGTCCGCCGTCTCGGCCGCCAGATCGCGGACGTTCTCCTCGTCGTCCTCCTCGGCCATCGTGCGGAGCTTCGGCACGACGTCGTCGTCGCCGAGCCGGCCGAACGCGCGGATCGCCCGCGCCCGGACGGAGGACCGGTCGTGGTCGAGGCACTCGAGTAGCTCGTCCCGGACGGGCGCCACCGCCTCGGGGTGGGGCTCGGCCAGTTCGCCCAGCGCGTCGACGGCGCACCCGGCGACCTCCGGGTCCCTGTCGTCGAGCAGCGTGACCAGGCCGTCGACGGCGTCGAGGGCCTCGTCCGGCGTCTCCTGGGTGACGGCGACGATCACGTTGCTCAGCGTCCGCCGGGCCGAGAGGCGGCGCTCGCGCTCCTGCTCCTCGTGTTCCCGGATCGTCTGCTTGGTCGCCTCGTTCTCCACCACGTCGGGGACCTCCGGGATCCCCTCGTCGAGTTCGGTCTCCCGGACGCCGGTGATCAGCCGCGAGACGAACGGGGCCACGAGGTCGGCCCGATCGACGACGATCTTCCCGAGCGCGACGGCGGCGGTGAGCTGGACGTCCACGATCTCGTGGTCGGCGGCGGCGGCCAGCGAGGCGGTCCGACCCTCGAGCGCCCCCGGCTCCGCGTCGGCGACGGTGTCGAGGACGCTGATCGCCCGCAGCGCGACGGCCGCGTTGCCGTCGTTGACCAGCGACGCCACCGCGTCGAGGTACGGCTGCACGGCGTCGACGTCCGACTCGACGAACGTCTCGCAGACCTCGACGCCCCGCTGGCGAGTCATCGGGTTCGACGACGCGAGCGCGTCTTCGATCTCCTCTCCGTCCACCTCGTCTGGGGTGACCGACTCCGTGTCGACTCCGTCGAGCGGACCCCCGGTGTTCGTTGACATGGGCGTACGATGCGGACCGTCCGGTAAATACGTGCAGGTTCGACCACTCGGGGCGGCAGTGCATCCGGGGCACTCGTTCCCACCGATACCGGGTCCTCGAGAGCGTCAGCGACCGATGTCTGGCTCGGGAGACGAACGGCGGCGAATCTCCCGGCAAAACCGACCGCTCGACCGCCAGTCGACAGAACAAAGTGGGCCGAACGGGTCACTGTTCAGTGTATGACCGATACCAACAGGAACTACGTTGGTGGCGAGTGGACGGACGCCGAGACCGGCGAGACGATCGACGTCCACAATCCCGCCGATACGACCACTGTGGTCAACAGCTACCAGAACTCCTCCGCCGAGGACGCGGAGGAGGCCGTCGCCGCCGCCGACGAGGCGGCCGACTCGTGGGCCGACACGCCCGCGCCCGAGCGCGGTTCCGTCCTCCGGGAGGCCGCGGGGATCATCGAGGACCGCAAGGACGAACTGACCGAACTGCTCGTCAGCGAGGAGGGCAAGACCCGCTCTGAGGCCGCTCCGGAGGTCCAGCGCGCCATCGACATCTTCTACTACTACGCCGAGAAGGCGATGGACTACGGCGGCACGATCAAGGGCGCCAGCGGCGGCCGCCGCCAGGTCTCCACGCGGAAGGAGCCCCAGGGCGTCGCCGGTCTGATCACTCCCTGGAACTACCCCATCGCGATTCCGGCCTGGAAGATCGCGCCCGCGCTGGCGACCGGCAACACCGTCGTCATCAAGCCCGCCAGCGTTGCGCCGGGTCCCGCGGCGGAACTCGTCCGCGCGCTCGACGAGGCCGGCATCCCCGACGGCGTCATCAACTTCGTCACCGGCCCCGGCAGCGAGGTCGGCGACGTCTTCTCGACCCACGACGACATCGACGTCGTCTCCTTCACGGGTAGCTCCGAGGTCGGCCACCACGTCTACGACGCGGCCACCGAGGACGTCAAGCGCGTCCAGGCGGAGATGGGCGGCAAGAACCCCGCCGTCATCACGGAAAGCGCCGACCTCGAGCAGGCGCTCGACATCGTCGAGGCCGGCGCCTTCGGCGTCACCGGCCAGGCCTGTACGGCCACCTCCCGCGCCATCGTCCACACGGACCTCTACGACGAGTTCGTCGAGCGGATCACCGAGCGCGCCGAGGCCATCGACGTCGGCCCCGGCCTCGAGGACCCCGGCATGGGCCCGCACGTCAACCAGGGCGAACTCGAAAGCACGCTCGAGTACGTCGACGTCGCCAAGACGGAGGGCGCGACCCACCAGACCGGCGGCGAGCGCGTCGAGGGTGACCTCGAGGACGGCTACTTCGTCACCCCCGCCGTCTTCTCCGACGTCGACCCCGACATGCGCCTGTTCCGCGAGGAGGTCTTCGGTCCGGTGCTGGCCGTGACCGAGGCCGAGGACTTCGACCACGCCGTCGAACTGGCCAACGACAGCGAGTTCGGCCTCTCCGCGAGCGTCGTCACCGACGACCTCGCGCAGGCCAACGAGTTCGTCGACCGCGTCGAGAGCGGCGTCGTCAAGGTCAACGAGAAGAGCACGGGCCTCGAACTGCACGTGCCCTTCGGCGGCGTCAAGCGCACCTCCACGAACACCTACCGCGAGCAGGGCGACGCGGCCATCGACTTCTACACCCAGACCAAGACGGTCTACCTGAACGACTGAGCGGCCTAGCCGGTTGATCGCCTCCGGGTCGCGGCGTCCGGCCGCGACCCCGCTCAGGTTTTTCACAGATCGGAACGCTTCCCGTAGCGCTGGCCTCGACGGAGTCCCGGACAGACGCCGGATCGGTTCCCGTGGCCCAGTCTCGGGCGTTCGCCTCGGCCATCTAGACAGTCACGCGCAGGCGGGGACGGCCGTCGGGTGCCCCCGCACTGCACGGCGAGATTTATGAACGGGGCCGCCCTGTAACCGGTATGAGCACGAGCCCCATATCGGAGTTCGAGCAGTCGTTGCGCCGCGTCGACGCGACGTCGTCGGTGGTCGAGCCGGACGGGTTCGACGCGGCGCTGGCCGACGCGGTCGAGGAACCGGCGGTCGGGGCGCCGCTGCCCTTTGAGACCCTGTCGCTGTCCGACCACCCGGTAGCGCTCGATCCGTCGCCGCGGGAACTGCGCGAGGCGCGGACGGGCGTCACCGGTTCCCGGCTGGGTATCGCCGACCTCGGGACGGTCGCCGTCGAGTCCCGGGCCGGGGGCGATGAACTGACCGCGCTGTTCCCGGAACGCCACGTCGTCGTCCTCCGGGCGTCGGACGTCCGTCCCGACCTCGAGTCGGCGTTCGCGTGGCTCGCCGAGGAGTTCGACGCAGGCCGGGACTCGCTGGTCTTCGAGACCGGTCCCAGCGCGACTGGCGACATGGGTGCGCTGGTCCAGGGCGTCCACGGCCCCGAAGCGATCCACGTCATCGTGGTGGACGATGAGTGAGTCGGACGCCGACGCGGACCGGATCAGGCACCTGCTGGCCGCCGAGGGCGACCAGATCAAGGCGAACACGCGCCACTTCAACGCCGAGCGGTACGCGCAGATCGACGACATCGGGAGCGAGCGCCACGAGCACTATCGGACGAGCACTCGCGAGATCAAGGAGGACGCCATCGAGCGCCTGCCGGAGCTGATCGAGCAGGTCCGCGAGTCGGTCGCGGACAACGGCGGCACCGTGTACGTCGCGGACGGCGCCGCCGACGCGCGCGAGTACGTCGCCGAGGTGGCCGAGGGGGTCGACGCCGAGCACGTCGTCAAGAGCAAGTCGATGACGACCGAGGAGATCGACCTCAACGAGGGGCTCGAGGCGCGCGGGCTCGAGGTCTGGGAGACCGACCTCGGCGAGTTCGTGATCCAGGTCGCCGAGGAGAGCCCCTCCCACATCGTCGGGCCGTCGCTGCACAAGTCGCGCGAGGAGATCACTGACCTCTTCGAGGAGCACTTCGACCCCGAGGAGTCGCTGGACTCCGCCCAGGCGCTGACGGAGTTCGCCCGCGAGTTTCTGGGCGAGCGCATCGAGGCCGCCGACGTCGGGGTCACGGGCGCGAACTTCGTGCTGGCCGACAGCGGCTCCATCGCGCTGGTCACCAACGAGGGCAACGCGCGCAAGTGCGCGAGCGTGCCCGACACCCACGTCGCCGTCGCCGGTATCGAGAAGATCATCCCCTCGGTCGAGGAGCTCCATCCGTTCGCCGAACTGATCGCGCGGTCGGCCACCGGGCAGGCGATCCCGCAGTACCTCTCCCTGCTCTCGCCGCCGGTCGACACGCCCGCGGTGGATTTCGACCGGCCCGACGAGCCCGACTTCGGCGGAAGCGACGCCGATCGGGACTTCCACCTCGTGCTGGTCGACAACGGCCGCACGGAGATGCGCGCCGACGACGACCTGCGGGAGACGCTGTACTGCATCCGCTGTGGCGCCTGCGCCAACTCCTGCGCGAACTTCCAGTCGGTCGGCGGCCACGCCTTCGGCGGCGAGACCTACACCGGCGGCATCGCGACCGGCTGGGAGGCGGGCGTCGAGGGGCTGGACGCCACCGCCGAGTTCAACGACCTCTGTACCGGGTGCTCGCGCTGCGTAAACGCCTGCCCGGTCAAGATCGACATCCCCTGGATCAACACGGTCGTCCGCGATCGGATCAACCGCGGGAAAGACCCCGGTCTGGAGGACGTACTCGTCGACGGGCTGGTGCCCGACGAGGAGGCGCCCGGGACGCCGCTTCGCAAGCGCTTCTTCGGCAACTTCGAGACGGTCGCGAAGCTGGGGAGCGCGACGGCCCCGGTCTCGAACGCCGTCGCGTCGCTTTCGCCCATCCGGCGGGTGCTCGACGCGGGGCTGGGCATCGACGTCCGCCGGGAACTGCCCGCCTTCCAGCGGGAGACGCTCGTCGAGTGGGCCGAGGGACGGACGACCGTCGCCGACCCCGAGCGCCGGGTCGTCCTCTACCCGGACGTCTACACCAACTACGTCCAGCCCGAGCGCGGCAAGGCGGCCGTCCGGACGCTGGAGGCGCTGGGCTGTGCGGTGACCGTGCCCGACGTCGGCGGCTCCGGCCGCGCCCCGCTCTCCCAGGGCATGATCGCGACGGCCAGGGACAAGGCCGAGCGACTCGCCGCCGACCTCGGGGAGCGCCTCGACGCGGGCCGGGACGTGGTCGTCGTCGAGCCCAGCGCGCTCGCGATGTTCCGCCGCGAGTACGAGAAGCTGCTGCCCGCCGACGAGTACGAGCGGCTCGACGACGGTAGCTACGAGGTCTTCGAGTACGTCTACGGCCTGCTGGAGAACGGGGCCGACGCGGCGGCCCTGACCGCCGGTGACGGCGACGGCGTCGCCTACCACAGCCACTGCCAGCAGCGCACCCTCGGCCTGGAGGCCCACACCGTCGCCGTCCTCGAGGAGCTGGGCTACGACGTCGTGACCTCGGACGTCGAGTGCTGCGGGATGGCCGGCAGCTTCGGCTACAAGTCCGAGTACTACGAGCTCAGCATGGACGTCGGCGAGTCGCTGGCCGACCAGTTCGAGGACACCGACCGGACCGTCGTCGCCAGCGGCACCTCCTGTACGGACCAGCTAGAGGCGCTGCTCGCGACGGAGGCGCGACACCCGGTCCAGCTCGTCGCGCCGTGACGTCTGTCGGTGTGACAGGTTCGTTACACCGGTGGACTCCCCGCTCCCTCCGGCGATTCGACTCGCCAGTCGCGTTCCACAGTGGCGAACACGACGACGGCCCGCGACCGGTCTCCGTGTGACGGAGTCGATATCCGACCAGACGCCGGATCACTCAGAACTCGTTCCATACTGTGGAACAGATATTCGCCTCGCGGGCACCGACAGACCCGCCGGTGGTCGATCAGTGCCCCCGTCAGCGGCGCTCACCGTGATCGCCGATCTCTCCGGCGTCTGATTCCGTGAAGTCGGCGTTCGTACCGGACCGGAGGGACGTATCACAGCCGAAAACGGATTTGGGGCGCGGAGTCGAGCGGTCGCGGAAATCGCGCGACAGAGTCGGTGAAACGGTACGAGCCACTGACCGAACGGATGCGGTTCACGCTATCGGAACAGAAACCTACGGGTCCGGATTCTCGCTATCGCTAGATGTGTCAGTCAGCGGATTGACGGCCGAACGGCTGCTAGTTCCCGACCGCAGTCGTCGATCCGGCGTCGCTCCGTGCCACCACGCTTCGATCTGAAAAATCCGCGATCGCGCGAGAAAACGGCTCCTCGTGCGGATTATTCCTCGTCGAACGCCGCTGAGCGGAGCTCAGCGAGCTTGACGAAGCTTACGCTTCGTCAAACGCCGAAAATCTCCGATTTTCGAGCCCGACGAGGCTTCGCTTCGCTACGCTTCGTCAAACATCTCGAACCCTTCGGCCAGGTTGTCCTGGACCGTGTCGAGATCGAGCGTGACGCCGAGGCCGGGCTTCTCGGGGACGTTGAAGTAGCCCTCTTCGATGAGGTTGTCCTCCTCGACCAGGTCCTCCCACCAGCCGAGCTCGTAGGAGTGGTACTCGACGGCCATCGCGTTGGGGATGGCCGTGCCGACGTGGACCGAGGCGGCGGTGCCGATCGGCGAGGAGACGTTGTGCATCGCGACGGGGATGTAGTACATGTCAGCGAGCGTCGCGATCTTCTTGGTCTCGAGCATGCCGCCGACCTTCGGGACGTCGGGGGCGATGATGTCCACGCCCTCGTCCTCGAGCAGTTGGCGCTGACCGTGGGTCCGGTAGACGTTCTCGCCGGTGGCGATCGGCGTCGCGGTGTCGCGGGTGACCTCGGCCTGGACGTCCTGGTTCTCCGGCGGGACGGGGTCCTCGAGCCACCAGACGTCGTAGTCCTCGATGGCGCGCGCGAGGCGCTTCGCGCTGCCGGAGGCGAAGGCCCAGTGGCAGTCGAAGGCAACCTCCGCGCGGTCGCCGACCTGCTCGGTGACCTTCCGGACGATCTCGGCCTTGTGGTCGATCTCGCCCTTGTTCAGGTGGCGGTTGGCGCGGTCGCGCTCGTGGCCGGAGGGCACGTCCAGATCGAACTTCAGGGCGTCGTAGCCCAGCTCGCTGACGACGCGTTCGGCCTCCGCGGCGCAGGCGTCGGGGTCGGCTTCGTCCTCGGTGTGGCAGTCGCAGTACATGCGGACGTCGTCGCGGTACTTGCCGCCAAGGAGCTGGTAGGCGGGGACGCCGAGGATCTTGCCCGCGACGTCGTGCAGCGCCAGCTCGATGCCGGAGATGGCGGCGACGTCCTTGCCGGCGATCGAGCCCTCGCCGGACATCTTCTGGATCATGTGCTCGTAGAGGCGGTCGATGTCCAGCGGGTTCTCGCCGACGATGAACGGCTTCAGGCGCTCGATGATCTCCGGGAGCGCGCCGCCCCAGTAGGCCTCGCCGGTGCCGACGGGGCCCGCGTCCGTGTAGACGCGAACGATGGTCCAGGGGTAGTTCCCGTCGACGATGGTCGACTGGACGTCGGTGATCTCCACGTCGCGGTCCCCCCGCGAGTCCGAGATCCTCATCGTCTCCGAGGAGAGGTCTCGCATCGTGTATTCCGCGTTCGGATCCGCCAACTGGTCGTAGCTCATGTGTCGTCTCTGTCCTCCATCTGTCGTCGCAAAAGTGTTTCGTATGCGGCTCAGCCCTTCGGACTGTCGGCGCGCCGGGAGACGGTTTCTGCTTCGTCCGGAGCCGAATCCCCACGCGCATGCCGGTGCGATAAACTTTATTACCGGTAATACTGAAATAACGTCCGGAGCCGCCGAGAAGCACTGTCAGTGAGTCTGTCCCACCTCAGCCCGGACGAGATCGGGCCGGAGCCAGACCCGCCGACATCCGGCGGTATCGGTCTGTCATGGTACCTGCGGGCCCTGGCTCGCCGGCCCAGTCCTTCCGTTTTCGGGCCCTAGCGGCTCCGTTTCGCGTTGGACAGCGGCGCGCGTCGGTCCCGTCCACCGGAGCGCCTGCGCGTCCGCCTCGGCCACTGGGACGACTGCGAGGGGCGCGGCGCCCGGCCGAGGGAA
>SDGW01001524.1_pt1 | contig 11534 bp, 12 predicted proteins | sample 2873831 | NCBI WGS metagenome assembly SDGW01 (sample SAMN08132700, study PRJNA421101) | hypersaline lake metagenome | isolation source: celular fraction 0.22 microns magnesium sulfate-rich crust from ephemeral... | place: Spain: Penahueca Lagoon, Toledo | collected 2011-07
GACCTCCACGACGTGCTCGCGGGGCGCGCGGACGCTGTCGAGGCGGTCCGCGAGACCGGTGCGATCGCGGTGCTGCCCTGTGGTCGGACGCTCGCCGGCGCCCGGGAGAGCGACCCGATGCGGCTCCTGGACGCGTTGCACGCCGTCGCGGACGCGTACGGCGACGTAGTAGTGGACTGTCCCGCGGGTCTGCGCGCGGACGTCGGTCTGCCGCTGCTGGTCGCGGACGCGAGCGTGCTGGTGACGACGCCGGACCGCGCGGCGCTGGCGGACGCGCTTCGCGCGCGGTCGCTGGCCGTCGAACTGGACGCCGGGCTGGCAGCCGCCGCGTACAATCGCGCGGACAGCGCGGGCGACGAGGTGGCGAACGCGCTCGGCGCGCCGGTAGTCGCGATTCCGGCGGCGGACGCCGTGACGGCAGCGATGGAAGCCGGGCAGCCGGTCGCGGCTGTCGCTGGAGAGTCGGCGGCTGCGGCGCGGTTCGAGAATCTCGCACAACGAGTGCGTGAGACGCGGTAACGGTCAGTCCTGGAGGTCGACGTACGTCGAGCGCAGCGTCACCGGCGTCACGTCCGCGACGTCGGCGGCGTCGGCCTGCGTGAGCGGGACGTTCCGGTCGCAGGCCGCAGTGTAGAGGCAGGCGGCGGCGACCCCGCTGGGGTTGCGTCCGGAGACGAGGTTCCGGGACTCGGCCTCCTCGACGTACTCGCGGGCGGCGCGCTCGACACCCTGGGGGAGGTCGAGTTCAGTGGCGTACCGCGGGAGGTAGTCGCGGGGATCGATTGGACCCGTGGGCAGGCCGAGTTCGCGGTTCATGGCGTCGTACGCGGCGGAGAGCTCGCCCTCGTCCGCGCGGGCGACGTCCTCGACCTCACCGAGCGTCCGCGAGAGCGCGTTCGTCCGACAGACCGCGTAGACGGCGGCGGCCGCGAACCCTTCGATGGAGCGACCGCGGAGCAGTCCCTCGTTCTGTGCGGAGTCGAACAGCGCACACGCCTGGTCGCGGACGCTGCGCGGCAGGTCGAGCTTGCCGACGAGCCGGCGAATTTCCGTGAAGCCGTACACCTGGTTGCGGTCGGCCTTCGACGGGATGGACGCGCGCTTGTGCTGGCGGCGCATCCGCTTGAGGCGGCGGCGCTTGCGCCCCTTCACGCGCGTCGAGCGGCCGATCTCCGTGGAGAGTCCGCGGTCGTGTCTGGCGCGAGTGAGCGGTGCACCCGTCCGCTCGGGGTTGCTGTCGTCCTCGGAGAAGCTGCGCCACTCGGGGCCGCGGTCGATGCGGTCCTCGTCGACGACGAGCCCGCACTCCACGCAGACGCGTTCGGTCGCACGCTGCCGGACGGCACCCGAGCACTCGGGACAGGTCACTGACTGACTCATCACACCTGAACGTAGGTCCGGAAGCGGTATTTAAACGCAGGTCGAGACCGCCGGTTTCGGGCGTTCCAGCCGCCGAGAGCGTACCGGTAACCGGTACGCTCCTGCAATGGGGCGGCGTATATACCGCTCGCCGTCACTCGAAATTTTAAGTAGTGTCGCGCGGAACTGACGCGCATGGGACTGGCGGACATCGCGGAAGGGGTCGAGGTGACGACGCGCCAGCGCGAGCGCGGCGTCGCGAGCGTCGACCGGACCGCGGCGTCGCTGGCGGCGGGGCTCGCCGGCGTGGAGGACGACCTCCCGGTGTCCGCGGACGCGGCCGCGACGATGGCCGAGGCGTACGCGGGCGGCGCGAGCGTCGGCGACGCCGCCGACGAGGCCGGCGTGGCGCCGACCACCGCGGCGAAGACGCTCCACCGGCTCGGCTTCGAGGGGCTGTCGCCGTTCTCACCGCTCCAGCGCGAGATACTCGACGACTGGCTGGCCGCGGAGTGCTCTCGCGCGGACGCCCTCGAACTCACGGGCGCCGGCGAGCGGGCGTTCGCGCTCGCGGCGTACGTCGCGACCCACGAGCCGGTCGAAGCGGCCGAAGCGGCCGTCGAGAGCGCGCTGTCGAACGCCGGGGACGCGATGGTCGAGAAGCGCGACGCGCTCGAAGCGACGCTCCCGGACCTCGACGCGTAGTCAGGAGAGTTTCTGGCGGGCGGCGTCGAGCAGCGATTCTTCGTCGGCGTCGACGCTCACGGACGTCTCGAACAGCGACGCCGCGAGCGCCGCGATTCGCGCGGTGAACGCGCCGTCGCCGGCGAGCGCGGCCGGCTCCTCGGGGATACCGGGCTCGGCGTGTTCGGGGACGGCGTGGTCGGCGTCCGGCGGTGCGTCCTCGGCCCGGTTCGCGATAGCGAGGTCGAAGTCCGCCCCGAGATCTGCGAGGCGCCCGCGGGCGCGCTGGAGGCTGTCGATGCCTCGACTCCCGGGCGGGAGGACGGCGGCGACCCGGTCAGCGCTCGTGACCGCGGCGACGGACTGGTTCGCGGCGACCGGCGGCGTATCTACCAGCACGTAGTCGTGGACGTCCGAGAGGTCCGCGAGCCGGTCGTCGAGACGCTCAGCGGCGGTCCGGGTCTTCGCTTCGGCGATGCGAGCGAACGGCGCGAACGCGGGGTACGCGGCGACGTCGCCCGGCGCGTCGGGAGCGAGGACGTGGCGTGCCGCCGCCGGGTCGGCGTCCGGGTCCGCGAGCAGCGAGGTGGCGTCGGCGTCGATGCGGCCGTCGACGTACTGTGCGAGGCCCTGCGTGGCGAACGCGGCGTCGAGGACGCCGACGCTGGCGCCGTCGCGGGCGAGCACGGCGGCGGTCTCGACGGCGATTCGGGTGGTGCCGGCGCCGCCGGCGACTCCGACGAGCGCGGCAGTTCGTGGCTGCATGCCAGTAGTTTTCTTTTCTACCGATACTAAAATACGTGTATTCTCCAGTGATTTATTCTCCGGCAGCTGCGGAGATGTCGTCGGCGATGTCGTCGAGCTCGTCGTCCGCGAGGTCCGGGCGCTCGCCGGCGATGGCGTGAATCGGGCGGCCGCCGTCGCCGTCGAAGCGCGGGATGATGTGGCCGTGGACGTGCGGCACCTCCTGGCCGGCTGCCTCGCCGTTGTTGAACGCGACGTTGCTGGCGTCCGCGTCCACGACGTCCTCCACGATGGGCGTGAGGTAGTGCAGCGCCGCGAACACCATCTCGCCGCTCTCCGGGGGCACGTCGTCGAGGGTCTCGTGGTGGGCTTTCGGGACGACGAGCGTGTGCCCCGGCGCGAGCGGGTTCGCGTCGAGGAACGCGAGCACGTCGGCGTCCTCGTAGACGACGCGGGCGGGAATCTCTCCGTCGACGATCTGGCAGAAGATGCAGTCTTCGGACATGTGCGGCCAAACGACCGCCTCGATTAAAAGCCTAGCCGCGTCGGCCGTCGACGCTGTCGCGGAACTGCCCGCGGTCGACGACGCGGAGCGTGAGGTCGGCGGTGGCGACGGCGGCGCCGTCTTCGCGCTCGGCCCGGCAGGCGAACGAGAGGTCGGGGCGGTCGACGCCCACGAGCGTCGCGGACACGTCGACGGACTCGCCGACGCCGACGGGCGCGAGGTGGGAGACCGAGGCGCCGCGGTCGACGACACCCGTGCCGTCGGGGAGGCGGCCGCGCAGCGTCTCCCGGACGAGCGTCTCGAACTGCGCGAGCAGGTGCGGCGTGCCGAGGACGCGGACCGCCTCCTCGGGGCTGGCGTCGATGGCAGCGGGGTCGCCGGGCGGGTCGTCGTGCGCGCCGAACGCGACGGTGGCGTGGTCGTCGTCGAGCGTGAACGCGGCCTCGCCGCGGACGTCGGCGTCCGCGAGCGCGTCGAAGGCGTCGGACATGCGTGACGCCACGACGCAGTTCGTGTTAGTCCTGACGGCGCGCGCCGTCGAGCGCGGCCCGGAGGCCGTCGACGTACTCGTCCCGGGAGAGGTCGAGCCGGGAGCGCCAGACGTCCTCGTAGGAGGGGTGGAGCGCGGGCACGAGCGCGGCGTCGAACCCCGGCCAGTCGAGCGGTTCCCCCTCACGGACGCAGTCGCCGACTGTCGAGACGAAGCCGTCGACGCCGCTGTCGGCGAGCGAGAGCAGACTCGTCGTGGCGTGCTTCCCGGTCGCGAGCACGGCCGCTGGCTCGACTGCCGCGAGTTCGGTTTCGAGGTGGACGCGACACGTCTCGCGTTCCTCTGCGGTGGGTGCGCGGTTCTCGGGCGGGTGGCATTTCACCGCGTTCGTGAAGTAGGCGTCCGGGTGGCCGAGGTCGGCGGCGAGTTCGCGGACGCGCCGTCCGGAGTGCCGGATGGTGTACGCCATCCCGGTGTGGTCGCCGCCGCGCCACCGCTCGGCGTCCGGGTCGCCAGCGCCGGGCGCTTCGCCGACGACTACCAAGTCGGCGTCGAGGCTGCCCTGCCCCCAAGAGATGCAGTTCCGGGACTCCGCGAGCGCCGGGCAGCGCTCGCAGCCGGGCTGGAGGGCGTTCCGGGTGTCGGCGTCGGGGAACTCCGGCACTACTCCGTGAGCGGGAGGACGACGCCGAAGACGAGCGGGCAGAGGAGGATGCCGAGCACGCCGATGACTTCCGCGTCGAAGAGGAGCGCGTGCTCCCAACCGGGCAGCGAGCTGCCGCCGATTTGGAGGCCGAGCGCGCCGACGACGAACAGCGCGAAGCTCGCGAGCGTGGAGCGTTTCGCGATCGTCGAGTAGTCGAGGTTCCCGTAGCGTCCCATGTCCGGGGGACTCGCGTCGTCGCTACTAAGCCTTCTGTCTCGAACAGAAAGGCTATGAGCGGCGGCTGACTACGGCGGAGCATGCTCAGCAACTTCGCGGAACTGTTCGACGCCGCCGTGACCCTCGCGTACGCCGTGCTCGGCGCGGGGCTGGTGGGGACCGGCGTGCTCGTCGAACTGCGCAGCGTCGCCAGCCTCGGCGGCGGCGACCTCGTGCTCGGCGTGTGGCTCGCGGCCATGGGCGTGGTCGCCATCGCCGCCGGCACGATGCTGTTCACGGACAAGGTCCGGGCGCGCATCGGCGACGCCTAAACCGGCAGACGCGGCGACGGCGACTGTACAACCGATTACCCTTTTAGGTGCGAGCGAGACGGGTACGCCATGAGCCGATTCGCCGACGTCCCCGACCAGTACGACCCCGACGACGTGGAGGACCGGGTGTTCGACTACTGGGAGGCCGTCGACGCCTACGAGCAGACCAAACAGCACCGGGCCGACGGCGAGGACTTCTTCTTCGTGGACGGGCCGCCGTACACGTCCGGGGCCGCGCACATGGGGACGACGTGGAACAAGACCCTCAAAGACGCCTACATCCGCTACCACCGGATGCAGGGCTACGACGTCACGGACCGCCCGGGCTACGACATGCACGGGCTCCCCATCGAGACGAAAGTCGAGGAGGAGCTCGGCTTCGAGTCGAAGAAGGACATCGAGGAGTACGGCGAGCAGAACTTCATCGACGCCTGCAAGGAGTTCGCCGACCGCAACCTCGAGGGCCTGCAGTCGGACTTCCAGAGCTTCGGCGTCTGGATGGACTGGGAGAACCCGTACAAGACCGTCGACCCGTCGTACATGGAGTCGGCGTGGTGGGCGTTCGACCGCGTCCACGAGCGCGGACTGGTCGAGCGCGGGAAACGCTCCATCAGCCAGTGCCCCCGTTGTGAGACCGCGATCGCGAACAACGAGGTCGAGTACGAGGACGTCACCGACCCCTCCATCTACGTGGCGTTCGACCTCGACGACCGCGAGGGGTCGCTGGTCGTGTGGACGACGACGCCGTGGACGATTCCCGCCAACGAGTACGTCGCCGTCGACGAGGAGATGACCTACCAGAAGGTCCGCGCGACCAGAGACGGCGAGGAGAACGTCCTCTACGTCGCCGAGGAGTGCGTCGAGGGCGTGCTGACGGCGGGCCGCTACGAGGACTACGAGGTCGAGGAGACGCTCCCCGGCAGCCGGATGCTCGGCTGGTCGTACACGCCGCCGCTCGCCGACGAGGTGCCCGCGAACCCCGTGGACGCCGACGGCACCCACGAGGTCTACCACGGCGACTGGGTGGAGGCCGACCGCACGGGCCTCGTCCACTCCGCGCCCGGGCACGGCGAGGAGGACTTCGAGCGCGGCGAGGAACTCGGCCTGCCGGTGTTCTGTCCGGTCGGCGAGGACGGCGTCTACACCGACGAAGGCGGCAAGTACGAGGGCGAGTTCGTCCGCGACGCCAACGAGGACATCATCGACGACCTCTCCGGGAAGGGTGCGCTGCTCGCCGAAGAGGAGGTCACGCACTCCTACGGACACTGCTGGCGCTGCGACACGGGCATCATCCAGATCGTCACCGACCAGTGGTTCATCACCATCACCGACGTCAAAGACGAGCTCCTGGAGAACATGGAGGATTCGGAGTGGTACCCGCAGTGGGCCCGCGACAACCGCTTCCGGGACTTCGTGGAGGACGCGCCGGACTGGAACGTCAGCCGGCAGCGCTACTGGGGCATCCCGGTGCCCATCTGGACGCCCGATAGCGAGGCCACTGCCTCGAACGGGAGCGGCGAAGCCGCGGACGGCTGGAGCGGGGACATGGACGACGTGCTCGTCGTCGGCACCCGCGAGGAGCTCGCGGAGCTCGCCGACCAGGACGTCGACCCCGAGACCGTTGACCTCCACAAGGACACCGTCGACGACCTCACCATCACGCGGGACGGCACGACGTACACGCGCGTCCCGGACGTCTTCGACGTCTGGCTGGACTCCTCGGTGGCGTCGTGGGGCACCCTCGACTACCCCGAGAAGAGGTGCCCTACGAGCAGGTGCTCATGCACGGGTACGCGAACATGCCCGACGGCCGCGGGATGTCGAAGTCGAAGGGCATCACCATCGAGCCGAACGAGGTCATCGAGAAGTACGGCGCGGACCCGATGCGGCTGTTCCTGCTGTCGGTGAGCCCGCAGGGCCAGGACATGCGCTTCTCGTGGGACGAGACCGAGAACATGCAGCGGGACCTCAACATCCTCTGGAACGTGTTCCGCTTCCCGCGGCCGTACATGGAGATGGACGGCTTCGACGCCAACGTCCCCGCGGCGTTCGGCGGCGACGGGTCGGGCGTCGCCGTCGAGGACGTCTCGCTCGAAACGGTCGACCAGTGGCTGCTGTCGACGCTCCAGCGCGTCAAGCGCGACGCCACGAGCCACTGGGAGGAGTTCGAGCAGCACAAGGCACTCGACGAGCTGCTGGAGTTCGTCACGGGCGACCTCTCGCGGTACTACGTGCAGGTCGTCCGCGAGCGCATGTGGGAGGAGGGCGACTCCGAGTCGAAGACCGCGGCGTACGCCACGCTCCAGAAGGCGCTGCTGGAGGTGACCGCGATGCTGGCGCCGTACGCGCCGCTCGTCACCGACGAGCTCTACCAGCACCTCACTGACGGCGGCGCCTACGACACCGTCCACATGTGCGACTGGCCGGAGGTCGAGGAGCGCTACCGCCAGCCCGCGCTCGAAGACGACGTCGCGACGCTCCGCGACATCGAGGAGGCCGGCAGCCACGCCCGCCAGCAGGCCGGCCGGAAGCTCCGCTGGCCCGTGACGCGTGTCGTCGTGGATGCCGACGACGACCGCGTCGAGAGCGCGGTCCGCGAGCACGCCGAACTGCTGTGCGACCGCCTGAACGCGCGCCGCGTCGAGGTCGTCGACGAGGGCGAGGACTGGGACGAGCTCGCGTTCAGCGCGCGCGCCGACATGAGCGTCCTCGGCCCCGCGTTCGGCGACGACGCCGGCGAGGTCATGCAGGCGCTCAACGACGCCCACGTCGAGTCCGCGGACCTCGACGCGCTCGCCGAGCAGGCCAGTGAGGCGCTCGGCCGCGACATCGAACCCACGCCGGAGATGGTGGAGTTCGTCGAGGAGGCGCCCGAACACGTCGCCGGCGCGGACTTCGAGGACGGTACTGTGTACGTCGACACCGAACTCGACGAGGACGTCGAGAGCGAGGGGTACGCCCGCGAGGTCATCCGCCGCGTCCAGGAGATGCGCAAGGACCTCGACCTCGCGATGGACGCCGAAATCCGGCTGGACGTCGCCGTCTTCGACGACCGCGTCGGCCAACTGGTCGCCGAGCACGAGGACCTCATCGCGGAGGAGACCCGCGCCCGCGAACTCGGCGAGGTCGAGGACGGCTACCGCGAGGAGTGGGATGTCGAAGGCACGAAGCTCGCGCTCGAAATCGAGGAACTGTAGGCACGAACGGTCCCGCTCAGTTAGCCGCGGACCGGGACGTGTCCGAGCCGGACGTCGCGTTCTGTTCGCTCCTCGCCGCCCTCGGCGTGTGTGATGCCGACGACTGTGACGCTCCGAGGGTTCTCCGCTGGCGGGAGCGACCACGCGCTCGTGAACGTCCGCGTGTCGCCGGGCTCGACCCGGCCGGAGGACGCGCCGCCGCCGACGCGCGTCCCGTCGCTCGTCGTGACCGTCCCGAGTTCGAGCGTGTACGGCGCGTCTCCCGTGTTCTCGACGCGGACGGTCGCCTCGAAGTGCCACGCGTCGTCGCCGACCCGCACCTGAGCGTCTTCGAGCGTGTCCGCGGGCTCGGTCTCGGGCAGCAACTCGTCGCCGATGCCCGTCCCCTGCTGGGTCGTCCGGCGTTCGGTCGTCGGCGCACCGCCGTCACCGCGCAGCCGGGACGCGACCATCCGGAGCAGCGTCGACGCTTCGACGGCGACCGGCACGCCGATACCGAGCCCGACCAGGACGCGAATCAGCCACCGGCGGCTCACGAGTCCTGCCTCCTCGGGCTCGTCGCCTCCCGGCTCCGGAGCGCTCTCGTCGCTCATCGTCGGTGGCGCCGCGTCACGGGCGTTCTCGTCGAATCATGTGTTGGTCAGTAGGGAGTGTCGGGAGAGCGGCTACACGGGGAACGGCGACGTGCCGGGCTGGAGCACGCCGTCCGCGACCATGCTCCACAGCGGTAGCCCGTACGCGAGCACGACGAGGACGACGGCGATGCCGGTCCACAGCCAGAGATTGTCGAGCACGCGCGGGCTGTTCGACGCGCCGGACAGCGGCTCGGGGATGTGGCCGTTCACGGAGAGGCGAGCGACCCCCGGCCGCGACAGCCACGTCCCGAGCATCACCACGAGGAACATCGCGAGCGCGGCGACCAGCAGCGTCGCGCCGACCGCGATCTGGACCCGGATCTCGCTGATGCTGCCGAACACGGGGTCGAACGCGGCGGCGCCCGCGTCACCGACCGGTTCGGCGGTCCGCCGCGGGAGCCCCGCGAGCCCGCCGCGGTGCATCGCGTTCGACATCAGCGTCATGCCGACGAACCAGACGTACGGCTGGACGCTCGCGAGCGTGCGGTGCCGGAGGCGCTTGCCCGTGAGCTGGGGGACCAGCCAGTAGCTGACTGCCATCGCGGTGAGCGCGAACGCCGTGCCGACGGTGAGGTGGAAGTGTCCGGGCACCCAGATGGTGTTGTGGATGAGGTAGTTGATGTTCATCCCGGCGTTGATCATCCCGGAGAACCCGCCGGCGGCGAACATCAGGCCGGCGAGCGCCGTCCCCGAGAACGCGGGGTTGTCCCAGGGGAGCGCGCGCAACCACCCGAGGTAGCCGTCGCCGCCGCGCTGGCGAGCGCCGTGTTCGAGCGACGCGACGACGGTGAACGCCGTCAGCAGCGACGGTAACAGCAGCATCATCGTGTTCGTCATCGCGATGAACTTGAAGCCGTCCGCGATGCCGGGGTCGACGTACTGGTGGTGGAAGCCGACCGGCGTCGACAGCAACACGAACAGCACGAAGACGACGCGCGCGAGCGGGTCGCTGAACAGCCGGCCGCCCGCGAACTTCGGGAGCAGCGTGTACCACGCGAGGTAGCCCGGCAGCAGCCAGAAGTAGACGACCGGATGGCCGAAGTACCAGAACAGCGACCGCGTCAGCAGTGGGTCGACCTGCCCGATCCAACCCAGCGACCACGGGATCAGGAACACCACGACCTCGACGGCGACGCCGATCGAGGAGAGGTACCACATGATGAACGTGGTCAACACCATGAACGTCTGGAGCGGGATGCGCGCGTCGGGGTTGTCCGCGCGCCAGTCGCGGTACGTCAGGAAGTACACCGCGCCGACGACCCACGACCCGACGACGAGCAGCGCGGCGCCGACGTAGAACGCGGGGTGGGCTTTCAGCGGCGCGTAGAACGTGTACAGGACGTCCGCGGACTCGAAGGGGAGGCCGGGCGCGAACCCGTTGAGGATGGCGACGGTCGCCAGCGCGGTGCCGACGAACATCGACAGGAAGCCGGCCCAGGCGAGGCGGTCGCTGTACAGCGAGCGTTCGAGGCTGTTCGTGGTCGCCCAGAGGAACAGCCCGCAGATGAAGAACGTCGTGAACACGAGCGCGAGCAGGACGCCGTGCCCGGTGAGGACGGTGTAGTACTCGGTCGCCTGGATGGGGAGCAGCGAGCGCAGGGTGTCAGTGCGGTACAGCGCCTGCACCAGCCCCAGGAGGCCGCCGAGCGCGAGTGCGACGAACGCGACGCCGAAGTGCCAGCGGACGAGCTTCGCGGCGTTCGGATACTCGTCGACGTACGTCACGCCTCACTCACCTCCTCGGCGTCGAAGTCCTCCTGTGGGACGACTTCGATGGTGCCGGTCATGTCGTGGTGGGCGGCGCCGCAGTACTCGTGGCACGCGACGTGGTACGTTCGCGCGTCGCCGAACTCGACGGTCAGTTGCGCGACCTGTCCGGGGATGACCATCGTGTTGAGGTTCGTCCCGACGACGTTGAAGCCGTGAGTCACGTCGCCGCTCGCCACGTGGAAGGTGACTTCCGCGCCCTCTGGCACCCGGATGGGGGTGCCGCTGCCGGGAGAGAACTGGAACTGCCGCGCGACGACGTAGACGTCGTACTCGCCGTCGCCCGTCCGGTAGACGCCAGGGTCGCGGAAGTCCGGGGAGTCCGTGGGGCTCGACGCGTCGACCGTGCCGCCGCCGTCGTCGACCATCGCGACGCCAGCGCCGACGGCGCCGTAGACGATGGTTCCGACGAACGCGACGATTAGTGCGAGCGACGCGACCAGCCAGGCTCTCTCGAATCTGTGTATCTCCATGCGATCACCCGATCACCGTCAGTTCGTTCCCGAGGAACTCGACGAAGTACATGAACACCCACATGGCGACGAGTATCAGGAAGTAGACGGCGACGAGCGCCGCCGTCCCCCGTGGGTCGTACTCGTCGTGGCGGATCTCCTCGACCGGTTCCTCGATCGCCGCTTCCGGCGTTCCCGTGGGTTCTCCATCCCCGTCGTCGTAGGCCGGGGTCGTGGGCTGGTCGCGCCGGTAGACGCCGGCGAGCACCGGCAGGAGCATCGCCAGCGTCACCGTCCCCGCGAACGCCAGCCCGAGCAGCGGGTTGAACGGCGCCGTGGTCCCGCCGGCCGGCGCTTCGTCGCCGCCGGCTCCCGACGGCGCGGGGCCGACGACGATGGCGCCTTTCATCCCCACGCTCAGGTGGGGCTCACAGTAGTACAGGTACGTGCCGTTGGTCTCGAACGTGTGCGTGAACGAGAACCCCTCGTCCTCGATGGGTTCGTGGC
>SDGW01001043.1_pt1 | contig 11533 bp, 15 predicted proteins | sample 2873831 | NCBI WGS metagenome assembly SDGW01 (sample SAMN08132700, study PRJNA421101) | hypersaline lake metagenome | isolation source: celular fraction 0.22 microns magnesium sulfate-rich crust from ephemeral... | place: Spain: Penahueca Lagoon, Toledo | collected 2011-07
ATTGGTGATAAATACCATATAGCGTTTTTTCTGCTGCAGGCTTTCGAAACACTTCTGAATGGAGAATTACATGAACTGCATCATGTGCCTCATCACAAAAAACTTCTAATCGTCTAAGTCCCTTCAGTAGAGAAGAGTAGTAATCCTCATTTCCACTTCCATCTTCTTTTAGCATTTGATCCAGACAATGTTGATTTAAGTAAGAACTAATTCGTTGGACAGAATTGTTCAAAACAGTTCTTACGTCTTCTAACTGTGATTGCACCATTTGATTATTCAAGAGAGGACCTCCCAAAATAATGAGCTTTCGCTGTTACCAAAATGAGTAGATACTCTTATGATGTCATAAATTCAAGCGTTGATTCTAAGTCATATGGTTTTTCATCAGCCAATTTCATGCAAACCTGTTTTACTTTATCCCATTTAAGATCTTTAAACAATTCTTCAAATTCGTCTTGTTGGTTGATATATACCCTTTTTCTATGTTTAAAACCTGGTTTTTTTATAAGTGCTACCAGAGCCACAATATCTTTTAAGTCAAATGTTTGATCGCCAAATGACATAATTGGATTCCCATCAAAAGGAGTAAATGTAGAAAGAGCTTCCTCAAAATATTTTACATAGAGTACACGCAATTCATGTTCATTTCCTTTATCTAAGTATTTAACAGTAGATTCATTAAAAAAATCTTCAGGAGAATTCTTTTTCTCTTTTTCTAACTCTTCACCTTTACATTGGAGCAATTGCATGAGAATGTTCCCCCTTTCTTATTATATCTTATATTAACATAATACTGCGTTGATTTCTGATGATTCTGACAAAAAAGAAAGAATTCGTAAGTTTTAAATTGAAGAGTAAAGAAAAACACTCGCCAAGGTGACGAGTGTTTTTTGACTGATCATTCTATTTAATCTTCTTCCATTCCCTGAAACGTCTCAAAGAATAAGTCTGCTTCATCCTCTACATCGCCTTGCTCGACAGCTTCAGGTAAGGGAGGAAGTTCTTCAATAGAAGTTAAGCCAAAATAAGTTAAGAAGTCTGTAGTGGTCCCGTAAAGAATTGGTCTTCCAGCACCTTCTCTTCTACCACGCTCTTCAATCAAATTACGTGTAACTAACGTTTGTATTGGACGCTCACTTTTCACACCACGCACTTCCTCTACCTCCGTACGAGTAATAGGCTGTTGATAAGCAATAATCGCCAAGGTTTCAAGTGCTGCTTGGGAAAGTCGAGATGCATGGGGGGATTCCACTAAGCGCTGAAAATATGGAGCATGTTCTGGTTTCGTAGTTAAATGAAAGTAAGCTTTCGACTGCATAATTGCAATACCACGATTCTCATGGTCATAATCATATTTTAATTCATCTAATACCAGTTCAACCGTTTCATCATCTAAATCCATTACATCAGCGATTTGTTTTTTCGTCATCCCCTCATCACCGGATGCAAAAAGTAACCCTTCCACTATAGCTTTATATTTCTGTACGTCCATGTTACTCCTCCATTTTATACACCACTAGTTCTTCAAAATGACTAGATTGTTCACATAATATTTTTCTACTTTTCATAAGTTCTAAGATTGCTATAAAAGTAACTACGATATGCGGTTTTGTAGGTACCGGGAAAAGATTATAGAAACTAATTCCATGTTTATGGTTTTCAATTTCCGTCATTATTTCTTCCATTCGATCTTGAATTGGTATTTCTTGTCTTTGTATTCTTGTCTCAAGGGGCTGCTCTAACTTTTTACGCTTAAAAAGTTTTTGCATAGCACCGATCATATCATATATTGTAACATCACCTTGGGTAGTAACAGGTTTGTCTTCACCTTGATACTCGTCCAAGCTTTTTGGTGGCCTAGTATAAATTTGATTTGCTTCTAATTCACGTTCTTTTAAGCCATCTGCCGCTTCTTTATATTTTCGATATTCAATAAGTCTTCTCATTAGTTCTTCACGAGGATCTTCTTCCTCGTACTCGTCATCTTCAAGATCGATATCTTGATTTGGAAGAAGCATTTTACTTTTCATAGCCAGTAAAGTCGCGGCCATCACAAGATACTCACTTGCGACATCTAGCTCTAACTGTTGCATTGTATGTATATAAGCTACATATTGCTCTGTGATCTCTGCAACAGGAATATCATAAATATCAATTTCATACCGATTGATTAAGTGTAATAGCAAGTCTAACGGGCCTTCAAAGGCGTCTATTTTAACCGTATAACGATCGTTCATAGGCTATTCCTTTCTAACATCTAATTAAATATTCAAATTACAGTACAAACGCCCATACGTCAAATGCACCGCCGTCATAAAGTAATACTGTAAGATAAATGTTATCAAAAAAACATTTATCCGTTAACAGAAAAAAGGAGGATTTCATAATGAGTGGATACGGATACGGCGGAGGTTTCGCGTTAATTGTTGTGTTGTTCATTTTATTAATTATCGTAGGGGCTAGCTGGTTGTACTAGAACCTCATTTTGCGCGTTAAGCTAAGTAGCTTAACGCGCTTTCCATTTATTTATACATAATATGTAATAAGTTCGGGCTTTGACTTACAGCTTTTTATGTATGGTACACTGTTATCAAAAAGAGATAAGGAGTTATCCCCATGTATGATCAAGCATATATCGACTATCTCGCTCACTTTCACGGAACAAGAGATTACTTTGAGTGTCACGAACTACTAGAAGAGCGTTGGAAGGAAGAAACGCCTTTAGATAAACAATCCTTATGGGTCGGACTTATTCAACTATCGGTTTCCCTTTACCATTATCGAAGAGGAAATATTTCAGGAGCTCTTCGAACATTAGGCAAAGCCAATGATATCATTCAATCCAAGCAAGATCACTTAGAATCTTATGGTCTTGACAAAGAGCGCATGCTTATCTTGTTAGAAACGTTAGAGAATAAAATTAATCAGGGAGAAGCTTATCAAAGTATTGAACTTCCTATCATTCACAATCAACTACTATCCCTTGTAAAAAAACGATGTGAAGAATTAGGCTCTTCATACGGGATTCCTAGTGATATAGAGAATGAACATTTAATTCACCGTCATTCTATGCGTGATAGAACCGACGTTATTGAAGAGAGAGAAGCAGAACTACGTAAACGAAAAGAAAACAGCTAAATGAGCAAAACAAAAGCCAGTTCCTCGTTCTAACAGGAACTGGCTTCCTTTTTGTACAAAGAATTAGTCGCATTGCTCAACAAATTCTTCCGTTACTTTATTTGCACAAATGGTATATTTATTTTGAAGATCACTTTTCAATGCTTCCACCATTTTTTTCCCTATTCCTTGATTTCGATGGGAAGGATTAACTGTGATGTGTTGGATGACTGCTTGTGATTCATCAAACTTTACTCCAACCGCTCCTAAAATATCTTCTTCTTTCCATAAATATAATTGCCAGTTATCATTTGTCTCATACTCTTTAATAGTACCAAGAAGTTTTTTAACATCCTTTTCCTCTGGCATGAATGACAATAGTCCCATGGCAATTTTTTCAAAGCTCTTTTTATATCGAATTAACATAATTACCCCTCATTAAGAAAATAACTTTCCTAGCATCGATAACAGAAAGATCCCAGCTACAGTAATCATTAACCAGAATAGTTTTTTCTCTTGTTTATCGCTTTTCATTCATCGACACCTTCTCAAGTTTAATATTCATGTGTCTCTCTATTTATGACGGAATACCTAGAAATTGTCAATGTTTTAATTCGCAAGCGGAAATGGCAGGTACTGATAAGTCACAGCTATTATAATGCATTTTTTTATTTCAGGACAAATATCATCCAATAGATAACACCCCACACCATACTTAAGCCTAATAATATGGCAAACAGGGTCCAGTTTTTCTTATTCATTGTAGTCACTCCTCCCTTATTATAACGACAATGCGTAAATATGCAAGTGCTATCCTAAGTTGCTAGGGACGGGAAGGAAATTATGCAGGCTTGTTAAAAAAACGGGATAATATAGCTTCTATGATCGTATAACCATCAGATTTCTTATCTCTCACTTTATAAGGGATTAAATTAATGAATGCTAGCCAACCGTTGAAAAGCATTAGGGTGAAAAGAAAGTTTGTTTGGAGTGTTATGAATCCCCACCAACATAACCAATAGGCAGCCAAACTAAATAAAGGTCCACCTAACGATATCAATATTTTATCCATATATGTAAATGCTTCTTCTCTAGAATAACTAGCAAATGCTCCTATAAAAAAGAATAAGCATATATGTACATGAATCCTCCCCATTTGAAAGGAGAAGATTTCTTTGCCTACACCAATTCCAATATGAATCGAAGGAACATTCCGAATAAAAGCAAAAAAACCGTGTCCTAATTCATGCAAAAACAAGCCTAGAGGTACGATTATAAAGAGTAAGAGGGTCAATCCTACCATCACATTATCCCCTTTCTAAACAACAAAAAGGAAGAGTGAGTCATTAGACTCACTCCTCTATAATCGTTACTTTTTGCATGATATCGCCAGGTCGTACACGATCCACAATTTCTACACCCTCTACAACTTGTCCAAACACAGTGTGTCGGCCGTCAAGGTGTGGTTGAGGGGAATGACAAACAAAGAACTGACTTCCGCCTGTATCTTTACCAGCATGTGCCATAGATAATGTTCCTCTCTGGTGCTTATGAGGGTTTCCTTCTGTTTCACATTTAATTGTATATCCAGGCCCACCTGCCCCAGTACCATCTGGGCAACCACCTTGAATAACAAAGTCAGGGATTACTCGGTGAAAAGTAAGTCCATTATAAAAGTCAGAGTTTGCTAGTTTCACAAAGTTTTCTACTGTACCTGGTGCTGCATCCTCATATAATTCAAATGTAATCTTTTCTCCATTTTCAAATTCAATCATACCTTTTTTCATTCTTTTCTCCTCCTCTAATACGGCCTTTCGTACGGTAGGTCAAATCGTGTGATATCTTCGTACGATTCACGCTTAATCACTAGCTGGTGTTTTCCATTCTCAACAAATACAACAGCTGCCTTAGGAAAACGGTTGTAGTGATTGCTCATAGCATATCCATAAGCACCTGTACTAAATGTGGCCAGGATGTCACCACTTTCAACGTATGGTAACTCCACATCCCATATTAACATATCTCCTGATTCACAGCACTTCCCTGCAATAGAAACTACCTGCTCTTTTGGGGCATTCATCTTATTCGCCACAGCGGCAGCATATCGAGCATGGTAAAGGGCAGGACGAAGGTTATCGGTCATGCCACCATCAACAGATACATAAGTGCGAACATTCGGGATATCCTTTATGGACCCTATAGTGTAAAGGGTTAATCCAGCATCCCCTACAATCGCTCTTCCTGGTTCAATCCATACTTCTGGCATGTTAATTTGCATATCCTCAACTTGTCTTTTTACCTCTGTAACAAGTTCTTCAACATAGGTTGACCGTGGAAGAGGCTCATCTTCATCAGTGTACTGAATTCCAAATCCACCACCAAGGTTCAAGACTTCAGGAATAAAACCATGTTGACTCTTCCAGTTATTTAGAGCTTCAAATAATTTGCGTACAGCCATAACAAATCCATGGGTTTCAAAGATTTGAGATCCTATATGACAATGTAGTCCTTTAATGTGAATTCTCTCAAGATCCATTAATTGCGTTAGGGCTTGTTCAGCTTGACCATTCCATAAGTCAAATCCAAACTTTGAATCCTCTTGACCTGTCAAAATATAATCATGTGTATGAGCTTCAATTCCTGGTGTTACGCGTAAAAGAACATCCATTTCTTTTCCATGTTCTTCAAGTAGACCATTTAGCAAATCAATCTCCCAAAAATTATCAATGACTATACATCCAATATCCTGTTCAATGGCCATTTCTAATTCTTCTATATTTTTATTATTTCCATGTAGATGAATACGCTCTGATGGAAACTGCGCTTGAATGGCTGTGTATAGTTCCCCTCTAGATACAACATCTAGGCTTAGCCCTTCCTCCTTGGCTACTTGGAGCATCGCAATAGAGGAAAACGCTTTCGAGGCGTAGGCAACTTGTGCTTGTACACCTAACTCTTTAAATGTTTCCACAAAGCTTCGTGCATTTTGCCTGATTCGTTCAACATCATAGACATATAAAGGTGTTCCATATTGATTAGCTAATTGGACAGTATCTACTCCTCCTACAAGTAGATGCCCTTCACTATTGATTTGTTCTCTATTCATGTTAAATCACTCCCCGACGTCTAGAACTTCTAATATAAATGGTATATAAAAATGTAAGGATTTAATTTGAACTTATAAAGCAAACTTGCCGAATAAAAAGAAGACAGATAATCTGTCTTCTTTTTCCTTTCACACACTGAAAGATTAAAATAAATTTATCACAACATGCGTGGTTATTCAATATTCAATTATGGTTGACGATGTCGATTCTGTGGATTAACAATACTTGGACGTTTTTTAGATAAAGGTACAGATACTCGGAATAGTAACTGCATACTAGCTCCAAAGTTGAATGGTAGTAAAGGCCATAAATAAGGAGTGTTAAGAGAATTTGTACGAGCTAACAGTAAGATATAAACGGTGAACCCAATGACTAAACCTTTCACGCCAAATACTGCTGTGATAACCAACATGATTAATCTGGAAATTTTATTCGCTACACTTAATTCATAACTAGGGGTAGCAAAAGCACCAATAGCACTTATCGCAACATATAGAATAACTTCTGGTATAAACAAGCCAACATCGATCGCTATTTGTCCAATTAGTACTGCAGCAATCAGACCCATAGCGGTTGATAACGGTGTTGGCGTGTGAATAGCGGCTATCCTTAGAAACTCAATCCCGAGATCAGCAATGATTAACTGGAACACGACAGGAATATTACTCTCTTCTTGCGGTCCAATAAACTGTAAATTTTGCGGAAGTAATGTAGGATCCATAACCATAATAAGCCAAAGAGGTAATAAGAAAACCGACATAAATATCCCTAAGTAACGGACCCATCTCACAAAAGAACCTACAATAGGTGCTTGTCGAAACTCCTCAGCATGCTGTACATGGTGAAAATAGGTAGTAGGCGTAATAATCATACTTGGAGATGTATCTACCATGATCAGAACATGCCCTTCAAATAAATGGGCGGAGGCAACGTCAGGGCGCTCTGTATATCGAACTAACGGAAACGGATTCTTCCCCTGACTGACAATATATTCTTCAACCGTTTTCTCTGCCATGGAAAGACCATCAATATCTATATTTTGAAGTTCTTCTTTTAACAGTTTAATTAATCCTGGATCAGCTACATCCTTTATATAAGATATACAAATATCTGTTTTTGACCGCTCACCCACTTGGAAGATTTCATGACGAAGTCTTTCATCTCTAATTCGCCTTCTCGTTAAAGCTGTATTTTCGATAATGTTCTCGGTATAACCATCCCGAGATCCACGAACTACCTTCTCGGTATCAGGCTCTTTAGGACTACGACCAGGATAATGACGTGTATCTATCGTTATAGCTTGGTCAAAGCCATCAATAAAAACCACAATTAGGCCGGAAAGCATTTGGGTGATTGCTTTGTTCATATAGTCTATTTTTTCAACCTGCATATGAACAAGACGATTTTGAATAATGTCATCTATCTTAGATGGATCAGGTTTCTCTACATCATTGATCTTAACAAGGTTCTCAATGATTTGTATGACATAACTTGTATCCACCATACCTGTTAAATAATAAATATCAATTTCAGTATCTAGGATTTGGAGCTTTCGAAAACCTAAATCAAAGGAAACCCCTACCCCTGCATTTTCCTTCATATAGGCTTCTACTGTTTTGATATCTGAAGAAATTGGTTGCTTTTCATTCTTTTCTTTTCGTTCTCTTAATTCACTATTTCCCATTTGCATCAGCCCTTTCCAGGATCAGTTCGATCGCTTTTCTTGTAATCGGGGCTCCTTTATCAATATCATCATTCCCACGCATCTTACCAATATCGCCAATTGCTACAATTGTAGGAATATTAAGTTGATCCAAGCAGTACACAGTGTCCCCACTAATACGCCCAATTTCCATTTCCGGAACACCTTCCTTGTCCACTCCATAAGGAACAAGTTCTCCGGCGCCATCAATAGCAAAGTCAAATCTTGACCACTCCAAGGATCGTGTGTGAGAAGCTACTGCAATCGCACCAATGATTTCGACTTCTGGCTCTCTCGCCAAATCTACAAGAACTTCCTCACCCATGCCCACTCCAGGCACGCCAGCATCATCAAATAAAACATAAATTGGCTCTTCATCAGCTCTCTGAATGGCTTGTAACATTTCATCCTTTGTTGCCGTAGTAGGATTTGCAGCCAAATCGGTTAGACATGTTCCACCAACCCGGCTCGCTAAATAATCAAGTGCATTTCGAGCATAAGCATCTCCGTCTGTTATGACGATCACTCTTTTTGATTCCATACAACCTACCCCTTAGGTTTAAAGATAATGGCTACGAGAAAACCAAATAAGATGGCTGATGCAACACCAACTGATGTAAGGTGAAAAATCCCCATTGCGATACCCATAAGGCCATTTTCATTAGCTTTTTCCATAGCACCGTGTAAGAGGGAATGTCCAAAACTTGTAATAGGTACAGTTGCACCTGCACCGGCAAATTCAATCAGATTATCATAGATATCAAAACCATCTAGTACAGCACCCGCTACAACAAAGGAAGACATAACGTGAGCAGGTGTTAGTTTAAATACATCTAATAAAATTTGCCCAATTACACAAATCCCTCCGCCTACAACAAAAGCCCAAACATAATCCATTAAACTCCGCCCTCCTCTCTCATTAATACAACCCCATGTGCAATGGTAGGGATAGTTTCTTTTTGTTGTACCATCGTCGGACTCATAAGAGCCCCAGTAGCCACAACGAAGATCTTATTGTATCTTCCACTCTCTAATGATTGTATGAGATGTCCATATGTGACGACTGCTGAGCAAGCACATCCACTACCTCCAGCGAACGTTTCCTGATCACTGTTATATACCATTAAGCCACAGTCATTATGATTGGCATCAATATTGTAATTATCTTCTTTTAACATATCTTTAAGTATGGGACTGCCTACTCCAGAAAGGTCTCCTGTTACAATTAAGTCATAATGATCCGGATCACGACCTGTATCCTCAAAGTGCGTTTTTATGGTGTCATAAGCCGCAGGTGCCATAGCAGAGCCCATATCAAAAGGATCTTTTGTTCCGTAATCCATAACTTTTCCTATCGAAGCACATTCAATTCGGATGTTTGACTTTTTTCGAGAGACTAGGGCTGCCCCAGAACCTGTAACTGTTGAGGTTGCAGTTTTAGGTTTTTGTCCTCCATATTCAGTTGGATAACGAAACTGACGCTCAGCAGTGGCATTATGACTACTTACTGCTGCTACAACAGTTTCAGCGAAACCACCGTCAACAAGTGCACTCCCTACAGCTAACGTTTCCATAGATGTAGAACAAGCACCGAACATACATAAAAAAGGGATAGATAATGACCTTGCTACATAATTAGAAGTTACATTTTGATTTAATAAGTCTCCGGCTAAAAATAGGTCAATCTGATCTGTAGATAGCCCACCTTTTTCAAGACAGGTTTGAATAGCCTCCTCCATTAACTTTCGCTCAGCAAGTTCCCAGTTATCCTCATCACAATGGAGTTCATCGTGGCTTATATCAAACGTATCTCCTAATGGACCTTCTGCTTCTTTCGGTCCAACCGCTGTTCCAGAAGAATTTAAATAGACTGGATTCTCATACATCCATGTTTGCTTACCAACCTTTCTCATAGCTATCCCTCCTTACATAAAAATGGATTGAAACACATATCGAATGATACCTACTACATAAGCAGCTACAACTCCGAATACAATGACAGACCCTGCAAGCTTAAACATGTTTGAGGCAACACCTAGTACAATCCCTTCACTTCGATGCTCCAATGCTGCACTTGTGATGGAATTAGCAAAACCTGTTACAGGAACTGCTGAACCAGCTCCAGCAAATTGTCCTAGTTTATCGTAAACACCAAAGCCAGTTAGTAAAGCTGAAATCAGAATTAATGTTGTAATAGTAGGATTGCCCGCTTCTTTTTCAGTCATATCAAATACGTTCACATAAATATCTGTAAGCAATTGCCCAAATAAACATATTAGCCCACCCACTATAAACGCTTTCAAGCAATTTACTATCAAATTAGATTTTGGCTGATAATTTTTTAATGTATTGTTATATTGTTTTTGATTAAATTGATCACTCATGATCTTCCACCTCGTCATTTAACAAATATTATCCATTGGAATAAAGATCCTGAAATCTTACCTAATACAATGGCCATTAGAAACCACAATAAGCTTTGTTCCATTCCTATTCGCCTTGTTAAAACCGGAAACACATTTAATACTTCTGTCAGCGCTGCAGCTAACATGCCAATAAAAACCCCATGAAATGCTCCCCAGATTGCCAAAAAGATCACAGGTATTGAAATGGTCATGTCATCAAACGACAAAAACGTACCGCTTAAAACACCTATCACTACCGAAAACTCATACAACTTCGTTGCCTTTGAACTTTTACTTAATTGAACTAGTCTCGGTATTATGCCTAGCACCGTCAAAAAAGCTACAAAACCCGCACCAACTGCAAGCCCACCTGCGAGACCTATAAATGCTTCAAGAATTCGATGTATCATCACTGGATTGATCCTTTACCAATTTGTTTTCATGTAAAATGACATATTGATCTAGGTCTTGTTGGTATTTGAACATTTCTACTTCTAGCGGACTTGGCTCTTCATTAATCCGTTTCTTGAACAAGTGATTAAAAAATAAAATCATACCTACTCCTAAGCCAATCGAGTAAGGGACTTGAATCCACAAGGGATGCTTAACCTCTTCACCGGTAAGGAGATAGTGAAGTCGCTGTTGAACCTCTTCCATACTTACATCATAATGAAAATTCATAATCGCCATAGCTGCACCGATATATAGAAGGAGCCAAATAAGGACTACAAATACAATTGAAGAAGTTTTTTTAGGTTTCTGAATTGTAATGATGGTTTGGTTCGGTCCTACTTGTTGAAACTCAAGGTTGGTATATCGTTGGCTTAACTGATTAATGACTCTAAAAACATCAATAATAACAATATTACGATCTTCTTTTTTAATCTCATATAACTCAGTATTCATTAGCTTTTTTCTAATTTCTTCTTCTGCTGAAATGAGTGCAATATCCCCAAGTTTAATGGTTTGATGAAGATTAGCTTCTATTTTATTTTTCAAACGTAAGTAAACGACTTTCCCCATTTGACACCCCTCCTTGTTAGAGAAGTTTAAAATTAGTATGAGTCACCTAAGCTGGTATCATTCGTAAAGTGGAGATGTAAAAATTTTGTATTAGGAGGCGGAAGCAGAAGAATTCTGAAGAAGAACCGTTTTTGTAACCTTCTTATTCCATTAAAGCCCGCTTATGTGGAAGACTTGGA
>SDGW01001272.1_pt1 | contig 11532 bp, 9 predicted proteins | sample 2873831 | NCBI WGS metagenome assembly SDGW01 (sample SAMN08132700, study PRJNA421101) | hypersaline lake metagenome | isolation source: celular fraction 0.22 microns magnesium sulfate-rich crust from ephemeral... | place: Spain: Penahueca Lagoon, Toledo | collected 2011-07
CGCAGGCACGAGGAGGCTCGGCTTTTCTTCCACAACAGGCTTGCCGTTTCACTGACCGCAACAAATTACTCAACAGCAACGGACTCCTCTCAGTTTCAAGTCTTCAACAATCCTGCCATTAAACAGAATAAACCTCTCCATATAAAAAACACATGTGATTTTTATAACCACATGTGCTATATAAAGATATTTTAGTTCGAGTAATCAAACTCATCCGGATGTGGACCGATACGTTCGTCCTTGTTTAATGACTCAAGTTGATTCATTTCACGTGCGGATAATTCAAAATCAAAGATATCAGCATTTTCCGCCTGACGTTCTTTACTCGATGATTTTGGAATCGTCACAATCCCGTGCTGATAATCCCAACGTAAAATGACCTGAGCAGGTGTCTTTCCGTATTTTTCAGCTAGCTCTTGGATGATTGGATCATCAAAAAACTTACCTCGTGCTAAGGGAGACCAAGCCTCTAATTGAATATCATGTTCATCACAATACGCTCGTAATTCTGGCTGATTTAATTGAGGATGAAGTTCAACCTGGTTCACCATTGGTTTTATCGTAGCATCTTTTAGTAATTCATCTAAATGGTGAGGAAGAAAGTTACTAACACCAATCGCTTTAACTTTCCCGTCATGATAAAGCTTTTCAAGTGCTTTCCACGTATCTTTGTACTTCCCAGGTACAGGCCAATGCACAAGATATAAATCTAGATATTCTAACCCTAGTTTTTTTCGACTACGCTCAAATGCTTCAAGCGTCTCCTCATACCCCTGCTCATCATTCCATACTTTTGTTGTAATAAACAGATCCTCTCGTGGTACATTGGTTTTCTGTAGAGCTTCTCCTACCCCTTCCTCATTTTTATAAAACGAAGCTGTATCAATACTGCGATAGCCCACTTCTATAGCAGATAACACAGCATCCCTCGCTTCACCATTTTCTACATCCATTTTATAAACACCTAATCCCATCCAGGGCATTTTCACACCGTTGTGAAGCTTTGTGGTAGAATTCAAACTCAAATCAACCGCCTCCAAATTATTATTGATATCTCAAAGAATAACACAACCATTAAAGGATATGAAAAAAGGAAGCCTCTTAATGGGAAAAAAGAGACTTCCTTCTTATAAGAAAACATGCCGTTTGGCGTAGTTTTGTAGAAAAACTATACTCCTGCTTGTACAGGTTCATCTTGTTCTGATTCGTCACCAATTAAACCTGAAAGAACGTGAACACGTAGAATAAACCCTTCCACTCGATGATCATCACTTACTACAGCAAGTGGGAACTTAGAATCTAAAGCTTTTGGAATAAGATCATTCACATACTCATCCCGTTTTACTGTGTTCACATCTGAAATGAGGACATCTTCAAGAGTCTTCTTCTCTCGAATCCCTTCAATCGCATCATCAATGGTAACAATGCCTTGCAAGTGTCGTTGACGATCGACAACAAACACACTTGAAATCCCGTTATCTTTCATTTCCTTAACAGCTACTTTCAACCCATCCTTCAATGAAACAAGAGCATTTGGCTGAATCATGATATGCTCAGCTTGCAGAACTTTTGAGCGATCAATATCTGCGATAAAATCTTCAATATAGTCGTTTGCCGGATTCTCTAGAATATCTTCAGGCGTTCCAATTTGTTCAACTTTACCGTCCTTCATCACGGCTACACGATCACCAATCTTAAATGCTTCGTTCACATCGTGTGTAATGAATACGATCGTTTTTTGCAAACGCTCTTGAATATCTAAAAGCTCCAATTGCATCTCACGACGAATAAGAGGATCTAATGCACTAAAAGGTTCATCCATAAGCAAAATGTCTGGGTCATTCGCTAATGCACGTGCAAGACCTACACGCTGTTGCATACCACCTGATAATTCATCAGGATACTTATTTTCATAACCTTTCAGTCCAACAATCTCAATATTTTTCATCGCAATATCACGACGTTCAGACTTTGGAACTTCACGGATCTCAAGGCCATACTCAACATTGCCTAAAATCGTACGGTGACTAAACAATCCAAAGTGTTGGAATACCATCGCAATTTTATTTTGACGATATTTCTTAAGTTGAGCGTTATTATACTCAACCACATTTTCTCCATCTACATAAATTCCGCCATCTGTTGGCTTATTTAAAAGGTTTAGACAACGAATTAGTGTTGACTTACCACTACCGGAGAGACCCATGATAACGAAGATCTCCCCCTGCTTAACATCCATAGAAGCATTATATACTCCAACTGTATGACCTGTCTCAGCTAGGATCTGATCCTTCCCTTTCCCTTCCTGCACCATTGGAATAATGGATTTAGGCTTGGGACCAAATATTTTTGAGATGTTTTGAACTTTCATTTTGATATTTTCACTCATTATTTAGCCTCCTTTTGGCGTTGGAAGCGGCTAGCAATACCACCTGTAATACGGTCAATTAAAATAGCTAGGAATACGATACTAATTCCGGCTTCAAAACCAAGACCGATATCAATTCGATTAATTGCAATTAGTACCTGTTCTCCAAGACCTTTTGCTCCAACCATTGATGCAATGACAACCATGGCTAAAGCCATCATAGTTGTTTGGTTAACCCCTGCCATAATTGTTGGAAGAGCTTGAGGTAGCTGAACTTTTTTAAGCATTTGCCACCTTGAAGAACCAAATGATTCAGCAGATTCAATCACTTCTGAATCAACATTTCGAATAGCTAATTCAGTTAATCGTATGACTGGTGGCAATGAATAAATTAACGTTGCAAATACAGCCGAAACATTTCCTAACCCAAAGAAGAAGATAGCTGGAATTAAATAGACAAAGCTTGGCATCGTCTGCATTGCATCCAATATAGGTTTCATAACAATAGAGAACCCTTTGCTAAATGCCATTAACACACCTAGTGGAATACCTAACATTAAGGATATGACCACTGAAGTCAGCACAATCGCTATTGTTGTCATGAGGACTGCCCATAACCCAAACGTACCTACTAAAAACATGAAAGCAGCATACATGATCCCTGATGAAAGAGATTTAAAACGCCACCCTAGTAAGAAAACGATTGCCAGAAACACCCACCATGGTAAGAACAACAATCCATCTTCTATCCCCAGTATCGTTGTGGATGCAATATGAAATATAAAATCAAATAACGGTTCAAATGTCGTATCAATCCAATCTACAAGATCTGAAACTACTTTACCAACATTAAACCTTATGTCCGGAAAAGAACTGTTCATAGCAGAATCACCTTTACCGGTGATTCATTCACCTCTCTTTAGTAAATATTGTATTTTCTTTGATAGAATTGAAAAAAGTAGTTGACCAGTAGAAGTGGGCCAACTACTTCTTTTCTTATAGGACGTGTTCTAAAAGTTGAGGCACTTCGTATCGCCTCTTTATCTAAGAACTTCCTCTTATAGTGAGTCTTTAACCTTTTTAGCTACGTCCTCTGGAACCCACTCTGTCCAAAGGTCTTCATGTTGTTGTAACCACCATTTTGCCGCTTCTTCTTCAGATGCATCATTCTTTTTCATATACTGTAATGCTTCTGCAGTTAACTCACTACTTGTTTCATAATTGCGCAGAAAGTCTAAAACTTTTGGAGCTTTATCTTTCATATCAATATGTGCAGCTACCGTTACACGGTTTGGTGGTACTTCTGTTCCACTATTTTTCTCAAACGTTTCTTTATCATAGTCAGGCTCATCTAGTAATGTAAGGTCGTACATTCCTGTCACCCAAGTCGGAGACCAGTAGTAGCCAACCCATGGCTCACCAGATTCATAAGCATCTGATAGAGATGTTACGATTGCAGCATCAGAACCTGGACGGAAATAATTCATCTTATCATCGATACCGTACGTTTTTACCTTCTCAGCAAGAATCTCATCAATCGCCCAGCCAGATGGTGCACCGATAATGCGGCCTTTACCTGGATCTTGAGGATCTTCAAATAGCTCCGGGTATTTTCCTAGGTCTTTTACCGTTTTTAATTCAGGCGCCATCGGTTCAATACCACGCTCTTCGTCTCCCTCAATAACATAAGTAGGTACCCAGAAACCTTGAGCATTATCATCAAAGTTTACAGAAAGCTCTATAATTTCTTCGTTATCAATAGCTTCGTTATACGCTTCAATAATGTTATCAGTCCACATCTCCGTCATGATGTCGATGTCACCTTCGCGTAGTCCTTGAACTGTAGCAGGGGTAGAACCTGAAGTCACTTCCATTTCATGTCCATATCCTTCAGTAATAATCGTTCCTGCAATGTAATTGTGTACGCGAATACTATCCCAACCAGCGTCACCAAATGTGATCATTACTGATTCTTCACCTTCACCGCTAGCGCCATCACTGTTTCCACAAGCAGCTAATACTACAAGCATAATAGCTGACATTAGTAATACAACTTGCTTTTTCATAAAAGACTCTCCCTTTTTAAATTGTGAATAATTTCACATTTTTTTACGTTTTAGTTAAAGCTTTTTAGCACATACATTCTCAATTTGTGCATACGTCTGGTTCTAATCAGGAAAGAAAAGTATGTAGAACACAGACTATAAGGAAAGGAAAACATTATTTAAATTGCGGAGTTTTGTTAAGCCAATTAATCATCACGTTTAATGGTACGCGATGGAGAGGAATTGCTGTAGTAAATGATACGTTGAATCCGTATATGAGGATGTTTTATGGGATCATGCTAAAAAACGTTTAACAGGAAATACGACTAATTCTATCGCCTCCTAAAATGGCGTTGTCCTATCTTGACAACAATTATAATTTTACAGAAAAATGCCTCTCAAACTCAAAACGCATAATGTGTCGCATTTAGTCGTTATTTAGAGTAAGTATAGCTAGAAGGTAAATATATCGCTTTCATATTGAAATTGAACGTTTTCCTCTAGATTACTCTTAAATATTCAAAAATTGGTTAATTATATTTTTTACACTCTTGAGGTAATATACACTATTCCCAAATCAGTTATTCATATAAACTAGTAATCATTCATATTTATGGAAATGGATAAGTTATTTTTATATATTAAAAAATAGAATTAGAGCAGCTTTTACGCCCTATTTTGACTGACTTACGTTTCTGTTCAATACTATTATTACTACTAATAAGTTGAATGCTAGACTTCAATTGATCATCTTAGTTATTACATTAGCCATAAAAAAGGTGAAGCATTAAGCTTCACCTTTTTTAAAATTACTGAATTCCTTCTTTCACTTTCTTAGCTACATCTTCAGGTAGCCATTTTGTCCATAGATCTTCGTGTTTTTTCATCCACCAAACTGCTGCTTCTTCTGCAGTCGCTTCATTTTCTTTCATATAAACAAGCGTTTCACCAGTTAATGCGCTGCTAGTTTCATATTGTTCTAGAAACTTCGTTAATTCTGGTGCCTGTTCAGGGAAATCTTTATGAACAGCTACGACTACATCATTAGGTGGAAATTCTGTACCTTTATTTTTCTCCCATGTTTCTTGGTCAAATTCCGGCTCTTCAAGTAGTGTTAAATCATACATAGACGTTACCCAAGAAGGAGACCAGTAGTAACCAACCCATGGCTTGCCATCTTCATATGCTGCTGCAAGAGAAGTGATAATAGCAGAGTCAGAACCTGGGCGGAAGTAGTTATATTCTTCTCGTAAACCGTACGTATCGACTTTTGTATCAAGGTATTCACTTAATAACCAACCTGAAGGTGCACCAACAATACGACCTTTACCTGGATCCTCAGGGTCTTGGAATACATCTTTATACTTTCCTAAATCTTTCATCGTTTTTAAATCAGGTGCCATTGGTTCAATACCACGTTCTTCGTCACCTTCGATCACATAAGTAGGAACCCATAAACCTTGCTTATTATCGTCGAAGTTTGTTGAAAGCTTCTTAATATCTCCAGAGTCAATCGCTTCACCGTAAACTTTCTTCATATTGTCTGTCCAAACTTCCATATACACGTTAATGTCGCCTTCTCTAAGGCCTGTTAGTGTTGCTGCAGAAGAACCGTTTGTAACGCTCGTTTCATAGCCATAACCATGTTCGAATACATTCGCAGCAATCTCATTGTGCACACGGATACTATCCCAACCAGCATCAGCAAAAACAATTTTTTCGAGCTTCTTTTCGTCTTCATTTTCTCCACTTGCACTTTCGTTACCGCCACATGCCGTTAAAACAACAAGCACCATGACGGAAAACATCATAAGTATCTTTTTCAAAATGAACGCTCCTTTATATATATATTAATCTAGTAAATCAGGCTGCTCTTTAATGATCATATCGTAGAGCGGCTTGAAATCTTCCTTCCCAATGTCCGGCAAGCCCATTTGTTCATAGGTATGGGCTGCACTTTCGGGATCAATTAAAACTGGTTTGCTTCCAGTTGATTCTGCCATCATTTGAACCTGGCAAGCTCTTTCCATAGCCACAAACCACCAAGCTGCTTCATCCACTGACTGTCCTACCGTGAGTAATCCATGATTTCGCAGGATAACAGCTTTGTTTTCTCCTAAAGAATCTGCAATTCTGTCTCCTTCTGAATCGTCATATACCACCCCGGTATAGTCATCAAATAAGGAATGGTCATTATAAAACGTACAAGCATCCTGTGTGATCGGATCTAATAACCTACCTAAAGTAGACCATGCCATTCCATATGGTGAATGGGCATGAGCTGCGGCGTGAACATCTGGTCGTGCTTTATGGATTGCTGAGTGGATTGCAATCGCCGCACCATTAATTTCTCCTTTTCCTTCAAGAACATTTCCGTCTTCATCGATAAGCAACAAATCAGATGCTTTCACCTGACTGAAATGCTTCATGAACGGATTCACCCAATAATGGTGTGGGTTCTCAGGATCACGAGCAGTAATGTGACCAGCTGAGCCATCATTAAAACCAAACTTCGAAAAGATTCGAAATGACGCAGCTAAACGGTTTTTGATATGCTGCCTTTCTTCTTCTACACTTTGAAACGTTGTCTGTGATGACATGGTTGACCTCCTAGTAACCTTTCGTTGTGTCCACTATGAATTTCATTTCTTCAAAACGAGGGAACACATGTATGTTATGAGCAAATTGCTCTATACACCGATCTAAGTAACGCGGGGATTTTGCGGCAACGTGCGGTGTTATCAAAATCTCATCTATATCCCAAAATAAGTGATCTTCTGGTAAAGGTTCTTCATCGAAAACATCAAGGACCGCACCTTTAATTTGTTTTTGCTGAATCGCTTTCAATAATGCTTCTTCATCAATAAGTGGCCCGCGCCCTATGTTGACTAAGTGAGAATCTGGTTTCATATTATGGAACTCATTCTCACTCATACAGTGTTCCGTTTCTGGGGTTACAGGCATCAAGAGAATGACGAAATCACTTTTCGGTAACACCTGATGACGCTCTTGTAAGCTGTACATCTCATCAAAAGGTTCCTTTAGCTTGCCTGATGTGTTCACTCCAAAAACGGTTAGTCCTACTGCTTTAAGCTTTTTAGCAATTTCAGTCCCTATAGTCCCCGCTCCAAATATCGTTGCTGTTTTCCCATAAATCTCATGGAATAAGGCTTGATCATCCCAAACGTTTTTCGTTTCTTTTTCTTGATAGCGTTGAACGTTCCCCATTAAATGGAACAGCATGCTCAAGGTGTATTCTGCCATTGGGATTCCATGAATTTCTCTCATATTGGTTAGCGTAATATTTCTCTTACGAATGGCTTCAATAGGAAGGTGTTCAACTCCAGCCTGAAATATTTGTATCCATTCCAAACGAGGCATACGTTTTAGTTGCTCCTCTGTTACATCATGTCCGTATGTAATCCAGACCTGAACTTCCTCATAATCTATTGAACTCTTGTCCAATGATGTGGTTACATGACAGGCTTCTTGATTAGACGGTAATTGTTTCTGTAATTCTACTAGTTGATTAGAGGTTAAATCTTCGATCGTAATTAATAACATGTAAATGCCTCCTGAGCTAAAAAAACAACAACGTTAATTATTGTAAGAAAAATAACATGCAATTCACAAAGTTGAAGAAGTGTCGAATTTTGAATTGTTTGTCGACTATTCTGCATGACAGTTATCTCTTTTAAATTTATAAGCATTCTTTGATGTTTTCTGTGTTATGCTCTTGTATAATCCAAATTTGGGTTCACACCTTACTTAATTTTCCTTTTAAAGTATTAGATTTTAATAAAAAAGCAAAAAGTACCCAATAAGTTGCAAAGTATGTCTAAGCAACTTATTAGGTACTTTTTTTAACTATTAATCGTTTCTGGTTCAACTAAATCCAACAAAAACGTAGAAGGAGATTCACCCCAAAAGTATAGTCTGTGAAGAGGTCTCGTCATTGCGACGTAAAGCAATTTCATATCAAGTTCATTTTGATGATATCGATCATCAAGACCTACTAAAAATACACAGTCAAACTCTAACCCCTTTGATAGATAAACCGGTAAAATAACAGCTTTATTCTTTTCCATGTCTTCATGGTCATCAATCACTTGAATGTCTTGTGAGAAATGAGGTTCTAGCTCGTCATATATAGCATGACATTCGTTTAACGTTTTTCCTATAATAACAAATGATTTAAATCCTTCCTCTTTCAGTTGAGTGTACTGATGATAGAGACGTTCCCCCCAATTTGCATCATCTTTTAATGAATGAAACGAAGGCTTTTTACCGCGTCTTACAACAGGCTCTGCTAGGGGTAGATCATCCTCCATATAAGATAAAATTTGATTGGCCACACTCATAATATCAATCGTTGTTCGATATGTTTTTTGAAGCGTTAAGTAGTTTGGTGTCTTAAACACATGATCTATAAGTGATTGCCAATGTTTCAAACCACGATATCGATAGATCCCTTGTGCTAAGTCACCCACGATCGTAAATAATTCCGTGTTTAAGCTTCTCTTTAGACTGACAAATTCCATATAAGAATAATCCTGCGCTTCATCAATAACGACCTTTTTCGCCTTGTAATCCTTCTCCACCCCATATAACACCGCCTGCAAGTATAGGAAGGTAGCTAAATCCTCAGCATCTACTTTTTTCTTGCGAATTTGGTGCAACGAGTGCTTGCGAATGGACTCTCTCTCCCCTTCGCTAACTTTTTCAAAAGCATGATGAAACGTATCATCTTCTTGATATAGCCTTTTAAAATAGAAATGAAGAGAACGATTCGGAAACTTTTTCATATAGGTCCTTACACCTTTTTTGGATTCCGTCTCAATCTCTTTCAACTTGGATTCTTTTTGATCAAGTAAGAAACTAACTCGCCTTTTTCGTTTATCAGGATCTTTTATACCATACATCGCTTTGTCCAATTCATCATCATAACGTTTCTTCATTTTATCTAACATGACTTTTTTCTTGCGGCGCATATCACTCATTAGAATTTGGCGTATTTTTTCTTTTCGTTTGTAAAAAGGAAGATAGGCATAATCCTCTAAAAACATTTGCTTGATTCTTTTCCCATTTACAATACGAAAGCCTGCTACCATAAAGTCATCCTCTACAATAAACTCTTTCTTAATCTCATAGATATACCGCTCTAAAATCTTTTCAAAATGTGGTGATCCTTTTAACTCAGCTATATTGAGCACTTCTTGATTTTCTTGTGTTTCCAGCGCATTCATCAAGGTTTCATGTTGCGTTTGTACTTCAAATCCATGTTCCGTAACGAGCTTAACAAAGTCTGCAAAAGTCGTTGAACGTGATTGATCCACACCTAACTCTGGTAGAATTTCTTTCATATAATCAATAAACAAGCGATTGGGTGCTAAGATCAGCATTTCATAAGGATGGAAAATGTCTTTTAAAGTGTACAAAAAATAAGATACTCGGTGGAGAGCAATCGTGGTTTTCCCGCTCCCTGCTGCACCTTGTACAATAATCGGCTTACGGAGATCTGCTCTTATAACACGGTTTTGTTCTTCTTGGATGGTTGAAACAATTTCAGTTAAGCGATGGTCTGCATTTTGAGATAAGGAACTTTGAAGCAAGTCATCTTTCGTGGTGATATCGATATCCTGAAAATCCAAAAGCTCTCCATCTTCAATGGAGTATTGGCGTTTAAGAGATACGTGACCCTCGTATGTTTCTCCATGTGCTTCATAACTGACCTCTCCCAAACGACCTTCATAATACACATTCGCTAATGGTGAACGCCAGTCCAAAATGATCGGCTGTTGGGTTTCACGATCAAATAACGATACTTTTCCTATGTAAAAAATCTCTTCTTCTGCTTTTTCTTTGCGTTGATAGTTAATGCGGGCAAAATACGGTTTCTTCCGGAGTCTTTTGAGGTTCTTGAGTTGCTCTCGTGACATCTGCATAAAATTTGCATGGTTCAGCATGTCCTGATACTTCAAACTACTATCTTTAAAGTCGAGTGAAGCAACAGTGCTTTCCTGACGTTTCTTCAACGTCTCTTGGTCGGTTTCTTGAGCTGCGATGACAGAATCCATACAACATTAATACATTACCACAATAGGATTTCAAATTAAAGGAAAAATGCTCTGGAGGTTCATGAGGAGGTGTGTTTAGGGAGGAGGTTTCTTATTTATGTGCGGAGCTCTGCTTCTTTTGTGCGGAGCTCCCTTATTTGCGTGTGGAGATCTGGCTCTTTCGTGCGGATATCCCTACCTACCTTCTCTTTGAACTGGAACCCTTAATTCATAATAGAAAAACGATAAAATGCGCAAAATAAGTGGATATAATGCAAGAGCACCAAGTAGATTTCCGATTTCTTCAAAGACGTCTGTTAAAGCCATGACACCTACAAAAATAAGCAGAATGGCAAATGTAATATTCCCCATAGGACCATTCATCGGTTTCCACGATCGAACGGTTGCGATTGTCTCTTGTTCAACCTCTCCAAAACAGCGATAGTGGTATGGTCTAATGCGGAGATAATTGGTTGCTGTCACAAGTTCGTCCCGTTTATTTATATCTTTATAACAATATCGACAATACACAGAACTCATCTAACTCCCCCCTTATACTCTCTTTTCATTATATATAATTTTTACATAAGCGTCGACTTGGCATCCCTTTAAATAAATCAACCGAGCTTGGATTCCAAGCCCGGTTTATTCGAGTCAAAATGCTTTCTCAGGCATTTTTTATAATTTCCATCACTTTTTCTTTAGCTCTCTCATTTTGATACTGTTCCATGTTTTCCAGGATTTGATCCTTTTCTTCTTGAAGTTGTTCAACTTCTTGTAAGAAACGATCCTCCTCTAGCTCTTCTTCCTCAACCATTCGCGCAAATCCTTGTTTAACAAAGGATTGGGCGTTCACAATCTGATCTCCTCTACTAGCATATCGGGATAACGGTATTAAAAGCATTGGTTTTTTCAATGCAAGAAATTCAAATATTGCATTGGACCCTGCACGAGAAACAACAAAATCTGTTATGGCAAATAAGTCAGTCAGCTCTTCATTTACATATTCAAATTGAGCGTAACCCTGTCTCTGAATATCTTCATCTTTATTCCCATGACCACA
>SDGW01001044.1_pt1 | contig 11530 bp, 11 predicted proteins | sample 2873831 | NCBI WGS metagenome assembly SDGW01 (sample SAMN08132700, study PRJNA421101) | hypersaline lake metagenome | isolation source: celular fraction 0.22 microns magnesium sulfate-rich crust from ephemeral... | place: Spain: Penahueca Lagoon, Toledo | collected 2011-07
GGCTGGCTCGCCGTCCGCGCCGCGCCCGTGCTAGCTCGGTCATATCGGGTCGAGGCGGTCCTCGTCGTCCGTGATGAGCTCCGAGATCTCGTCCTGACGGCCGGCGGCCTGCTGTTCGATGTTCGACTGGGCGTCGACGGCCTGCTCCTGGAGTCGGTCGATGCGGGGCACGTCGGTCACGTTCGACAGCAGCACGGTCGCCGACAGCACGTCGCTGCCCGGTCGCGGGTCGTCGCCCGCGAGCACCTCCACGCTCCCGATTTCGCCCTCCAGCCACTGCCGCGCGCGGACGAGCCCCTTCTGGGCGAGCTCCGTCGGCGGTCCGGAGACGACGACGAGCGCGCGCTCCGTCGAGTGGACCTGTGCGGGGCAGGTGAGCCGCGACTGGACCGCGCGCCGGACGAGGCTGTGGACCTTCGTCGCGGCGTCGACGTCGTCGCCGTCGCTCGACCCGCCCGAGCGCACGCGGCTCAGCAGCCCTGCTGGCGGCGCGTGGACTGGTCGACGTCCGTCTCCGCGAACGCGATGGAGCTGACGCCGCCGACCGCCAGCGTCCGGTTGATGTCGCTGGAGTCCATCGCGTTCTCCGAGACGGTCGTGCCGTCGTACTCGCCCGCTCCCAGCAGCGTCACCACGCGCTTGGCGATCTCGTAGTTCGTCCGCTCGTAGCCGTCCTCGATGGTGTCGCCGCCGTCCTTCCAGGCGTTGTTGTCGAAGACTATCAGGCCGTCAGTCTCCTCGGTGTACGACTGCACGGAGCGAGCGGCGTTCAGCGACGCCCGCCCGCCCTCGTCGCGGCTCGGGAGGATGCCCAGTCCGTAGACCGGTTCGTCGTAGCGGTCGGCGAGGATCTCCGCGAGCACCGGCCCCCCACCACTGCCCGTGCCGCCGCCGAGGCCGCCGATGACGAGGAACGCGTCGATGTCGTGGAGCGGGACGCTGTCGAGGAAGCGCGCGAGCTCCGGACGGTCCTGCCGTGTCAGCTCCGAGCCGAGTTCGGGGTCGGCGCCCGCGCCGTGGCCCTTCGAGCGCTCGTCGGTCTGCCCGATGAGCACCCGGTTCTGTCGCGGGATGTGCGTGATCTTCTCCAGGTCGACGCTCGCGGTGTTGACCACCGCGGAGAACCGACAGAGCGACCGGCCCGTCTCCCCCTCGTACTCCACGATTCTGTCGGCGATCTTCCCTCCCGCGTTCCCGAACCCGATTACGGCCAACTTCATGGATTCCCACGGGTGGGCACAACCTTTTGCTATACAGTGACTACCGCTACCATTTGAAGTGTAACGACCGTGTAAAAACAGCCTAACGACCGTGGCCGTCCGGCTCCGTTCCCGCGAAAACCCCACCACTAAGAATTCGGCGCGGGAAGATTCGGTCATGAAAGTCATCGTACACGGCGGCGCGGGTTCGACCCCGGACGAACCGGTCCCGCGACGGGCGACGCTCGACGAGGCGGCCGACGCGGGCGCCTCCGAGTCCGACCCCGTGGACGCCGTCGAGGCCGCGATTCGCGTCCTCGAAGCCGACACGCGGTTCAACGCCGGGACGGGCGGCGCGGTGCAGTCCGACGGCGTGATTCGGACCGACGCCGGCGTGATGACCAGCGACCGCGAGGCCGGCGCCGCGGCGTCGATGCCCGGCGTCGAGGCCGCGGTCTCCGTCGCGCGGGCGGTGATGGAGGAGACGCCCCACGTCCTCCTGAACGGCGTCCACGCCGTCGACTTCGCCGCGGACGTCGGCGTGGACGTGGAGTGCGACCTCTGGAGCGAGGACACCCGACAGCGCTGGGACGGCCTCGACGACCACCCCGAGGGGAGCCCGCTCGACCACCTCGATTGGATTCGCGACAAGTTCGGACAGCGCGTGGCCGAGCGTAGCGAGGCCACGGAACGAGCGAGCGGCGGAGCCGCGAGCAAGGACCCCGAGGGTCGAGACCGGAAGGACCACGACACGGTCGGTGCCGTGGCGTTCGACGGGGAGAAACTGGCCGCGGCGACGTCGACGGGCGGCCGCTGGCTCGCGCTCGCGGGCCGCGTCGGCGACGTCCCCCAGATCGGCTCGGGGTTCTACGCCGCGCCCGCTGGCGCCGCGTCCGCGACGGGCGCCGGCGAGGACATCGCGAAAGCCACGCTGACGCGGCGCGCCGTCCGCCACCTCGAAGACGGGCTGGACGCGCAGGAAGCCGCCGACCGCGCAATCGCGGAGTTCGGCGAGCTCACCGGGTCGTCGGCGGGTGTCGTCGTGCTCGACAGTGACGGCGGGTTCGGGGAGGCGTTCAACTCCGAGGAGATGCAGACGGCGAGGGCTCGAACGGAGTGAGAGCCCTCGGAACCGCGAGCGGGGAGTGAAGCGACCCGGGAGCGGCGAGACGCTGAGCGTCAGCGGAGCGTCTCGGAATTGCGAACGGCGAACGCCGATGGTCCAGTAGCACGCAACCGCTCGCTCGGTCGTCGAGCCACGCCAAATCGCCCCAGCGTTCTTAACCGACCGCGTCGTACGGAGTTGCGACGGTTTCCCGCCACGATGCCCGAACGCCCCACGTACGACGGCTTCTCGAAGACGTGCCTGCTCGACCCCGAGCAGTGCCGCGAGCGCACGGACGTGCTGTTCCGCGAGGAGACGGAGGTCGTCGACGACCGCGGCGCGTTCAACGGCCACGAGACGTGGGCAGGGACGGCGGCGGTCGCGGTGCTGAACGACGACGGCGACGTGCTGCTCGTGCACGGGCCGGACGGCTGGCGGCTGCCGGCGACGCCGGTGCGGGCGGGCGACGACTGGGCGGCGGTGGCACGGCGCCGGGTCGCCCAGAAGACCGGGCTCGCCGTCGACATCGACCGCGTGGAGCGCGTGCGGCGGACGAGCTACCGGCTCTCGGGGTCTGCGACGCGCCAGACCACTGGCTACGACGTGGTGTTCCGCGCGCGGCCGCTGGACGAGCCGACGCGGATGGACTCTCTCGAAGCCAGACGAGCCAGCGAGGACGGCAACGAGTGGGCCGACGACTGGTTCGCGAGCGTGCCCGACGGCGCCGCCGACGACGCGTTCCGCGGGGACGTCGAGTGGTTCCTCGGGGACTGAAACCCCGCGGCGGGATTTTTCTGTCGGGGCTGCGAGGCCGCGGTATGGATCCCCGCCGTCTGCTCGTCGGTCCCCGCCACACCGCCCTCAGCGCCGGCGTCCCCGTCGCCATCGCGTCGTTCGCCGCCGCCGCGCTCTCCACGACGCTGATTCTGTCGCGGGCGTCCGGCGGCGGCGTCTACTTCCCCTTCGACATGGCGCTCGTCGCGCTCGCGGCGAGCGCCGGCTACGCCGCCCGCTACCGCGCCGCCGTCGTCTGTCTCGCAGTCGGCGCCGCGGCATCCGCCGGCTCGTACGTCGGCTTCCACGCGATCCACGGCGACGAGACGGTCGTCGCGGTGCTCGCACGGATCGCGGGCCGGACCGACGTGCTCGGGGCCGGTCTCGTGTTCGGCGCAGTGGGCGGTGTCGTCGGCCTCGTCGTCGGGTACGTCGTCCGGCGCTGGCGGACGGGCGCCTAGTCCCGCAACCTCTTTCCCGCGTTCGGGCCAAGCCGTTGGTATGGCAGACAGCGTCGAAGTGGGCTCGGAGGCCTACGAGAAGTACATCGAGGCCGGCGAGATTCTGACCGAAGTGATGGGCGAGGCCGCCGACCGCGTGGAGGTCGGCGCCACGCAGCTGGAGGTCGCGGAGTTCGCCGAGGAGCGCATCCGCGAGCTCGGCGGCGAGCCGGCGTTCCCGGTGAACATCAGCGTCGACGAGGAGGCCAGTCACGCGGCGCCTGGCGCCGACGACGACACGGAGTTCGGCGAGGAGATGGTGTGTCTGGACGTCGGCGTGCACGTCGACGGCCACATCGCGGACGCGGCGACCACCGTCGACCTCTCCGGGAACCCCGAGCTCGTCGAGGCGGCCGAGGAGGCCCTCGACGCCGCCGTCGACGCCGTCGAACCGGGCGTCCACACGGGCGAAATCGGTGCCGAGATCCAGGACGTCATCGAGGCGTACGGCTACAACCCCGTGGTGAACCTGACGGGCCACGGCGTCGACGTCTTCGACGCGCACACGGGGCCGAACGTCCCGAACCGCGCCGTCGACTCCGGCACCGAGCTCGAGGTCGGGGACGTGCTCGCCATCGAGCCGTTCGCGACCGACGGCACGGGGAAGGTCTCGGAGGGCTCGGACACCGAAATCTACGAGGTCGTCGGCTCCGGGAACGTCCGCGACCGCCGCGCGCGCCAGCTGCTCGACGACCTGGAGGCGTTCGACGGGCTGCCGTTCGCGGCGCGCTGGGTCGACTCGCCGCGCGCGGAGATGAGTCTGCGGCGCCTGGAGATGGCGGACATCGTGCGGTCGTACCCGGTGCTGAAGGAGCGCGAGGGCGCGCTCGTCAGCCAGGACGAGCACACGCTCGTCGTCACCGAGGACGGCTGTACGGTGACGACGAACTAGGCGTCGTTCATCCGCTGGGCTCGCCGGCCGCCGCACTCGCGGCAGGTCGTGACGCGGTAGGGCTCCCGGGAGAATTCGGCGTTCTCTTCGGCGGCGCTCTCCGTCCGGAGTTCGACGGTCACCGTGTGCGGGGTCTCCCGCCCGCAGCTCTCGCAGGGCTCCGTCATGCTGTCGGCGTGAGGCGTCTTGCTGGCCATCGGAACCACCCGTTTGACTCAACTCGTTCCGGACGTAAATAAACTCCCGGAGCAGTGAATGTGGATAGTTGACATGGGTGGGCGGTACTCACCGAAAAACACCTGTCGCGGGCCGCCGACCGCACCCACATGGACCAGGTGTTCGCGCCGTGGCGCATCGAGTGGGTCGAACGCGACGACAAGAACGAGGACGTCGACTGCGTGTTCTGCGAGTACCCCGAGCGGGGCGACGACCGCGAGCACCTCGTCGTCGCGCGCGCCGAACGCGCGTTCGTGATGCTGAACAACTACCCGTACAGCCCCGGGCACTGCATGGTCATCCCCCACGACCACACGGGCGACTACACCGACCTCGACGACGAGACGCTGCTCGACCACGCGCGCCTCAAGCAGGCGACCTTCGACGCCATCGAGGACGCCTTCGGCCCGGACGGGTTCAACGCCGGCCAGAACCTCGGTGGGGACGCCGCGGGCGGCAGTATCGACGACCACCTCCACACGCACGTCGTCCCGCGGTGGAGCGGCGACACGAACTTCATGCCCGTAATCGGCGACACGAAGGTCATCGTGGAAGCCCTCGACGAGTCCTACGACCGCCTGCACGAGGCGTTCGCCGACCACCCCGCGGCCGTCGAGACCGCCGCCGGCGCGCCGAAGCTCGTTTTCGACTGAATCGAAACACCGAACCCCCCGGGCTGGGTAGAGCGGCGTGATGGACCGGAGTTCGGCGGTCCGGCGCGTCGGGGGCGTCGTCTTCGCCGCGAACCTCGTGCTCGTCGTCGCAAAGGCGGGCGTCTGGTGGGCCACCGGGAGCATCGCTGTCGGCTCCGAGGCGGTCAACAGCCTCGCCGACGTCGCGTACTCGCTGGTCGTCGTCGGCGGCCTCTACCTCACTACGCAGCCGCCGGACTTCGAGCACCCGCACGGCCACGAGCGCATCGAGCCGTTCGTCTCGCTGTTCGTCGCGGTGGGCGTGCTCGCCGCGGGCGCCGGCGTCATCTGGTCGGCGTCCACGTCGCTGCTCTCGGGGTCGTACGGCCGCAGCGCCGGCCTCGTGGGCGTCGTTCTGCTCGTCGGAACCGCCCTCGGAAAGTACGCGCTCTACCGGTACTGCCTGCGGGCCGCCCACGACCACCACTCGCCGGCCGTCCACGCCACCGCTCTCGACAACCGCAACGACATCCTCACCGCCAGCGCCGCGCTCGCTGGCGTCCTCGGTTCGGCCGCCGGCTACCCGATTCTCGACCCGGTGGCGGCGCTCGTGGTCGCGCTCGGCATCCTCTACACGGGCTACGAGATCATCCGCGACAACGTCAACTACCTCGTCGGCGCGGCGCCGCCCGCGGACCTCCGCGACGAGATTCTCGAACGCGCACTCGCCCACCCCGACGTGGAGGGCGCCCACGACGTCGTCGCCCACTACGTCGGCCCCGAGGTCGACGTCAGCCTCCACGTCGAGGTGGAGGGCCAGATGACCCTCCACGAGGTCCACGACATCGAGACCGAGGTCATCGAGTCGGTCCGCGAGCTGCCGGAGGTCGACGACGTGTTCGTTCACGTCGACCCGAAGGGGCTCGGCGAGTGGAAGGAGGAGCGCCGCGTCCGGTAGCGGGCCGCGAGCGCGCCGGACGGCAAGAACTTCTATGCCAGTCCGCGACGAACCGTCAGCTATGAGCGAGACGCGCCAGCTCAAGTGCCTGGAGTGCGGCCGCACCGCGGCGCCCGACAGCGACTGGGCCTCGGGTACTCACCCGACGCTCGGGTCGATGACGCAGTGCCCGGACTGCGGTAGCACGAACGTCCAGACGAAACGATAGCGCCCGCAGCCGTCGCCCTGTTCGCCGTCGAGCGGGCAGTGAGAACCGTCACGGAGTCGCCAGAAACGGAGGGTTCGGCGGCGTAGCAGCGTCCTCAGTCCGCGGTCGTGCTCGCGCGGCCGTCGTCGGCGTCGACCGGCGTCACGGGCTCGCCGAACGCGTAGACGGTCTGGTGGCCGGTGACCTCGACGGTCGCGAAGTCCCCGGGTTCGAGGCCGTGCTCGCTGGCGTTCTGGACGATGACTTGCCGGTAGGCGTCGTCGTAGCACTTCACGGAGTCGCCGGTCCCCTCCTCGGTGACGAGCACGTTCCGCTCGGTGCCGACCATCGCCTCGTGGGCGTCGCCGACGACGTCCATCTTCAGGTCGGTCATCGCCTTCGAGCGGTCCTTCTTCGTCTGGCCGCCGAGGCCCTTCATGTCCGCCGCGTCCGTGCCGGGGCGCTTGGAGAACCGCGTGACGTTGATCTTCTCCGGGCGGGTCTCCCGCAGCAGCGCCATCGACTGCTCGTGGTCGCGCTCGGTCTCCGTGGGGAAACCGACGATGAAGTCCGTCGACAGCGTCCACTCCTCTAAGTAGTCGTCGAACGTCTCCACGATGTCGACGTACTGTTCGACCTCGTGTTGGCGGCGCATGTCCGCGAGCACGTCGTCGCTGCCGGACTGCACGGGCGCGTGCAGGAAGTTGTAGATCTCGTCGTGCTCGGCGAACACCGCCGCGAGCTCCTCGCGGATGCCGTGGACGCCGCCGGGGTTGGCCATCCCCACTCTGACGCGGAAGTCGCCCTCGATCTCCGTGGCGATGCGCTCCAGCAGTTCGGGGAGCTTGCGCTCGCCGTCGTCCCAGCCGTAGACGCCCGTGTCCTGGCCGGTGATGCGAATCTCCTTCGCGCCGGCGTGGACGAGCGCCCGCGCCTTCTCGACGTTCTCCTCGACGGGCGGGGAGTCCACGCGCCCGGTCGCCTGCTTCGTGATGCAGTACGAGCAGTTGCTCATGCAGCCCCGCGCGATGGGGAGGATGCCGATGACGCCGTCCAGGATGGGGTCGGCGTCGGGCGTCGTCGTCGGGCACTCGCCGTTCGTCACGGCCTCCGGGACGTCGTCCCAGTGCAGCACCTGCGCGTCGACGTCCGCGTCGGCGAACTCCTCGCCCTGCGCGAGCGCCATGCAGCCCGTGACGATGAGGTCCGCCGTCTCCTCTCCGAGTTCTTCGGCCCGCCGGAGCATGTTCCGCTCCGTCTTCTCGACGACCGTACAGGTGTTGAGGATGGCGACGTCCGCGTCGTCGGCCCCGTCGACCTTGTGGTGGCCGGCGTCGCGGAGGCGCCGCTCGATCTCGCGGCTCTCGCCGCGGTTCGAGGTGCACCCGTACGTCTCGATGTGGTACCGGGCCATGCGTTGGCCCAATCCTTGGCCGCCCGCGGTCAAAAACACGACGATACCCGGCGGCCGCTCCCGGCGAGCTCTGCCTACCCGTCGAACGTCTCCACGATGTTCACGCCCGAGGAGGCACCGATGCGCTCGGCGCCCGCGTCGAACATCGCCCGCGCGTCCTCGTAGTCGCCGACGCCGCCGCTGGCCTTCACGGGGAGGTACTCACTCATCAGTTCCACGTCCGGCACCGTCGCGCCGCCGTCGGAGAACCCCGTCGCGGTCTTCACCATGTCGGCGCCGGCGTCCTTCGCGGCCCGGCAGGCGTCGTGTTTCTCCTCGTCGTCGAGCAGCGGCGTCTCGATGATGACCTTCACCGGGAGTGGCGTGGCGTCCACGACCGCTTCGAGGTCCTCACGGACGGCGTCGAGGTCGCCGGCCTTCAGGCGCCCGACGTTCGTCACGACGTCGAGCTCGTCCGCGCCGTCCTCGTGCGCGAGACTGGCCTCACTCGCTTTCGCCTCGGTGGCGTGCTGGCCGTGCGGGAACCCGACGACGGTCGCGACCGTGAGGTCGTTGGGCGCGTAGCTCCGCACGTCGGCGACGTAACACGGCGGGATGCAGACGTTCAGTCCGTACTCCGTGGCCTCCTCGACGACGCGCTCGACGTCGGCGGGCGTCGTCGTCGGGCCGAGCACGGTGTGGTCGACGCGCGCGGCGAGCTCCTCGCGGTTCATGCCGGAAGAGACGGAGTCTTTCATTAAAATATTGGCGATAAATCCGACCGAGACGCGCTGAATTGATGTTTCTGATAACGCGACCTCAAACCTTAAGTAGGGAAATTCGGCTGTCGGTGGTATGCACGAAGTCAGTAGGCGCGGGTGGCTCGCGGCGACCGCCACCGCGCTGACCAGCGGCGCGGGCTGTCTCGGGTTCCGAGACGGCGACGACCCCGTGACCGTCGGCTCGTTGCTCCCGCTCTCGGGCGAAGGAATGCTCGGCACGATGGCGTCACACCACGAGCGCGCCATCGACGCCGCCGTCGCGGACGTCAACGACGCCGGCGGCGTCCACGGCCGCACCGTCGTCCACGAGGTCGGCGACACCGCCGCCGACCCGGAGACCGCCGGGGAAGCCTACCAGTCGCTCGTCGACGAGGGCGCCGTCGCGATCGTCGGCGCGGTCCTCAGCAGCGTCACCACGGCGCTCGCCGACCGCCCCGCCGAGGACGGCGTCCTCCTGCTCAGCCCGTCCAGCACCAGCCCGTCGCTGGCGTCCGCCGGCCGCGGCGAGGACGCCAAGTACTTCGGGCGGACGTGCCCGAACGACCGCCAGCAGGCCGCCGCGATGGCGAAGATTCTCGACGACCGGCGGTACGCCGACGCCGACGACGCCACCGTGCTCTACGTCGACGACGCGTTCGGGACCGCGCTCGTCGACGCCGTCACCGAGGCCACGGAGACGGAGATCAGGGCGGCCGTCCCGTTCGCGCCCTCGGACCCGGACGCCGGCACCCGCGTCGCCGCCGCGACCAGCGGCGACCCCGACGCGGTCGTCTTCGTCGGGACGCCCGGCCCCTCGGGCGCGGTGCTGGACGAACTCGTCGCCGCCGACTACAGCGGCGAAGTCGTCGTCAGCGCCGGGATGTCCGTCGACGCGTCGAACCGTGACTACTCGGGGACGTACACCGCGTCCGTCGCGTCCGCGCGCACTGTCGGCACGCAGCGCCTCGAACGGGACCTCGCAGACCTCGCGCCGCTGATGGCGTACACGGTCAACGCCTACGACGCCGCGATGCTCGCCTCGCTCGCCGCCGAGCGCGCCGGCGACGTCACCTCGACGGCGGCCGCGCAGTCGCTGCGCGCCGTCGCCGGCGGCACCGGCCACTCGGTCACCGTCGGCCAGTTCGACCGGGCGAGCGAGCTGTTCGACGCCGGTCGCGAGGTGAACTACCGCGGCGCGTCGGGCGCGCTCGACCTCCAGCCCGACCTCGAGCCGCTCTCGGCGTACCTCGTCGAGTGCGTGCAGGGCGGCAGCGTCCAGACACTCGAACTCCTCCAGCGCTCGTACTTCGGGGGTGCGGAGGCGTGAGCGACCGACTCAGCGGCCGCTTCGAGCGCTTCCTGCCCGAGCGCGTGCGCCGGAGCTACGCGCTGAAGTTCAACGCGCTCCTGCTCGCCGTCGTCCTCGTGCTCGCGGCCGCGGGCGGCGTCGTCCACCTCCAGACCCAGCAGACTGTCGGCGCGGACACGGAGGCCGACGTCTCCGGCATCGCCGACCAGCAGGCAGCCGCGCTCAACGACTGGGTGAGCCAGAAGAAAGCCACCACGCGGTTCGTCGCGAACGACCTCGAAGACGACAACCGCAACGTGGAGGCGCGCCTCGAACGCACGTTCGCGACGCTGCCGACGGACGCCCACTCCATTCACTACGTCGACACCGGCTCGGACACCGTCATCGCGAGCACGGACGACTCGCTGTCCGGGCAGACCGTCGCCGCCGACGAGGCGCCGTGGCTGTCCTCGCTGCGGGAGGGCGGCGACGGCATCAGCCTCTCGGAGCCGTACGAGGCGGGCGACGAGCCGGTCGTCGCGTTCTCGACGGTGGTCGGGGACTCCGGGCGCGCGGTCGTGCTGACCGCGTCGCTGGCCGACCGCTCGCAGTCGTTCGAGGTCCCGGAGGCGACCGGCGACGTGAAGGTCGTCGGCGGTGACGGCGACGTCGTCTTCGACAACCGCAACCGCGCGCTGCTGGAGCCGTACACGACCAGCGACGGCAGCGTCCCCGAAGGCGTGGAGACCGCGCGCGCTGGAGACACGACGTTCGGCGTCGTGAGCGAGCGCACGGGCATGGACGACGGCCGGTACGCCACCGCGTACACGCCCGTCGTCGGCACGAACTGGGTGCTCGCGTACCACGTGCCGCGCGGCGACGCGTACGCGCTCCAGTCGCAGGTCACCCAGAGCGTCGCCGTGCTCGTCGTCATCGCGCTCGTCGGCGTCGCCGCCGTCGGCCTGACCGTCGGCCGCCGCACGTCGAACGCGCTCGAAGAGGTCGCCGAGCGCGCGGACGCCATCGCGGCCGGACGGCTCGATGCCGACCTGCCGGAGACCCGCCGCACCGACGAGGTCGGGCGGCTCGTCGCGTCGTTCCGCTCGATGCGGTCGTACCTCCGGACGGCAGCCGAACAGGCGGACGCGCTCGCCGCCCAGGAGTTCGACGACGACGTCCTCGACGAGGACCTCCCGGGGTCGTTCGGGGAGTCGCTGTCGGAGATGCACGAGCGCCTGGAGACGCTCATCACGGACATCGAGGCCGCACGCGCCGACGCCGAGCAGACCCGCGAGGAGGCCGAACGCCTCAACGAGGAGCTGGAGGCGACCGCCGAGGCGTTCAGCGAGGAGATGGCGGCCGTAGCCGAGGGCGACCTGACGCGGCGCCTCGACGCCGACGCCGACAGCGAGGCGACGGCGGCCATCGCGGCGTCCTGCAACGAGATGCTCGCGGACCTCGAAGCGACAGTGCAGCGCGTGCGCGCCATCGCGGACGCCGTCGACGACTCCAGTCGGGACGTCGCGACGAGCGCGACCGAGATCCGGAACGCCAGCGAGCAGGTCAGCGACAGCGTGCAGGGCATCTCCGCGAGCGCGGAGATGCCCTGCACGCTGTCGCTGACC
>SDGW01001045.1_pt1 | contig 11524 bp, 10 predicted proteins | sample 2873831 | NCBI WGS metagenome assembly SDGW01 (sample SAMN08132700, study PRJNA421101) | hypersaline lake metagenome | isolation source: celular fraction 0.22 microns magnesium sulfate-rich crust from ephemeral... | place: Spain: Penahueca Lagoon, Toledo | collected 2011-07
ACGGCTACACGGAAGCCATCGTCCTCAACAAGGAGGGCAACGTCGCCGAGGGCCCCGGGGAGAACCTCTTCCTCGTGCGCGACGGCGAGCGTGATGACGGTGTCGCGGGTGATGCCGTCGAGGATGCTCTCGGAGAGCCCGGGCGTGTAGATCTCGCCGTCGCGCACGAGGAAGAGGTTCTCCCCGGGGCCCTCGGCGACGTTGCCCTCCTTGTTGAGGACGATGGCTTCCGTGTAGCCGTTGCGCCGGGCTTCCTCGCCGGCGAGCATGGAGTTGACGTAGAGGCCGGTGGTCTTGGCGTTCGTCGGGATCTGGCTGGAGGCGTGCTTGCGCCACGAGGAGATCATCACTTCGACGCCGTTCTCGAGGGCGTCCTCGCCGAGGTACGTCCCCCACGGCCACGCGGCGACGGCGACCTCGGTCGGGCAGTCCTTCGGGGAGACGCCCAGCGAGTCGTAGCCGAAGTACGCGATGGGGCGGACGTAACAGGACGCGAGGTCCTGGCGGTCGAGCAGTTCGACGGTGGCCTCGGTGAGCTCCTCACGGGTGAAGTCGATGTCGAGGTCGTAGGGCTTCGCGGACGCGAACAGGCGGTCTAAGTGTTCGTCCCACCGGAACAGCGCGGGGCCCTCCTCGGTGTCGTACGCGCGGACCCCCTCGAAGACGCCGCTGCCGTAGTGCAGGGCGTGCGTGAGCACGTGAATCTGGGCGTCGTCCCAGTCCACGAACTCGCCGTTCATCCAGATGGTGTCCACGTCCATGTCGTCGAAGGCGCTCATACCCGTGGGATGGACGGGCCCGCTCATAAAACCACGAGTGCCGGCTGTCGGCGAGGATTGCCGCCAGTCCGAAAAACCGTGTGAATGCCCCACAATAATTCAACCGAGAGGCTTAATTACTGTAGTGAATTACAAACGGCCGATGAGCGATCACGCACCGCTTGCGTACGAGGACATCGACGAGGCCCGCCGCCCCAGCCTCGTCGAGGCGCTCGTGCCCATCGCGGCCGTCGTCGTCTCGCTCGGCGTCGGTTCGGGCTACCTCGGCCTCGCGCCACACGCGCCCCTCGTCTGGAGTATCGCCTTCACGGGACTGTTCGCGCGCTACCGGCTCGGCTACGACTGGGACGGCGTCTACGACGCCGCCGCCTCCGGCCTCCAGATGGGACTGCAGGCGATTCTCATCCTGTTCGTCATCTACGGGCTGATCTCTACGTGGATCAGCGCCGGCACCATCCCCGGCCTGATGTACTACGGGCTCGGCACGCTCACTCCCGTCATCTTCCTGCCAGTCACGGCCATCTTCGCGGGCGTCGTCGCGTTCGCCATCGGCTCCTCGTGGACCACGGTCGGGGCGCTCGGCATCGCGTTCGTCGGCATCGGCGAAGGACTGGGCGTCCCGTTGGCGATGACCGCGGGCGCCATCGTCTCCGGCGCGTACGCCGGCGACAAGCAGAGCCCGCTGTCGGACACCACGAACCTCGCAGCCGCCGTCACCGACGCCGACCTCTACGACCACATCAAGGGCATGCGCGTCGGCACCGGAATTGCCTTCGGCCTCTCAGTACTCGCGTACGCTGCCCTCGGTGTCTTCATCGTGGAGACCGGCGACACGAACATTGCGGCCTTCACCGGCCCGCTCGCCGACTCGTACGCCCTCGGGCCGCTGGTCTTCCTGCCGCTCGTGGTGACGTTCGCCCTCGCGATTCGCGGATACCCTGCGCTCCCGTCGCTGCTCGCCGGCGTCTTCGCGGGCGCGTTCACTGCCATCCTCGTTCAGGGCGTCGGCTTCACCGCCGCGTGGAACACCTTCCTGTACGGAACCAGTCCCGCGACAGGTAGCAGTACTGTCAACGACCTCCTCGCGCACGGTGGCATCTCGGGGTCGGCGTGGACCATCGCCGTGGTCGTCGCGGCGCTCACGCTCGGCGGGCTGCTCGAACGCACGGGCATCCTCCCAACGCTCGCCCATCACCTCACGCAGGCCGTCTGGTCGCCAGGGTCGCTGGTCGCCGGCACCGGTCTCGCCGCCATCGTGACGAACGCCTTCTCCGCCCAGCAGTACATGAGCATCGTCGTCCCCGGGCTCAGCCTCCGGAACCTCTACGAGGAGTACGGCCTGGACGAGCGTGACCTCTCGCGAGCAGTCGAGGCCGCCGGCACCCCGACGGGCCCGTTTTTCCCGTGGCACGCCGGCGCCGTCTTCATGACGGGCGCGCTCTACAGCGCCGAGGGCGCCATCTCGTGGTGGTGGGTGCCGTTCTACTTCTTCGGCATCCTCTCGCCGCTCGTGCTGTTCGCGATGGCGCTGACCGGCCACGGCTACACGCAGCAGCCCGAGCCGGCCGAAGGCGTTGCGCCCGCGGACGACTGACGCCGCGGCCGCTCTTCTACGCGCCTAACGTCGCGAACGCGAACACGAGCAGCAGGTACGCCGCCACGACGACGACGGCCACGACGGGCACGAGCGAGAAGTAGTCGTGGCTCCCGTTCGCTGCGGGCGGCTCGCCGCGCTCGACCGCGGCGACGTCGTCGGCGTCGAGTTCCTCGGCGGACGGCATCACCTCGGGCAGGCCCTTCCGGCGGGCGTCGAGCTTGTTCAACGCGACGACCGCGCCGAGCGTGAGCACGGCGGCCAGCGGGAGCGCGACGTACGCGGACTGCAGGCCGAGCCCGTACAGCACCAGCACGACGACGGTTGCGCCCGCGGCGGTCGCGGCGAACGGAATCTGGGTGTTCACGTGGTCGATGTGGTCCGAGCCCGCGAAGATCGAGGACATCACCGTGGTGTCGCTGATGGGCGAGGAGTGGTCGCCCCAGATGGCGCCGCCGAACAGCACGCCGACCAGCACCGGGAGCACGGACGGCCCGACGAGCTGGTAGCCGAGCGGAATCGCCAGCGGCGTCAGAATCGCCATCGTCCCCCACGACGTCCCCGTGGTGAACGCGACGAGCATCGCCGCGACGAAGATGATGAGCGGGAGGAAGCTCCCGGGGACGCCGCTGCCGACCATCGTGTCGACGATGAACTGCGCGGTGCCGACTTCCTCGGCAGCGAGGCCGATGGCCCACGCCAGCACGATGATGGCGAGCGCGATGTTCATCGTCTTGAAGCCGTTGATGACGGTGTCGCTGGCCTCCTCGAGGTCCATCGTACCGTACGCCAGCGACCCGACGAAGCCGGTGAGCATGAACGCGAACGCGCCGTGGAGCAGCCCCATCGCGACGTCGGTCTCCTGGAACGCGGTGGCGACGTCGACGCCTGGCTGGTGGCCGCCGCCGAGGTACCACATCGAGACGAGGCCGACCACCAGCAACACGAGGATGGGCGCGAAGAAGTTCACCAGCGAGGGGTTCTTCTCGCTGGGCTCGCCGACGTCACTGGAGACGTCGGACAGCGGCGTCGCGTCCTCCCGAATCGTCGCGCCGGTGGCGCGGGCGCGCCACTCGGCGTCCAGCATCGGGCCGTAGAACCGCTGCGTGAGGGCGACGAACCCGACCATGAAGAACGCCATGAAACAGTAGATGTTCCACGGGATGGACTGGAGGAACAGCCCGAACGCCGTGAGGTCCAGCTGCTCGGCGGTGACCTCGGTGGCCTCGAAGCCCGCGATGATCATCGACACCTGGAAGCCGATCCAGTTCGATACCGGGCCGAACGTGGTCACGGGCGAGGTCGTGGAGTCGAGGACGTAGGCGTGCATCTCCCGCGAGGAGCGGTTCTCCTGGGAGAGCTCGCGGGTGGCGTTGCCCGTGACGACGGTGCTCGTGTACGAGTCGAAGAAGATGAACACGCCGACGAGCCACGTCAGAATCTGGGACTCGCGGGCGGTGCTGACACGGTCGCCGATCCAGCGTTCGAGCGCGAGGATGCCGCCCGAGCGGTAGATGAACGCGGCGCCCGCGCCCATGAACAGGATGAGGATGATGAACTTCGTGTCGAACGGCGACCGCACGACCTCGACGAACCAGTCCATCGTGAGCGCGGTCGCGGCGATCGGGTTCCACGATTCGACGATGAGCGCGCCCGACCAGACGCCGGCGAACAGCGACACCAGCACCTGACGCGTCGTCATCGCAAGGACGATGGCCAGCAGCGGCGGCACTAACGCGAGCGCACCGTACTCTGACATGTGCGGGAGATACAGAACAAGCCGTGATAAATCTACGGCCGTTTGCCTGCCAGCCGATACGGACTACGCACCTCCAGCTATCTCGGAGTCGGGGCGAGAATCGTTAGTCCGGGGCTACTCACCGAACGCCGCCAGCAGCTCGCTGCCCTCGACGTAGACGAGTCCCTCGCGGTCGGCGTACGCCTCCGCGTCCGCGACCGAGAGCGCACCGCCGGTGTCGCCGTCGAGCATCTCGCAAACGACCGCGGCGGGCGCGACGCCGGCCTCCTTCGCGAGCGCGATCGCGAGCTCCGTGTGGCCCTTCCTGTCGCGCAGCGAGGGCGCCGCGCGCAGCACGTGGACGTGGCCGGGCGCGCGGAACTCCGCCGCGAAGTCCGCTTCGTCGGGGTGGGCGGCCGCGGCCGCGAGCTCCGTGATGGTGCGCGCGCGGTCGTCGTCGGTGATGCCGGTGTACGTCTCGCGGTGGTTCACGGGCAGCGAGAACGACGAACGGTCGTCGTACCCGAGGTGGCCGTGGTCCGCCGCGGGGTGGTCGATGACGTCGCCGAGGAACGGGAGGTCGAAGGCGTCCGCGGCGGCGTCGTCGACCGCGACGCAGACGAGCCCGCCGGCGTCGTTACGGAGGCGCGCGACGTCCTCGGGCGTCACCGCGGCCGCGGGGTAGACGAGGTCGACCTCGCCCTCGCGGTCGGCGGCGTCGTGGACGAGCACGGGGTCGCCAGCGCGGAACGCCGCGACGGCCTGCTCGACGCGGGCGGCGTTACTGCTCTTCGACACGGACAGTCACCTCGTCGTCGTCCAGGAGGCCGAGTTCCTCGCGGAGCTTCTCCGGGGCGATGACCTCGACCTGGCTCTCGTCGTGGTGCGTGCGGTCGGGCACGATGACGTGGACCGGGGAGAACGAGCCGCCGTCAGCGTTCTCGACGGTGGCGTGGTAGCACGTCGCCGGGCCGTAGGTGCGCTCCTCGTCCTCCCAGCCCTCGATGCGGACGCCGCTCATCGCGTCGAGCGCCGAGCGGGCGCGCTGGCTCTCCTGGCTGAGGTCGACGTTGAGCGTGCCGAGGTACGGCTCGTAGCCGAGCTTCTCCTCGAACTGGCGCATGTAACCGGGGAGGCTGATGTAGTGGCGACCCTCGCCCATGCCGCTGGTGACGGTGCCGACGAGGTCGAGCTCGCCGGCGTCCTCGAAGATGCGGCGGTAGTCCTCGTACTCGCGTTCGAGCGTGCGCTCGCCGTCGTCGGTGATGGCGACCCACTGCCCGTCGTTGACGAGGTCGCGTTCGACCAGTCCGGCGTCCTCCAGCGCCTGGAGGCGCCGCGAGGCGGTCTGGTTGGAGGCGTCGAGGCGGCCCGCGAGGTCCCCACAGGAGACCTTGACCTCGCCGCGGCGCGCGCCGTCGAGCGCGAGCAGCTTCAGCACGGCGAGCTCGTCGAAGCCGACCTCGCCCGTGCCCGTGGATTGGGACATGACTGGACGTACTGGTGCGCCCTGCATAAGAATACCGGAAGTGGAACGCGTCTCGAAATTGAGTATCAGTCCGCGGCCGTGCCCGCCCAGAACTTCGAATCGGCTTCGAGTTTCGGCACCCACGTGTCCGTGTCACGGGCGAGCAGCGCCACTCGCGAGACCTCCTGGTCGCGCAGCACGGTGTGCTCGGGCATGTGTTCCCGCACCGCTCGCGCGAAGTCGAGGACGTCCTCGTGGCTCGGCATCGCCTCCCGGTCGAGGCGGTCCCGGCTGTCGCCGACGTGCATGTACGCCTTCAGCTCCACGAAGTCCGGGTCCGCGCGGTCGTAGAAGCCCGCGTACCAGTCCGGGTTCGCCATGTTCTCGCCGCCGACGAGCGTCGTCCGCAGCACCGTCCGCGTCTCCGCCTTGTCGTGGAGGACGTCCATCGTGTCCACGAGCTTCTCCCACGCGTCGTCCTCCGTGGCGCCGACCACGTCGTCGAACGTCGCGCGCTCCGGCGCGTCCACGGAGACGTACAGCTGCGTCGGGTCGCACTCCGCGAGCACCGCCGGCCGCGTGCCGTTCGACACGAGGAACGTCGTCAGCCCGCGGTCGTGGAACTCCTCCAGTAGCTCCGGGAGGTACGGGTAGAGCGTGGGTTCGCCGTCGAGCGAGATGGCGACGTGCCGGGGCTCCATCGCCTCCTCGAAGCGCTCCCGCGGGACCTCGTCGTGGCCGCCGAACCCCGAGAGCAGTTTCTTCTGCAGTTCGATGGAGGCGTCCACCACCGCCTCCGGGTCGTCCCAGTCGACGCCGTCGAGTTCGTACGTGTGGCCGGCGTGGTCGCGCCAGCAGAACACGCAGCGCTCGTTGCAGCGCACCACGGGCGTCATCTGGATGCAGCGGTGCGAGCGAATCCCGTAGAAGGCGTGCTTGTAGCAGGTGCCCTCGCCGCGGAGCGCGTTCGCCGTCCAGCCACAGGTCTGGGCGGCGGTGTGGTTGTCGTGGTGGTAGTCCGGGTCGTCCACCTGCTTCGGCATACGCCAGTGTTGGCCGAGCGCGTGGAAAAACGTGGCGCTACGGCCGCACGCGCGGGACGCCGCGGCCGGCCGGCTTCGGAAATCCCTTTAGCCGTCGCGGTAAACGAGCGAGCATGTTCATCGCTTTCCGCCGGGAAGTCGAGGCGGCCCTCGAAGCCGCGCTCGACGACCTCGGCTACCCGACCGAGGACCTCGGCATCGAGGAACCGCCCGCGGACGTGCCCGCCGTGCTCGCGTCCAGCGCGGCGTTCCGACTCGCGGGCGAGGCGCAGGCGCCGCCGCCCGAGGTCGCCGCCGAAATCGCGGACGCCGTCGACCTCGCGGACGCCGAGTACGTCGCCGGCGTCTCCACGCAGGGTCCGTACGTGAACTTCGCGCCCAGCGAGGCGTACTTCGAGGGCGCGCTCGCGGACGCCCAGTCCGAGAACTGGGGCCGGCTCCCCGACACGGGCGAGTCCGTCGTCGTCGAGCACACGAGCGCGAACCCCACCGGGCCCGTCCACGTCGGCCGCGCGCGCAACCCGATTCTCGGCGACGCGCTCGCCCGCGTCCTCGACTACGCCGGCCACGACGTCACCCGCGAGTACTACGTCAACGACGCCGGCCGCCAGATCGCCGTGTTCACGTGGGCGTACGAGACGTTCGACGAGAGCGACCTCCCCGAGCCCGAGCGCGAGAAAGACGACTACGACCTCGTGCGCTACTACCGCAAGGGAAACGAGTTCTTAGAGGAGGGCGACCCGGAGGACGTCGAGGAGGCCGAGGCCGAAATCGCGTCCATCATCGAGAGCCTCGACGAGGGCGACGAGGAGACCCTGGCGCGCTGCGAGGAAGTCGTCGACACGGTGCTCGGCGGGATGACCGAGACCCTCGGCCGGCTGCCCGCGGAGTTCGACGAGTTCGTCAAGGAGACGCAGTTCCTCCGGGACGGCTCCACGCACGACGTCGTCGACGAGCTCCGCGAGTCGGAGTACGCCTTCGAGGACGAGGGCGCGTGGCAGCTCGACTTAGCGGACTGGGGCATCGAGCAGTCGTTCGTCTTCCTGCGCTCGGACGACACCACGCTGTACACGACCCGGGACCTCGCGCACCACGAGTGGAAGTTCGAGGAGTTCGACTACGCCGTCACCGTACTCGGCGAGGACCAGGAGCTCCACGCGAACAAGCTCAACGCCGCGCTGGACATCCTCGGCAACGACACCGACCAGCTCGAAGAGGTGTTCTACGCGTGGGTGAACCTCCCGGGCGGCGAGTCGATGAGTACGCGGCAGGGGACGGGCGTGGACATGGACGACCTGCTCGACGAGGCTGTCGCGCGCGCCGAGGAGGCCGTCCGCTCGCGCATGGACGACCGCATCCGCGACGACGACCTCACCGAGGACGACGTCGAGCGCATCGCCCGGCAGGTCGGCATCGGCGCAGTCCGCTACGACATCGTCTCCAAGCAGCCGACGAAAGCCATCACGTTCGACTGGGAGGACGCCCTCGACTTCGAGGGGCAGAGCGCGCCGTACGTCCAGTACGCGCACGCTCGCGCCTGCGGCATCAGCGCGGAAGCCGGCGACCTCGAACCCGCGCTCGACGCCGGCCTGCTGGACGAACAGGAGGAACGCGACCTCCTCAAAGCAGTTGCGCGGTTCCCCGGCGTCGTCGAGGAAGCCGCGATGGACCGCGAACCCCACCAGGTCGCGACGTACGCCCGCGAGTTCGTGGACACGTTCAACGCGTTCTACCGGTCGTGTCCCGTGCTCCGCGAGGACGTCGACGACGATGTCGCGGCCGCGCGCCTCGCGCTCGTCGACGCGGCGCGCACCACGCTGGCGAACGCGCTGGACGTCCTCGGCATCGAAGCGCCGGAGTCGATGTAGAACAGTTACAGCGCGCCGACGAACGCCAGCGACCCGTAGACGATGCCCAGTGCCACCACGACGTAGACGAGCAGCCAGCCGGTCGAGACGGAGTTCTCGTTTGCCATACCCGACACTCGGCGTCCGTACTCGCTTAATTGTTGCCGTTCAACCGAGGCGACCGCCCGTCAGCCGCGACAGAAGCGACTCCTCCTCGGGCTCGTCGTCGGCGACCTCCGCGAACGCCGCGCCCGGCGACACCTCGCCGCCCTCGTCGCCGTCCCGGAACGACACCGGCGGCGACTCCCCGAGGAGCTCGTAGCCGAGCTCGCGGTACGACTGCGCCGCCGGGTTCTCCGGGGCGTCGACGAGCAGCGGCTCGCCCGCCGTCTCGCTGTCAGCGACCGCGCTGTCCTCGGGAATCGTGCCGAGCAGCGGCGCGTCCACCGCCTCGACGGCGGCCTCCACGTCCGCGTCGCCGCCGCCCACTCGCGTCAACACCAGTCCTGTCACGTCGCCACCGACGCGCTCGGCGAGCGCCAGGGTCTTCGCGGTGTTCTCCAGCGCGGCGCCCTGCGGCGTGGACACGAGCAGCACGTCGTCCGCGAGCCCGAGCGGCACGGTCGTGTCGTGGCTGAGCCCGCCGCCCGTGTCCACGATGGTGACGTCGTACTCCTCGCGGAGGTCCTCGGCGACTTCCCGGAGCCCGGACGGGTCCGCGCGCCCGAAGTCCTCGATGTTCGTGCCGCCGACCATCACGTCGAACTCTCCGGGCGCCTCGACGACGGCGTCCAGCGCGTCCGCCTCGCCCGCGAGCACGTCGTGGAGCGTGGCCTCCCCCGGCCCAATGTCGAGGACGGCGCCGACGTTCGCCATGCCGAGGTCGTAGTCCACGAGCACCACCGACCGGTCGGCCTCCGCCATGGCCGCCGCCAGATTCACGGCCGTCGTCGTCTTGCCGACGCCGCCCTTCCCGGAGGCGACGGCGAACACGCGTCCAGTCATTGTTTGTCGCGTACGCAGAGCGGCACTTAAAGCGTTGGGCGGGACTCCGGGTTCCGGGCCGCGAATTCCCGGCCCACGGCCCGCGGCGACGCCTCGCCACCCCGCAGGTCAAAGCTTACTTACGCGCACGCCGGCTATCTCGGAGTAATGAGCGAGCAGGAGGGCGCACCGTCCGAGGACCGCCGAAAGTACGAGTTCCAGAAGGTCATCGAGGACCTCAAGGAGTACACCGGGAGCGGCACCCAGCTGGTGACCATCTACATCCCCCCGGACAAGCAGATTTCGGACGTCGTCGCCCACGTCACCCAGGAGCACTCCGAAGCCTCCAACATCAAGTCCAAGCAGACCCGGACGAACGTCCAGGACGCCCTCAAATCCATCAAGGACCGGCTGCGGTACTACGACACGTTCCCGCCGGACAACGGCCTCGTCGTCTTCTCCGGCGCCGTCGACACCGGCGGCGGCCGCACGGACATGGTGACCGAAGTCCTGGAGTCCCCGCCCCAGGAAATCCAGTCGTTCCGCTACCACTGCGACGACGCGTTCCTCACCGAGCCCTTAGAGGAGATGCTCGGCGACAAGGGCCTCTACGGGCTCATCGTCCTCGACCGCCGCGAAGCCAACGTCGGCTGGCTGAAAGGCAAACGCATCGAGGCCGTCAAGTCAGCGTCCAGCCTCGTCCCCGGCAAACAGCGCAAGGGCGGTCAGTCCGCACAGCGGTTCGCCCGCCTCCGCCTCGAAGCCATCGACAACTTCTACCAGGAGGTCGCGGGGATGGCCGACGACCTCTTCGTCCCGCGCCGCCACGAGCTCGACGGCATCCTCGTCGGCGGTCCCTCCCCCACCAAGGACGAGTTCCTCGACGGCGACTACCTCCACCACGAGCTCCAGGACTCCGTCCTCGGGAAGTTCGACGTCTCCTACACCGACGAGTCCGGCCTGAAGGAGCTCGTCAACCGCGCACAGGACACGCTCGCGGAAGCCGACCTGATGGACGACAAGTCCGACATGGAGGAGTTCTTCTCCGAGCTCAACGGCGGCGACCTCGCCACCTACGGGTTCGAACCCACGCGCAAGAACCTCGTCATGGGCTCCGTCGAGACGCTGCTCATCTCCGAGGACCTCCGCAAGGACGTCGTCACCTACGAGTGCCCGAACGACCACGAGGAACGCGAACTCGTCGCCCAGCGCGCCGACACCCCCGAACACACGTGCTCGGAGTGCGGCGAGGACGCCGAAGCCGCCGAACGCGACGACGCGATCGACCACCTCATGGAGATCGCCGAACAGCGCGGCACCGACACCCACTTCATCTCCACCGACTTCGAGAAAGGCGAACAGCTCCTCACCGCCTTCGGCGGCATCGCGGGGCTGCTGCGCTACGGCACGGGCGTCTAAGACGCACTTTTTGCGCTGCGGGGTGCGCCGGAGGCGCACCTCTCGGCAAAAACTTGCGGAAAAAGCACTCCTCCTTCGCTCCACGTCGTTCCGCTCAGTCGTCGGCCTCCACTCGTTCGCTACGCTCACTCGTGGAGTGAACTGGCGGCCTCGGGTTCTCCGAACCGCTCGGCCGCCAGATACTCGTCGTCGTTCGGTACGGATCCGGTTTCGCCGCCAGGGACAGGTACTTGTGGCGTGGTCACATGGGTCAAAGCGCATCGCTATGAAACCGTGCCAAAACTGTCAGGCGGTCATCGACGAGTACACGCTGGACAAACAACTCGAACCCCTGCGCGACCTCACGGTCGACGACTTCAACGTCTGTGCGGACTGTGCGACCGTCGTCGACGACGCGTGCGTGGAGTGTGGCGGCGCGGTGTACGTTCCCCGAACGTCCTCGGAGACCCCCGACTACTGCCCGGCCTGCCGCTCGGACCTCATCGAGCGCACAGGCACGGACCCCGGCTGGCACCGGAGCGCGCTCTCGACCTGAAGCGCTGGCCGGCGGCTGCTGCCGCTTCTCGGCTACTGTTGCAGTCAGACGAGAATATCCGGAGCTACGCCAGCGGCGTCCGCTCGACCACTTGGCCGTCGTACGTCGGGTACTGCT
>SDGW01001046.1_pt1 | contig 11519 bp, 10 predicted proteins | sample 2873831 | NCBI WGS metagenome assembly SDGW01 (sample SAMN08132700, study PRJNA421101) | hypersaline lake metagenome | isolation source: celular fraction 0.22 microns magnesium sulfate-rich crust from ephemeral... | place: Spain: Penahueca Lagoon, Toledo | collected 2011-07
GAGCCGCCCATCGTCAGATAGTCGACGGTCTGGGTGCCCCCACGGGAGTAGAACACGGTCGTGTTCTTGCCGGAGACGGTCGCGCTCGGGTAGGCCGCGATGGTCCCGAACCAGTTGGCCGGGCCGTACCACGAGCGGAACTCGAAGAGCCCGTCCTGGTCGCCGGCGTCACACTCGTAGATGGTCAGCTGCTCGTGGCGACACTGGAACGGCCCCACGTCTTCGTCGACACGGTAGACAGAGTTGTTCCAGCCCCAGAACAGCAGGCGGCCCACGTAGAGGTCCTGCGTGTCCTTGTTCGTGTGGTGGACGGCGACGCCGGTCGGCTGGTTCCCGGCGGGCCCGTTCAGCGCGAAGCCGTCCAGTTTCACGCGGCTCGTTCCAGAGTCGCGGTCGAACAGGATGCCGTCGGCGTTCCGGTCGGTGATAGACACCTTCGATATCTCGACGCCGAGCCCGAGTATCTGTGTCTCCTCGTAGGGCCGGATAGGTCCGGTCTCCTCGACGACGCCCGCCGGGAGGCGGACCTCGCCGCCGCCGGCGGCGGCGACGATGTCCAGCGCGTCCTGTATCGGCGTGCTCGTCGTCGCGGGGTCGACCGACCGCGGGGCTGAGTTGTTCCGTCCCAGGGCGACGACCTGTCCCTGGAGCAACAGCGAGGTGATGCCGTCGCCCTCGACTGTCGAGTCGCTGCCGGCACCGATGGTGCCCAGCTGGGTCCACGAGCCACCGTCGCCGATGTAGACGTTCCCGGTGTCGGTCGCGAGGAACTTCGCGCCGGTCTTGGCGGCGTAGTTCCCGCGGCTGGCGTCGGTGTCACGAATTTCGACGTCCGTGTCGATGCGTTCGAAGTTGCGGTTCAGCGGTTCGTCCCAGTTGAGGCTGCCCTCGGCCGGGGTCTCGTATTGGTGGTTATCTGTCATCGGTTAGCTCCCTTCGACGCCGCCGTAGCCGTAGTCGCCGAACCCCACTTCGCCGAACTCGTCGTTCGGCGCCGGCGTCAGCGTGGGTGTCGGTGTTGGTGTCGGAGTGGGCGTCGGCGTGGGAGTTGGCTCCTCCGTGGTGCCGCCGCTGTCCCCGTCGTCGGTACTGCTGGCCGTGTCCCCGTCGGTGTACAACGCGGTGACCTGCGTGGCGGTCAGTGCCACGTCGTAGACTCGCACGTCGTCGATGGACCCGTCCATCGCGTAGTAGCTGGTGTAGCCGTTGTCGCCGTAGCCGACGTAGAGCGACCTGGCGCTGGGGACCACGGCTCCGGACTGGGAGCTGTCGCGGTCGACCTCCTCGCCGTCGAGGTAGATGACGAGCGCGTTGCCGTCCCAGGTACAGACCACGTGGTGCCACTGGCCGTCGTGGGTCGAGACGCTCGGGTTGACCGTGGCCTGGCCGCTCTCGACGCCGACGTGGGCCCGCAGGCGGTCCGGGGTCTGGACCTCGACCGCGTATCCCTCGTCGCCGTACCGGCTGTCGGCTTTCTGGAGGAGTGTCTGTTCGTTCGCGCCGCTCGTCGTCCGGTACCAGCCGCCGAAGGTCAGCGCCGCTGTCGGCGTCAGGACACCTGCGTCTGGCACTTCGACGTAGTCGTCGGCGGTCGCACCGAGGTCGATGCCGGAGCCGCCCGAGACCCCGTCGGTGTCGAGCGTCGGCGAGCCGCGGACGAACCCGTCCGCGCTCCCGGCGCTGTCGGCGACCGTCGTCCCGCCCGTCTCCGCGAAGCGCCAGCGTGCCACCGGCACCGGCTTGGTACTCGGGTCCGTGGTGTCCGTCCCGTCGTCCGTCGACGTGTCCGTCTCCTCCTCGGTCGGTGTGGGCGTAGGCGTGGGTGTCGGGGTTGGGGTCGGTGTGGCCGTTGGTGTTGGCGTCGGGGTTGCCGTCGGTGTCGGTGTCGGAGTTGCCGTCGGTGTCGGAGTTGCCGTTGGCGTCGGCGTGGGCGTCGACTCCTCGAGGCCGGCACCGTCGAACAGCGCACCGACTTCCGCGGCGGAGAGCGCGCGGTCGTAGACACGAACGTCGTCGATAGCGCCGTCCATGTCGTAGTAGCTGCTGTAGCCGTTGTCGCCGTACCCGACGTACAGCGGCCGGTCGGAGTGGACCACCGCTCCGGACTGGGAGGCGTCGCGGTCGACCGCCTCGCCGTCGAGGTACATCACCATCGTCGCGCCGTCCCAGGTACAGACCACGTGGTGCCACTGGCCGTCCTGGGTCGCCACGCCCCAGGGGTTGACCGAGGCCTGCCCGCTCTCGACGCCGATGTGGGCCCGGAGGCTGTTGCCGGTCTGGACCTCGACGGCGTAGCCGGTCTCACCGTAGCGAGCGTCGGCTTTCTGGAGGAGTGTCTGGCTGTTCGCGCCGCTGTCGGTCCTGAACCAGCCGCCGAAGCTGAGCCGGTCGGGACCGAGTGCGCTCGCGTCGGGTACCTCGACGTAGTTGTCGGCGCTGCCACCGAACGCGACGGCGGCCGTCCCGTAGACGCCGGCGACGCCCCGCTGTGGGTCTCCGCGGACCGTGCCGTCGTTGCCGCCGGCCGCGTCGGTAACTGCGCCGCTGTTCCCGTCGAGGGGCCAGTGCCCCACGAGCCCGTCGCTCGGCGACGAGAGCGACGACGCGAGCAACGCGGGGGAGAGCCCCTCCGCGAGCGCCCAGGCGGTGCCACCGTAGCCCAGTCGGTACTCCGGACTCCTGTCGGTCCCCAGACAGCCGGCGAGCGACGTCGCCCCGACCGCACTGATTCCGGTCAGCTTCAGCAGTGTCCGCCGTGTCAGAGCGGCGTCGTTATCGTCTGGTGGTGGTTCGGTTGCCATTCCAGTACAGTTAGTTACCAGCAAATATATCCCTTTCTACTACTATCGTCGAAAATCTGGCGTAATCAACCGTCGGACTGGTGGGAAACCGAGAATTCGCGGTCCTATATCCCTCACATATCCGAAATATGCTCGCTCTGGCCGCGTTCTGTAAATTCGCATTCTGTCGAATTACTTTCGCTGGTAACGCTCCGTGGGTACGACTGTGGCCAGTGCCAGTGGTCACGAACACTGGCCAGTTGCCTTCGGATACCTGCGGTGCTGGCCCACGAGCGTGCCGACCAATCGTTAAATAGCCGCAGGCGCACCCTCGCATATGAACCGGAAACCCCCGTGGGGAGACTCGGGGACGCCTCGGCTTTCACGACGGACACTGTTGCGAACGCTCGGCGCTGTCGGCGTGACCGGGGCACTCGCGGGCTGTTCGTCCAGTGGTCGCGATGGGGTCGGGGAGACACCGACGAGGACAGGGACGGACGGTCAGGGGCCGGGCCCGGGCGGCGGCCGCGGGCCGACGAACTACTTCGAGCAGGGGCCGACCGTCGGCGTCGAGACCGTCGCGACGGGACTCGTCTCCCCGAACGCGCTCGTCACCGCCGACGACCGGCGGTTCGTCCTCGACCAGACAGGGCAGGTGTACGAACTCGACGACGGGGTGGCGTCGACCCCGTTTCTGGACCTCTCGGATAGCCTGGTCGCGCTCGGGCAGGACCTCCCCAACTGGGTGGCCTACGACGAGCGTGGGCTGCTGGGGCTTGCCTTCCATCCGGCGTTCGAATCGAACCGGAAGCTGTACGTCCGCTACAGCGCACCGACCGACGACCCCGAGCTCGACCACCGCGAGATTCTCTCGGAGTTCACCGCGTCCCGGGACCGTTCGGGCGTCGAACAGTCGAGCGAGCGCGTCCTGCTCGATATGCCCTGGCCCCGCCCCATCCACCAGTCCGGGACCCTGGAGTTCGGCCCCGACGGTTACCTCTACGGGGCGCTGGGCGACGGGTTGAACCCCTTCAACGCCCAGGACCTCGACACGCTCAAGGGCTCTATCGTCCGCATCGACGTCGACAGCCGGACCGGTGACCTGCCCTACGGTATCCCCGACGACAACCCCCTCGTGGGCGAGGCGGGACGGGACGAGCTGTACGCCTGGGGGCTGCGCAACCCCTGGAAGATGGCCTTCAGCGGCGACCGGCTCATCCTCGGCGACGTGGGCCAGGCCACCTGGGAGGAGGTCGACGTCGTCGAGAAGGGGGGAAACTACGGCTGGCCGCTCAAGGAGGGGTTTCACTGTCACGACCCGCAACTGGGTACCAGCACCGGCGGGGAGTGTGTCAGAGAGTCCGACCGCGGGGAGCCGCTCGTCGACCCAGTCCTCGAGTTTCCACACTTCGACGAGGACGGCGACGCCGTCGGCTTCGCCGTCATCGGCGGGCACGTCCACACCGGCGACATCGACGCGATTCTGGACGACTACCTCTTTGGCGTGTTCACGAGTTCCTTCACAAGCGCGGCCGGACGCCTCGTCGCGGCGACGCCACGGGACTCCGGGCGGTGGCCGACTCGCGAGGTCCGTGTCGAGGGCGGGCTGGATATCCAGGTGCTCTCGCTCGGGCAGGCCGACGGGGACAGCTACGTGCTCGGGACACGTGCGGCGCTCGCCGAGGACCCGCTCTCGAAGGAGGATGGTGTCGTCTATCGGTTGACGAGCTAGTCGCTATCGGGGTCGAATTTCCCGAACGCCCGCTCACTCTGCCGTGACCCTCTCGGGCTCCAGTCGGTCGACGAGACCGTCGAAATCGTCGTCGAAACTCAACACCGCGTCTATGTCGTGGTACTCGACCATCGTAACCGTCATCGCGTCTGTGAAACTGAGGCCGTGGTCACGGTACCGCCGGTGTGTGGTCACGGTGTCGCGAAACAGCTTCGCCGAGGAGTACAGCAGGTCGATGACGTCGGGATACCCATCGCCACGGATACGGCGTCCGACTTCTGTGCCGGCCGAAACGTCACCGGTCCGCTGGTGTGTCAGTGTCACTACTTCGTCGTAGACGTACTCGCTCGTCATCACGTGGCCGTACTCGGCCGACCTGATGACTCGGTTCAGGGCTGTCGCGCCGGTCTCGTGTCGGCTGGCGTCGGTATCGTGGTGGGCGTAGAAGACGCCCGTGTCGACGAAGACGCTCACCCGTAGAGAATATCGTCGATGTCTTCTTCGTCGGTCTCGACGCCCGACGACACCATCCCCTCGTTGAACGCCTCGACTTCCGACTCGTCGAGTGCCGTCCGCCCCTCCCTGAAGGAGTCGACGAACGCGGGTCGGGACTCCGCGGCGGATTCGACGACACGAGCGAGAATCTCCTGCTGGGTGACCTTCTTGCCGGTTTTGAGCTTTATTTCGGCCTGTAGTTCTTCGAGGAGCGATTTCGTCTCCTCGTCCATCTTTACTGCCGTCGCCATGAGTGAGAGTTGCATCCTCAACTGGGTTAAACTTTCGCCACCTCGGACGACCTCACCCCCGAACGTTCCGGACGTTCTCGATAATCTTCACCCGTAGCGGCGGCGCCGCCAGCACCCCGGCCGCGTAGACCACCGCCGAGAGCGCGACGGCCGCGACGAGCGTTCCAGGGGTCTCGACGGTCAGCAGCCGAGTGAGACCGACAAGCGCCGCGCCCATCGCGAGGGCGGCCAGCACTGTCCAGCCAACGTCCCGAACCGGGAATCGCACCGTCGTGAGCTGCCCGAGGAAGTAGCCCAGCAGTACCGTGTTGACTATCACCGACAGCAGGGTGGCCATGGCCGCTCCGACGAGGCCGTAGCTGGGCACTAGCAGGACGTTCAGGACGATGTTCATGGTCAGCGAGACGACGGTGGCGATGGCGCCGTATTCGGGCCGGTCGAACGCCTGGATGGCCTTGTCGAAGACGAGGTTCACGGCCTGGGGGAGCTTCTCGACCATCAGGACGAGAAAGGCTGCCGTGGCGATGGTGTACTCGAGCCCGAAGATGACACCGAGAATCTCACGCCCGATGAGGGCGACCCCCACTACGGAGGGGACGATGAGCAACAGCGAGGTCGTCATCGCGTCCGAGATGAGGTCCCGGACCTTCTCGGTGGCGCCGTCGGCCTGCCAGGCCGACAGCTGCGGGAACAGCACGCGGGCGAAGACCGTACTGAACATGATCGCCGTCGTCGTCAGCCGCCAGGCGAGTTCGTAGGCGCCGACGGCGGCCTGCGAGAGGAAGAAGCCGATGACGATGACGTCCATCCAGTTGTAGACGTGGCCGCCCAGCCCCCATATCCCGTTGAACTTCGCGTAGTCGTACAGCGACTTGAGGTGGTACCTGCCGGGCCGGGCGAGCGGGGTCGAGAGTCTGAGACTCCCGGCGACGAGCAACACGGTGTAGCTGACAAGCAGCGCCCAGACCAGCGCCCGGACGCCGTAGCCGTACTGGAGCAGGCCGACGGCGACGACGATGAACGTGAGGCTCCGGAGGAAATGCAGGATGGCGGTCTGAGCGACTCGTAACTCCCCCTGGAGGACGTGGACGACGAGCATCGAGAGCTCGAAGGCGACGACGACGCCCACGAGCTCCAGGGCGAGGTCCGCGCCGACGTACGCCGCAAGGGGGGCTCGAAGCGCCAGTACGATGGCCGAGACGACGACGATGAGCGCCAGCTTGAGTACCACCGCCGCGCCGAACATCTGTCCGGGGTCCTCCCCGGCACTGATTCGCTTCTCGACGGCGCCTCGCAGGCCGAAGTCGACGACGGTCGCCATCGTGTACAGGGTCGCCTCGAAGAGGAAGAAGACGCCCAGCAGCGTCGCGCCCAGCTCCCGGGCGAAGTAGACCGTCCCGAAGAAGCCGATGGCCGTGTTCAGCAGCTCGACGACGAAGAGGACCGAGCTCGCCCTGGCGAGGTTCATCGTCCGCCGCAGCGGCGGTGGGGCGAGTGTCCCACGTGGCCCACGCCCGCGCATACTACAGCAGACCCACCTGCTCGTACCACGCCACGGTGTCGGCGATGGCGGCCTGCCACGACCGCTGGCGGACCGGTGCCCGCTCGGTCAGCTCCGCTCCGACGGTGCCGAAGTCCTCCCGCTCGGTGAACCCGGCGCCGGGCACCGGCGAGATACCGGCCCGATGGAGGAGGTCCATCGCGGGCTTGACGCCGTACTTGATAGCGGCGTAGGGGACGGTCACGACTCGACACGACCCCGGCGTGTGGCGTGCGATGGTGGTGAGGAACTGTCTGTTCGTGAGGTTCGGCCCGGTGACGAGGTGGCGCCCGGGGGCGCCGTCGAGGCAGTGCGTGACGGTCCCGGTGACGTCCTCGACGTGGACGACGTTGTACTTCGCGTCGGTGTACAGCGGCGGAACGAGTACGCGGTTGGTCGCGATAGGCCGGACGTGTTCGTAGCGGGTCAGCCGGTAGTCCCGCGGGCCGAAGATGTACGTCGGATAGATGGCCGACACGTCGAACGGGTGGTCACGGCCGAACAGCAGCTCCTCCGCGGCCACTTTCGACTGCTGGTAGGTCGAGGCGGCGTCGGCCGGGACCGCCGGGTGCGCGCCGATAGTCGAGAGGAAGACGAACTGGTCGACGTCGGCCTCGGTAGCGGCCTCTAGAAGCCGCTCGGTCCCGGCGACGTTCGTCCCGGCCATCGCGGCCGTGTCGTACACCGCCGCGGCGAGGTGGACGACGCTGTCGACACCGTCCAGCGTCGCTGCCAGTGTGTCCGGGTCAGAGAGGTCTCCCGCCACCGTCTCGACGCCCGCTGGCAACCGCCGGGTCGTGGAGCTGGGCCGAACCATCGCGACGGGTTCGTGGTCCGTTGTGTCTAGCGCCGCCAGCAGATTCAGGCCGATAAAGCCCGTCGCGCCGGTGACGAGGACGGTCACGAGTCGGCCCCACACCGGTCGTACACCGCGTCGATGACCTCGGCGACAGCCACGCCCCGACTGGCCGGCGCTGCCGTCGCGCTATCGCCGGCGGCGACGTGGTCCGCGAAGTCCTGAACCCGAGTCGTGTGGGCGTCTTCGTCGCTGGCCCCGAAGAGGTTCGCGACGCCGATATCAACTATGGAGAGTTCCCCGTGCTGGTACTCGAAGGGACGTCCGTGGATGTCCCCCTCGAGGGTCTCCGAATCCAGCTCCAGCCATCCCTCGGTGCCGACGACCAGCACGCGGGTCACACCCTCGGTCTGTGTCCAGGTTGCCGATAGCTCGACCGGGACACCGTCGGACGAGCGCAGCGAGTCCGACGAGCCCCCGTTCGCGGAGACGCCGTCGAAGGTCAGGGACACTCGCGCTGCGTCCTCGACGTCGCGGTCACGGAGGTGTCTGACCGACGCATCGGTCACTTCACAGTCCTCCCCGAACAGTTCGAAGAGAACGTCGAGCGAGTGGGGAAAGAGGTCACGGGCCACCCCGCCACCGGAGCGGGCGGGGTCGTAGTACCACCCGACTGACGGCGGGGCAGAGTGGTGGGCGATACTGACCTCGACGATGTCCCCGAGCAATCCGTTGTCCAGTAACTGGATGGCCCGCTCGTAGTTGCGGTAGTACCGGTGGAGGTAGCCGACCTGGGTTATCACGCCCGCCGCGTCGGCAGCCTCGGCCATCCGGCGGGCGCTCTCGGCGGAAAGCGCCAGCGGTTTCTCACAGAGGATGTGACAGCCCGCGTCGACGGCTTGGAGGAATATTGCTTCGTGGGTGCTCGGGGGCGTGCAGATGCTCACCACGTCCAGGTCGTGGGCGGTCAGCATCGGTTCGGCGTCGGGGTAGCCGGGCAGCGACAGCTCCCGTTCGACGGTCGCCCGGCGGTCTGGGTCACGCTCTGCGAAGGCGACGACGCGGGTCCGCGGGTGCGAGGTGAACGCCGGGACATGGTAGTCGGTGGCCATCCATCCGGCGCCGACCACCCCGACGGCGAGTTCGCTCATACCCTCCAGTGTTCTGTTATCGGGATAAACCCATCTACCGCTACTATCTCACCGACTCATATAGAACTGTATGCAATAAGTTACCAGCCGCTGTCGACCACTCGATTACGAGGGTCGAGAGAACGGAGTGAAACGTGCCCGTGGCCAGCGTGCGATATCTGCCGGGCAGAGATAGCCACGTCGGCCGACTGTCGGTGCCGGTCTGGGCGGATGAGATGGCTGTCGAAGCCACCTCGGTAGTAACTAGGTACAGCTGTAGTTACTCGGCCTGTATTTTTAACAGTCCGGCAGTCCAAGATACATACTGTAGGCTCATGTACGAGAGCATCCTGTTCCCGACCGATGGCAGCGAGGCCGCAGACGCGGCCCTGGACCACGCCGTCGACCACGCTCGGCAGTACGACGCCACGTTGCACGTGCTGTTCGTGGCCCAGGATGACCTCGGACCGTCGGGGCTGATACACGAGGAACACGACGACGTCGAACAGTCTGACATGGTCGGCGAGCACGACGAGACGCAGTCCTCCGGGATGACCAACGAAGACCCAGAGCGGATGGGAATCATCGCCGAGCACGGGGAGGCCGTCGTCTCCGAGGTCGCCGACGCGGTCGGTGACGAGGTGGCCGTCGAGACGGCGGTCCTCAGTGGCGCTCCCTACGAGCGCATCCTCGATTACGCCGACGAGGAGAGCGCGGACCTGATTGTGATGGGAACCCACGGGCGGACCGGCGTGGACCGCTACCTCCTCGGGAGCGTTACGGAGAAAGTGGTTCGGACCGCCGACATCCCGGTGCTCACCGTGCGGACGGCCGAGCAGTAACCCCCCGCTGACTTTTCGACCACCCTGGCGGCGGCTCCCGTTGCCCACCCAGCGCTGGCAGCCGTTCTGTATCGCCTCGCCCGACCGAAGGAGAGTTCGGTTACGTGTGTGATTCCACGAGCGACCGCAGCTGGTCTTCGGGCTGGACGCCGACGATTTCCTCGACCTGCTCCCCGTCTGCAAAGAGGACCAGTGTCGGCACGCCACGGACGCCGTAGGCGCTGGCGAGTTGCTGGTTCGCGTCGACGTCGACTTTCGCGACGGTCGCGTCGGTCTCGGCGGCCAGCCGTTCGACGACGGGCTCGAGCATCTTGCACGGGCCACACCAGTCGGCGTAGAAGTCGACGAGCACCACGTGGTCTGTCGATACGAGCTCGTCGAGCTGTCCCTCACTCGACACACTCACTGGTTCGTCGCTCGCTTCCGTCTCAGATTCCGTTGCCGTATCAGTTGTCATCACCAGAGAGTAGGGGGCGAGAGTGTTTAAGAGTTGTGGGAACAGTATACAATACTACTCCCTAACGGTACGAACCCCCCGTGCTCTGTCGCAAAAAGGCCGCCCTAGCTCTGGACCTGCGGCGGGGACTCGGCTTCCTCTTCGTACTTCTGTTCGAACTCGCCGATTAGCTGCCCCATCTTGGCGTACCAGTCGTTGAGCATCCGCTGCATCTCACCGGCTATCTTCGAGGGGTCCGTCGGCCGGTAGACGTGGTAGTAGCCACCCTGGTCGTAGTTTATCTGTTCTTTCTGGATGAACCCAGTCTGGAGCAGGCGCTGGACCGCCCGGTAAGCGGTCGAGCGCTCGCGGTCGACTGCATCGGCTATCTCGTCGACAGTGAGCGATTCGTCGGCGCTGACAAGCGCCTGATAGCACTCCTTGTCGAGCTGTTTGAGCCCGTGGAAACACTCCAGCAGCCCCTCACACTCCATATCCTGTTGTAGCTGTTCGGTCATCGAGTCAGGCATCGTTCTATCTAGACGGAGGGGCCGTGTCTGTAAAAAGATTTGTGTGTGGTTCGCACAATTGTGTGCGAACGAGCTTCAGGCCGGTGAGGACGACTGTGACTCCTCGCGGAGGGCGGTGATGCTGCTGTAGACGACGGCCCCGCTGACCATGAGCGCGGAGCCGAGGATGAGCACCAGACTGACGGTGTTCAGGACCTCGATGCCGTAGACGTTGCCTATCTCACGGACCGCGACGGCGAGGGCGCCGCCCAGCAACATCAGTCCGAAGTACACCTTTATTTCGTCCTCGTCGACGATACTGGTCGCGGCCGAGCCGATGCGGGCACCGAAGGCACTCCCCGCGAGCAGCGGCACCACGATGGAGAGGTCGACCCCACCGTCCATCGCGTACAGGAAGCTCCCCAGTCCGCCCGAGAAGACGATCTCGAAGAGGTCGGTCCCGACGGCGACGGGGACCGGGACGCCGATGAGGTAGAACAGCGCGGGCATGCGGATGAACCCGCCCCCGACACCGAGAAAGCCCGAGAGCAGCCCGGTGACGAAAGCGACGGCCAGTATCAGCCACAGCGAGACGCTGACGCCGCCACGGAGCGACATCATCGGGGGGACGCGGTAGGACTGTATCTTCTTCGCTATCTCCGGGATGTCGTCGGCGTCTACCTCGGCGTCCGCCTGGTCGTGGTCGATGCCGCCGCCCCCGCCGCCTTTCAGTGCTTCGTAGGTGACGAAGGCCCCGATGCCACCCAGCAGGAAGACGTAGGTGACACTGATGATGCTCCCGGCCAGCCCGAGCGACTCCAGGTGGATGACTATCTCCTTGCCGGCCTCGATGCCGGCGGTCGTCCCGGCTATCATCAACACCCCCAGTTTGTAGTCGACCTGGCCCATGTCACGGTGTTTCAGCGTCGCGATGACGGAGGTCCCGAACACGAACGCGAGCCCGCTCCCGACGGCGACCCGGGTGGGATACCCCATCACCAGCAGCGC